>Ga0208980_10001489_pt1 | contig 14182 bp, 12 predicted proteins | sample WetSurMetagenome_3_FD_187993 | JGI IMG/M metagenome (GOLD analysis project Ga0208980, IMG submission 187993) | Wetland microbial communities from Twitchell Island in the Sacramento Delta, sample from surface sediment Aug2011 Site A1 Bulk (version 2) | ecosystem: Environmental > Aquatic > Marine...
AACAAATACTTATCTTGGCAATAGTAATCTGTCCTCTGAATACAAACTGCATCAGAATTATCCGAATCCTTTCAATCCTGTTACAAGTATTGCTTATGACATACCATTAAACAGCATGGTAAATCTTAAAGTATTTGATATACTTGGCAGAGAAGTTGCAGTACTTGTTAACGAAAACAAGGTTGCAGGAAAGTATAATGTAACTTTTAATGCTGATAAATTTACGAGCGGTATATACATCTGCAAACTGAATGTAATATCAAAGGATTTTTATAAAACATTTGTAACAAAGATGACTTTACTTAAGTAAACAATTAATCTCAATTATACCTCCTTTATTTTTAAGATTAATAACCACGGTTCTGATAACCGGGGTTATTTATTTAAGGAATGTTCAATATTTATAATATTCTATAAACAAAAGGACGAGTTCACCCCAAAAGTTACAGTCGTAAATTACTTACAAGTATATATAAATTCTTCACATCAAATAATACTTAACTACTTCTGATAGGGAATCCTGTTGTCATAGAGACCGAAATGATGTATATAGTATTACAAAATTATTGTATCAAACAAATTTGCCCTCGTTAGCCTAATTCCAGGATTATTGACGAATCATAATTAATATTCACACAGGAATTTGGAGGATTTATAGAAATTATTAAAAATATTTAATATAAAATTTGAATCAGAAATTTGTATTGAGTGACCGACATACTTTAATTGTTTATTCATTGATAAAAGTATGATTAAATAATTTTGATATTTAAGAATTGAACATCATATGCAGTTTACGAATTAAAATCTCGTCACTAGCTCAACTTTTATTTTTTATTATTATACCTGCCGTATAACTTTTCATACTCTTTGCATTTATGCATAAAGTATAATTCCAATAAAAAAATTGTACCACTACACTTTGCTTTAATACATAGTCTCAATACTACTATCCCTGGTATGCTTAATCTCATGTTTTTTTGATAATCTCAATATGAGAGCATATTCCGTATATTGATATATTTTATTAATAATATCTTCACAAAATTAGCATATTTTAGATTATTTTGCGGCACGTAATTTGAATATAATATATCAATGGTAGAATATATTTATTGCAGGATTAGATTGTAGGTATAGAAAAGATGATTCTGGTAAACAGTAACAGAAAATTTTAAAGCGAGAAATGGTAGTAATAATACTATGTTAACTGAAATTTACAAAATATATTTTTAAAAATTTATTATGGGAGTAAAATTATGAGAAAAACACAACAAATTTTGCTAATTGTTTTGGTATTTTTTCTCATTCATCAAAGCAATTTAGTTTTAGCACAAACATGGGTACAGGTCACTTCAGTTCCGAATCCCGGACTAGAGCCAAGTATATCTGTTGTTAATTCAAATATAGCCTGGATTGCGGGTGGATCACCTGGTCATCCGGTCATTTTCAGAACGTTAAACGGCGGTCTGTCATGGGAACCGATTTCAACGCAGGGTACTGTAAATGAGTTAAGATGTATCAGTGCTATTAGTTCAACTACTGCATTTGTGGGTGAGGGTTACATAAATTCCTATTCCAGAGTATACAAAACTGACGATTTAACTATGTGGAATTTGGTATTGCAGACAGGACAGAATGACGGTGTATTTAACAGTTTATATTTTTCCAAAACAAATCCGAATATAGGTTGCGCGTTGGCTGATGAGATGTATATAACTACAAATGGTGGGAATACCTGGGTTCCGAAATCAACGGGTGTCATAGGTGTATCCTCCGCTCAGAATTCTTTAATGTTTGTAGATAATACTTTCTTCGGCTTCGGACTTAAAAATGGCGCAGCAAGAGTCAGAATGAGCAATAATGGAGGTGGCGCGTGGTTGACAAAGAATGTCAATATACCAGGTGCATATACAAGTGGTTTTACATTTAAGAGTGATAAATTAATCGGAATTTCTTCAACATCCGAATCTATGCCCCAGATTTCCAGGACAACTGATGGCGGTATCACATGGACTCCGATAAGTATTGGTTCTGGTCTATCCGGTAAGACATATACAAAATGGGTGCCTTACACCAGTGTTGTATATATAATCGGTGAAAATGGTGCAATTAAGAGAAGCACAAATGACGGTGTAACATGGACATCTATGCAGACTGCTAATGTAACCAATCTTAACCATTTTGATTTTAATAAAGTTAATAATATAATCTGCGGTTATGCAGTCTCAAAAAATGGCTCAGTTATCAAACTTATTGATAGTGTTCTCTATCATCTGACTAACACTGAACCTGTTAATAATAATTTACCTTCAGAATTCAAATTGCATCAGAATTTTCCGAATCCTTTCAATCCGGTCACAAGTATTGCATATGATTTACCGTCAAATAGTATGGTAAATCTGAAAGTTTTTGATATGCTTGGTAGAGAAATAGCAGTACTCGTCAACGGTAACAGGAATGCCGGAAAATATACTGTAAATTTTAATGCAGATAAATATACAAGCGGAATATATTTCTGTAAATTAAATGTAATTTCAAAAGATTATGAAAAAACATTTATAACCAAAATGAATTTACTTAAGTAAACAAGATTACTCATTATTCACTCCTTTCTTAAGATTCAAATCCCCGGTAATTATTTACCGGGGATTTTCATTTTGTAAAAAACTTGCTAACGATGAATTATAAGTCGTAAAATGATTGAAACAGGTACACTTATTTAATTTTATATATTTTTGACTTTTATTTGAGTTATCAATTACCTTATTTTTATAAAATTTACCGAAACAAAATAGAATTATTTATCGTTTATATAAAGGAATTGTAATTCAATAATGAGCAGCGAATATAAAAAGCAACTTACTGAACAAAACCTGAAAGATCTTGAAAATTTGTTTAATATTAAGTATAACAGAACAGGGACTGTATATTCATTTACAGTTCTGAATTCCAGGCTTAAAAATTCAATCGTACTGGATATCTTTATAGATGACAATCTTATTTCTGTATATTCGGAAAATTCCCATTTACAGCTTCAGAATTGCAGGGAATTCATCATAAGTGCAATGCTGGAAGAAGTTATATTTTATTCAGAAAATAATGATAAAATCTCCGGGCTTATAATTTCCAAGGCAGGGGATTGTTCATTATATGCTAATGTTGACAAAAATACACTCAAATCAGATTTCACTGACTTAAATTCGGAGAAACTGCTATCCGCTGTTGCACTTTCTGTTATTGAAGCGAATTGAATACGCGAACATATCGTGAACAAACCAAAAATCAATTTTTTAATTAACAGGAAATTGTTTCCTGTAAATATAAATATTGGCGATTTCAGAAGAGTCGTTAGATTGATATCGTCTGAGGTAATGAAAAGTGAATCACAGATGGTAAATATCATTAATTTAAACTTTTGTACAGATTTGGATATAAGAAAAATTAATAGTAAATTTCTTAGACACGATTATGAAACAGATATTATAACTTTCAGGTACGATGAAAAAGATTACTCAGAAAGCGATATTATGATATCGGTAGAAACAGTTATACGAAACTCTTTTAAGTATAAAAGCAGTTTTATAAATGAAGCATGCAGGGTAATCATACACGGGTTGCTGCATTTATGTGGTTTTGAAGATTCAAACCGTGCACAAAAACAAAAAATGCGTACAAAAGAAAATTTTTATTTAAATAAATTGATGAGCAAAGGTATAATATGAGCAAATCACTGGTAATAGTAGAATCACCGTCAAAAGCTAAGACAATTAATAAATATCTGGGTAAGGATTATATCGTAGAAGCAACTGTAGGTCATATTAAAAACCTGCCAAAGAATAAAATACACATTGATTTAGAAAACGGATATGAACCCACATATGAAACAATAGCGGGAAAAGAAAAAGTAATCAAGAGAATAAAAGAGATTGCCGGAGAAAGTTCTCAGGTGTATATCGCAACCGACCCTGACCGCGAAGGTGAAGCAATAGCATACGATATAGCAGAGGAAGTAAGAAAAGTCAATAAAAAAATTAAGAGGGTTTTGTTTAATGAAATAACCAAACACGGTGTCGAAACCGCAATGAACGAACCTCTGGATATTGATGAAAAATTGGTAGAATCCCAGACAGCCAGGCGGGTTATGGACAGGATTCTGGGATATAAAGTAAGCCCGTTTCTTTGGAAATCGATGTTTTACGGTCTTTCTGCCGGACGCGTTCAGTCTGTTGCCTTGAAATTAATTTGCGAAAGAGAAGAAGAAATAAAAAAGTTTATACCGAAAGAGTACTGGTCTATTTTTGGAACATTTGTCAAACCTTCCGGAGTTACAAAACGATTCAATTCTAAATTGCATTCGATTAACGGCGAAACAATTAAATATAACGGGGAGGAGCCATGCATTAGAAATATTGATGAAGCTCACGCTGTAATTGAACAACTGAGGGATTGTAGGTACAGGATAACGGATATTCAGAAAAGAGAAGTGAAAAGGAATGCACCACTTCCATTTACAACATCTGTTCTCCAACAGACAGCTTCTACAAAACTTGGTTATAATCCGAAAAGAACCATGAGTCTGGCTCAGAAATTATATGAAGGTATAGAAATTAAGAAAGGGGAAGGCAATATTGGTTTGATTACTTATATGAGGACTGATTCTACCCGAATCAGCAATGAAGCCAAGCAAATGGCGAACGATTTGATAGTTTCAACTTACGGTAAGGAATATGTATCAACTACGGAATCAAATAATGGTAAGAAAGCAGTTAAAGCACAGGATGCGCATGAGGCAATCAGGCCATCGGATGTGAATATTCGGCCTGAAGATCTAAAAAGAATTGATAAAAGCCTGCTTGCTTTATACACTTTAATTTGGCAGCGCTTTGTAGCATCACAAATGTCTGCAGCAGTGTTTACTCAAAAAACGATACTTATTAAAGCAATCAGCCCAAAGGGGAATATTAAAGAATATATATTTAAAGCCACAGGGCGTACTCCTGTGTTTTTAGGATTCCTGAAAATTTACGAGGATGAACTTGAAGAAGTAATTGATAACGAAGAAGAAGGTCTTCTGCCAGAAGATTTAAATGTTGATGATATGCTTAAAATTGTAGGTAACATGCAAAAAATCCAACATTTCACTAATCCGCCCCCGAGATTTACGGAAAGCAGCCTTATCAAACAGCTTGACACTCTGGGTATTGGAAGACCAAGTACTTTTGCACAGATAGTATCTACCGTTATAGACAGAAAATATGTTGATCTGATTGAACGAAGATTGTTTGCTACACAACTCGGTATTCAGGTTAACAAGATTCTTCAGGAATATTTCCCTGATGTAATTAGTACGCAATTCACTGCTAAAATGGAAGAAGAATTAGATACTATTGCAAATGGCGAAAATTCATATATTAATGTTCTCAATGATTTTTATTTTCCATTTAGAAAGGATTTGGATATAGCAGATAAAGATGCTCCTAAAATCAAGAAATCTTTAATCGAACAGACAGAAATTAAATGTCCGGAATGTGGAGATACAGAAGGCGGAATTATGGTCAAAAAGTGGGGCAAGAATGGACTGTTTTATGCATGCAATAGATATCCCAAATGTAAAGGAACTCTTTCACACGAAGATAATGAACCGGTTGAGCAAACTCCTGTGGGTGGATTAAAATGTCCGAAATGTCAGGGAGATATGCTGCTTAAAATAGGACCTTATGGCAAATTTTACGGCTGTGTGAATTATCCTAAATGTAACGGTATCTTACCTGTTACTTTGGGGATTAAATGTCCTAAGTGCGGAAAAGGTGAAATTCTTGAAAGACTCGGCGGTAAGAGGAAAAGAAAATTCTATGGCTGCACGAACTATCCGGAATGCGATTTTATCGAAAACTATCTCCCTGTAATTGAAATCTGTAAAAATTGCGGAAATAATTATTTGATTAAGAAAACAACTCAGAAAGAAGGTGACTTTCTTTTCTGTTCAAAATGTAAGCATAAAGAGATATTAAAAACAGAAAATGCATAACGGACTTTATGGCTACATATTGGATTTTTTGGATTATATTGACGTCAATAAAAATTTTTCCAAGAATACAGTAATTTCATATAAAAATGACCTCAAACAGTTTTATACTTTTTGTATTCTGACTTTTTACGGAGAAAAAGATCAGGATAAAGAAAATATTCAGGTGATAGATATAAATCTTTTGGATTTATCTGTACTTAAATCGTTTGTCGCTGATTTATTTGAAAAACATAAGATAGATTTGAAAAGTAGCCGCAAGTACGTAAATAGATCGATTTCCAGGAAAATATCTGTGCTCAAATCTTTTTTTAAATATTTATATAGAAAGAATATAATCGGATCAAATCCGGCCGCATCCTTAAATTTCCCCAAATTACCTAAAAAACTTCCGGAATTCGTTAATCAGGCAGATATAAACAAACTTCTTGACAATGAAGGAAGGGGAGAGTTATCCATTATAGAGAAAGCAATTATAGAACTTTTTTACGGAACAGGAATACGGTTGAGTGAATTAATAAACCTGAAGCATGTAAACGTTGATTTTTCAAGAAGAACTATTCAGGTAGTTGGGAAAGGTTCAAAAACAAGAATCATTCCTTTCGGGTCGAAAGCTGAAAAGGCGCTTAAGAATTATTTGCGTATCAGGGATATCGTAAATATTAATAAGCTGGACCTGATGTTCGTTAATAAACAAGGGAAGAAATATTATCCGATGGAAATAAACCGCTTGATTAAAAGGAATTTGTCCAAAGTCACGGAGCTCAAAAAGAAGTCGCCTCATGTTTTAAGACATACTTTTGCTACTCATTTACTGGAAAGAGGTGCGGATATTAGAGCTATTAAGGATTTATTGGGTCATGAAAACCTGTCAACGACACAGATTTATACACATGTAAATCCGGAAAAACTTAAAAAAGTTTATAAGCAAAGTCATCCAAAAGCCTGATATGGATATACTTCAAAATAAGAATTTTGGCATTTGACTTAAGAAATATAGGATTTCTGGCTTTAGATAAATACAATAACTATAATATAAAAAAGATAGTTACTTACTGGAAATTAATGTAACACTTATTGCAAATTTTGTTAAGTTAGCAAATTATTAATAATTGTAATTGAAAAGTAAATATGTTTGAACAACAGAAATATAGATTAAAAGACTCGAGAGAAAAGCTGGAAACTCTGAGGAGGTTCCTTTGAAATACCTGAGAAAAAGTTAAAACTGAAGGAACAGGAGAAAATTAGCCGGGATTCAAATTTCTGGGAGGATCAGAAAAATGCCCAAACTATCCTCAAAGAAATATCCGACCTGAAAAAATGGATTGAAGATTTCGAATCAGCTGAAACAATGCTATCTGATATTGATATTCTGATGGAAATTGGAGAAGCAGATAAAGATGAATCAATAATATCCGAACTGGAAACCGGAATAACGGGTTTTGAAAAGAAAATTGACGAACTGGAGTTTAAAAACACATTATCTGATAAGGATGATATATCCGATGCAATCCTTACAATCAATTCAGGTGCCGGCGGTACGGAAGCACAGGACTGGGCTGAAATGCTGCTGAGAATGTATATCAGGTATTGCGAAAAAAACGGTTATAAAATTGATGTAGCGGACAGGCTTGATGGCGACGGAGCAGGAATAAAAAGTGCTACTATTGAAATTCACGGGGATTATGCATACGGATATCTCAAAGCAGAAAATGGCGTACACAGGCTTGTAAGGATATCACCTTTTGATTCAAATAAGAAACGCCATACTTCTTTCGCCGCAGTTTTTGTATCGCCCATTATAGACGATAACATTGAAATAGATATAAATCCCAATGATATAAAAATTGATACATTTCGGTCAGGAGGTGCGGGAGGACAGAATGTGAATAAAGTTGAAACTGCAATCAGGATTACGCATATACCTACTGGAATTGTTGTCCAATGCCAGAATGAAAGGTCTCAGATACAGAACCGGCAGAATGCAATGAAAATGCTGCGCTCTAAATTATACCTGATGGAAAAACAAAAGCAATTGGAAAAGCTCAATGATATTGAGAAATCGAAGAAGAAGATTGAATGGGGGAGCCAGATAAGGTCTTATGTTTTTCATCCTTATAATATGGTTAAAGACCACAGGACAAACTTTGAAACCTCTGATACTCAAAAAGTTATGGATGGAGGCATTGATCAATTTATTCGTGCTTATCTGATAAGTTAAATGCTGGAGGTTAACCTTGAATTATAAATTTTACATTGCAAAAAGATTCCTTTTTTCGAAAAAAGACTCAAGATTTGTTTCATTTATTACATACATATCGATTTTTGGAATTTCTCTCGGTGTTGCGGTACTTATTATAGCTATTTCAATTTTAAGCGGTTTTGAAAAAGAGATACTTAATAAAGTAGCCGGGCTTGTTTCTCATATCCAGATTCATTCGTTTAAAAATGAAGGGATTCCTGATTATCAGATTGTCATTGATACAATTAAGAAAAGTATACCGGAACAGCGCGGGATTTCGGCATACACTCAGCGGGAAGCTGTAATAAGATATAAAGATAATGTTGAGGGTATCGTTCTGAAAGGAATTATTCCCGAATCAGATTTATCAGCCGCAAGATTCAGGCTCATTAAAGGAGAATTCAATGTAAATCCTGTTGATACAGTGTTCTCAAGACTTATAATAGGAGATAAACTTGCTCAGAAATTAAACGTTGAACCGGGGAATAAGGTGGTTATTTTTGGTTTACAGGGTATACCATCACCTTTTAATACTCCTAAAATAAAGCAGTTTATTATCAGCGGTGTATACGAAACAGGATTGCGCGATTATGATGACATTCTTATATATACTGACTTAAAAACTGCACAGAAATTATTTAATTTCGAAAACTACGTTACTGGAATTGAAATGAATGTTGATAACGTCGAAAAAGTCGAAGAAACGGTGTCAAAATTAAAAATTCTTCTTGGATACCCTTTTTATCCGCGTTCTTTGTTTAAATTGTACAAAGGTTTGTTTACATGGGTTGAACTCCAGAAAGCTCCCACTCCTGTTATACTTGGTTTGATAATACTTGTTGCTACATTTAATATCATCGGAACACTGCTTATGATGACACTTGAAAAAACGCATTCTATTGGAATATTAAAGTCCCTAGGTGCTTCAAAATCTGATATTATGGAAATATTTATTATCGACGGATTGATAATTGGAATCATCGGAATTGCGATTGGTACTTTTTTAGGACTGGGTTTATCGTTGCTCGAACTTAAATATAGATTTTTTTCATTACCTGAGATATATTACATGAAAAATGTTCCGATACAGATTGTTCCGGAATACATAATTCTAATCTGTTTTATTACTTTTATTCTTGTATTTCTGGCAACTTTAATTCCTTCTTACCTTGCCTCCAAATTTGAACCGGTGAAATCTCTTCGTTTTAACTGATGGAATTAAAAAAATCAAAAGATAATATTGGTACAATGTTTGATGAAATCGCTTCCCGTTACGATTTCCTTAATCATTTTTTTACTGCAAATCTTGATAAGAAATGGCGCAGGCAAATTATTGATTATATCAGGAATAAGAATTTCAAATCTGAGGTAATCATAGACCTTGCTTCAGGCACAGGAGATATGATGCTTGAACTCCAGAAACTTAATCCTGATAAGGCATACGCATTCGATATATCTCCTAAAATGCTTGAAATACTTCAGAAGAAAATCCAACACCCTAGTCTTGTGGTCCGTGTCACTGATTCGGAAAATATGCCTGTTGAGTCAGAAACTGTTGATATTGTTACCATAGGATTCGGTATAAGAAATTTTGAGAATCTTGAAGCATCCCTGAAAGAGGTAAAACGCGTTTTGAAAAAGGGAGGATTACTCATAATATTAGAAATGTTCAATTTTGAAAAACGAAATATTTTATTCGAATTTTATTTTACGCGAATTATGCCTATCCTTGGAAAGCTTATTTCAAAAAGTGAATACGCGTATTCATATCTGCATTCTTCGGTAATGGATTTCAAAACGGTAGCTGAATTTTTGGAAATTACCACTAAGCAAGGTTTGTTTATAGAACAAAGGAAAAACAACTTCCTGAACTTTGTCCATACGATTTATTTGCGGAAATAAATAATTATTCAAGTAATTCTAATTTTCTTGTTCTTATCTTATCCAGAAATTGTCTTTTAAATGCAGGTAAATTAATTTTGAATCCAGGTCTATATTGTATAGAATATCATTTGTAAGGTTGAAATCACCAGGGATAAAATAGACCGGAGAAAGTTTAATGTCAGTTATTAGAGAACTTATTTTTATCGGGAAAAAAATTCGCATTTGTTCGTTTAATCCGCATTTTTTTCGGTTGATTATAATTTCGAACACATTCTCAAATACATAATCCTCCTGGCTGTAAACATATTTAAGTATGAATGTTTGTAAAGAGTCGGTAATCAGATTTATTTTATTAAATTCAGATTCAGCTTCGTCAATATTGAAATGCTCCCAATCAAATATCGATGTGTCATTTAAACTCCAGTCTGATTGTGGAATTACTGTTTTTGGTTTAAATTGATTTAATTGCACACAATATAAACTCTGACATGTATCTCCGTGATACATTATTTCCTCGCATCTGAATTTTATTGTGATATGGGGAGATTGAGCAAGAGCTATTATAGGTAAGAATGAAAATAGAACAATTAATAACTTCATAATTCTAATCTTTGATATTTGAAATAGTAATGAAATTGCCGACTCTGCTCTGATGAGTATTGTCATCAGAATCCCATAATCCATTGTGAAAAACGATAGTGCAGTATAGTTCCTTTCCGGTATTTTCATCTATCACTTCTTTTGAAATGTTACAGTCAGTAATCTTTATGAAATACTTTTCTTCCTGTATAATATAAAAATAATCGAAAACATTTTCGATTATTCGTCCTGCTTTATTGACGAAAGGTTCTCTTATTAGTTCACCTTTCAGAGTAAAAGATTCGACAGGGTCATAAAACCTGTCGTATTTCAGTTCAAATGCATTCGTATCACCTTCAACACGCGCTATTAAAAAATTATAACCCGAAAAGTTGTATATAATTCGTTTCGGGAAATCATGATTAAGATTCTCAAATAAAAATACCTTATCTTTATTCGATTTAAGTGTGAAGCATACTTCTCCAGTATATTTATCAGGATCCTGTTCGAGAACTGTCGCACAGAAATTCAGATTGCCATTTATATCTATTAGACGCATTGTTTCGGATAATATGGAGCCGTTGTCATATTCATAAATTGTAATACCTTTCATTTCTCCTCCATCAGACATCTCCCATTTTTCTGTAGTCACATCCTTATCTGTTTTCATAACCCAAGTCCCAAGGAAGAGGTGTGTTTTATATTCCTTAATCTGCCCATTAATGGTTGTTGTGAAAAAAATGAGCATTGCTAATATGTAAAATGAATATTTCAGCAAAACAATATTTGTGACTAAAATTAGTCAATATTAAATTAAAAACCCACAACCATTATTAAATAAAAAACCCACAAAGAAATTTGTGGGTTTGGATAGAAAATTGAACTTAAAAATATTATGAGTATTTCTCTATTACTTTTTTTCTGGTGTATGCAACTAGTCCTCCTGCTTCAACAATTGCAAGCCTTGCGTCGGGAAGAGGAATCGTGCTGAATTCTTTTCCTTTTGTTTGATTGATGACTTTATCTCCTTTAATTTCTATCTCATCATCAAGGTCCGCTTCGATTTCTGGGCAGGTTATTAGATTTAAACCGAGGTTTATAGCATTCTGAAGAAATATTCTTGCAAAATCTTTGGCTACAACTATAAGCCCGTGGCCTAGAATGGTCGAAGCTGCCTGTTCGCGGGACGAACCGCATCCAAAATTATTTCCGCCGATTATAACGCTTTGGGCAGGATATTCTTTAGCATTTAATTTTTTGTTGAGATCAGTATAATCTGCAAAGCAAAACTGAGGTGTTTCACTCGGCAATACGGTCGCCATGTACCTCCCTGGATATATGGCGTCTGTAGATATATCATTGCCGAAAATATAGATAACTTTTCCCATTAGTTTACTCCTTCCGGACTGGTTATGTATCCTTTAACTGCGCTTGCTGCCGCGACGGCAGGTGAGCACAGGTAAACATCACCTTTAGGATTGCCCATACGTCCTTTAAAATTTCTGTTCGTTGTTGATAATGCGACTTCTCCGTCTCCTATAGCTCCCTGATGTACACCAAGGCAGCATCCACATCCCGGGTTCATGATGATTGCGCCGGAATCCGAAAATACTTCAAGCAGACCTTCCTTCAGGGCTTTCTTGTATATCTTCCAGGATGCTGGGAAAATAAGCATGCGTGTATCTTCTGCGACTTTCTTTCCTTTAAGTATATTAGCTGCGATTTCCAGATCATCGAACCTGCCGTTCGTGCATGAACCAATAACAATCTGGTCAACTTTAATATTTTTTACGTCTGTAATTGGCCTTACATTATCAACCGTGTGCGGACAAGCAATCTGAGGAACTAATTCATCTGCATTTATTTCTAAAATTCGGCAATATTTTGCATCTTTATCCGGTAATACAGGATAAATCTCTTCCTGAACACCAGCTTCTCTTAAATATCTTACAGTTTCTTCGTCGCCTGGAATTATTCCTGCAGTTGCTCCTGCTTCAACTGACATATTAGATAGGACTAATCTGCCCGACATTGGCATATTCCTTATCGCTTCCCCGTGAAATTCAATTACTTTAAAATTAGCACCTTGAGCAGTTAATTTTCCTATTATGTATAAAATCAGGTCCTTGGGATATACATTTGGTTTCAACTTACCATTCACTACTATTTTTATAGTTTCCGGTACCTCTACGTTTAATATTGTTCCGAGTGACCAGACACTTGCCATTTCAGTTGCACCTATTCCGAATGCAAATGCCCCAAATGCCCCATGGGTTGTAGTGTGACTATCTGTGCCGACAACCACATAACCTGGTTTTATATATCCGTATTCAGCAAGAATCTGATGACATATTCCCCCTTCATCTGAACGGATATCATGGAATTTCGTAATACCGTTTTCTTTTACAAAATTCCTGATTTTTTTCTGATTGGTAGCTGTTTTGGAACTCTCGGCAGGTACCCTGTGATCAAAAATAATAGCTATCCTTGAAGGATCCCATACTTTCGGACTGAGTCCGGTGTCTTTCCAGATATCATTATATTGATTAATAACAAGTGCAGCATTTTCATGAGACATTGCAACATTTACTTCCGGTTCCAGAACATCACCAGGTTTGACAGATCTCTTGGCTGTTGATTTGGCGAGAATTTTTTCAACTATCGTCATACCCATTATAAAATACTCCTTTATTTATTATAATTAAGTTTGTTCATTATTTTTTCCATTTCATCTACAAGGTAGCCAAATCTTGCAAAAGCTTTCTCATACGGTTCCTTTACAGTCATATCTACTCCAGCCGTTTTAAGAAGGTCAATAGAATAATCCATGCCCCCTGATTTAAGCATGTTAATATAAGCATCCCTCTCTTTTTCACCGCCTTTCAATATCATTTCTGCAAGCGCCATTGAAGAAATAATTCCTGTGCTGTACTGGAATACATAAAAGTTATAGTAAAAATGTGGTATCTTGCTCCATTCACTCTGAATGTAGTCATCTACTTCGCAAATACCTTTATCATGACCGTAGTATTCTTTTGTCAGTTCAAGGTATTTATTATTCAACCAGTCTGAAGTAAGGCTGCTTCCTGATTCAACTTTTTCATGCATCGCAAGCTCAAATTCTGCAAATAGAGTCTGTCTGTACAATGTTCCGCGAACCTGGTCAAGATACGCATCAAGTATGAATAATTTATACATATCATCTTTTTCATTCTTGATCATGTATTCCATCAGTAAATTCTCGTTGAAAGTTGAAGCTATTTCAGCCGTGAAAATTGTGTAACCTGATGTTGCATAATGTTGTGTCTTATTCGTTAAATATGAATGCATAGCATGCCCAAGTTCATGAGCAGTAGTTGATACAGCATCATATTTACCGTTATAATTTAATTTTATAAAAGGATGTACACCGTATGAACCTTCTGAATATGCCCCGCTTTCCTTGTTTT
>Ga0208980_10001490_pt1 | contig 14180 bp, 18 predicted proteins | sample WetSurMetagenome_3_FD_187993 | JGI IMG/M metagenome (GOLD analysis project Ga0208980, IMG submission 187993) | Wetland microbial communities from Twitchell Island in the Sacramento Delta, sample from surface sediment Aug2011 Site A1 Bulk (version 2) | ecosystem: Environmental > Aquatic > Marine...
AGATGGTAACTGCGGGGCCTCTTTTGTCGTGTCTCGCGAGCGAATCGTTTTTTTACTGCACGAGGGCTATCTCCGTGATCCATCATCGGGTCGTCCCCGTGCCCGGGATGTGCGGCATGAGCAAGCTTGTGTACCGAGATTTCCGTGACACACCTGACATGCCGATGACCGATTGTGGATGATAAACGATGCCGTCGGGGCCTGTCAATAAAATAGCCCTGTCGCAAGGCCGGGAGGAAAAGATCACAGCTCTGCGATCGACTTCCGGCAGGCCTCGAGGGTGATCTCCAGGTCTTGTTCCGTGTGGGCAAATGAAACGAAGGCCGTTTCAAACTGCGACGGCGGAAGACTGACGCCGTGGCGGAGCATGGCGTTGAAATAACGTGCGAAGAGCTTCGTCTTACACCGCGAGGCAGATGCGTAGTCCGTCACTTCCCCGTCGGTGAAGAAGACGGTGAACATGGAGCCGCGCCGGGCGATCGTTACGGGAATCCCCTTTTTCTTGAACAGGCTCAGCATGCCGCTGCACAACAACCGGGTCCTTCGCTCGAGGGCGCGGTAGTCGCAGTCATCCCTGAGAATCTCAAGCGTTGCAAGCCCTGCGGCCATGGCCAGGGGGTTGCCCGACAGGGTGCCCGCCTGGTAGACGGGGCCTGCCGGCGCCAGCGTCTCCATGATCTTTCTTGCGCCCCCGAAGGCCCCGACGGGGAGCCCCCCGCCGATGATCTTTCCGAGACAGGTCATGTCGGGCCGCACGCCAACCAGATGCTGGAAACCGCCGAAGCGCAGCCGGAATCCCGTGATGACCTCGTCGAAGATCAGAACGATCCCGTTTCTCGTGGCCAGTTTCCTCAAGCCCTCGAGAAATCCGGGTGCGGGCGAAACGAGCCCCATGTTTCCCGCTGCCGGTTCGACGATGATGCAGGCCATGTCCTTTCCGTGCTTTCTCACGGCGAGTTCCACGGCGTCGAGATCGTTGAAGGGGACTGTGACGGTGAGCTCGGCGAGTCCCCTGGGGATGCCGGGGCTTCCCGGGATTCCGAGCGTGGCCACGCCGGAGCCCGCCTTGACGAGGAGCGAGTCGGCGTGCCCGTGATAGCAGCCCTCGAACTTGAGGATTTTCTCGCGCTTCGTGTATCCCCGCGCCAGCCGGATGGCGCTCATGGTCGCCTCCGTGCCGGAGCTGACCATCCGGACTTGATCCATCGAGGGAAAGGCCCTGGTGATCATCCCGGCCATTTCGACCTCAGCGGCCGTTGGGGCCCCGTAGCTGGTTCCTCGCCCGGCCGCCTTTCTGATTTCCCTGACCACGCCGGGATGGGCGTGACCGAGGATCATGGGTCCCCACGAGGCCACGTAGTCGATGTAGCGGTTGCCGTCGACGTCCCAGACCTTGGACCCGGAGGCCTTTGCCACAAAAAAGGGCGACGACCCCACGGAACCGAAAGCCCGGACGGGACTGTTCACGCCGCCGGGGATCAACCTCTTTGCTTTCTTAAACAGGGCCTCAGAGCGCTTTCTCATCAGGTCTCCTCATGTCCGCTTGAGATGGAATAATGGAGTAATGGAATATTGGAAGAATGGGGGCATAAGAATCGGAAAGCCATTATTCCAACATTCCATCATTCCAGTCGAGCGTCAAAAATATTCCATACTGCTTTTCTTGAACTCATCCAGGCTTTCGAGTACCTGGTAATCGCTGATTTCCACGCGGCTCGAGATTGCCGCAATGGTATCTTCCAGGCCGCCTTCCGCGGAATGGATCATGGTGAAGAGGTTGTACCGGCCCTCGAAAGCCGGTTGCCGCTCGTAGCAGTGCGTGATCTCCTGGCAGGATGCGAAAACATTGCCGGCCTCTTCCGTCCGGTCGGGCGGCACAGCCCAGATGACCATGGCGTTGCGGGTTATCCCGGCTCGCTGGTGCCGGAGGATTGCGCCGAATTTCCGGATGACGCCCTGTCGCTCCAGTGTCCCGATCGCATCGAGGACTGCCTGCTCGTTCATTCCCGCCCGGGAAGCGACGGCGCGGAAGGGCCTCTTTTCGACGGGGAGATCGCCCTGCAGCTGCCTGAGGAGATTGTGCCGACTGTCATCTTCGAAATGATTCATGACCTGATAGACCTGCACCTAACAGCAGAAGGTAAGAGGGTTCTACTGCCGCCAAACCCCTCACAACATCTCACGGCCCCGCTGATAGCACAATCAAATTGTACTTGACAATTTTTTTTTAACTCTTTAAAAAGTATGCGGTTGACTGGTCCAATTGCGCTGCAGCGGACGTAGAGAAACCGCCTGCGGCTGTCGGCCGAAAGGGGGTGAAACGGGCAGGTACGAAGGACCGGAGTCAGCATCATTTTGAGAGAGATGACTTGACGTTCAAACGTAAAACAGAGAGGAGGTCGAAATGAAGTCGAAGAAGATGTTTGCAGCGCTGGTTTCCGTTCTTTTGGTTTTGGGGTTTGCCTCGATTGCTCTGGCCGCCGAGAAAGATGGTGGCACTGATTACACGAAGGCGATCGTTCTGGGCTGCTCCGTGATCGCAGCGGGTATCGCGATGGGCTTTGGGGCCATCGGAGCGGGCTTGGGCATCGGGCAGGCAACCGGCGGTGCGTCGAATGCCGTGGGCAGGAATCCCGAAGCGCAGGGCAAGATCATGCTGACCATGATGGTCGGTATGGCCATGACCGAGTCCGTCGCGATCTACGCCCTTGTTGTGTCGCTCGTGATCCTTTACGCGAACCCAATTGTTAGACTGCTTGGCTAATTCATCATCCCTGGTATCATCGGAAAAGGGGGAAGAAGCGAAATAAAAAGAGGCTTCTTTCCCCTTTTTTTGTCCTCTCAGTCCCCATCCCGCGGGATCTTCGACCGAAGCCCCTTCTTCTCGGATTGCCGGTGCTTTGCATCGAGCATCTTCTCTTTTGCCCGCTTCGAGCGCTTGCGCTTCTGCCGGCGGATCTTTTCTGCGCGGTCCTGTTGTGCCTCGACGACCCCTTTCTGCAGTTTCTCGATCCGGTCGAGAAGCACTCGCCTTGCCAGAAACCGGTTCATCGCCTGGGAGCGCTCCCGCTGGCACTTGACGGTAAGCCCCGTTGGGATGTGCACGAGCTGCACGCAGCTCGATGTCTTGTTGACCTTCTGTCCCCCCGGGCCGGAGGAGCGGACAAAGGTCTCCCTGAAGTCGCTCTCCGCAACGCCGAGGCTCGCCATCCTGTCCAGCAGGGCTCTTTCTTTTTCGGAGGAAACGGTGAATAGGGACATGGGAATCAGGTTCGAGGTCCGAGGAACGAGGACCGAGGTACAAATAAGAAGACCTCGGACCTCGTTCCTCGATCCTCGGTCCTTCTCAGAGGTTGTAGATCTGTTCGCCGACGAAGTTGATCCAGTGTTCCTTCAGGATCTCGGCGGCTTCCTCGTGATTGTCGACGCCGAGGATGAGGATCGTCTCCTTCCCGATGCGCTCGATGGTCGTGTAGATGTAGTGGATGTTGATGTCCGCGGCCATGAGGGGCTTGACGATGGCGTTCATGCCGGCAGGGTGGCAGGGAACCTCCACGGCGAGTACGGGCTCCACCTCGAAGTTGAACCCGAAGGTTTCCAGGACCTTCTCGGCACGGTCGGGGTCGTTGACGACGAGCCTCACGGTGCTGCTCTCGGCCGTGCTTGCCGCGGAGATGGCCTTGGTGCTGATGTCCTCTTTCTCGAGGATATCCACGAGCCGCGCCAGCGACCCGGGGACGTTTTCCAGCTGGATCGATATCTGCTTGATCGTCATGGACGAGGGCCTCTCCTTCGCCTACTCGATGTGGTTGAAGCCGGCCTCGAAGGCCTTGCGATTGATTTCCATGGCCGCCTTCTTCTTCGTGCCGAGGATCGCCTTGAGGCTTTTCAGGTAGGTCTCGGCGGAGACCATCCGGGTCATCTTCACGTAGGCGCCCATCATGACCACGTTCTGTACGCGGGGGTTCCCCAGCTCGGAGGCGATCTCCGCGGTGGGAATCTCCCAGATGTCCACGTCGCTGCGGTTCGGCCGCCCCGTGATGATCGACGAATTCAGGAAAAAGGCCCCCCCGGGGGCGATCCGGGTCTGAAAGGTCAGCAGGGAAGGGTTGTTCATGATGACGAGGTAATCGGGCTGCGAGGCCACGGGCGAGGCGATCTCCTCGTTCGAGACGGCCACGGTGCAGTTGGCCGTTCCTCCCCGGACCTCGACCCCGTAGGAAGGCAGGTAGGTCACGTGGAAGCCCTCGAACATGGCGGCCTGGGCGAAGCTGTAGCCCATCATCAGGACGCCCTGCCCGCCAAACCCTGCGAAGATGGTCTTAATCTGCATCCTTCCGACCTTTCACGGCATCCTTGATCACCCCGATGGGGAATGTCTTCGACATGACCTCGTCGATCCACCGGCAGGCCTCGACGGTGTTCATCTTCCAGTTCGTGGGGCACTGGGAAAGGACCTCGATCATGTTGAACCCGGCGCCGTCCATCTGGCACTGGAAGGCCTTTTTGACGGCCTTCTTCGCCCGCAGGATGTTCTGGGCCGAGTTGACGGCTACCCGCTCGATGTATGCTGTGCCTTCCAAGCTTGCCAGGATTTCGCTCATCCGGATGGGGTGGCCGTCCAGGATGGCGTTTCGCCCGGGGGGAGACGTTGTGGAGGCCTGTCCCAAAAGCGTCGTCGGGGCCATCTGGCCTCCCGTCATGCCGTAGACGGCGTTGTTGATGAAGATGACGGTGATGTTCTCGCCGCGGTTGGCGGCATGGAAGGTCTCGGCCGTCCCGATGGCGGCAAGGTCCCCGTCGCCCTGGTAGGAAAAGACGACCCGGTCGGGAAGCGTCCGTTTGATTCCCGTCGCCACGGCGCACCCTCGCCCGTGAGGCGCCTCCAGCATGTCCACGTCGAAGTAATTGTATGCCACGACGGCGCAGCCTGCAGGCGGGACCCCGATCGTGATCCCCCGGATGCCCATCTCGTCGATGACCTCGCAGAGCACCCGGTGGATGATGCTGTGGCCGCACCCTGCACAGTAATGAAAAGGGGTGCCCTTCAGGGATTTGGGTCGGGAAAAAACCTTCTTCATGCCCGGTTACCTTCTATATTCCTGGACGATGGCCTTGGCCAGCTCCGCCGGCGTGGGAACGACACCGCCCGGCCTTCCGTAGAAACTCACGTGCCCTTTGCCCTCGAGGGCCAGCTTCACGTCGTCGATCATCTGGCCCGTGCTCATCTCGAAGACGAGGAAGCGGTCGATCCGCTCGGCCGTGTCCCGGATGATCTGCGCGGGGAAGGGCCACAGGGTGATCGGACGGATGAGCCCCACCTTCATGCCCGAATCCCTCAGGCGGTTGATGGCCCCCTTGGCGATCCGAGCCGCGATCCCGTAGGCGATGATGATCAGGCGTGCGTTGCCTGTCTTGTAGGTCTCGAAACGGACCTCGTTCTGCTCGATGACCCTGTACTTGCGGACGAGCTTCCAGTTGTGCTCTTCCATGCGCAGGGCATCGAGGATGAGTGCCCGGACGAATTTGCTCTTGCCCTCGCCGGCACCCTTGAGGATGTATTTCTCGTTGTAGCGCCGGGGTCTGGGTTTGCCGAACTCTACGGGCTCCATCATCTGGCCCGTCATCCCGTCGCCCAGGATCATGACGGGGTTGCGGTATTTGTCGGCCAGGTCGAAGGCGTCCATGGTCAGATCGGCCAGCTCCTGGACGGAGGCTGGGGCCAGCACGATCGTCCGGTAGTCCCCGTGACCGCCGCCGCGGGTGGCCTGGAAGTAATCGCCCTGGGAGGGCAGGATGTTTCCCAGGCCGGGGCCGCCGCGCATCATGTTGACGATCACGGCGGGAAGCTCGTCGGCGGCAAGGGCCGAGATCCCTTCCTGCTTGAGGGAGATCCCGGGGCTGGAGGAGGAGGTCATGGCCCGCGCGCCCGCGGCACTTGCCCCCAGGACCATGTTGATGGCGGCGATCTCGCTTTCGGCCTGGATGAAGGTCCCGCCTTCGGCCCGGCGCATGTTTTCCGCCATGTATTCCGTCAGCTCGTTCTGGGGAGTGATGGGATATCCGGCGTAGAAACGGCATCCCGCGCGGATGGCTGCCTCGGCGGTGGCCCAGTTTCCCTGGATCAAAACCTTATCGCTCACGATAGACCTCGATGGCCACTTCGGGGCAGCTGATAGCACACAGCATGCAGCCGATGCACCCCTCGTCTTCCTTGCTCACAACGGGATGGTAGCCTTTGGAGTTTAACTCGTTTGTTGCGATGATCCGGGACTTCTTGCAGGCCTGGATGCAAAGGTGGCACTCCTTGCAGAGCTCCCTGTCGATCACGATACGGGCTTTCACCGTTTGTTCTCCTTCCGGGTGGTTGCAAAAAGGTTGTCAAGTTGCGCATAAAAGCGTTTCTCCTCATGAAAGTCAAGGTATTTTTAGCGAGTTGCCTTGACGGCGCAGGCGGGGCCGTAGTAAAAAAAGTCTCATCGCCTGGGGCGGACGGAAGGGTTGCCGGGACAGGGTTCCGGCTTTTCGATCGAAGCCCCGGACAGGCTGTCCATGTTCAATGCCCGACTCGTCAACGACCCCTTCGGGGACCCCGCCCTGTACCTCGACCTGAGATACCGCAGGGAAGCCCTGCTCTTTGACTTGGGCGACATCCAGGCCCTTGCGCCCCGCATGATCCTCAAGGTCGATCACATTTTCGTCACCCACACCCACATGGATCACTTCATCGGCTTCGATCACCTGCTGCGCGTCTGCCTCGGGCGGGAGAAACACCTTGCCCTATACGGCCCGCCGGGATTCATCGACAATGTGCAGGGGAAGCTTGCGGCCTATACCTGGAACCTGGTGGAGAACTACTCGAACGACTTCAGGCTGATCGTGACGGAGATTCACCCCGACAGGACGGAAACGTTGGTCTTTCCCTGCCGGCAGGCATTCCGGCCGGGGAAGGAACGGCAGGCGGCTCCCTTCGGCGGGACGATCCTGGAGAGGGAGTCTTACCAGGTCAAAGGCATCTTCCTGGATCACAGGGTGCCCTGCCTGGCCTTCTGCCTCGAGGAGAAGCGCCGGGTCAACGTCAAAAAGAATGCCCTTGCTCAGATGGGGCTGCCTGGCGGCGCATGGATCAACTCGCTCAAGGACAGCATCCACCGGAGCGAGCCCGATGGCAGTCCCTTCCGGGTCTGGTGGAAAGGGGAGGGCAAGAGGATCGTCGAGCGGAACTTTCCGCTCGGGGAGCTGAAGGGGAAAATCGTCAAGATCACCCCGGGCCAGAAAATCGTCTACGTCTCCGATGTGATCTACAGTCCCGGGAATGCCGAAGGGATCGTGGAGTTTGCCCGCGGTGCCGACGTCCTATTCATCGAGGCCTGCTTCCTCGAGGAGGACCGGGGGCGTGCTGCCGACAAGTACCACCTGACGGCCCTGCAGGCGGGCCGCCTGGCAAGGCTTGCGGGAGTGAAACGCTTCACCCTTTTCCACTATTCACCAAAGTACAGGGGAATGGAGGAACGCCTCGAGGAGGAGGCGATGCGATCATTCCTTGCGGAATGAAGGCTCGAGGATCGAGGCGCGAGGTTCGAGGTTATTTATTTGTACCTCGGTCCTCGTTCCTCGGACCTCGTACCTTTATATGCGCTCGACCTGGAATCCCTGCATCTCGATGGCCACGGCGCGCTGGAGGATCTCGATGGTGATGACGAAGAGGTCCTTCCGGGGGTCCGCTTTCACGACAATCCCCTCGATTTCCTTGAACGGACCGTCGAGGATCCGCGCCCGCTCCCCGACCCTGGGGTATCGGTAGTGCTGGATCTCAACCTTCGAATCCACGAGCCGCCGGATGGCCTCGATTGTCTCGTCAGGAACCGGGATGGGGATGTTTCCCCCGGTTGTCCCGAGGATCTTGACAACTCCCGCTGTTTTCAAGATATCGAGCCGCGCCTGGTTGTCCGCCGTGGCCAGCTGTACGAAAAGATAGCCCGGGAACATGGGTACCTGGATCTTTTTTCGGCGGTCCTTCCTGCGGCTCCAGGCCTCTATCTTCGGCAGAAAGGCGTCGATCGATTTCAGGGAAAGGCCGTCGCAGACCGTGCTCTCGTGGCGGCTTCTTGTGTGGACGGCATACCAGGGCATCGATGATCAGTCTCCCTGCATTGGCGCTTGGATGTGGGCACAACGGCCCGCATACAGCGTGTAGCGTGTAGCGTGTAGCGTGTGGAGCCAGACAATCATAGTGTGTCTCCTGGAAATCGCGGTTTCACTTTTCAGTCACGGATGAACCGGGCATCGACGATGACATCGCCGCTTTTGCGGGATACCCGCCGGACCGTGAGAGGGATGGCCTGGTCGACCGTTTTCACGGCAAGCTCCCCGATGGCGTCGGTTCCCTTGCCGAAGATCTTCGGGGCGGAGATGATGATCAGCCGGTCGGCAAGACGCTCCCGGATAAATGAGGTGAGCACCCCGGCCCCCCCTTCCACGAGAAGCGACGAGACTTGACGCTTGCCAAGCTCTTTGAGGACGGCTGAAAGGTCCACCTGCCCGGCCCCGGCAACCCTGACCTCAATCCCCCTGTCCACGAGCACCCTGATCTTTTTCCTGTCATGTCCGGAAGTCGTGAAAACAAGGGTCCTTGCCCTGTCCTGGTCCTGCAGGACCCGTGCATCCGGATGGATCTTCAGTTTCGAGTCCACGACCACCCGCAGGGGGTCGCGCCCCCTGACGAGTCGGCAGGTCAGTTCAGGGTCATCCTTCGTGACGGTGCCCGAGCCCACGAGGATGGCGTCGTGATGGCTCCGCAGGCGGTGGGCAAAGACGCGGGACGGCTCCGAGCTGATCCAGCGGGAATGCCCGGTTGCGGTTGCGATTTTCCCGTCGATGGATTGGGCGAATTTCAGCGTGACGAAGGGGGTACGCGTCCGGATGTACTTGAAGAAGACCTCGTTGATCTCCCGGCACTGATCCTCGAGCACGCCCACGCGGGTCTCGATCCCGTGCCGCTTGAGCGTTGCGACCCCCCGTCCCGAAACGAGCGGGTTGGGGTCGATCGTGCCGATGACGACCGCCGCCGGTTTCTCGCTCACCAGCCGCTCCACGCAGGGAGGGGTCCTGCCGTGGTGCGAACAGGGCTCCAGGCTGATATAGATCGTGGAGCCGCGGACCGTTTCCTTCGCGCACTCGATGGCGTTGATCTCGGCGTGATTCTCTCCGCAGCAGCGGTGCCACCCTTTCCCGATGATCCGGCCGTTCTTTACGATGACGGCCCCCACGAGCGGGTTGGGGCAGGCCCAGGGCGCCCCTCTTTTGGCCAGCTCGAGGGCCATCTTCATGTATCGCTCGTCGGTCATTCTCTATCCCTGTCGATCGGTCACCCGGAAGTGATGTTTCTGGAACGTCCCTTGCAAGCCCATGACAACCTGCGTGACGGAGCCCCACTATACAAAATGCGGGGGGTCCTGTACAGGGTGAATGTGAGACGAAGTTCCCGGCTGCGGGGAATGATCCGGTGTGGCGCGGTCGGGCCGCGCGCAGATCGTTTTCCACTACCGCGATGCTGCCGGGTTGTGGTATAAGACGTCCGTTTATATCTTCTTATTGTCTCTTCGGGACAGAATGGAGGATTTCATGAAAGGTATCGTTCTTGCGGGGGGGCTCGGAACGCGCATGCACCCCCTGACCAAGGTGACCAACAAACATCTGCTTCCCCTGTATCGTGAACCGATGATCTACTACCCCATCCGGACACTCGTCAACGCGGGCATCGACGAGATCCTGATCGTCACAGGGGGCAACAACGCGGGGGATTTCCTGAAGCTGCTGGGAAACGGCAAGGAATTCGGTCTCAAACACCTGAATTACACCTACCAGGAGGGGGAGGGCGGGATCGCCGCAGCCCTTGACTTGGCCGCGTACTTTGCCGACGGAGACAGGATCGCCGTCGTCCTGGGCGACAACATCATCGAGAAGAACATCCGGATGGCCGTCGAGGCGTTCAAGAAGCAGGAGCGGGGCGCCAAGATCCTGCTCAAGGAGGTCACGGACCCCCAGCGTTTCGGCGTGCCGGCCTTCGAGGGCGAGCGCATCGTCCGGATCGACGAGAAACCGAAACAGCCGGCCTCCAACTATGCCGTGATCGGGATCTACATGTATGATGCCACGGTCTTCGACGTCATCAAGACCCTGAAGCCCTCGAACCGCGGCGAGCTGGAAATCACAGACGTGAACAATCACTACATCCGCGAGGGGACGATTACCTGGGATGTCCTCGACGGGTGGTGGTCCGATGCGGGGACCTTCGATTCGCTGATGTATGCCGGCAACATGGTGGCCAAAACGGGGGCGAACAAGCGCGATTGACGCACAGCGTCACCAGAGAGCGCCGAGCGCCGAGGGAAGAGGTAAAAGACATGATAGAGGGCGTGAAGGTAAAGAAGTTAAAAGTCATTCCCGATGAGCGGGGACGGTTGATGGAGATGTTCCGGGCCGACGACGAGTTCTTCGAGAAATTCGGCCAGGCCTACATGACGACGGCTTACCCCGGCGTCGTGAAGGGATGGCACTATCACAAGCGCCAATCCGACAACATGACCGTCGTGAAAGGGATGATGAAGATCGTGCTCTACGACAGCCGCAAGGGCTCGCCGACGTGCGGCGAGGTGAATGAATTCTTTGCCGGCGATCAAAACCCGATCCTGCTCCACATCCCTCCCCTTGTCTTCCATGGCTTCAAGTGCATCTCCCTCGAGGAGGCCCTCGTCATCAACATCCCGACGGATGTCTACCGGTATGACGACCCCGACGAATTCCGGGTGCACCCGCATGACAATGAGATACCATATGACTGGGCCCGGAAGGACGGTTGACCGGCAGTTGACCGGGGGCGCATCCCGTCAGGAGGCGTAGTCATGAAAAGTTCTTACCTTACCGGGAAGCCCCGCTCTGCGGATCAAGGCTTCAAAAAAGACCGTCTGCTGCGTTTCCCTCATCCCTCGTCCCTGCGGCGTACTCTCCGGTACGCCTCAGTCCTCGGGACTTCGGGGGCCTTGCATCCGGCCATTTTTGAACTGCCGGTTTTAGCTTCGGCTCACGAGCAAGCAGGCTGATAAGCTAATGGCTATATTCTTGAATATTGTTGCATTTGTTTTTGGAGCATTGATCGGGAGTTTCCTCAACGTCTGCATCTGGCGGATTCCCGAGGAGAAATCCATCGTTTTTCCTTCCTCTCACTGCCCGAAATGCGGAAAATCCATCCGTCCCTTCGACAACATCCCCGTGTTGAGCTGGCTCATCCTGCGGGGCCGGTGCCGGGACTGCGGCGAGCCCATCTCGCCCCGGTATCCCCTGGTCGAGATCCTGACGGCCCTGCTTTCCCTCGCGATGTTCTGGCAGTACGGCCCGAGCCTCGAGTATCTTGCCGCCTTCCTTTTCGCGGCGGTTCTCGTCGTCATCACATTCATCGATTTCGATCACCAGATCATTCCCGACGTGATCTCGCTGCCGGGAATCCCCGTGTTTTTCCTGCTGGCTGTCTTTGTCATGGGGATCGGGTTTGTGGAATCCATTCTCGGGATCCTCATCGGCGGCGGGTTTCTCTACCTGATCGCGGTGGGGTACGAGCTTCTCACCAAGCGGGAAGGGATGGGGGGAGGGGACATCAAGCTGCTGGCCATGATCGGGGCCTTCCTGGGCTGGAAATCCCTGTTTTTCGTCGTATTCATGAGTTCCATCCTCGGGGCGCTGGTCGGTGTCGTGCTCATCATGATCAAGGGGAAGGACATGAAATATGCCGTGCCCTTCGGGCCCTTCCTTTCGATTGCCGCCGTGATGTACCTCTTTGTGGGCAGCGAGCTGACGCACCTTGTTCTCTTCAGGAGTCTTCCCTGAACCATCGGCGACCCGGTGCCGGAAATTTTCTCTCAAGTTTTCCCCCCTACATTCCGAAAAAGAATTCAGAAGAGTTCTAACCCGTTGACGGGTCGGGCACTTCGAGGGTCCAGATCGCTTTCAGGGAACGGCCTGATAAGGGCTAACCATCCGAAAGGGTGGGGCGCAAAATCACTGGCCTACGTCCGATCAAGGATAAGGCGGCAGGATTGCCGGGCAGGACATCCGATTTCGAGGCGCAACAAGGGCCTCCCTCCGGGGACGGCCTGCGGTTTCGCCCCCCATCCAATCTCCTCCCCGCCCGGATTCATCCTCTCGCCTGATGGTCCGGCCGACGACGGCCGGGTAAACCTTCCGCAGCAGCCGCGGTGGCCGATACAGGCACGCTTCTTGCTGAACTGGAAGTGATTTCACGATCCGATCGATGTTCTGGGATTCCGGGACCCCGGGGTCGGGACACAGACCCATGAAGGACCCGGAGAAATGGCCATCATGAAAAATTTACGACGCTCCACAGGACAGAATGAAATCCCGGCCCGACGGGGTGCCGCCAGGGGCTTGCCGAACGGGCGGGGGCTCTGCCGTCGCCATGCGGGCTTTTCACTGGTCGAGCTGTGCATCACGACCGTTCTTCTCGGCATCGTGGCCGCCATTGCCTTTCCCTCCTTCCGGGGGTGGGTCGACAACTCGAACCTGAAGGGAGCCGCGAGGGCGGTCTCTTCCGATGTCTACGACACGCGCGGCAGGGCACTGGCGGAGAACAGGGTCTATACCATCACCTTCAGCGCCGACCCCGCGAATACCTACACGATTACGGCGCCGGCGGCCAACGGTCTGACTGCCGTGAACGAAACGAAGAATCTCAGCGAATACGGTGGCGTCCGGATGACAAGCGCAAGCGCGGGCGCCATCACGATCCAGAGCCGGGGCACCGTCACCCCGACTGTAAACGTTATTATGACCAATAGCCGCAATTCCACCGGTACGATCAATGTGCTGATTACAGGAAGGGCCCATGTCACGTACAGCATGCAATAACCGAGGGATCACCATCGTGGAGGTGCTCATCACGCTGTTCCTCACGGCCGTCGGAATCCTGGCGCTTCTGTCGATGCAGCCCACGTCGTGGAACGCTGCGGGCCGCTCCGATTTCATGGGTAGGGCTGCCGGCATCCTCCAGAGCGAGCTGGAACGGAACGAGCTGCAGATCATGAACCCTGCACTTTCCGTCACCACGGGGACGACGGTCCAGAACCCCCGGTACGCCAGCAGCCAGTCGGCCCAGCAGACGGGGGATGTGCCCTTTATCGTCACGACAACCATTGCCCAATTCGGGACGACGACCAACGCCTGGACCGTCACCGTCCAGGTGACCTGGCCCGGTAATGCCAGGGGGATACAGGAGACAATGATCGTATCAAGACAGGAGTATTTCAGGCAGTCATGAAAACTCAACGGAAACATTCAAGTGGCTTCACCGTTGTCGAGCTCGTCATGGCCATGGCCGTCGGGGTCGTGCTGCTTGCGGCCATCTCGACGGCCGTCGTGTCGGGGCAGCGCTCCTCCACGGGGATCGAACGCAAGGTGACGACAAACCAGGATGCCAGGGCCGCTCTCGAGATCATGGCCGCGGAGATCCGCATGGCGTCGTACAATCCCTATTTGAACAGCGCGCCGGGAGGGGGGGCAGCCCTGACCTGGCTCAACCCGGACACTTGCGGTGCGGGAACCCAGCTCTACAGGGGGATCCAGCGGGCGCGAGACGGGGAAATCGTCGTCGAGATGGACATCCAGGGGGCCACTGCTCCCTGTGCCGGCGGCGTCAACGACTCGTGTTCGGATGCGTCCGTCAACAATGGCTCGTCAAACGAGATCGTTCGTTATGCCTACGACAACGTGAACCAGCGGATCGAACGGCAGGTCATCAGCTGCAATGCAGGCACCCGCAGCGCAACGACCAATGCGACAGAGCTGGCTTTCCTGGGCCCCATCGCCGGGCGGCCGGACGTGCGGACAGTGCTGGTCACAAACGGAACGGCTCTTCCCGTGTTTCGCTACTTCAGGGCAAACGGCACCCCGCTCAATCCCGCCGGCACCCCGATGACGGACAACCTGATCCCCGACATCCGGCGGATCGAGATCGTGCTGCTCGTCGAGTCAGCCGATGTGGACCCGAGCACGGGCCAGCCGAGGCGGATGGCCTATTCGACCAGCGTCATCCCGAGAAACCATGGCATTTTCATCGCAGGATTCTGATTCAGGACGGGTCAAGATGGGACGAGGCAGAGACGAAAAAG
>Ga0208980_10001491_pt1 | contig 14177 bp, 14 predicted proteins | sample WetSurMetagenome_3_FD_187993 | JGI IMG/M metagenome (GOLD analysis project Ga0208980, IMG submission 187993) | Wetland microbial communities from Twitchell Island in the Sacramento Delta, sample from surface sediment Aug2011 Site A1 Bulk (version 2) | ecosystem: Environmental > Aquatic > Marine...
AAAACGGCCTAGACCAGATGAGCCTAAGCCGTTGTTTTTTCTGGTCGGGGCGAGAGGATTTGAACCTCCGACCACCTGAACCCCATTCAGGTGCGCTACCAGGCTGCGCTACGCCCCGGTAAACCGGTAATGCTAGTCGGATCGGTTAACCTTGTCAAACCAGAACCCGCTCAACGCCGCAGGATGTGCAGAACCTCTTCGAGCTCCTGGCGCATCTGACGGATGATCTGTTGGCTCTGGGTCAGGTCCTGCTTCGCCGATTCTCCGGAGAGCTGCAGGCGCGCCCCGCTGATGGTGAAGCCCTGGTCATAGAGCAGATTGCGGATCTGCCGGATCATCAGGACGTCATGACGCTGGTAGTAACGGCGGTTACCTCGCCGCTTTACCGGGTTGAGCTGGGTAAACTCCTGTTCCCAATAGCGCAGCACGTGGGGTTTTACCCCGCACAGCTCGCTCACCTCGCCGATTGCGAAGTAGCGCTTTCCCGGTATCGGGGGTAGCTCGGCGGTGCTAAGGCTCGCTTCTAGCATAAGCTTCTACCCGTGCTTTGAGTTTCTGGCCGGGACGAAAGGTCACCACGCGCCGCGCGGAGATGGGGATCTCCTCGCCGGTCTTCGGGTTACGCCCGGGACGCTGTTTCTTCACGCGCAGATCAAAATTCCCGAACCCCGAGAGTTTCACCTGAGCGCCCTCTTCCAGGGCCAGGCGAACCTGCTCGAAGAACATCTCGACGATGTCCTTGGCCTCACGCTTGTTGAGGCCGAGCTCCTCGAACAGATGCTCGGCCATCTCTGCTTTGGTCAGTGCCATGGTTTACGCCCTGAGTACCGCCCCCAAACGGGTGCTCAACCGTTCGAGGACGCGATGCACCACTCGATCGACTTCCTCATCTGTAAGTGTCTGAGAAGACGCCTGTAAAATCAATCCTAAAGCGAGACTTTTTCGCCCTGAATTGATTCCATCACCGGTGTAGACATCGAACAGGACGATCCGCTGCAGCAGCTCGGGGGCGGCCGCTTGTACGCATTCGTGGAGCTCGCGGTAGCTGAGGTCGCGGTCAACCACCACAGCGATGTCGCGTCGAATGGCCGGGAACTTGGAGAGGGGCTTGAACCCCGGCAGCACACCCTGTTCCAGGGCGGCCAGCGCGATCTCGAACAGGAACACGTCGTCCGCAAAGTCGAGCTTGGCACGAAGCGCCGGATGCAGCATGCCAATCCAGCCGATGGGTTCGCCCGTACGCAGAATCCGCGCCGCCTGCCCGGGGTGCAGCGCCACATGGGTGGCGGGCGCAAAGGAGATCGCATCCGCAGCGCCGGCGAGCCCGACCACCGCCGCCAGATCGGCCTTGAGATCGAAGAAGTCGACCGGTCGGAAGCGAGTGCCCCACTGCTCGTCCAGCGCGCTGCCACACACCAGCGCGGCAAGCTGGGCCTGCTGGCGGATCTCGCCCTGCTCGTCATGGAAGCGCAGGCCGCTCTCGAAGATGCGCACCCGCTCCTGCTGGCGCGCGCGGTTCTGCGCGGCGGTCTGCAGCAGTCCCGGCCAGAGGCTGGTGCGCATGACGGACATGTCCGCGGAAATCGGGTTGGCGAGCCCAATCCCCCGGTGCTCGGGGTCGACCAGCACCTGCAGCTCCGGGCTGACGAAGCTGTAGGTGACCACTTCATGGAACCCCCGATCGACCAGTACCTGTTTCGCGCGGTGGAGATCGAAAGTCGTCTCCGCCGGCGCCCGGGTGGTGGCCGCTGCCCGTGCGTGGGTCATGGGGATGTTCTGGTAGCCGTAGATCCGGCCGATCTCCTCGATCAGGTCGGCCTCGATGGCAATGTCGAAGCGGTTACTCGGTGGTGTCACCGCCCAGCCATCCGCCGTTTCGGTCAACGTCATGCCGAGGCGGGTGAGGATGTCCGCCACGCCGACAGCGTCCACCGCCACGCCGAGCAGGCGGGTGATCCGCTGCCGTCGCAGGTACACGGATTTGCGCCCAGGGATATGGCTTGGAGCGGCAGCCTCGACCACCGGGCCGGGCTCGCCACCGGCGATGTCGCGCAGGAGCTGTGTCGCTCGCTCCAGGGCGCGGATTTGAAGCTCGGGATCAACGCCGCGCTCGAAGCGGTGCGAGGAATCGGTGTGCAGACCGTAGGTGCGGGCCTTGCCCAGGATGGCCATGGGCGCGAAGAAGGCGCTCTCGAGCAGCACATCGCGGGTATCGGTGGTGACGGCGGAGCCCCCACCGCCCATAATCCCGGCGAGGGCCACCGGTTGGTTGGCGTCGGCGATGACCAGGGAGTCGGGGCCAAGCGCGATCTCGGTGCCATTGAGCAGAGCGAGGCTCTCGCCGGGTGCCGCCATCCGGACCTGGATCTCCCGATCAAGCCGGCTGAGGTCAAAGCCGTGCATCGGCTGGCCCAGCTCGAGCAGCACATAGTTGGTGACATCCACCACCGGATGTATCCCGCGCAGGCCGCTGCGGCGTAGCCGCTCGAGCATCCACAGCGGGGTGCTCGCCTGGGGATTGAGTCCACGGATAATCCGGCAGACGTAGCGGGGGCAAGCGGCCTCCGCCAGTACCCGGACCGGGAACCGATCCTCGCCGTGCGGGGGAACGGGAACAAAGCTTGGCCCTGTGACCGCGCTGCGGTTGATCACCCCCACCTCCCGCGCGATGCCCGCCAGGCTGAAGCAATCTCCGCGGTCGGGGGTGACGTTGAGCTCGATGGTGCGATCGTCGAGCTTCAGGTAGGCGCGAACATCCTTGCCCACTGGGGCATCCTCGGGCAGTGGCAGGATGCCGGATGAGGTGTCCGCGAGGCCTAATTCGGTTGCGGAGCAGATCATCCCGACGGATTCGACCCCCCGCAGCTTGGCCCTCTTGATACGCAGATTCCCGGGTAGCAGGGCGCCCACAAGGGCGGTGGGCACTTTCATCCCCGCGGCCACGTTGGGGGCACCACAGATGATCTGCAGCGGGACACCCGAGCCTACCTCCACCTGGCAGACGCGCAACTTGTCCGCGTCGGGATGCTGCTCGACCGTCAGCACCTGTGCCACCACCACCCCGGAGAACTCGGGTGCGACGGGTGCGACGGCGTCGACTTCGAGCCCGGCCATGCTGAGCTGGTTACATAGGGTATCGCTATCGACCCTGGGATCGACCCATTCCCTCAGCCACGCTTCGCTGAATTTCATCTTGGTAGCCTCTCGACCGCTAGACGGCCTCTCACCGGCGAAAACCCTGGGCAAGCCGACCGGGGGGGCGGAAACCCGCCGCCTCGGGGCCCTAGGCGAACTGCCTGAGGAACCTCAGGTCGTTCTCAAAAAACAAACGCAAGTCGTTGATGCCATAACGCAACATCGCCAGGCGCTCCACGCCCATACCAAACGCGTAACCGAGGTAGCGCTCGCTGTCGATCCCCACGTGCCGGAACACCTCAGGGTGGATCATCCCGCAGCCGAGCACCTCCAGCCAGCCGGTCTGGCTGCACACCCGGCATCCCTGGCCGCTGCACATGACGCACTCGATGTCCACCTCCGCTGAGGGCTCGGTGAAAGGGAAATAGGAGGGCCGGAAGCGCAACCGCAGATCGCGCTCAAAGAAGTTACGAAGAAAGTCGTAGAGCACGCCCTTGAGGTCGGCGAAGGTGGCCTCCTCGTCGACCAGAAAACCTTCCACCTGATGAAACATGGGAGTGTGGGTGAGATCGGAGTCGCAGCGGTACACCCGGCCCGGTGCGATGATCTTGAGCGGCGGAGTGCTGCTCTCCATCACACGGATCTGCACCGGGGAGGTGTGGGTGCGTAGCAGCAGGTGCTCATCGAAATAGAAGGTATCGTGCATCGCCCGCGCTGGGTGATGGGCAGGGATGTTGAGGGCCTCGAAGTTGTGGTAGTCGTCCTCGATCTCGGGGCCCTCCACCACACTGAAGCCGGCGCTGGTGAACAGACGTTCGATGCGCTGCAGGGTTCGCGTGACCGGGTGCAGACCTCCGGTGCCCTGGCCTCGGCCGGGGAGGGTGACATCGATGCGCTCGGCACTCAAACGCGCCGCTAGGGCGGCCGCTTCCAGCTCGGCGCGGCGGCCGTCGATGGCCGCCTGCAGGGAGCGTTTCGCCTCGTTGATGGCCTGTCCGGCCTGGGGACGCTCCTCCGGCGGTAGGCTGCCCAACTGCTTGAGGAGCGCAGTGAGGGAACCGTTCTTGCCGAGAACGCGCACCCGAATCTGCTCTAGCGCCAGAACGTCGGCAGCATCCGCAATTGCCCCGGTGGCCTCCTGCTCGAGTTGGGCGATGTCGAGCCCGGAATCCGCTGACATAGTCGGTCACCCGCCTGGGTTGAGAGTGGAAACCCGCGGCACCCCTGGGGCCGCGAAACAAAAAGGGGAAAGACCCACGGCCTTTCCCCTCGTTCTTTCCCCAGCAACCAAGAGGTCGCCGGGCCAAGGATCAGATGGAAAGCGCCGCCTTGGCTTGGCCCGCTAGTGCCGCAAAACCGGTGCTGTCGTGCACGGCGATATCGGCTAGCAGTTTGCGATCGATCTCGACCCCCGCCTTCTTTAGGCCGTCGATCATACGACTATACGACAGGCCGTTCTCGTGGGCGGCGGCGTTGATGCGGACGATCCACAGGCCGCGAAACAGCCGCTTCTTCTGCCGGCGGTCGCGGTAGGCGTACTGACCGGCCTTGATGACGGCCTGCTTGGCGACCCGATAGACCTTGCTTCGGGCACCGTAGTAACCCTTCGCTTCCTTCAGCACCTTGTTGTGGCGGGCGCGTGCTGTTACCCCGCGTTTTACTCTGGGCATGTTCGCTTCCGGTTTCGTTAAATCAGCAGTAGGGGATCATCCGCCGTGCGGCCCGGTTGTCGGCTGGAGCCAGGTAGGTTCCGTCGCGAAGATGGCGCTTACGCTTGCTGCTCTTCTTGGTCAGGATGTGCCGACGGTGGGATGAGATCCGCTTAAATAACGAACCCGAAGCGGTGCGCTTGAACCGCTTGGCCGCCCCGCGGTTGGTCTTCAACTTGGGCATTGTCTACTCCGCATTCGTCTCGGTTTCTGTGAACGACGCAAGCCACCAGGGGCTGTCACGCGCGCCGCTATTTCCGCTTGGGACCCAGCACCATTACCATCTGGCGTCCTTCCATCTGGGGCTGCTGCTCTAGGATGCTGTTCTCGGCCAAGTCACCCTCGATGCGTTTCAGCAGCTCTAGCCCCAGCTCCCTGTGGGCATGCTCGCGTCCCCGGAAACGCATGGTGACCTTGGCCTTGTCCCCTTCATTGAGGAAACGCGCCAGGTTGCGCAGTTTGACCTGGTAGTCTCCTTCGTCCGTGCCTGGACGAAATTTCACCTCTTTTATCTGGACCTGCTTCTGCCTCTTCTTTGCCGCCCCACGCTGCTTCTTCTGCTCGAATAGGAACTTGCCATAGTCCATCAGGCGACACACGGGCGGCTCGGCGGTGGGCACAATCTCCACCAGGTCCACATCTTCATCCACCGCCCGGTCGAGGGCGTCTTCGATGTCCAGGATTCCGATCTGCTCGCCGTCCACCCCAATCACCCGCACGTTGCGCGCGGTGATCTCATCGTTGAGACGAGTCTTCTTTTCAGCGGCTATAACGCTTCCCTCCCCGAGAAACAAACAAACCCCGTCATGCAAAAAGCACCGGGAAACGGTGCTTTTTGCATCGAACCGGGGGGTCAATTAACGCGGTTGGCCACCTCTGTGGCGAGACGCTCCGCGAACGCCGACAACGGGATGAGGCCGAGATCTTCCCCCTTTCGGGTCCGAACCGCCAAGCTGCCCTGCTCCTGCTCGCGATCACCGACGACCAGCAGATAGGGCACCCGCTGCAACGTGTGCTCGCGGATTTTAAAGCCGATCTTCTCGTTTCTCAAGTCCGCATCCACGCGAAACCCTTTGTCGCGCAAGCTGTTGGCAACCTGCTGGACGTAGCCGGCCTGCCGATCGGTGATATTCATCACCACCGCCTGCACCGGTGCCAGCCAAACCGGCAGCGCGCCGGCATAGTGCTCGATGAGAATGCCGATGAAGCGTTCGAGAGAACCGAGGATGGCCCGGTGCAGCATGACCGGTACTTTTCGGGTGTTGTCTTCGGCGGCGTAGTGGGCGCCCAAGCGCTCTGGCATGGAGAAATCGAGCTGGATGGTACCTAGCTGCCAAACCCGCTGCAGGCAGTCTCGCAGGGAGAACTCAATCTTTGGGCCGTAGAAGGCCCCCTCGCCAGGTTGCAGGACCCAGACGAGCCCCTTCTGATTGAGGGCATCCTCGAGGGAACGCTCCGCCTTGTCCCACAGCTCGTCGCTGCCCACCCGCTTCTCGGGACGGGTGGAGAGCTTGACCAGGACTTCATCGAAGCCGAAGTCGCGGTAGATCTCGAATAGGAGGTCGATAAAGTCGGAGACCTCGGCTAGGATCTGCCCTTCGGTGCAGAAGATGTGGGCGTCGTCCTGGACGAAGTTGCGGACCCGCATCAGCCCGTGCAGGGTGCCGGATGGCTCGTTGCGGTGGCAGGAGCCGAACTCCGCCAGACGCAGAGGCAGGTCGCGGTAGCTTCTAAGCCCATGGTTGTATATCTGGATGTGGGCCGGGCAGTTCATGGGCTTGATGGCGAAGATACGCTCCTCAGAGCTGGTGGTAAACATCAGCTCCTGGAACTTGTCCCAGTGACCTGACCGTTCCCAGAGGCTACGGTCGATCATCTGGGGGGTGTGCACCTCCTGATAGCCGTTCTGGCGCAGCTTCTCGCGGATGTAGTCCTGAATCATGAGATAGACGCGCCAGCCCTTGTCGTGCCAAAAAGCCATGCCAGGGGCCTCTTCCTGGGTGTGGAAGAGATCGAGCGCCTTGCCGAGCTTGCGGTGATCGCGCTTCTCGGCCTCCTCCAGGCGATGCAGATAGTCCTTGAGCTCCTCGGAACTGCGCCAGGCGGTGCCGTAGATACGCTGCAACATGGGGTTACGCGAATCCCCGCGCCAGTAGGCGCCGGCCACCTTCATTAGCTTGAAGGCCCGGCCCAGCTTGCCGGTGCTTGGCAGGTGCGGGCCACGACAGACATCGAACCAGTCCCCCTGGCGGTAGATCGAGACCTCCTCGCCCTCGGGGATGATGTCGCGGATGATCTCTACCTTGTAGGCCTCACCGATCTCGGCGAAGACGCGCATCGCCGCGTCGCGCTCCCACACCTCACGCTGGAGGGGTAGGTCGCGCTTGACGATCTCCTGCATGCGCGCCTCGATACGTCCGAGGTCCTCTGGAGTGAAGGGCTCCTCGCGGGCGAAGTCGTAATAGAAGCCGTCCTCGATGGCGGGCCCGATGGTCACCTGGGTACCAGGGTAGAGCTCCTGCACCGCCTGTGCCATCACATGGGCAGCGTCGTGGCGCATGAGCCCGAGGGCTTCCTCGTCGCGGCCGGTAACGATGGCAACCTCCACATCACCCTCAATGGTGAAGCTGGTATCGACCAACTTGCCGGCGACCCTGCCAGCAAGCGCCGCCCGTGCCAATCCCGCGCCGATGGATTCGGCAACCTGCTGAACCGTCACCGGATGCTCGAAGCGCTTGCGCGAGCCATCCGGAAGCGTTATCTCTGGCATGACCTGAAACTCACCATTGTTAGAGGGGTCGCCCAACCGTTCCGATTGGACTGCGGAACCTACCGAGCGCTGCCCCTTTCGCACCACTAACGGTGGATCGTAACCCGGCCGGTCGTTGTCCTACCTCCCGAGTGGCCGGGTGCGCTCACATAAGGGGGCAGGGGCTGCGGAACCCAATATCTTACCAAAGGACGGCGCGCAACGACTCGAGCGGTTGAACCTCGTCCATCTTTATTCCCCCCGGCCGGGGCCAAGACTTACGTCCGCGGTTGGCTTAACCCGTTGATTTCCATGAGGCGGTTTTAGCGCGCCAGTTGGCGCTCGGCCCGTGGTACAAACCACCGGCTTTCAGCCGCCTTCTCTTTCAGTCGGCGGTTTAGCTCGCCGATCCTCAACCCACCGGCTCTTAGCCGGTGGTTGTTGAGTCCCAGTGCAGGTCCAGTGTAAGCCCGAAATGTCCTGTAGGGCCTCATCTGCGGTACCGGTACTCTCCCGAAGCGCCGGTTCGCTCGGGTGGGATGCCCATTTGCCCCCCCGAGCCCACCGAATTCGCTGCTGGTGAGCACTATTTCACCCGCCGCCGGGTGCCGTCTGCTCCCTTCAAGCGAACGCTGTGGCCAGCACTGTGTATGCAGACCGAGGAACTCGTCAGCGGTTGGTTGACCCGGAGGTCGATGCCTGCGCAGGAGATGTCCAAGGCCGCCGCGTAGCCATCGGCGCGAAAGGCACAAGCGCCTGTGGTGGCGGAGTCGGAGGACGCGGATCCACCCCGGCGTTGACTTTCCGTACAGCAACCCGGCCCAATGCAGATCCCGCAAGCCAGGTGTTGTGGCGCTCGGCGATTCGTTTGCGTTCGGCTACGATGTCAAGGATGACGAGGCGGCGTTGGTGTGCCTCGGGGGCCGTCGGAACGCCTTCTAACCGGGCGGCCGGGAGGGCCAGTTCAGTCGCCGCAAGTTGCAGCTGCTGCGGCGGTTTATCCGTTGCAAAACGGCGTATCCTCCCGCGACTGCCTGGACACCCTGATTCAGCGGTCGTGGTTGGAAGGCTTCAAAACGCTGCTTGCGGGCGCGGAGGTGGTCCGGTTGCTGAAGTGCTGCATCGTCACGATCGATGCCATGGGATGTCAACGCGCCATCGCCGAGCAGATTATCGATCAGGGTGGGGACTAGGTGCTTGGGGTGAAGGCCAATCAGCCCACCCTTGCATGCGGCTGGTCGAGGATTTCTTTACCAGGGCACTCGGGACGGGGGGTTTGCCGGGGTGAAGGTCGAGGCGATCTAGCAGCCTGTCGGGCTTTCGGCTTGAATGGCCAAATTGACCACTTTTTAGCCAATTTTGGCGTTGCTACGTGCGTTCTGAGCATCTTTTCGCCGAAAATGTCGTCAGATTTTGCGTACAACCGCGTTCCGGATGAAAGTCCGACAGGCTCCTAGAAGGTGGATAAGGGCCATGGTCGGCTGGCGCGGCGTCGGGATTGGATCACCGAGGCACTGGGGGCCGGACGAACGGCGGACGGGGCTGCGTAGCAGCGGGATGGCGATCCGCGAGACCTGTGAGGGAGCCCGACATACTGAGCACCTTGATCGCCTCCATCGCTGCCGGGGCCAAGCCCTTTGTCGAAGGGGCATGGGCATCGAGAACCGGCTCCGTTCGCGGCTCGATGCGGTCTTTCGTGAGGATGTCAGCACCACCCGCAACGGCAGCGCCACCGCCGTCCTTGCGAGCGTGCGTCGCCTTGCCCTCAACCTCTTCGAGCAGGAGGGCTGCCCCATCGGCCTTGCCAAGAAACAACGCCAGGTTGCCTGGGATGATGAGCTCTGCGCTGAGGTGGTGTTCGGTAGCTGATTTATATGCAGTGGCCCTGCGGTGGGCGTTAACGAACGATGGACGTTCACAAGGTAATGAATATAATGCTGGTCTTGCATTCTGGCCGCGACCCGCGTGCGGGTCGGTGGAACAGGCGATCGCAAGCGCTACGCTAGGCGACGAGAGCGTATGAAGCCCACGGTAACCCATCATCATCTGCCGCTGCGACCCGGAAACTTCCGTACCCTGACCGAGGCCCTCGACTATGCGGCTCAGGGCCAGACGGGCATGAACTTCTATAACGCCCAAGGCAAGCTCTATGCATCAGTGACCTATGGGCTCCTGTGCGAGCGGTCGAAACGTCTGGCACGGCGCCTGCTCGCCCTGGGCCTGCCGCAGGGATCGAACGTCGCTTTGATCGCGGAAACCCATCCGGATTTCGTGCGGTTTTTCTTTGCCTGTCAGTATGCGGGGCTCGTGCCCGTGCCGCTGCCGGTGTCCGTCAACCTGGGAAACCATCGGGCGTACGTGGATCATCTGCGCGGGATGCTCGCGGACTGCCAGGCCAAGGTGGTAATGGCCCCGAGCGATCTCTTGCCCCTGGTCGAGGAGGCATCTACTGGCGCGGCGAGACCCGTGGTGGGCGACGCGGCGGCATTTGATGGACTGCCGGAATCGGACACCGGGCTGGTCAGCCCGCAGCCAAACGACCTGGCTTACATCCAGTACACCTCAGGCAGCACCCGTTTCCCGCAGGGCGTCATGATCCGCCAGGCGGCGGTGCTCGATAACCTGGCAGGCATCATTCGCCATGGGGTGAGGATACGCCCGGGTGACCGTTGCTTCTCCTGGCTGCCGTTTTATCACGACATGGGGCTGGTGGGGCTGGTTTTGGCCCCGGTGGCGGCCCAACTCTCGGTCGATTACCTGGATACCCGCGTGTTTGCCATGCGCCCGCGGCGCTGGTTGGAGCTCATGTCCAGGAGCCGGGCCACCGTTTCCTTCGGGCCTCCGTTCGGTTACGACCTGGTTGCCCGACGCCTTCGCCCCGGGGAGGCGGAGCGGTTTGATCTCAGCAGTTGGCGCGTCGCCGGTGTGGGTGCCGAGATGATACGCGCCGAGACTCTGAAGCGGTTTGCCCGGCGTTTGGCGCCGGCGGGCTTCGATCCAAATGCCTTTCTCGCCTGCTACGGGATGGCGGAGTGTTCTTTGGCGGTGAGCTTTGCCCCTGTCGGGGAGGGGTTGCGGGTGGACCGCGTCGATGGCGAGCACCTTGCGAGAGCGGGCGCGGCGGTCCCTGCCGCCGCCGATACTCACCGAGCAGCGGACGTGTACGTCAACAGCTACGTAAATTGTGGCAAGCCGTTGCCAAACCACGAGGTGGAAGTGCGCGACCCCCAGGGCCGCTGTTTGCCGGAGCGCCGCTGTGGCGTCGTTTTCGTCCGCGGGCCGAGCGTGATGACCGGGTATTTCGGCAAGCCCGACGCTAGCCGTCGGGTGCTCTCCGACGATGGCTGGCTGAACACGGGCGATCTTGGCTATCGGGTGGGTGACGCGATCTACCTGACCGGACGCGAAAAGGACCTGATCATCGTGAACGGGCGCAATGTCTGGCCGCAGGATCTCGAGCATATCGCCGAGCAGCAGCCCGAGGTTCGGCCCGGTGACGCACTTGCCTTTGCCGCTCCTGGCGCCGACGGCACCGATCAGCCCGTGCTCGTCGTCCAGTGCCGGGAGTCCGACGACGAAAGACGGGCATGGCTCGTACGTCGACTCAAGACCCGCATCAGCGAGGAGTTGGCCATCGACTGCGTGGTCGATCTGGTTCCCTTGCACACCTTGCCGCGGACATCCTCGGGCAAGTTATCCCGGTCCGAGGCGCGGCGGATCTTCCTGCGAACCCGCGCGAGGGAGCGTCTGGCACCTGCCGAGGACTCCGCCGAGATGTCGGCGGAACCTGTGCTCCAGCAGGGGCGGGGCCTATTTGGACGCACGTTAAACCGAGTGCCCTTACAACGGAGAGTGTGAGCGGGGCCCGCGCTCCCATCGGGCACATTAGGGTCCCATCGGCGGATAGGGTCCGATTGAAGCGGGCGGCGTTCGCGGAGGGGCAAGGTGCAACCCGGCGAAACTGAAGCCCCCATTCAAGGCGGGAAAGGACTGGTTGCACTGACCGGGGCGACCGGTTTCATCGGTGGGGTGCTGGCCGAGTGGCTCGTCCGCTCCGGCTGGCGCGTCAGGGCACTGGTCCGCAGTCTGCCGAGAGCGAGGTTTCTGCACCAGCTTGGCGCGGAGCTGATCCAGGGCGACCTCGCGGATAGCGAAGCACTGCATTCTCTCCTCGTAGGCGTCAAGGCGGTTGTGCATTGTGCCGGCGCGGTGAGGGGGATCGACTTCGCCGACTTCGCCCGCGTTAACGTGGCCGGAACAGAGCGCATCGCCGCGCTTGCCGCGCGTATGGACCCGCCGCCGCTGTTCGTCGCCCTTTCCTCCCTTGCGGCGCGTGAGCCGCATCTGTCGCCCTATGCCGCGAGCAAGCGGGAGGGAGAGGCAGTGCTCGAGCGGTTCGCGGACACAATGCCGGTGACCATCCTGCGGCCGCCGGCGGTGTATGGGCCGGGTGACCGCGAGATGCTGCCGCTGCTTCTGCTCATGATGCGCGGTATCGCCCCGGTGCTCGGGTCACCCCAGGCTCGCTTCTCGATGCTGTACGTCGACGATCTGTCATCGGCTATCGAGCGCTGCCTGGTTGCGGGCGACGTTGGCCGGGGCGTGCTCGCGCTTCACGACGGGCGGGTCGGCGGCTATACCTGGGACGCTGTCGTCGAGATCGCGACCCGAGTGCGCGGCAAGCCCATCCGGCGCCTGGCTGTTCCCCGGGGCCTGCTGAATGCTCTGGCGACCATCAGCCGTCGCTGGGGAAGCCTTACCGGCACGCCACCCATGCTCACACCGGGCAAGGTGCGCGAGCTGACTCACCCAGACTGGGTGTGTGACAATACGGAGGCGAGCCGGGCCCTCGCTTGGGCGCCGCGGGTAGAGTTCGCCGAGGGACTGCGGCGCACCCTGGCGCACCATCGGGCCCTGAAGCGGAGCGCTAGCTCCTGAAGCAAACGACCGCCGTAGCCGGTGCGAAAGCCTCTCCGAGGTACCTGACATTGCAGACTGACCCCGACCTCTACGCGCTGCTCCGCCCCTTCGTTGGCGCCAAGCAGGACCTGACCGAGAGCACCGACCTCGTGAGCGAGCTCGGTTTGACGTCTTTGAAGCTCATGGATCTGTTGATGGAGATTGAGGATCAATTCGACGTGACCGTGCCTCTGAACCGACTGTCGGAGGTGCGCACCGTCGGCGATCTGTCGGCCATGCTGGAGAAGCTGGTCAGCGGATCGCCCTCCTGAGGCGGCGACGCTGGGTGCGGCGCGGAGCCGACCAGCCCCGCCGCCCGGGGTACGAGCCGGCGAGTGGGGGAGGGGACGTTCGCTCGACCTTGCCAGAGTACGCCGTGAGTGTTCCGGCGCACGTCCGGCTGATCGCGCGCAGGTGGGAGGCTACCCCCCTGGTACCGGAGCTCGCGCTCCTCGGGGAAGACCTGCTGCGCCGCTATGGGGACGCCGTCGTCGGCATCCTGTATTACGGTTCCTGTTTGCGAAAGGGAGACGCCTCTGAGGGCCTGGTCGACCTCTACGTGATCGTCGATACGTATCGGTCCGTGTACAGGCTGTCCCCGCGCGGGCTGCTCAATTGGTTGATGCCGCCGAACGTGCTCTACCTGGAGCTGCCGGTGGCCGACGGGAAGGTGCGGGCCAAGTTTGCGCTGTTGTCCCTGCCGCAGCTTAAACGCGGGACCTGCTGCTGGTTCCAGCCCTACCTCTGGGGCCGTTTCGCCCAACCCACTGCCCTGCTTTGTGCGCGGGACGAGGCCGCGGCCCGGGCCCTGCTCGGGGCAATGGGTCAGGCGGTGCTCACCTTCATCGCCGCGACCCTACCCCTGCTGCCGGAGCGCTTCAGCGCCCGGGATCTCTGGGAGCAGGGACTCGCACGGAGCTACGCTACCGAGCTGCGGGCGGAAAGAGCCGGTCGCCAGGCCGAGCTGTTCGGCGACGATGAGCCTTACTACGCGGACCTGACGGCCGCTGCGCTGGCCGTATCTGGACTGCGGGTGCGCAGGGAGGGCGATGGCGCGGCGGGTGCCACCTACCTGGCGGAAATTCCGGGTACGCGTCGGTGGCTGGCGCGCAGGGCCTGGTCCCTACGCCGGGTTCAGGGCAGGCTGCTGCACGTGCTCCGCCTGCTGAAGGGCCTGTTCACCTTCAGCGGCGGCGTGGACTACGTTCTCTGGAAGCTTGAGCGGCACTCCGGGGTTCGGGTCGAGGTGTCGGAGCGGGCCCGGCGCTATCCCCTGATCTTCGGCTGGGGTCTGGTCTGGCGTCTCTACCGCTGCGGCGCCTTCCGCTAGCGCCCAGGCTGCGGGCGGTCCGCGGTAGCATCAGTCTCCATGTGGTAGGAATCGGCGCGTTGTACCGCTGACTCGAAGCGTTCTTCCCAGCTCGACAGGTTGCGACGAGCGTCCTGGACGTAGGCGGTAAGCTGCACGGCCCTGAGCATGAGGCGATTGAGCAGTCGCGCGGGCAGTGACAGCGGTCTCTCCACATCGATGATGAGCACGACGCGCTGCTCGTCGGTCTCGTTCCAGACCTCGTGCTCGAAGGTGTCGTCGAGGACTAGGCACTTGCCTTCCTCCCACCGGCGGG
>Ga0208980_10001492_pt1 | contig 14177 bp, 9 predicted proteins | sample WetSurMetagenome_3_FD_187993 | JGI IMG/M metagenome (GOLD analysis project Ga0208980, IMG submission 187993) | Wetland microbial communities from Twitchell Island in the Sacramento Delta, sample from surface sediment Aug2011 Site A1 Bulk (version 2) | ecosystem: Environmental > Aquatic > Marine...
GCCGAACAGGGCGGGGATCGACAGGCCGTTGCCGAGCATGGCTGCGGCGGCCAGCGCGCCGACCACCATGAACAGCGCGTTGAAGATGTTGTTGGCGGCGATGACGCGGGCGCGGTGGGCCGGGTTCGAGCGCTGCTGCACCAGGGCGTAGAGCGGCACGATGAAGAAGCCGCCGAAGATGCCGAGCAGCGCGAGGTCGGCGAGGATGCGCCAGGTGGCCGCATGTTCGAGCAGGGCCAGCGCGCCGAGCGCTTCGGCGCCGCCCGGCCCGGCGGGCGAGGCGAAGGCGAGGTCGAGGCCGAACAGCGTGAGGCCGATGGAGCCGAATGGCACGAGGCCGAGCTCGACGCGCTCGGCCGACAGCCGCTCGCACAGCATCGAGCCGACGCCGATGCCGAGCGTGAAGGTGGCGAGCAGCAGCGTCACCGCGGTCTCCGAGCCGCCCAGCACGTTCTTGGTGTAGGCGGGGAACTGGGCGAGGAACATGGCGCCGTAGAGCCAGAACCACGAGATGCCCATGATGGAGAGGAAGACCGAACGATTCTCGCGGGAGAAGGCGATGTTGCGCCAGGTCTCGACTATCGGGTTCAGGCTGACATTCAGTTCGGGCGCCGGCGGTGGCGCCGGCGGAATGCCGCGGCTGGCCAGATAGCCGGCGACCGCGAAAACGAGGCCGACCAGGGTGATGGCACCCGATCCGCCCATGTTGCCGGCGAGCAGGCCGCCGAGCAGGGTGCCGATGAGGATGGCGACGAAGGTGCCGGCCTCGATCAGCGCGTTGCCGCCGACCAGTTCCTTCTCCTGCAGGTGCTGCGGCAGGATCGCGTACTTGATCGGGCCGAACAGCGTCGAATGCAGCCCGAGCAGGAACAGCGAAGCCAGCAGCACGGCGAGGCTGTGCAGGAAGAAGCCGGCGCCGGCAACGATCACGATGCCGATCTCGAGCAGCTTGACCAGGCGCGTCAGCGTCGATTTGTCGTACTTGTCGGCGACCTGCCCGGCCGTGGCCGAGAAGAGGAAGAAGGGCAGGATGAATATGCCGGCGGCGAGGTTGGCCAGCACCTCGGGCTTGAGCGTGGTCCAGCTCGCCGCCTGGAAGGTGAGCAGCACCACCATCGCGTTCTTCAGCACGTTGTCGTTGAGCGCGCCGAGGAACTGCGTGACGAACAGCGGCAGGAAGCGGCGGGTGCGCAGCAGGCGGGTGCTCATGCAAGCTCCGGGGCGAAGAAGCGGCGGGTTTCGAAGATGCCGGCGGGCAGGCTGTGCTTGCCCACCCTGAGGTGGCGCTTGAGCACGAAGTCGAACAGCAGCGGGTTGTGGCCGTGCAGTTCGTCGAGCACCGGCACGACCTCATCGGCGAGCATGCCGGCCTTGGCGAATTCGGCGGGCGCGAACAGCGGCATCACGCCCGGCAGCGGGTAGTCCGAGCCGTTGAGCAGGCGGCCGTGCCAGTCGTCGTGCTCGACGATGGCGCGCACCACCTCGAGCGAGCGGTTGCGCTGGGTGATGGCGGAGATGTCGGCGAAGAGGCGGCCGCGATGCGCCGGCTCGGCCATCATGCGCGAGAACAGTTCGAAGCTGGCGACACGCTTGCCGCCGCGGTCGAGGTCGACGTCCTCGCCGATGGAAGCGCAGTGGGCGAGGATCACGCGCACGCCGGCGTCGAGCGCGCGGCGCAGCTTGAGCGGGTTGCCGAACTCGGGCCGGCCGGCGCCATGCACGGCCTTCTCCTCGCCGGCATGGGTGATCAGCGGCAGGTCGAGCCTGGCCAGCGCGCGGTAGAAGGCATCGCAGCGGCTCGAGGCCGGGTCGATGCCCATGGCCGGCGGCAGCCACTTCACCGCGCGGGCGCCTTCGGCCTTCGCGCGCTCGAGGGCGGTGACGGCATCCGCACGGTAGGGGTGGATCGAGGCAACCCATTCGAACTGCTGCGGATACTTGCGGGCGAGGTCGCGGGCGTAGTCGTTGGGCACGTAGAAGGCGCTGCGCTCGGGCAGGGCCGTTCCTTGTTCATCGTGGGCGCGGTCGAAGGCGAAGAGCATGAGCTTGACGCCGGGGCGCATGCCTTCGAGCAGGTTGTGCATGCGTTCGACGTAGCTCTGGTCGACGCGGCCCGGCGCGTCGTGGGCGCAGCCGGCGTTGAGGTAGAACAGGCGCTGCGCGAATTGCACCGGATGCAGCAGGCTGTTCATTTCCTCGGCGACGACGATGCCGCTGCCGGAGTCGCCGGTGCCGGCGATGTGGGCGTGGCAGTCCCAGACGCGGGCGGGATCGATGCCGGCCCATGCGGCTTGGATGAGCGGGTGGTCGGCGAGGCCGGGCGGCAGGCTGGCATGGCAGGGATTCCAAATGCGCGGCACGGCGCGGGCGGCGGAGTAGATCCCCGCGGCCAGCGTGCCGGCACCCAGGGCGGCGAGCAGCAGACGGCGATGGCGATCGATCGCCATCTCAGGCGCTCTCGGCCAGACGCTTGAGCGTCACGTAATCGATCTTGCCCGTGCCGAGCAGCGGCAGCGCCTCGAGGAAGACGATCTTGCGCGGCACGGCGATCTCGGGGTAGCCGAGCTCGCGCGCCTTGTGTTGCAGCATCTCGCGCACCAGGGCGGCGTCGGTCGAGAACAGCACCAGCGCCTCGCCCTTGGCGGCGTCGGGCTGGCTCGAGGCGGCGTGGGGCTTGTCGGGCGAGGCGGCGGCGGCGAGTTTCTCGACCGATTCGAGGCTCACCATCTCGCCGGCGACCTTGGCGAAGCGCTTGACGCGGCCGACGATGCGGACGAAGCCGTCCTCGTCGATGTCGACGATGTCGCCGGTCTCGTACCAGCCTTCGCCCTCGCTCGAGGCGGGCGGCTGCAGCACGCCGGGCTGGTCGTATTTGAGGTAGCCGGCCATGAGGTTGGGGCCGCGCACGTGCAGCAGGCCACCGCGCTCTATGCCGGGAACCGGCACCAGCCGTGGCTCGATGCCGGGCAGGAACTGTCCGACCGTGCCCGTGCGGTAGGCCATCGGCGTGTTCACCGCCAGCACCGGCGCGGTTTCGGTGGCGCCGTAGCCTTCGAAGATGCGCTGGCCGAACTTCTCGAACCAGAGTTGGCGCACCGGCTCGGCCAGCTTCTCGGCGCCGGCGATCACGTAGCGCAGGCGGAAGAAGTCGTAGGGGTGGGCGAACTTGCCGTAGTTGGCGAGGAAGGTGCTGGTGCCGAACAGCACGGTGCAGCCGCGGTCGTAGGCCAGCTCGGGAATCACGCGGTAGTGCAGGGGCGAGGGATAGAGGAAGAGGCCGGCGCCGTTCAGCACCGGCAGCAGCGCGCCGGCGGTGAGGCCGAAGGAATGGAAGATCGGCAGGGCGTTGAGCACCTTGTCGTCGGGCGAGAAGTCGATGACGGCGCGCACCTGGGCGATGTTGGCGAGCAGGGCGCGGTGCGGCAGCACGACGCCCTTGGGCTTGCCCTCGGAGCCGGAGGTGAAGAGAACGACGGCGGCGTCCTCGGGCGAGGTCGGCAGTTCGAAGGCGCGGGGGAACCAGAGGGCGTAGCCCATCAGCCAGAGCTTGTCGGCCAGCGTCACGGCTTCGCGCAGGTCCTCGAGGTAGACGAGGCGGACGCCGGCGAGTCCGGCGAGCTTGTCGGCCAGCTTCGCCTGCTCGACGAAGCCGCGCGAGGTGAGGATGACCTTGACGGTGGCCGCGGTGCAGGCGGCCTGCATGCCCTCGGTGCCGGCGGTGTAGTTGAGCATGGCCGGCACGCGGCGGCGGGCCGCGAGGCCGAAGACCAGGGCCAGCGTCGGCGCGAGGTTGGGCAGCAGCAGGCCGATGCGTTCGCCGGGCTTGGCTTCCGGTGCGGTGCGCAGGACCAGGCGCGTCAGCATCAGCGCCATCTTCAGCAGGTCCTGGTAGCTGTACTCGATCTGCTTCATGTCCTCGACCAGGCGGTGGCCGCGGCCATGGATCTCGACGGCATCGCACAGGGCGGAGTAGAGCGTCTGCTGCGGCCGCGAGGTGAACAGCATGTCCTGCATCAGGCGGCGCATGGCCTCGCCGGCCAGGCGGCGGCGCTGCTTGGCGGTCGCCGCCGTCGGCATGTCGATGCGCGTCGCCGGCAGGGCGGTGATGGTGATGCGGGGGAAGAGGCGGCGCGGCGCCTTGCCCGAGACACGGGCGAAATAGGTGCGGGCGGTGCCGTCGAGGCGCACCGGCACGATGGTGGCGGCGGTCTTGGCGGCGACGAATGCCGGTCCCTCGTAGACCTTCATCAGGCTGCCGGTGACGGTGATGCGGCCCTCGGGAAAGATCATCACCGGGCGGCCCGACTCGAGCAGGCGGATGACCTTCTTCATGGCCATCGGGCTGGTCGGGTCGACCGCCAGGTAATCGACCTGGGAGAGGATGAGGCGGAAGTACCAGGAGCGGGCGACGCCGGTATGCACGACGAAGACCGGATCGACCGGCAGGTAGAGACCGAGCAGCAAGCCGTCGAGGAAGGACTCGTGGTTGGCGACGATCAGCAGCCGCTGGGCGGACAAGCCCTGCAGGTCGCCCTTGACCCGCACGCCGAAGAGCACGGACGCCAGGCCGCGCAGGATGAAACGGAACAGTGCTCGCATCAAAGCGTCCTCCCGGGCTGCAGCTCTCTAACTTTCGTCATAACCATGTAACTACCTATATCGACAGATAATTCAAAAAAAACCGACGCCAGTCAGGTCGTTTCGGAAATGTACTCGATAACGTTGCCGAACACCGACAGCAGCCAATCCCGGTCGATCCAGAACCAGACTTCCTTGCCGATCTTCTCGGAACGCAGCACGCCGGATTCGCGCAGTACCTTGAGGTGGTGCGAGACCGTGGAGCGGGTGAGGGTGGAAACTTCGGCGATCTGGCCGACGTTGAGCCGCTCGCCCGGCTCGAACAGCAGCAGGATGCGCTGGCGGTGCTCGTCGCCCAGCGCCGTGAACACCTTGGACATGGCGCGCCAGCGGGCGGGAATGGCGCGGCGGTAGTCTTTTCTCATGTCGATGATCTTAGTTATGTCGTTTTGTGATGTCAACGTCTTTTTGCCGGGGCATGGCAGTCGCAGATCGCGGTGGTATGCTCGCCGCAGCTATCGGAAAGACTGGAGGCGTTCGCATGGATTCGCCGTTGCCGCCCCCCGAGCAGGGTCGCGTGCCGCGGCCGCAGCGCGTCGGCGACGGCTGGTCGCGCTGGCTGCCCGGCGTGCGGATGCTGCGCGGCTACGAGATCGCCTGGCTGCGCCACGATGTCGTCGCCGGCCTGGTGCTGGCGGCGATGCTGGTGCCGGCGGGCATCGCCTACGCCGTGGCCTCCGGCGTGCCGGGCATCTACGGCCTCTACGCCACCATCGTGCCGCTGCTGGCCTATGCGGTGTTCGGGCCGAGCCGCATCATGGTGCTGGGGCCGGACTCGGCGCTGGCGGCGGTGATCCTCGCGGTGGTGCTGCCGCTCTCGGGCGGCGACCCGCTGCGGGCGATCGCGCTGGCGAGCATGATGGCCGTCGTCTCCGGCACGATCTGCATCGTCGCCGGCCTCGTCCGGCTGGGCTTCATCACCGAGCTGCTGTCGAAGCCGATCCGTTACGGCTACATGAACGGGATCGCCCTGACCGTGCTGATCAGCCAGCTGCCCAAGCTGCTCGGCTTTTCGATCAAGAGCGACGGGCCCGTCGATAGCCTCGGGGCGATCGGCGTCGCGATCGCCGACGGCCGGATCCACTGGGCGAGCTTCCTCGTCGGCGGCGCCACCCTGGCGCTGATCTTCCTGTTCAAGAACATGCCGCGCGTTCCCGGCGTCCTCATCGCCGTGGTTGCCGCGACGCTGGTCGTCGGCGCCCTCGATCTCGGCACCGGGGCCGGCGTCGCGGTGCTGGGTTCCGTGCCGCAGGGCCTTCCCGCCTTCGCCATTCCCTGGATCACCCAGGCCGACATCGGCCCCGTGCTGGTGGGCGGCTGCGCCGCTGCCCTGGTCGCCTTCGCCGACACCAGCGTGCTTTCCCGCGTCTATGCCGCCCGCTCGCGCACCTACGTGAATCCCAACCAGGAAATGGTGGGCCTGGGCGCCGCGAACCTCGCGGCGGGCTTCTTCCAGGGCTTCCCGATCAGCAGCAGCTCTTCGCGCACGCCGGTGGCGGAAGCGGCGGGCGCCAAGACGCAGCTGACGGGGGTCGTCGGCGCGCTCGCGGTCGCCCTGCTGCTGGTGATGGCGCCGGACCTTCTGCGCGATATGCCGACCAGCGCCCTGGCGGCCGTGGTCATCGCGGCCGCGATCGGCCTCATCGAGGTCACCGACCTGCGGCGCATCTACCGCATCCAGCAATGGGAGTTCTGGCTGTCCATCGTCTGCACCGTCGGCGTCTTCGCCCTCGGTGCCATCCCGGGCATCGGCCTGGCCATCGTCGTCGCCGTGATCGAGTTCCTCTGGGACGGCTGGCGGCCGCATTCGGCCGTGCTCGGCCGTGCCGAGGGCGTCAAGGGCTACCACGACATCAAGCGCTATCCGCAGGCGCGCCTGATCCCGGGGCTCGTGCTTTTCCGCTGGGACGCGCCGCTGTTCTTCGCCAATGCCGAGCTGTTCCACAACCGGGTGCTGGACGCCGTGGCGACGTCGCCGACGCCGGTGCGCTGGATCGTGGTCGCCGCCGAGCCGGTGACCAGCGTGGACGTCACGGCCGCCGACATCCTCGCCGAGCTCGACGACACGCTGCAACGCGCGGGCATCGAGCTGTGCTTCGCCGAGATGAAGGACCCGGTCAAGGACAAGCTCAAACGCTTCGGACTGTTCTCGCGGCTCGGCGACGACTCCTTTTTTCCGACCATCGGCGTCGGCGTCAACAGCTATCTGGAGAGGAACGCCGTCGACTGGGTCGACTGGGAGGATGCCGCGGCGCGCTGATGCGGCGCTCAGGCCTGGCGCCGCAGCACCAGCAGCGTGACGTCGTCCTGGCGCGCGTCCTCGCGATAGGCTTCGACATCGGTGACCACGGCGCGGCAGATCGACTCGGCCGTCCGTCCGGCCAGTTCCTGCAGCAACGACGCCAGACGGGCCTCGCCGTAGAGCGCGCCGGCGGCATCGTGGGCCTCGGTGACGCCGTCGGTGAACAGGACGAGCGTTTCACCGGGGGCTAGCCGTGTCTCGCCCATTTCGTAGCGTGCTTCCGCGAACACGCCGAACAGGCCGCCTTGTGAGGGCAGGCGGACGATCTCCGTGTCTGCACGGACCAGGCAGGGCGGCGGATGTCCGGCGCTGGCATAACGCAGCGTGCCGCTCGCCAGGTCGTAATGGGCGAGGAACAGGGTCACGAACATGTTCTGCTCGTTCTCCGCGACGAGCGTCCGGTTGGCCGCTTCGAGCACTTCCGCCGGCGACCGTCCCGGCTGGCTGAAATTGCGCAGCGTGGTGCGCGCGACCGCCATGAACAGCGCCGCCGGGACGCCCTTGCCGCAGACGTCGGCGATCAGCAGCACCAGGGTTTTGTCATCGAGCAGGAAGAAGTCGTAGAAGTCCCCGCTCATGGACAGCGCCGGGTTGCAGACCGCATGGAGGTCGAACTCGGCATGCTCCGGAAACGGCGGAAAGACATGGGGCAGCAGGGACCGCTGGATTTCCAGGGCGACCTTGAGTTCGCTTTCCACGGCCTGGCGTGCCGCGGTCTCGCGGATGCGTGCCGCGGTCGCCGCATCGAGCTCGTCGAGCATGCGATTGAACACCGTGGCGAACCGGCCGATCTCGTCCGGGCTGGCGGAAACCTCCGCCCGTGCCGCGAGGTTCCCCCCGCCGACCTGCCGTGCCGTCTCGCCGAGGCGGACGAGCGGCCGGGTGATGCGCACGGCGGTCACGGCCAGGATCAGCAGCACCAGCAGCGTGCCGACGAGCGAGACGGTCAGCTGGCGCTGCAGGCGCTGATTGACCACGGCCAGGACCTTTTCCTCCTCGACCAGGGCCATCAGCGTCCAGCCGGTGGAGGCGATCGGCGCGAATACCAGCCAGCTCATGCCTTCGCCGTCCTCCGGATCGCGCAGCCGCAGCACGCCGCTCTTCCCCGCGGCCATGTCCTGCGCCGCGGCCGCCAGTTCCGGCAGGTCGAGCCGTGCGGCGACGCCGGCCACGCTTTCGCGCATGACCATCTCCGGCCGCGGGTGGGAAAGGAAGACGCCGCGACGGCTCGCGAGCGCGACGAAGCCTGCCGGTACTTCCACCCTGGCCATGTCCGCGCGCAGCCTTTCGAGCGAGACATCCACCGTCAGCACGGCCCTGAACTGTCCCTGTCGCGACAGGGGCACGCCATAGGTGACCATCAGCACGTCGCCGGCGCCCTTGTCGAAGTAGGGCTCCACCCATACGGGCGATCCCGCTTCGCGCGGCAGGCGGAACCAGTCCCAGCCCGTGTAGTCGTAGGCATCGCGGCCGATGTCCATCTGGCGCAATGACGTCCCGCCGGTCGGGCGGTAGAGGTAGGGGGCGGCACGCTTGAGCGTCGGGTCGAAGGCGATCGCGGAGCCGTAGATGAGTTCGCTCTGCGCCAGGGTGCCCCGCAGTATCCGGTCGAGCGCCGCCTGGTCGTCGGGTGCGACGCCTTCGAGCTGCCCGGCGGACGAACGGGCCGCCTGGGCAAGCACGGAGAATTCGCCGTCGATGCGCGCCGCCCGGTGCCGGGTCAGTTCGCGCAGATACGTTTCCATGTCGGCGATCGCCTCTTTCTTGCCGACCAGGTATTCCTGGGTCAGCAGGACGCCGTGGATCGCCAGCAATGGGAGCCCGATGGCGAGGATCAGCTTCGCGCGCAGCGAATGGAGGCGGAGGGAGATCAGCGTTGCACCTCGGTTTGCGGTTCAAGGCAGATCGGCAGTATGTCCGAATAATCCGCGACGTGCGCGGACCCGGGCATCGGAATAACATGGCGGCCGCTGACTTGAATCGATTGCGACAGGAACAGACATGACCCGCAGACTGAGGCATCGCCGATGAACCGGCCGGACGAACCCGGGTTTTTCGGAAAGGTTCTCGGCGTGGTCGCCGGCGCGGCGCTGCTCGTTCTGGGATTGATGTTCTCGGTGGTGCTGCTTGCAGTGCTCGTCGTCGCCGGACTCGCCGCCTGGGGCTACTTCTGGTGGAAGACGCGGGAACTGCGCAGGACCCTGCGCGAGCGGCCGCCGGATGGACACGTGATCGACGGCGAGGCCGTGATCGTCGAGGAACACGACGCGGCCGAGCGCATCACCCCGCCGCGCAATCGGCTCGAATGATCAGCGCGCCCGGCCGAAGATGGCCGCGCGCTCTCCCCGCGCCCACGCCCACATCTGGTCGCCGAGCGAAAAGTGCCACCACTCGTTGCCATGCCGGTTGAAGCCGGCCGCGGCCATGACCTCGTGCAGCAGCATCCGGCGCTCGTGAAAGCCGCACATTTCCGGCGACGTCGCGCCGGCATAGTGGTCGGGATAGGCGCGCGCCGTCGTCTCGTCGATCGGGCAGCCCATGTCGAGTTCGTGCCCGGCCGCATCCTGCAGCGTCAGGTCGACGGCCGCGCCGGTGCTGTGCGGCGGCGGGGTGCGCGGATCGTCGCTGGGGATTCCCCAGAACTCGAACACCGTGGCCGCCAGTGCCGCGTACAGTTCGGGTTCCCGCGCCTGCAGCTCGGCCGGGTTACGGTACGGCGCCAGCGAACGACCGGCCCGCTCGGCCTGGAGATTGAATTCCCGCCAGACCATGAATGACTGCACCGGCAGCGGCCGGTAGGCGTCGAACAGCTTCAGCCGCCAGCCCGGCCGGCGCGCGTTCAGCGCGTCAGCGGCCTGCAGCAGCGCTGCGAGGACGCGCCGCCGCAACATCCAGGGCGATGCGTCGCCATAGGGCGCGCCGAGCAGGGCGTAAGGGTGGGGTCGGGTGAAGGCGAAGGGCTCGGCCGGGATGCCGACCAGCGGATCGTTGCATTCCTCGATCGGAACCGACTGGTAGGGATTCATGCGCGCCGCGGGAGGCCCGAAACGACAAGGGCCTAGCCGAAGCTAAGCCCTTGTTTTATTTGGTTGCGGGGGCAAGATTTGAACTTGCGACCTTCGGGTTATGAGCCCGACGAGCTGCCAGACTGCTCCACCCCGCGTCAGAGAACGGCATTCTAAAGCGAGGGCGAAGATGCGTCAACAAGGTTCGCCCGAAATGTCGATTTGCAGCGTGGTCCTCATTGCCGAGTCTTGCCTGTTTGCGCCTCCGTAACCGCTTCGCCCGTGCGCAGCGGAAACAGGAACAGCGCCGGATTCGACTTGAACAGCAGCCACAGCCGCCGCAGCAGTTCGCGCGTCTGGGTGAACTCGACGCCGCGGGCGCGCAAGGCCATCCACAGCGCAAGGGCGAAGCTCACGGCAAGATTGGTAAAACCGATCAGCGCCACGCCGAGTCCCCCCCACAGCAGGGTGCGCAGCGGCAGCGCGTAGTCGAAGGCCTGCCAGGCGTAGCCGAGGTTGGCCGCGGCGAAGGCAATGTGCCGTATGTCGAGCGGCAGGCCGAGAATCTTGCCGATGGTGCCGGTGGAACCGAGCATGCAGCCGAAGAGGAAGTTGCCCATGATGCCGCCGAGATGGTTGTCGAGATACTCGCCCGCGGCGGCGGCGCGCCTTTCGCCGAACAACCTGCGCAGCCAGCGCAGTTGCGCCACGCGCTCGCCGATCCGGGCGTAGCTCGCCTTGTTGTCGAAGTAGCCGGAAATCAGGCCGGAGAGGAAGAGGAAGACGCCGGCCACGGCGGCGTGCGGGATGGCCCAGCCGAGCGGATCGAGGTCGTCGAGCAGATGCGCGCCCTTGCCCATGTCGATGATCGGCGCGCCGGCGGCGTAATTGAGGGCCAGGGCGATCAGCAGCGCGGTGGGCAGCGCCAGCAGGACGTTGCCGAGGATGGCGGCGAGCTGGCTGCGCGTCACCGCGGCGGCGAGGTCGACGACGCGGTCGAGCTCGGCGGCGCGGCCCTGGCTGGCGCTGCCGAGGTAGCCGGCGATGGTTTGTGCCGTCATCGCCGGCTGCTTGGTGGCGACGGTCAGGTGCAGCATGTAGATGAGCACGAAACCCAGGCCGTAATCGAGGCTGTAGAGCAGGGCATAGCCGGCGGGCGCGAGGTCGAGCTTGCTGGCGAAGATTTTCAGCAGCGCCATCGCGGCGATGATCACGCCGGCACCGGCGGCCGCGCGCCACATGCCGACGTACTGCGATGGCGTCTCCGCGATGTAGTGCTCGCCGGTCTTGGCGGCGTTGTCGGTGACGCGCAGGGCGAGCATCTCGATGCCGGAGGCGATGTGCAGGGTCGGGCTGTTCCGCCGCGAATCCATGCGCATCGCCTCGCGCGCCATGGCGCTCCACGCGGCGATCATGGCGCCTGCCTGGTCGGGCGCATCGGCATTGCCGAGCAGCCGGGTCAGCCGCTCGATGCGGTCGAGGGTCTGGCGCGAGCGCTGCAGCACGTAGGTCAGATGCAGGCTGGTTCCCAGGCGCAGGGCGATGCGGTGGGCATCGTCGAGAGCCTCGCGCGATTGTTCGAGCATGACGGCGAGGTCTTTGATTTCATCCTCGAGGCCGCAGCGCTCGACGCGATTGCGCCGCCAGGCGTCGGCGAAGCGCTGCGCAGCGGCCGCGGTGGCGTGGAAGCGCACCGTGTGGCGGGCAAAGCGGGTGCCGAGGCGGTCGAACTCGGGCTCCGAGCCGAGGGCGCCGATGCGATAGGACAGCACCAGCAGGGCGTCGACCATCTCCTCGGCCACGTATTCGATCGCGGGGATCGTATTGGTGGTGGACGCCGGACGCAAGGCACGCCAGAAGCGCAACGTCAGCTCCGGCGGCAACTCCTGCAGCCAGATCCAGTCGTCCGGCCGATGGAATATCTGGTGCAGGCAACCGCGGAAATCGCTGTGGTCCGGCACCTCGGGCAGCAGGCGGCTGTTGATGATGCGGCCCAGTTCGCTGAAGAAGCCGGTCCCCGGCAGAATGCCGCTGTCGGCGAAGTAGCGCAGCAGCCGCACGCCGGTGAGCAGGGTCTGCAGGTGCGCGCTGACCGCAGCGGCGAGAGTCGGGTCGGTCTCGAGGCGTTCGACGACGAAGGTGTAGTGCGAGACCCCGCTTGCCGTGTCCCTGGCGCGGCGCGGACGAATCGCGTCGAACAGGTCGACGAAGAGGGAAAGAGAGCCCTCCGGATCGGCGGCTGGCGCCAAGGTCGTGAAGGCGCGCAGCGCCGAGAGCAGGGCCTGGGTTGCGGCGGGGGTCATGAGCTGAGGGCGGGGCGAGCGCGATTCCCGAACGAAGAAGCCAAACCATCGCGCCGACGGTCGCTGCCCACGGCGCACTCCGCGATGAAACAAGTGGTGCCGACAGTCTGAATCGAACAGACGACCTACCGCTTACAAGGCGGTTGCTCTACCAGCTGAGCTATGCCGGCCCTTTGTCACAACAGCGGCGAAGTATATCGGAACAGGCTGCGGCCTCGTTTTAGAATCGGCCATTCCATGACGCACACTTCGCACGATGCCTCCGTCAGTCTGCTGGTGATCGCGGCCGCCGACGAGCGTGTCGCGGCGGTGAGCGGGCGGCTGACGCAGGCCGGCGTGGCGGTCCGGGTGGTGCGCGCCGCGACGCCGACGGCGCTGCGCGCCGCGCTGCGCATGCAGGCCTGGGATGGCTGCCTTTACCTGTACGGCGAGACGGCGCTGAGCGCGGCGGCGGTGCTGAAGGCGATGCACCAGCAGAACCTCGACATTCCCTGCCTCATCGTGGCGGCGCCCGAAGACGAAAAGGCGGCGATCCGCGCCATGAAGGCCGGCGCCCACGACGTTGTATCGAGCGACCGCCTCGACCGCCTGGCACCCGCGCTGGAGCGCGAGATCCGCGAAGCCCGCCACCGCGCCGAGCACCGCGCCGCGCTCGAGATGCTCAAGGACAGCGAGGCACGCTTCCGCGCCATGGCGTCGAGCCTGCCCGGCATGGTCTTCCAGCTGCTGCGCGACGGTGGCGGCGAGTTTCGATTCCTTTTCGTCGGCGACGGCTGCCACCGCCTGCTCGGCATCAAGCAGCACGAGATCCTCTACTCGGCGCGGCGCTTCTTCGACGCCTTCGAGGCGGCCGACCGGCGCCGGCTCGAGGACGCCATCGCCGCTTCGGCGCACTCGGGCGTGCCGCTGGAGTGGGAGGGCAGGCTCAAGGGCCGTGCCCGTGGCCGCTGGATCAGCCTCTCCGCGACGTCGCGCCACCTTGGTCACGCCGATAATGGCGACACGGTGTGGCAGGGCATCGCCTCCGACGTTTCGGAAAGCAAGGAGATCGAGGCCCAGCTGCGCCGCTCGCGCGAACAGCTGTCGGAGTTGTCGTCGCACCTCGAGGTGGTGCGCGAAGAGGAGCGCGAACGCATCGCCCGCGACATCCACGACGAGATCGGCAGCCTGCTCGTCGCGATCAAGATCGAGACCAACCTGCTGACGGCGAAGCTGCCGGCGACGCCCGCCGGCCTGCGCGCGAAGGCGCAGGCGATCGGCACGCTGCTCGACCAGGCCATGGCCACGGCGAGCCGCGTCTCGCGCGAGCTGCGCCCCGGCATCCTCAAGGAGTTCGGCCTGGCCGAGGCGGTGCGCTGCCAGGCCGACGACTTCGCCAAGCGCTTCGGCATCACCTGCCGCGTCCACTGCGACGACGAGGGCATCGAGCCCGACGCCGACACCTCGCTGGCGCTGTTCCGCATCGTGCAGGAGGCCCTGACCAACATCGCCAAGCACGCCTACGCTTCGCTGGTGGTGCTGCGCATGCGCCGCGAAAACGGTAGTATCTCGCTCGAAATTCGCGACAACGGCCGCGGCATTTCCGAAGGCGACCTGGCCAAACCCAAGTCCTTCGGCCTGCGTGGCATCCGCGAACGCGTGCACAGTCTGGCCGGCGCCTTCAACGTTGCGAGCGGGGAGAGCGGCGGCACCCACATTGCGCTGCAGGTGCCCGAGCGGCGCGGGACAGAACCGTCCCGCGACGAGGAAGAACTGCAGCGCAACCTGTTCTGATACCCGAAAGAAACATGGCCACCAAGATTCACGTTCTCATCGCCGACGATCATGCCATCGTCCGTCAGGGCCTCAGGCAGATCCTGTCGGAGACCGACGACCTCGTCGTCGCCGGCGAGGCCGACGACGGTGCCGATGCGCTGCAACTGGCGCGGC
>Ga0208980_10001493_pt1 | contig 14168 bp, 13 predicted proteins | sample WetSurMetagenome_3_FD_187993 | JGI IMG/M metagenome (GOLD analysis project Ga0208980, IMG submission 187993) | Wetland microbial communities from Twitchell Island in the Sacramento Delta, sample from surface sediment Aug2011 Site A1 Bulk (version 2) | ecosystem: Environmental > Aquatic > Marine...
TTATCCAAGGAACGGCGGCCGTAGATAAAGCTGTCGAGAACACGCACGCGGAATCCGCGGTGTAGCAGCTTTTCGGTCAGGACACTGCCCAGGTAGCCGGCCCCCCCAACGACCAGGACGCGCTTGTCCGGCCGTATCGGCCAGGGATCAAGCTCCGAAAAACCGTGCAGCCGGTTGAAATCATCGACTGCCAGAACTTCGCGAATGCGCCCGTCGGCTGAAACGACCGGCAGGAACGGCACCCGGTTCAATTCCATGTCGACGATCATCGCCTCGGCCTTTTGCCTGTCGCCGAGTGACTCTTCCACGATTTTGTATGTATGTTTCAGCGGACAGCTGCCGACTTCCTCTTCGCCCCGCACTCCACTGATCAGCAGCCGGCGCAGATCCGTAATTGCAATGCCTCCCAGGTAGGCGCCCTCTTCATTCAGCACAAAGGCGTTGTCAAAGGGGCTTTGCTCGATCAGTTGTATTGCCCGTTGAATTGAAATGCCGCTTTTCAGGCAGACGATGGGGTATTTCATTCCATCCACTCGATTTTAAAGACCTTTCACCCGGAGATGCGGGGGAAGCGCCGATAAAAATCTCAACAGACTCCGCGCCGCGAGCTTCCGCGCGCAACCGCATGCAATCCTGCAGCCCGCGGCAGTCTCCGCCATTTCAGGATTGATGCCTTACGAACCACTCAACATATACACGCATCGCATCTTCATAATCCAGCAGGGGCTTCCACCCCAGGAGGCGATAAGCCTTCTCCGAAGAGATGAAGCGTCCTTTGAAATTCCCTTTCCGATCCTCGACAAAACTCAGGCTCGCCTTTTTTCCCAGGATTTGCTCGAGTGTCTTCACGATATCGATGACGCGGATCTTCCGCGTGCCGTTGAGATTCAACACCTGGTTTTCCGCAGCCGCGCCCAGGCAGGCAGCATTTCCGCGCGCAAGATCCTTGACATGGATAAATTGCCGCGACTGGCTCCCGTCGCCATGAATCGTGATCGGCTCCCCCCGGAGAATCCTTCGTATAAAGATCGGGGTGACAGTTTCCGGGCGGGCCCGTTCGCCAAATGGGATTCCATACCGCATAATCGTGTAGTTCACGCCGTAGAGGCTCCGGTAATTTCTGCAGAAGAGCTCGGAGGCGATCTTGGACGTGGTGTAAAGATGGTCGGGATTTTCAGTGACAGGAGTGTCCTCGGTAATTTTTTCTTCGCCCGCCTCAGGAAGCGATCCATAGACCCATTCCGTAGAAGCCAGGATGACGCGGGCGACTGCGGTGCGCCGGGCTGCTTCCAGCACTGACAGCGTGGTACCAGCCGTTATGTCATTGGAAAATATAGGGCTTTCCAGAAACCGGTTAACATTGGATTCAGCCGCGAGGCAATAGACGATGTCGCCGTATGCGAAAACCTGGACCATCCGGTCGACATCCCGCGAATCCCCGCGTACGAAAGAGCAATCCTGGCCGTAACGAGGGGCTTCGAGATCGTAAATCGTTACGTCATGGCCTTGATCGAGCAACACATCCACAACGTGAGACCCAATGAACCCCGATCCTCCGGCAATAATAATTTTCATACTGAAATCTCGAAAGCTCCTCTCATCCAGGTACAGCCAAGGGTGTCCCTTGCTTCGGCAAAATGCAATTCCATATCCCGGCTGCAGCATTAGCTTCGTCATTACCGGGAGACAGGTCAAGCTATTTCGGCGATCAGCCGCTCAACAGGAATTTGGCCCGCAGGCAACATTTTGAGGCAACAGATGAAAACCCGGCAAAAAAAGAGCTTGACCACGAACCACGCGAATTACACTAATATCTTTTTGCAGCAAAGTCCGAGCCGGGCAAGAGCCCGGCACATTGTTGTCGTGCAATTCGTTGCAGCCCTTTAAATCAGGAGAAACAGGCGATGATCCGAGTATCCGTTATGTACCCTAAAGGCGGGAAGTTTGATTTTGACTATTATGTGAGCAAACACATGCAATTGGTGCACAGGCTGCTCGATCCTTTCGGCCTGATTAGAACGGAGGTCGACAAAGGCGCCGGCGACGCCCCATTCATGGCTATGGGGCATCTGATATTCAATACCATGGAGGATATGCAGAAAGCCCTACAGGCGCACGATCCGGAACTGGCGGCGGATGTGGTCAATTTTACCGATGCAAAGCCGCAGTTCCAGGTCAGCGAAATCATCGCCTGATCTATGAGAGTTTCGGGCCCGGCGATTAATCCTATTTGGATTCAAAATCCCGCAAGCTGGTGGTCTGTCAGCGCGGAGGGATGCTTATGCGTTTCGAGCTGTGGTCCCTCCCCAGGAAGTAATTAACCCAGGCCGAAGTTTGCCAGAGTTCCCAGTCGCACGGGGGGATGATGTAATTGCCGATCTCGTCCTGCTTGTTCTGGGACTTCAGCCGCAAGTAGGCGCGCACCCAGATGCACAGTTTTTCCCTGGGATATACTTCGCACCAGCCCTCGAAGCTTCCCCCGCAGGGAGCGTTTCGCTGGTCCTTGGGGCATTGGGACACCGGGCAGAGGTATGCCGCTTCGAACAGAGCGCAATCCCCGCAGTCTCTACAGCGATAAAGGGCAACTTTGATCATGTGCTCAAAAAGGTGAAATACCCTGTATAGCGGCTGCGACGACTGAATGAGCTTCATCAATCCGCGCAAGGGCCTGAAAAGCGGGCTTTCAGGGTTGAAAACAACCTTGTGAAACGCGTGGGAAAGAAGAAAATTCGCAGGGCGGCAAGGCTTTTGAGGTTTGACCGCCGGCTCTGGCTTATTCAGCCCCATCGAATCCGGCTGGAAAAAATAAAATCCTTTTTCCTGCGGGAAGTCGAATTCCGGGAGCAGGCTGGACCAATCGCCCGCAAGTTCGTTGCCTTTGCTGATGATGTACTCCACGCTCTCAAACGGCAGTCCCTGGCCGCTGATATAGGCCCCTTTGTACCCCATGCCCTTGACGACCGCGAACATTTTGGCCGCCCGGTCCAGGCGCGCCTGCTTGCCTTTGTCCGCGCTTTCAGATTCGGAGGCTATGCGTTCGAGAAGCTTACGGGTCACCACGCAGCCGGGAATATTGTTGGCGTGCATCGCCTGGGCAACCGGGTATGAAAGCACATAAATGCTGGCCATGGCCGGAATCCCGTAGCCATGGATTCTCAGCCACAGTTGAAACTCGTGCAATTTGCGGGCGTCATAGCCGACTTGAGTGATGACGAAATCCGCCCCGGCGGCGATTTTCTTTTTCATTTTGTAATATTGCCCCATCACCTCGGCCTCCATCTGCTTGAAAGGTGAAAAGGCAACGCCGGCAAAAAAGTCGGTGGGCGCCAGCCGGGTGCGTTTCCGCAGTATTTCGCGCTCCATTCCCCTGTTCATTTCCGCAACCAGCCTGAGACCATTAACGGAGTCCAGGTCAAAAACCGGCTTGGACTTCCCGGTGAAGCCGAGGCTGGAGGGATAATCTCCGGTCAGTATGAGCACGTTGTTGATATCGAGCGCCGCAAGCTGGAAGAGCAGGCTTTCGGCCTGATTTCGGCTCCGGTCCCTGAAGGCAATGTGCACCAGGGGCTCAATGCCTGTCTTTCTGATTTCGGCGCACAGGATGTCGGTGGCAATGGCCGGATTGCCCCCCGGGTTGTCCGTGATGCTTATGGCGCAGACCTTTTCACTCCTGGCAGCTTTGCGCGCATTTTCCAGAACGGTTTCCTGGCGTGTTTCAAAGGCGCCGGGCCCCGGGATCTGCTCCCAGACCAGGCAGAACTTATCCGGATTCAGCATAGCCCGTTTCAGCCGGTTCTCCCTTTCACTCAGTTTTCGGGCGATGGTCTTCGATAATTCGGGAAGCAGGTTTTCGGCGCCGAGGAACGTTGCTGCGTTTCCTGCCAAAAAGGTGAAATCCCCGACGCCCATCGTCAGGTTTTCATCGCCCAGTATCCGGAAAACACTTCCTGAAGGATCCGATTCAACTATGAGCAGGGAAGCATGGTGCGAAATCCAGCCTTCGCGCAGGTCCCCGTACAGCTTCTGAACGGACTGGGGCGTGTCCAGGCCGCCAAGAATGATTATGTCAGGCCGGCTTGCCCTGATTTTGTCGAGTCCCTCGGTCTCGCCGGATGCATAGTCGATATTTACGGCCCCTCCGGCGGCTTTTCGGGCCATCTCGGCCAAATTCGGATTCCGGCTGATGACAAGCAGTTTTTTTTGCGGACTGGCTGTTTTCATATTGGAGGGAGACTTTCCCGCGTGTTCCCGTGTTAACGGGGGGACACCGGCGGCTGTGCCGTTTTGCGGGATTTATACCGGTTCATAGACAAACAGAAATTCGATCAAACCGTTTCGAAGCCTGAAGGAATTGGCAACCTGGAATTGGCGCATGACCGCCGAGAGCGCTCGAGGCTGATGCCTCGGACAGGGTCGCACCGCAGGACCGCCGTACTCATACCCAAGATGCGTTGCGTCAATAATTCGATAGACGGTTATTTCTTCGGGCATTTTCGGAAGATCAAATATGAGCGAATAAAGCAAGGTTCCGGGCTTGCAGAAGCGGCCCACATAACCTATCAGGCTGGCAACGGCCGGAAGCTCCAAATAGTTGAGCAGGTCCCAGGCGAGAATGACATCGAAGCGGCGGCCTTCAGGCAAATGGAGCAGCCGTTCCCATTCGGGATCCGGAGGCGTCTCGCCTTCCGCCGGTTCTGCCGGCGGCGGCAAGGGCAGGCTTGAGTGCAGGTCCGCCACATAAATGGAGCCGCTGAATTGGGACCAGAACTCGATGTTGCCTCCACGCGCAGGCCCAAGTTCGAGGATATCGCAGACCTCGGCGCCTTCGAGCCTCAGGCACAGAGCGTTCAAACCGAGAGTGCTCTGAACAACCGGCTCGGATGGAGGTCTGCTTTTCATTCTGCTCCAGCCTCGCTATAGAATTTTTGTTCCCATCAAGGGTTTTTCAGGAACCACCGCCGAGGGTTTCTCCTTGGGGCTCATGTCGATGCTGCCTCTGAAATTGGAGCCGTCCTCCAAGGCAACTCTGGGAGCAACAATGTTTCCCTGGACGTTGCCGGTCTGGCGAACAGTCAGTTGCTCCTCTCCAAAGAGATTCCCCTCGACCGTACCTTCTATGGTGATGACTTTCCCATAGATGTCGGCCTTGATGCGCCCGTTCTTGCCGATCGTGACGCTGTGGTGCCGCAACTCGATCTTGCCGTCCACCTGCCCTTCGATCAGGATATCCTCTTCCCCTGTCAGATTCCCCTTAATGTAAATCGTGGGGCCAATCACGGCTCGCTCTCTAGTCTGGGGAACCGGATTGCGGGGCGCCGGGGCGGTCTGTGCCTGAGACGCAGGCGCCGGTTGAGGTCTGGCAGCCTCTGGTTCCGATTTCTTCCACATTCCACATCGCTCCTTTCCTTGAAGCCATGAGGACCGGCTCCCGCCTCGCGGCCAACTCAAAACGAGGCAGGAGGCCGGTGGTCCCTGGTTTTCCCTATTTTCTGTAAACTCCGTATTCTTTAACTGCCGCCACCATTGCCTGCAGGTTCTCCAGTTTCGGATTGTCGGCTACACATCCGGCGGCAAGAATGTATCCACCCCCTTTGCCGCAGGTTTCAATCAGTTTACGGCAGCGCTCTTTGACATCCGCGGCGGATCCGGTCACCATCAGCGAGGAAGGCACATTCCCCTGAATGCAGAACTTGTCGCCAAGCACCTTTTTTGCCTTCGCCATGTCGGTTTGATCAAACCACCAGACCACGGTTCCTTTGGGGAAATCCTTGACCGTTTCCAGACGGGTTTCGTACCCGCCCTCGGCAAACATCAGGCATATGATTCCCTCGTTGATGAGAGCATCCATCACCTTTTTCAGAGACGGCCAGTAGAAGGTGTTAAACTGCTTTTCAGACATCCAGCCGTCGGCGCCCTTGTGCAGCGGGAAAATCACCGTGACGGCTCTGTTGATGACGGGATTGTGCAGGATGGAGTAAATGATCAATTCCGTCATCACATCGATGGCCTTCAGCAGCTTGTCGGGACGGCGGAACATATCCATCATGATGCCCTTGGTCCCCCGTAATGTATCGCCGATGGCATCAAACGGGGCTACATTGAGCAGACCCATGGTCGACGGGAAACCGTGCGCCGGGCCAAAACCCATTAGTTTTGCGCTGATTTCGTTCCTTTTTTGAAGGTCTTTCCCGGCATCGATCATCCGTTGCAGCGATTCCTGCACCTGAGGCAGAGCGAGCGCCATAATTTGGCCTGTGGGGATCTCGATAATATCCGTCAGCGGAGAAATCTTTCGGAAACTCTCGAAGGACCCGAAAATTCTGGGCAAATACGTCCGCAGCCAATAGTCGGAAGGATCGCGAACGAGATCGTCGTATTCCTCCACTTTCATGTATTCGCCTTCGACAAACTGGTATTCGGGAGCATCAATACTCAGGCCGTGGCCGGGCCAGGCATACAGTTTGTAGTCGAGCAATTCCAGAGCCTTTCCCGGCGCAACCATAGGCACGGCAAAATACTCCAGTTCTTCCGAATACTTTTCATTGAACGCGTTGCAGGCTTCGATCCCCTTCTCGATATTGTACATGGCTTCATGCGTGCTCACGCCGTGAAGTATGAGGGGCAGGTGCCCGACCGGCAGGCTGATGGGAACCCGGTCGGGTTCCTTCACATTGAAAACATCCACAGTCCTTTGAGCCCTTATCTTGTAAGCTTTGGCTGCATCCGCGCTGACAAATTTGATGTCGGTCGGATTAAGGAACCGATTAAGCCGATATTCCCTTTTTTGCGCGGGCGTAAGTTGGGTCCAGTTCTCAGGCAAACCGGACTGCATTTTATCCGTCATGGTCACTCTCTCCTTCAGGTCTTAAAACCTGCAATTTATATGAATCCAGCGGAATCCCGGATCTGAAGCCTGCCGGAAAAAATTTTCAGGCACAGATCTGCCGCAATTTGTGGCCCGGGAAGCACGTACCGTCATCCCAGATCTCAAGTTTATAGCAAAAGCCTCTCTACTGCTCACTCCATTATTGGCTCAGATAAATATCACCGCGCCGGCTTGAAATGCTTCTGCAGCCGGCCTGACAGAAGAACGCACCTCGAATGCGCCTCCCGGCTTCACCTGAGCCCCCTGTAAATCTACACCGCATTCCTCTTATTTTGCTTAGCTTATAGCAGGTTGCCCATTCTTTTTACAATCACATTAAACATACTGCTGCAATCGGACGCAATGGACAGGGAGCCCCGGAATGTATGTTTGAGTCGATTTGCGGCGACTGATGTTCTCAGACAAAAAGACATGCATCCCATGGACAGCTGCAATTTTCAGGGATCAGGGCAACAAATGCGCGCAGACCCTCCAACTGTAACAGCCAATCCGATAGTGATAAGGACCGACAGTCTTATTTTCCTGTTGCAGCGGCCCGGGCGGGCATGCTCAGATCCGGGCCTTCCCAGGAAATCCCCTGAATAGTTCGGATAAGGTTTTTCGGGAACCCAAAGTGTCGAATGTTCTTACACCTGAGCCTACAACTGCAATATATAGAAATTGCAGTTGCTTAATCCGATGATGAAATCGAATTCAAACAATTCGCCGAATAAAATGGAAAAATCTTTTACATTTTAAAAATCGTATTGCGTCGGTTCTCCTGCCAATTTCAAAGGTACAATAAAAGAAAGGGGCGTTAATTCACATATAGAAGGAGATACGGCCAGTGACTTCGGGGACTTGTTGCGGCTGGTATTATATTTGCATATCTTTGGAGAAATTTTTACGGATGCAGCGGATTTTTCTCCCGAGTGGGGCAGCCGGGAAGTTGATCGAGGCTGAGGGGATGTACCCTCACCCGTCCCCGGCCTGTCAATCCCGACTCCCCCACATATTTATATCGGCCGCACGCCTATTCGCAGTAGTATCCTGGTTTCTGTAAATAAGCTGCCGGAAGATTCTGCAATTTCCCAAATTGCCGGGGCCATTCTTTACAGCAGGTTCTTTTCGGCGAAATCCCAGTTCAGCAGTTTCTCGATAAAGGCTTTGATGTAATCGGCGCGCCGGTTCATATAATCGAGATAATAGGCATGCTCCCAGACGTCGATGGTTATCAGGGGCTTCGCCGAGGTGGTGATGGGGGTTTCTGCATTGGAAGTTTTGACTACCTGCAGCCTGCCTCCATCCTGGACCAGCCAGGCCCAACCGCTTCCGAACTGAGAAGCCGCTGCTCCGGAAAACGCTTCGACAAATTTTTGATAGCTGCCGAAGCTCTCGCTGATCTTTTGCGCAATTTTGCCATTCGGCTCTCCCCCTCCGCCCGGCTTCATGCTGTGCCAGTAAAAGGTATGGTTGAAGACCTGGGCGGCATTATTGAACAGGGATGCCTGGTCGGCTCTTCCTGCGGTCTTTTTGATTATTTCCTCCAGAGTGGCTTTTTCCAGTTCAGTCCCTGTCACCATTTTGACGGTGTTGTTGACATAGGCCTGGTGATGCTTCCCATAGTGAAATGACATTGTGTTCCCGGATATGGCCGGCGCCAGGGCGTCTTGAGCGTAGGGAAGCGGAGGCAAACTGATTGTTGAAGCGGACTGGCCTTGTGCGGGCACCGGATCAGTCATGCCCAGGGTCAGCGCAAGCGCAGCGCCTGCAGATCCCGCTTTGGCCAGAAACTCTCTGCGATCGAGCGTTCCAAAACCGTTATACGCCATAGGAATTCTCCTCTCTGCCTGGAAGCGTATCATCCAACAAACCCTTAATGCTTAAGAATACCTTATCAGGGTTTTGGATGGGAATCATGCGTAATTATCCTGCATCCAAATCGATTATGGGCATTGGCGCGCAATCCGGGCGCGCCCTGCCGGCCTGAAATCATGGGGAATCATGGAACAAATGCGTTTCCCGGAGCCACTATAAGGCTGGCAAATTGAAGGTTTTTTTGGTATTTAATTAGGCAGGCCAGAATAGCTCGTCAGGATTGTCTTACCCAGCCGGGCCTGGATCGGCTTACTCTATAATCAGGTCTTGATTTTCCGCTCGAACGGAGGGACGGAAGAAGCTTTTGTTCATTTCCGCTTAGCGAATATTGCGGCGGTTCGGACCCGCGCATCGACGTGCCTAAAAACACAAAAGGACCGGATGCAGGCTCCTGCTTAAACAAGGAGAGTGGATATGAAGATTATGACGCGCACCATCGGGGACGTTCGGATTCTTGACTGCAGCGGCAAGATCACGCTGGGAGAGGGGACCATGGTTGTTCGCAACAAGGTTCGCGATCTCGTGCAAAGCGGCGTGAAAAAAATTGTGTTGAATCTTGCCGACGTAAGCTATATCGACAGCTCGGGAATCGGTGAACTCGTAAGCACCTACACCACGGTTACAACCAGCGGAGGCCAGCTGAAGCTTCTGAATCTTACAAAGAAATTCAACGAGCTTCTCGCCGTCACAAAACTACTGACGGTTTTCCAGGTATTTGATAACGAGCAGGCGGCTCTGGCAAGCTTCAGCTAGTTCCGGCTTGCGCGAGAGTCACCGGCCCGCTTCCAAAAATCTCAATGCGCCTGTGCCGGCAAAGACAGAAGGGTTTTGGCTTTCACGCCGAAGTGCTGATTCAGAACGGGGAGTACCTGCTGCATGACCTCGGCAGCAAGCTGGGTACCTCTCTGAATGGCGTTCGCATCGATCAGGCCAAACTGAAAGGCGGCGACCGCGTTCAGCTGGGCGGCGCACAGTGACCGGGCATGACACACTCCTTTATGCAGGAAGCCATCCGTCTGTCGATCGAGAAGATGCGCGAAGGCTGCGGCGGACCGTTCGGCGCCGTGGTTGTGCAGGAAGGCCGGATCATCGGCCGCGGCTGGAACCAGGTGACTTCGGCAAACGATCCAACCGCTCATGCGGAAATCGTCGCAATCCGTGATGCCTGCCAATGTACCGGATCTTTTAATCTGCGGGGTTGCGAAATATACTCGAGTTGCGAACCCTGCCCCATGTGCCTGGGCGCAATCTATTGGGCTCGCCTGGATCGCCTCTACTTCGCCGCGACGCGTGAAGATGCGGCCGCCGCCGGATTCGACGACGAGGCGATATACCGCGAGATCCCGCTGCCCCCGAATGTGCGCAAGCTGCCTTCCATCCAGATGCTGCGCGACCGGGCCCTGTACGCCTTTGAAGAGTGGCGAGCCATGCCGGACAAAATCCACTATTGACGTCTAAGCCGTGTTTCGAAAAACTACCCCGGTAGGAGATTCGGACTAAGGATTGAAACCCGGAAAATCTGCGGTTGCGTCGACAATGGACAATCCGTCACACAGTTCATCCATTGCCCGGACGCCCCAGTGAAGATGCGGCCCCGTAACTCTGCCGGTTTCACCCGAAAGGCCGACGACTTCGCCCTTTTCGATGATATTCGATTTTGCCGCGAATATTTCGGAAAGATGGGCATAGATCGTGTAAATCCCTATCCCATGATCGACAATCACGGTGTTTCCGGCGTAGAAAAGGTTGCCGGTGAAAACGACCTTCCCCCTGTTGGAGCTTTTGACCGGAGTTCCCGTGCCGGCGGCAAAATCTATTCCCAGGTGCTGCCCTTTTTGCTGTTTGTTGAACACCCTCCGTATCCCATAAACGCTGGTCACCTTTGTCGACAAGGGACGGAGGAACGGCTCGTTGAAATACGGAGTGCCCGAGCTTCCCTCTTTGTAGACGGCGGCGATAATCTTTCGTTCTCTCTCCACCCTTAGGGCGTCTTTGCTGGAAAGGGTCACCTTGGCAGGATCCACCCTCAACTGTTCTCTTGGAAAAGCCTTTTTACGCACGGTGACTTCGGCGACAACAAGCTCGCCTTTTGATGTTTGAAGCGTACAAGTGTAGGGAGCGAATTGGGATGAATAGGGTTCCGATATGAACGCATTTAAAAATCCGTCCGAACCGACATGGAAGCCGGTTCTTTTGTCTCTGCAGCGGAGCCCGGAAGCGGTGATGCCGGCCGGAAGCTTGTAGCGGATAGCCGCAATCTGCCCGGGTGTCAGCGCAATTCTGGCAGGAACGTCCCTGTCTGCAGCCTGTCCGTCAGGACCCAGGCCGGCGCAGGCCATCGTGGTGAACAGGATCAACATTCTACAGGAAGCTGGTATTCCCGATTTTCCCGGCATCAGGTAATTCCTCAAGACTTCGAGGTTAACCTTTGAGCCTCCAAAACTCAAGGCCGCGTATCGCCTGGCAGGAGCATCATCCGCGCAGTAATATCCTTTCCTGATCGCCGGCAAGAATCTCGACGAAGCCGTGAGTTATGACGCAGCTCACGGGGCCCTTGCCATGACCACTCCCGGCGACACAACCATGGCGGCAAAGGCCGAAGTCGAAAAAGCCATGCGCGGCGGAGGGGCACGGGTGTCACGGTGAGGCGCGGCAAAACGCGGCAGCTTCGGGGATGCAGGAGGAGGAAATACAAAATCCGTGTAATCCTCGGGATTTTTCTTTATGCTTAAGCCCCATAAACGGTTGATAAATCGTCATGAAAATTGGTGGCTCGGATACGCGCAATCCCGGAGTCCATGGACCCGATACCTATGCGCGGACACGGAATGAGCGCTCCCGAGCTCGACGGCTTTGGCAATTCAACAGTAAGGAGGATAGATCGATGAAATGGCATTTGTGTGCCGCTTTAATCGTGGTTCTATGCCTGAGCCTTTTTTGCAGCCTGCCGGCTCAAAACAATCAGGCTCAGGCCCAAGGCAAGATGGCTGAGCAGAAAATTACCGTGCTCAGTCCAATGGGCAAACCGCCCGCCATTGAGTTGAAACCGATGGCGCCCCGGCCAGGCTCGCTCGAAGGCAAAACGGTGTATCTCGTGAACGACGGCTACCTGGGAACAGACCTTCTCCTTGGGGAGATGGAAGCCTGGTTCAAGGCCAATATGCCGAAAGTCAACATCGTGTACCGTCTGAAGGGCGGCGGGGGTTTTACTGCCGAAGATCCCAAATTGTGGGCCGAAATCAAGGAAAAGGCCGACGCGGTCGTCATGGGGATGGGGCATTGAAGTCTCTGTGTGTCGGCGGTCGTCGCACACTGCATCAATATTGAATCAAAGCTTGGCGTACCCACGGTTCCCCTGATCACTTCGGAATTTTACACCCAGGTTAAAACGCATCACACCATCCAAAAAGGTATGCCCAATCTCCGGGTCACCTATCTCATTTCGCCGGTTTGGGGCAAAACCGCCGAGCGCCTGCGCAAGGAAATCGTGATGAAGAGCCCGGTCAGCGGAAAGATGATCATGCAGGAGATCGTCGAGGGACTCACGCGGCCTTTGAGCGCTGAAGAGAAGAAAACGGGCATTATCGAGCAGTCCGCGGGCCCAGAGACTTTCACGGACACCCCGGATAACCTTCAGCGGGTGTTTATGGAAAAAAGGATGACCGATTACATGCCCATCATCCTGCCGACGGAAGAGAAAGTCGCAGAGATGTTGAAAGGGACCAGCCACCAGCCCGACGAGGTTGTGGGCAAAATGGCGGCGCACACGGCCATGGGCGGCGCCGACAACGTCGAAGTATTTGAGCATTGGTCCTACACGGTGAAGACCGTGGCCATCAACGCGGTCATGGCCGGGTGCAGACCCGAGTACATGCCCGTGCTGCTCGCCGTAGCGTCCACAAACAAAGAGGCCATTTCGGTGTCGGACAACTCCTTTACCGAAGGCCTGATCATCAACGGGCCTATCCGCGATGAAATAAAGCTCAATTACGGTTTGGGCGCACTTGGGCCTTTCAGTCAGGCGAACTCCACGATCGGCCGGGCATGGAACCTGCTGTCCATCAATGCCGGGAATTGCGGGAGAGTCGGCACAACCTACATGGGGACCGTCGGAAATCCCATGAACTGGAACAACGTCATTATTGCGGAGAACGAGAAAGATTCTCCATGGCAACCCTTCCACGTCCGCAAAGGCTTCAAACCGTCCGACAGCGTCGTGACCTTGTGCGAGGGATGGGGAGTCCTGTCGGCCAAAAACTCAAAATACAGCGTCTGGCAGAAGGAGATGGACTTCCCGGGCATAGTCAAGAAGATCGTCAACGACCAGGACGGGCTTTTCGGAGCTCTGGTGGTCCTGAATCCGACGGTTGCGACTTTCATCAAGGAAGCGGGCTACGATACGGTGGAAAAGTTTACGCAGTATCTGTTGGCACCCGCGGAAGGGCAGGCAACCCCGGAACCGGCTCCCACGGCGAAAGGGCCGGGCATGGGGCGTTTGCAGGTAAACATCGTTGTGACGGGGGGATCGAACAACAATTACTGGAGCTATGGCGGAATGGCATGCCGCCAGAGCGTCCTGATCGACAAGTGGCGCTGATCCTCATCCGGTTTAAAGGCGCCGGAAAGGCAGCCACGAGTCCGCGAGGTGTTCCTGTTCGCGCGATTCGTGGCTGCTTTTCTTTTTGCAGGATTGCGCCCTACAGCAAGGGCAGGCTCTTTGGCGGTCCGGCAAAGGAGTACACTTTCGCCTCTGCCTCGGTGAAATAAAACGTCACAAAGGTTTCATCGTCGGCGCCTTTGGGATAGATCTGGAGAAGCATGGCCGCCTCTGAAAAAGCCTGAACCTTGGCCTCGCGGCTGTCGTCCACCGCAACCTTGCCCCGAATGCGGAGCCAGGACTGATCCGCGCCCATGGCGGAAATTTCAACATCCGGATTTTTCACCAGCTGCTGGAAAACATCCTTCGTTTTGTTCGTGCACATGTAAAGCGCGTTGTTCCTTTTCATGACAAAGCCGAAAGGACGGACTCTGGCTTTGTTGCCATCGACGGTGGCAAGGTGAAAGACTTGATTGGCTTTTAGATATTCCAACGCAGTATTCATGGAAACCTCCTGGTATGCAATTTATCAAAATGCCTTGAGCGGCGTCCCAGCAACAGTATACGGAAATAATCCAAACAGCCTGCAGACATAATCCCCCGGCGTCAATGGTTCGCTGAAGTCGAGGTCTGCCGGCAAAACCGGCGGTCATCCGGCTTTGTTCTGCTGTTTCAGAAGCATACTTTTGCAGCGTCCCGAAGATCAACCTTAATCTACCTAGCGCGGCCCGAGGCCGCAACCAAATACTCGACACTGGCGATGGCCGCGCGCTTTCAGCTGTCAGCTTTCAGTGCTCAGCTTCCAAATATAAGCGCCAAAGTGCTTGA
>Ga0208980_10001494_pt1 | contig 14165 bp, 7 predicted proteins | sample WetSurMetagenome_3_FD_187993 | JGI IMG/M metagenome (GOLD analysis project Ga0208980, IMG submission 187993) | Wetland microbial communities from Twitchell Island in the Sacramento Delta, sample from surface sediment Aug2011 Site A1 Bulk (version 2) | ecosystem: Environmental > Aquatic > Marine...
TGGGGATCGGAAGCGCCTCATCGGCTTTTGCCCGCGTAAGTCAGCGTTCAAGACCGGCGTAACTCCTCCAACCGATTTGAGCGGTTCAAATCTTTCAAGCCTCGGCTTTGCCGGAGGCGCCTGACTTTAAATCTCGACTCAGCTGAGCCGTTAAATCAATTCCCATATTCCTGCAGAGCCTCTCGAACGTGGCGACGGGGAATCCGACGATGTTGAAGTAGCAGCCTTCGATGTTGTCGATAAAAAGCGACGCGTATCCCTGGATCCCGTAAGCGCCGGCCTTATCCCGATATTCGCCGGTTTTCAGGTACCACTCGATTTCGGCTGCCGTAAGCTTGCGGAAATGTACGCGCGAACGGCTGAAGGCGGAGCTTGCGCGGCGGGATTCGCAGTTCAGCAGGCAGATGCCGGAGATTACCTCGTGCCAGCGCCCGCTGAGACGCTCGAGCATCCTGCGTGCTTCCGCGCGCGTTGAGGGTTTTCCCAGGATGCTGTTTCCCAGGACAACGATCGTGTCGGCGGTGAGAACAAGCCCGGCGCGCCTTCCCGCGGCGGCTTCTTCCGCTTTCAGGCAGGCGACCCGCACCGCGTAGCCGGCCGGAGACTCGAGCCTCATACGATCGGGTTCCGGGAGATGGGTGGGGGCGGTCCGGAACTCGAGTCCAAGGCGGCGCAGGATTTCCCTGCGTCGCGGGGAAGCGGAGGCAAGAATCCACTTCGGATGGCCTGCCTGGCCCCGGGTCGTCAAACTTCAATCCTCCCGTCTCTTTTTAGAATTGAAAGCGCAAGGCCACCTGCAGCGAGCGCGGAGTGCCCACAGTCGACGTGATTTTCCCGAAGGTATCGCTCGACAGGTCGGTATCCGGCAGGGCGTATTGGGTTCTGTTGAATATGTTGTATCCCTCTAGGCGGAACTGGATGCTGCTCCGTTCGCGAACCGGAAAACTCTTGAAAAGTGCAACGTCCAGGTTGACGTACATCGGTCCCTTGAAGGAATTCCGGCCGGAAGTCCCGTTTTCGCCCGCCACGGGGAAAGTGAACATCGCTCTTTCAGCATCGTCGAACCAGAACACTCCTTCTCTTGTGCTGATGACATCGCCGATAGAGGAGGGATCTTTGTTCGTCTCGAGGTCCCTGAAATCCGCCAGGCTTTTCACGCCCCCGTAAACCGTTTCGCGATCTGTGGTGACGCTGAACCGCGGTCCGGATTGCCGGATGTAATGAGCGCTGATATTCCAGTCCGCAAACAAAGCGCTTAGCCAGCCGGGCATGTCGGAATCAGGCGTGCGGACCAAAGGAAACTTGTAATAGAAGGTTGCGTTGAAGACGTGCTTCCGGTCGAAATCGCTGGGGGTCTTGCCGTAATTGACGTCGAGACTGTTGGGCGTGCTTACGTATTTCGCACCGTCGGAGGAGAGAGTGTCGCGCGACTTGCCTATCGTGTAATTCAGGCGCAGTTGATGGGATTTCCCGCTGGACCGCATCCCCAGCTGAAGAGCGTTATAGGATGAAGTGCCTACGCTCGATCCGACAATGAGTTTGTCGAACTGGGGGAAGTTCCTGATATAGTAATCGGACACTCCCGCAGCCACATACGAACCGAAGTAAGTCCGGTCCATGCTGTCGGCACCCGCTCCCGCCTGTCCTGTGCTCACGTTTTTCCCGCCCAGCGCGACGGTGGCGGCCAGAGGCGATCCGAATATGTGAACCAGGGTGTTGTTCTCCGAAACGGGCGTGCCCGATTCGCGATACGCCTGGATCTCCTTGAATGCCGAAAGGAAGTCGCCGTCGGTTTTGGTCTGATTCAGATTGAGGTGCTGAAAAAGCTTTTTCCCCTGCGAACCCACATACCCCATTTCCCAGATCGCGCCCCAGAAGTTTTTTTCGAGGGTGAGATTGTACTGCTGGATGCGGGGCGTACTCACGGTCGCGTCGAAGATGGCCATGTTGGCGGACCGTGTTGCAGGCAGCGTCAGATTGGCCGGAGCAGGCTGAGGGATGGCGGGGACGCCATCGCTCAAACGGATGTCTGTCCCGCCGGAATTCGGATATAGCGCAGGCGATTGGGAAAATCCGTAGCTGTACTGGTCCACAAAATTCGTCAGCGCTCCGATGAGGCGGTCGTAATACACCCCGTAGGACCCGCGGACAATGGTTTTCCCGGTGCTGTAAACATCCCAGGCAAAGCCGATGCGGGGCGCGAAGTCGCTCGTGTTCTTGGAATACCAGTTGTTGCCGGAAACCACGCTGAAGTCCGATATGTTGGCCGAATTGCTGATCTGCCCGGCCTTGTCCAACACCGCCTGCAGGTCGTTCGTCTCTTTGGGCACGGTGCTCAGCTCATAGCGCAAGCCCAGGCTGACGGTCAGGTTCGGTTTGATTTTCCAATCGTCCTGAATATAGGCGGCGAATTCATTGAACGCATAATCGCGTTCTCTCGGCGTGCCGGCAGGCGAGACGGATGTCAGGCTCGAGTTGTATGTCCGGGAAACGCTTTCCATTCTGCCGAGGAGGTCGTTGTAAAGCAACTCGAACGTCTCGCGGTCGTCGATGGAAATCTCCGATCGTTCCGCCGGGCCGATGGATTCATCCGGAGCGTTGCCGTGGTTGATTCCCGCGGTTACGTTGGGATAGACGCCGTTATAGTCGGTAAGGCTCTGGACGGTCCTCCGGTAAGTCGCTCCGACTTTCAAGGCGTGCCGGCCCATCCCGCGGCTGAGGTTATCCGTGATCTCCAATGCCGGCGATTTGTAGGAGCGGGGGAAAGACGGATCCAGCGGATTCGTCCAGGAGTTAGCCAGAAACATGGGATCGGTGGACCGGGCGGGCCGCTCCAGCTTGGTTTCAGGCCGGAGGTAACCGACGCGAAATTCATTCACCATTTGCGGATTCAGGGTCCAGTCCGAACCGACGGCGAATCCCCAGTTATTCTGACGGAATATCCCTTCGGGCTCTCCGAGATAAGCAGCTTCGGCTCCGTTCATCACATCCGTAGCCTTGATATTGTCCCAATTCACCCGGAAGAAGAGCCGGTGGTCCTTGCTGCGGTTGTAGTCCACGCGCGCCGCGACACGTTTTCCTCTTTTGGTAACCGGATTGTCGAATCGGTATCCGCGGGTATTCAGGACATCGCCGAACTCGTCGTTGAACTCGTTGTCATATTGCGGATCCGGAAGCTTGGCGAGAGCCGCGGCTACCGCGGGATCGATCCCGAGACCGCGGGGATCATTTTTAACGATATCGTAGGAGCGCAGCGTGGTTTCATCCCGGGTAGTGTCCCCGGGTTCGTACCAGCGGAATATGCCCGACCTGGCCTCGTCGGTCAGGATCTGACGATTGCTTATGACCTGCTGATCGGTGCGGTTGCCCTCGAAATTTCCGAAAACCAGCGTCTTTTCTCCAACGTGCCCTGACAGCGTGCCGCCGTAGATATTGCGGGAGAGCCCGGGGCGCGGCAGATCGAATGAATTGTTGAAGAAGTCATTGGCATTCAGACGCCTGCTCCGGAAGTAGTCATAAAGGTTTCCGGACCATTTTTTCGAGCCGGTGCGCGAAACCATCATAAACTGCGCACCTCCCGACCGGCCGTATTCAGCCCTGGCTCCCGTCGTGACAACCTGGATGCCCGAAAGGGAATCCGTGCTCATCGGCAGCATGGAAAATCCCAGCTTCGGCTCGACCGGGTCGGTAACCGAAAGGCCGTCCATGGCGATGGAATTCATCGCCTGCCGTGTGCCGTTCACGGTCGATATGGCTTCGTTTCCGCCGTTGATCAGCACTCCCGGTTGATAGACCAGCAGGGACAGCGGATCGCGCTCCATGAGGGGCATGGAATCGATTTCGCGCTGCGGAATTGCCTCCGTCGTCGCCCCGTCATTGAGCCGCGGAAGGTCCTGCGGGCCGATCTCCTTATCCACGGGCGATGCTTCAAAGACAAAATCCTGCTGCAGGCTTCCGGGAAAGTTTAGATAGATGCCGCGGTGCATCACATCCTTGAAGCCTTTGGCCTTGACCGTAACAGTGTATCTCCCGGGCGGCAGCGCCAGAAAACGGTAATAACCATCCTCATCGCTGACCGCTTCATATTGCAGGTTCGTGTTTTCCTCAACCGCCGATAAAATCGCCCCGGGAAGAGGCTCGTCGGAGAGGTTCCACACCGTTCCTTCCATTCGTATGGCTGTAGACTGGGCGCCGAGTGGAAGCGCGAAAAACAAGGCAATCAAGACAGCCACCCCGAGACCAGATTTAGAGATGAATCGAGCCACTCTACACCTCCCATTCGATGAACCCACAGCATGCGGGCGAGCAAACTCGCTCCGGCAGGGCGTGGACAAAAAACAAGCCCTCTATTGTTACATCAACATGGATCTTTTGTCGATACCTGCCGGATCGGGCGACGTATATTTTTACCCTGTGCGCCGCTTCTGAGAAAACCATATTCCGCATCCCGATCCCAATCCGGGATTCGTCGGCTCTGCTTCCAGCTGCTCTGGATGAGAATCCGGCGTTGAACGGATCCTGTATTTGGTAACGCTGACATACGCGGACACAAACGCTGATGTACGCCGACGGTTTCATAGCACCACACGGCTACGATCCGGCTTCCGTATCGGGCGCAGTTGGGGTGACGAAAGAGTTTTATCCTGGACTTGACTCTTCGTCGTATATAATAGACTTCGTCTCTTGAAGCGCGAGGGGTAAATATTTGTCTGCATGCCCGATCTTCTTGGGATTCAGCGGATCGGGCGCAGGGCGATTGAAAAAACCCGTGGAAATGGGGCGGTGAGGGATTCCGCGTCGAACGTTCCCGCATTGCCGCCATGCCGACTTGAGGAGTTGCAGATTCTTTTTGGCCGCCGCCGCGAGCGGCGCCCCGTTTGGAGAGCCATATGCGTTTCCGGTCCCTGCTTGTTCTGATGTTTCCTCTGCTATTTTTATCAATTCCAGCCGCCAATGCGCAGAAACGGGTTTTCGCGACCGTCAATCCCAATGCGAATACAATCAACGGCAATGCGGAAATTTATAATCCGTCAACCGGCAAGTTCACGCTGACAAGCAGAATGAATATGCCTCGCGAACAGCATGTGGCTGTTACCCTCAGTGGGGGCAAGGTTCTGATAGCGGGAGGCTTTAACAACCGCTATCTGACGGACGTGGAGTTCTACAATCCGTCCACCGGAGCCTTCGAGACGGTAAAAGATGACAGCGGAAACAACCTGGCACTGAGCACGGCACGCAGCGGAGCGGCGTCGGCCCTTCTAAGAGGCGGACGGGTTCTCATCGCCGGCGGGTACAACGGCAACTTCCTGAACTCTGTGGAGATTTACGATCCCACGACCGAAAGGTTCACCTCATCCACGAACTCCATGAACGAAGCCAGGCAGTCCGCTACCGCGACCCGGCTGACCGATGGGAGGGTCCTTGTAACCGGCGGCTTTAACAGCGCCTATGTGTTTTCCGCGGAAGTATACGATCCGGGCAACGGATCGTTCACTCCGACGATAGACGAAATGGACGAAGCCCGTGAAGGCCATACGTCAACGCTTTTGCCCGACGGTAACGTGCTGGTCGTCGGCGGATGCAACAGCCTTTTGAGCGGCAGCGTTGTATGTGATTACTTCGTCGAACAATCGGAAATCTATCACCCCGACTACGACGCGAAAGAGGATGAGGAAAACGGCGAAGACGAGGCCGATGAATTTGACGATCAGTTCACCAACACCGCAGGCCTCATGGTCACCGCCCGCACCGACCACACGGCGACGCTGCTGGCCAGCGGCAAAGTGCTGATTGTCGGCGGAAGGGATGAAACGGGAGCTTTGGCCGCGGCCGAGCTTTATGACCCGGCAACGGAAACGTTCACAGCTACGGGCAATTTGAATACGGCGCGTTACGGCCATACGGCTTCGCTTCTTCCCAATGGCAAGGTCCTCATAGCCGGCGGCTATAACGGGAACTACCTGAGCTCCGCGGAAATTTACGACCCGGCCACCGGCGCCTTTACCCCGGTATCTCCGGATATGTCCCTCGCGAAATACAATCACGTGGCCGTGACATTGCCCGACGGGTCGGTCCTTATGACGGGCGGCCGGAAATCGGATTTTCTGGTATTCGATGTCAATGAACGAGACACATCGGACAACATCGCTCCCAACGTCGTCTTCTCACCGGATTCCCAAACCGGTTTTGTGCCCTATGCGGGTTCAGGCGTCGTCCTGGCCTTTTCGGCGAAAACGGGCGAGGTGCTGGCCGAAATAGCGACCGGAGGCCACCCATCCTTCATCACACCGCTTAAGGATGGGAAAACACTGGCCGTCGTCTCTGTTCTGGACAACAAAATTTTCCTGATCAACACCCAGACTCTCACGCTGAGTGCCACCTACAGCTTCACCGGCGAGTTCGGGTTCGGCAGCATCCTGGTCCTTTCGCCCGACGGCCAATACGGCTACGTCTCTTCAACCGGAAGCGGCGAAGTGGTCAAGTTCAATGTATCCACGGGCGCGGAGGCGGGAAGGCTCACGGGCCTGAAAGCGCCTGCCCAGATCACTGTTACCAGGGACGGCAATACCCTGATGATTGTGGATACCTCGGCGACGGAGGTTGTTTTCGCCGACTCGTCCACGATGAAAACAAAGTACAAGTTCGCTCCGGCGGACGCAAACAATCAGAACCAGACTTACTATGGCTATGCGGGTTTCACCATCTTCAACAAGGCGGTGCTGAACGAAGACGAGAGCGTCGGCATCATTGGGAGCAGAGACGTAGGATCGAGTCTGACGGCGAGTTCATTGTTCCTGTTCGATCCCTCCACGGGAAAGATAATTGATACCGACGGCGACCCGGACAATGGTGTCGATGAGGGCGGAGTCGAATTTGTCGGGTATCAGCCCGCCTACACCGCGCTTCTCCCCACCGGCAAATTCTGGCTGATTCTGAACCTGGACAGCGTAACGATTATCCCTACCTGGTGGACCGCCTCCCTGAGCACCGTCACCAGTTCTTCGGGGAGCCCTCTCGGCGGGGCCAATATCGTGTTTTCACCCGATGCCAAGTATGCCTACTATACCTCCTCCACGGCCGACAAGGTTCTTCAACTCGATATCGGCACCCAGGGAATCGTCGGATCCTTCCTTGTGGGAGACGATCCCAACGAAAGCGAAGATCAGGCTTCGAGTCTGGCCCTCACGCCCGACAGCGGGACCCTGGCGGTCGTGCTCTTCGCCAGCAACCAGCTGCAGCTTCTCGCAGATGAAACCGTTCAAAAACAGACGAAACTCATCAGCAATGCGGACGAGTTTACCGGCGTATCCCTCATCAATTTGTCGCCCAATATTGCCCGGCTGACCCTCACCATATTAAGCGACGGCGGAACGGAATTCTCGGCGAAGAACATTTTGAATGAGGATGTGGTAAATCCCATCTCGATACTGCTGGCACCCAATGTCCAGCGATATTTCGAGGTTTCCGACCTTTTCCTTTTGGACAACACGCTGAACAATTCGGGCCGCCTGGTCATCGCCTCCAATCAGCCTGAAGTTGTGGCTTTCAGCATGACGGGCAGGGTACACGCCAGCCTGCAGAATCCCTATGTCAACAGCTTGCAGAGCATTCCCCTGTATCCCGATTATGGGGACCAGCTGCACCACTATATCATCCCCGAAATCCCGATGAAGAGCGGCACAGCCGCAAAGCTCTACTTCGTAAATCCGAATTACAACCGGTCGTCCTATGACGTGGTTCACTATGCCACGGACGGCACCACGATGAGGACAAGCCTGAACAATTCGTTGAACGGATCGATCCGTGAGACCAAGCAGGTTTCGGACCTCGTTTCCTCCTCCCAGGCAAGCCAGGTGCTGATCCTCGGTGGGTACGATATAAGCGCCAACCGCCAATATGTGCCGACGGCCGACCTGTTTTCCCTGAGTTCCAAGAATTTCAGCATCACTGCCGGTTCCATGGAAACCACGCGCGTGGGCCACACGGCCACAAGCCTCCAAAACAACAGGGTGCTGATAGCGGGAGGAAAGGCGGGTGCGGGAACAACGGCCGGCGAAATCCAGAGAACGTCGGTTCTGTACGATCCGACCACCAACAGGTTTATCTGGACCAACGGCGCGATGAAGGCGGACCGTTACCGCCATTCGGCAACGCTGATGGCGAACGGAAAGGTCCTGATCGCCGGCGGCCAGAACAACGAGTCCATCAATGCGACCGCAGAGCTTTACGATCCGGTCGACGATGAGTTTGTCAAGGTGGCTGCGCCCATGATTACGCCGCGCGATGCGCACACCGCCACGCTCCTGGCCGACGGCAGGGTGCTCCTTGCGGGGGGAATCGATGCCTGGGGCGTCACCGCATCGGCCGAGATTTTTAATCCTTCGGGATCCGTTTTCACGCTGACGGGAAGCCTGAATACAGGCCGAGTTTTTCATGTCGCGGTTCTGCTGCCGAGCGGCAAAGTATTGATCGCCGGCGGCTCCGACGGCAGCAATTCGCTGAGCTCCACCGAACTTTTCGATCCGGCGACAGGACTGTTCACTGCGGCCGCGCCCATGCTTTCCGCGCGAGCCGGCCACACCGGCACTCTCCTGGCGAACGGCACAGTTTTGATTACCGGAGGAAAGAATTCTTCGGGCATTCTGAGTACGGCCGAAATTTACGATCCGGTTTACGATTACTTCTACCCCGCGGACGGCGTCATGACCTATGGCCGGGTATACCACACCGCGACGCTTATCATTCCGGACTCGGAGGATCATACCCAGGACAGGGTGCTGATCGCGGGCGGGGAAAGCATCGACATCAACGACAAGGACAATGACGACGATGAAGAGGAGCATCTGACGCTGGCCGCCGCCGACATCTACGATCCCAACACCCAGCAGTTTGTGGAGTCGATCGGGGACATGACCTCAGCCCGCCAGGGGCACACGGCCACCGTTCTCAAAGGATCGGACCAGGGCTATCTCAGGATCGAGACCGGCGTCGGGCAGTTGTTCACCGAGATCTTCGACAACGGCGGAGCGGATACCGCGATCAACGGCATCAATGTGGATAAATTCGCCGGCATCACAAAAATCTACTCGCCCCAGTTCGTCATTGCGCCGCCCGATTTCGAGACGCATGTCAATATTATCAATGCCAATCAGGATCACGAGGCGACCGTGACCTTGACGGTGCATGCTCCGGACGGGAGGATCCTGGCCGGCCCGCTGACAAAGATGCTCCCCGTGAACGCGCAATGGAAAGGCAATCTCTGGGAAATCTTTCAGTTCAGTCCGCAGCTGATCGGCCAGACCGGCTGGCTGGAAGTGTCCAGCAGCGTGGAATACATCGTCGGTACAATGTCGATCACAGACCCGGATCCGTTCGACAAGCTCCGGCACAAATTCCTGGCCAGTTTCGAGCTTTCCGGGATTCCGATGCGGTATTTTGTATTCCCGTTCGTTTCCAATAATACCAATTATCAGACAGGCATCTCGTTGCTCAATGCGGGGGATTCAACGGCCGGAATGCTGGTGGAATTGTGGGATACTTCGGGCACCCTGCGGTCATCCAAGACGATTACGCTGGCACCGGGACACAGAATTGCCGAAACTCTGGACACGCTCTTCCCAGGTGTGGCTTCCATCGATGCCGGAAATGTTCGCGTGTTTTCCGACCGGCCGGTCCATGGCTCTGCCTTCATGTTCGAGCGGGAATACCGTTTTCTTGCTCCGATTGCGCCGGTTCCGTATCCGGGGAAGTGATTTGGAACACCTGTTCGACATTCTTCTTTCGCTCCAGCAGGGGACAGCCAGGCACGGAGAATGGGTGGTCACCTGTCTTCAGGGAGCCTGGTCAAGGCTCGTTGGGGACAGGCTTGCTGCCGTCTGCCGGCCGGCCCGCTTCAGCGACTCGGAGCTTGTGGTCGAGATTGTCGATAAGGATTGGGAGGAAGCCATAAGGAGTGTGCAACCCGAACTGCTCGACAAGCTGCGAGCCGCCACCGGCGGCAAAATCGGGGCTATATCCCTGACCTTAAGCAAGTAAGCAGGGTTTCCCAATGATTGATTGCACCGGTGCGGCGCTTATGGTAAGTTTAGCCTTTATTATTTGAAGTTAATGCGGAGGACGAGACGAATTGTCACTGACAGTGGAAAAGAAGTCGCAAATTGTTGAAGCCTATCGGAATCATCAGAACGATACTGGGTCGCCCGAGGTGCAGATCGCCATTCTGAGCGAAAAGATCGCCTACCTGACGGAGCATTTCAAGGTCCATGCCAAAGATCATCACTCCCGCAGAGGCTTGTTGAGAATGGTGAGCAAACGGCGCCGACTGCTGGATTATCTTAAGGATAAAGATGCGGCGAAATATAAGAACGTGATCGAACGGCTCGGTATTCGAAAATAATAAACCGTCAGAAGCCCCGCGTCTCCGAATCCGGGTTCGATATTGCCTGATTTGGAGAATCGGCCGAATGCCCGCAGGGCCTTCCGCATTTCATCCGGCTGCCGGGATGTAAAGAGTCGGCAGCGTCGCACAAGCTTCGGAACAACAGTTCTTCGGTTTTTTCCTATGAGTGCTGATGAGGCTTGTGATTGAACGGGATTTTTAAACCAACATCGACGGGGGTCGGGTGGATTATGAATTATGAGTTATGAGTTAAAGATTATTGAGGAATAATCCTTAACTCAGGACTCATAGTCATAATTCCTAGTTCATAATTCCCGCCCTCCAGTACCCCCGCACAATTCAATCAGTGGAGGAAACAATGGCATATCGAGTTTCCGCCGATATCGGTGGACTTGAATTTTCTATAGAGATGGGCAAGGTTGCCAAGCAGGCCGATGGGGCGGCATTTGTATGTTACGGGGACACCGTGGTGCTGGCGACCGCCTGCGCAGCGCACGAGGCGAAGGAGGGTCAGGATTTTTTCCCGCTGACCGTCGATTACAGGGAAAACACTTACGCCGCCGGAAAAATTCCGGGCGGCTTTTTCAAACGGGAAGGACGTCCGACGGAAAAGGAAGTGCTGACTTCGAGAATGATCGACCGGCCGCTGCGTCCTCTTTTCCCGGAGGGTTTCAGCTGCGAGACTCAGATCATAGCCCTCGTGCTGTCCGCGGATAAGGAAAACGATCCCGACATCATGGGCATCACGGGCGCATCTGCCGCTGCCTATTGTTCGTCGATTCCGTTTCACAGCCCGGTGGGCGCGGTGAGGGTCGGCTACATGGACGGCCAGTTTGTCGTGAATCCCCCGATCAGCAAACTCAAGGACAGCAGCCTCAACCTCACCGTGGTTGCAACCGAGGACGCGATTGTCATGGTCGAGGCCGGCGCAAACGAGATCTCGGAAGAAATGATGGTGGAGGCTCTGGATTTCGCCCATGGCATCATTCGAAAGCTGATCGACCTGCAAAAAGAGCTTTACCGGCAAATCCAGCCGGTCAAACGCGAGTTCGTAAAACCCTCTCTCGATGCCGCCGAGGTCGAACGCATCGAAAAGGAATACTCCCAAAAGATTTCCGATGCGCTCCACATTCCCGGAAAGCTCGAAAGCTATGCCCAACTGGATGCGGTCCAGGATGAGATTATGGGTTCGGTTCCGGAAGAAGAACCCGAACGCCGGGCTCAGGCGGGCAGGATTTATCAGCATGTGATGGAAAAGATTTTCCGGAAAGAGATCCTCGAGGACAGGCGCCGGCCCGACGGACGCCAGTTCAGCGAAATCCGGCCGATCAATGCGGAGGTTTCGCTTCTTCCCCGGACCCATGGATCCGCTCTTTTTACCCGAGGCGAGACCCAGGCGCTCGTCACCGTGACGCTGGGAACGGCGGACGACGAACAGCGCATGGATACTTTGGAAGGAGAATCGTTCAAGCGGTTCATGCTGCACTACAATTTCCCGCCCTTCAGCGTCGGAGAGGTCAAGCCTCTGCGCGGCCCGGGCCGGCGCGAAGTCGGCCATGGCGCACTGGCGGAGAGAAGCATCCTGCCCATTATGCCTCCCGAAGAAGCTTTCCCCTACACCGTGCGCGTGGTTTCCGACATCATGGAGAGCAACGGGTCCTCATCGATGGCCACGGTCTGCGGCGGGGTTCTCGCGCTCATGGACGCCGGCGTTCCCATCAAGTCGCCCGTGGCGGGTGTGGCCATGGGTTTGGTCAAGGAGGGTGACAATTACGCGATCCTGACCGACATCGCGGGCGCCGAAGACCATTACGGCGACATGGACTTCAAGGTCGCGGGAACGGAAAAGGGCATTACGGGTCTCCAAATGGATATCAAGATCGGGGGCCTCGACAAAAAAATCATGGCGGAGGCTCTCGCTCAAGCCCGCGAAGGCCGGCTGTTCATTCTCGGGAAAATGGCCGAGTGCCTCCAGGCTTCACGCCCCGAAATCTCCCCGTACGCTCCGCGCATCGTCACGATACAGATCCCCAAGGATAAGATCGGCGGCGTCATCGGGACAGGCGGCAAGATCATTCGCGGCATCATCGAGCAGACCGGGGTGAAGATCGATATCGAGGACGACGGCAAGGTCAATATCGCCTCGACCGATACGGATTCCGCAAAGCGCGCGATACGGATGATCGAGGATCTGGTCATGGAAGCCGAAGTAGGCAAGACCTATCTCGGGACCGTGACCCGGCTGGTCGATTTCGGGGCGTTTGTGGAAATATTCCCCGGCACGGAAGGCCTGCTCCATATTTCGGAAGTTGCGGATTTTCGCGTCCAGGACATCAATTCGGAACTCAAGGTGGGCGATCAGATTCCCGTGAAAGTCATCAGCATCGAGCCTCCCAACAAAATACGCCTGAGCCGGAAAGCCGTCCTGCGGGAACAGGCGGGGCTTCCGCCGCTGGAACCGACCCCGCGCGCGCCCAGGCGGGAGCATTCGGACCGCATGCGGCCGGGCCTGAGGGACAGGGATCACGACCGGGATCGCCCCAGACCCCGCGGAGGGGATAGGGGCAGCCATCCGAGACGCAACTTCTGATCGGCAACAGCCAATAGTCAACCACCCACGCCGGGAGATGCGGGATGCCCGTTCTTTTGGCGTGGGCATGCAGTAAATCCGTATCTGTGCCAGGGGCTATGAATCCTCAACAAATATTGGAGCTGCTGGAGAAAATTCGCCGGGGCGCTCTAACCCCGGAGCAAGGCCTCGAACGGCTGAAGCATCTGCCTTTTGAGGACCTGGGTTTTGCCCGCGTCGACCACCATCGGACCCTGCGTCAGGGATTTCCCGAAGTCGTTTTTGCGCCCGGCAAAAAAACCGGTCAAATCGTCGCGATCGTAAAAAGCCTGCTTCGGCAAAAATCCAACATCCTGGTGACACGGACGGACCTTACCGCCTACAGGAGCGTCCGCCGGCTGAACGCCAAGGCTCAATTCCACGAGTCTGCCCGCGCCATCACGATTGTGCGGGACAGCCGGATTTACGGTGAAGGGACGGTCTACGTCGTGTGCGCAGGGACGTCCGACATCCCTGTGGCCGAGGAGGCCGCGTTGACCGCCCGGCTCATGGGAAACAAGGTGGAAACCACTTTCGATGTCGGGGTCGCGGGAATTCACCGCCTGCTGAATATCCGGGAATCGCTGGCCAAGGCCAGCGTCGTCGTGGTTGTGGCCGGCATGGAAGGCGCGCTGGCCAGCGTGGTCGGCGGATTGTTGAGCGTTCCCGTGATTGCGGTTCCGACCAGTATCGGATATGGCAGTTCTTTCGGCGGCCTCTCCTCTTTGCTGGCGATGCTGAATAGCTGTGCTTCCAATGTCGTGGTGGTGAATATCGATAACGGCTTCGGCGCCGGTTATGTCGCCAGCCTTATCAACCGGAAGCGCAACAAGGCCTGATACAGCGTGCCCTCATGCGCAGACGCGGAGGGTGCTGCGTTGGCGGCCTCGCCCCGAGGACTCCGCGCCTCCGCGTGAATCGCTCATCCATCCGTTTAGTTACATTGGTAAACCCCGGCTCTGCCGGGGGACTCAAAGAGTTTGACAGCTCCGTATTTTGAAACGCTGATAAAAGCGCTGTAACCGATTTGATCGGCGAGGGTCGGCTTTTGCCCGCGTAAGTCAGCGTTCCAGACCGGCGTAACCCCTCCAACCGCTTTGAGCGGTTCAAATCTTTCAAGCCTCCGGCTTTGCCGTAGGTACCTGACTCGTGACCATA
>Ga0208980_10001495_pt1 | contig 14163 bp, 10 predicted proteins | sample WetSurMetagenome_3_FD_187993 | JGI IMG/M metagenome (GOLD analysis project Ga0208980, IMG submission 187993) | Wetland microbial communities from Twitchell Island in the Sacramento Delta, sample from surface sediment Aug2011 Site A1 Bulk (version 2) | ecosystem: Environmental > Aquatic > Marine...
CAGGCGCTCGAGCTTCCGGCTGCCCGGGATGGGGACAATCCACGGTTTTTGAGCTAGCAGCCAGGCGAGGGCGATCTGAGCGGGCGTCGCTCCCTTCTGTTCTCCGATCCTGGCAAGTAAATCGATGACCACACGGTTTGCTTTCAGCGCCTCCGGCGTATAGCGAGGCAGGCGGCTGCGGATATCAACACTGGCGAAGGTCGTGTTTTCGTCGATCTTTCCCGTGAGATAACCCCTGCCCAGAGGGCTGAATGGCACGAAGCCGATACCGAGTTCCTCGCATACAGGCAACACTTCAGATTCAACCTCTCTCCACCACAGCGAATATTCGCTCTGAACTGCTGTGACTGTCTGGACCGTGTGAGCGCGACGGATGGTTTGTGCTCCTGCTTCTGAAAGACCAAAGTGCTTCACCTTGCCTTCCTGAATCAGCTCCTTTACTGCTCCGGCCACGTCTTCGATGGGCACTTTCGGGTCAACGCGGTGTTGATAGAATAAATCGATGGCCTCGACCCGGAGGCGCTTGAGCGAGGCCTCGGCAACCCGCTTGATCTGCTCTGGCCGACTATCCAAACCAAAACGAGGACTCGGCCCCATGTTGAGATCGTGTTTGAACCCAAACTTGGTAGCGATCACCACCTGCCCGCGCAGGGGTTCCAATGCTTCGCCCACAAGTTCCTCGTTCGTGAACGGCCCGTATACTTCTGCGGTATCGAAGAAAGTGATGCCACGGTCAACCGCCGTGTGAATAAAAGAAATCATCTCCTGCTTGTCGGGAATCGGGCTTTCATCATGGCTCATTCTCATGCAACCGAGCCCAAGGGCTGAGACTTCCAAATTGCTATTTCCAAGTTTTCTTTTTTGCATTTCTAAATTCCTTTTTTTTATAAATCGAATTGTTTTTGGGAATTGACTTTCAACAAAACTCTTTAATCTTCGACCCTTTTAATCCTCTATTGCAATCATTTCTTTTTCTTTTTTCAAAACGGCGTTTTCATAAACTCCAATCTTATAGTCCAGGATATCCAATGTTTTTTGCATTTCTTCCATTTTGGCCAAAAGCTGATCCCGCTGTTCTTTCAAGATTTCTTTTCTGGCTTCAATGGTCTGATCACCCTGCTGGACTAGTTTGATATACTCAGTTAACACTTCAACGGGAAGCCCTGCACTCCTCATGCACTTAATAAATTCAACCCGCTTCAGGTCGATTTCACTGTAATCTCTGATACCACTTTTATTTCGATTTACAGGTGGGATTAGTCCAATACGTTCATAGTAGCGTAGCGTATCCAATGAAATACTATATCGTTCACTTACTTCTGCGATCTTCATAGATTCACCTCTAGGTTATAGTTTATCACCTGGAGTTAACTCCAAGTCAAGTGATTCGATGAATATATAATGCATATGTCCTTGTTGGTGCTCTCGAGCTGCTCCCCGCACCCACAAATTAGAGGGAGTACACCATTTCTTTTCCCCTCTGGGTAATGATAAAACTCACATCTCATTGCTTCATGCGGAGGTGTAATTCTGTTGTAATTCAGGCAACACGCCATGGAAAATAAGGACGTGTTGGATGAAATTCTCCCATAGGATGGAATAGACAAAGATATTCCATATGCACGGGGTGTACGTTAAGGGGGTTCAGCTCACTTTTTGGTTAATTCAATACTGTAATCCATCTCCTGACCATACCCAGGCAAATCGAAAATATCCCCCCTCCCTTGAGTGTGGTCGGAGGTGGTGAAATACATTATTTCCATCTTGTTCCCGTAAAAATTTGAGATTTCACCTATCTTATCTGCATATCCTGGATTGGTGACTCGATACTCTAACTGCATGGCGGCGTATACCGGCAGTCGGAAGCTGCCGCTATATTCCTGGGTACCCATACCGCTGGAGATGGTTATATGGGCTGCTGGCAGGGCTTGTCCGGTTTCCGCGTCGATGACAGTTCCTACCAGCTCACTGAGTGTCTCTGCAAAACTCATGCATATTTCTTGTTTCGGATTGCATTCCATCCCAAAATAAAAGGGGTTTTCCTCAGGTATGGGTCCTTCCTTAATCACTAGCCGTACTGGGCGTATCTTTTCTCCCGCAGCCCACATGTCGCAAGCCACAATCAGGCTAGGCTTTTGAAATTCGATTGATCCGAGAGTCAATCCATCTAATAATGGAAAAGATTCCACGCGAAATTGGTTTTCACATCCCTTAACCCATTGAGGTTTCCCTAATGTCACAATCGACTGCTCGCCTGTGGAGGATTCAAAAACTGCCTGGTTGTTCTCTCGGTCTAGGGTCAGGCGAATCCATTCTGGTGCAAGGGGGGCTCGCTCGGGATCATATCCTGCCGTGTCGTAGCGGTATATATGTGGCGAGCGCAGGTACACTGCAGATTTCAACCTGACGGATTGGGGGATAAATGGGATATATGGAAGGATACGCCAGCCCCCCCAACCAATTATCAAGAGAATGACCAGCAGAATGATCATAAGTTGATATTTGCTGGATTTTTTTGTATTTTGCGGAGCAGTCATTTCAGAGCCCATATCTCCGTGCATTTTTTTTGAAGGTTCTACAGGCGGTCTAACCATTTGTGGATGCATCCTACATCCTCCAGAGCATAACTCACATGCACCATCATCAATCCATTCATGTCATTTTCGATCCAAGGAAACCCCGGGATATAAATACGATCATTTACCTTTCAAAGACTGATCGGATTCTATCCATAGTTTATTTCATCCATATCCAGTCTTTTCTAAAAGATCAGCTCATGAATCTATATCATGGAGGACTATATATATGGAATTCCATCTATCCATGGATAGCCGGATCAAGCACCTGTCCTAAGAATAGGATAAGCCCGCTTTCCCGTGCCACAATAGCAAATATGAATGGCTGATCTACCTTCAACTCAATCGCTTCCATAATGGAAGCCGGCATGGCAACCATTGTCGCTGCAGTTGCTTCCGTGCCCTCCTCGTCTACCGTGATCGCAGCTTTGTGAACAGCCTGATCGATACACAACCCCCCACCCTCGACAATACCGCCATAATCACCTGCCGGGCAGAAAGTCTCTGTCAATCCCAATTGCGCCAGGAGCGAATTTAATGGTAATTCTGACTCAAAATCAAAACTGGGTAAGGTGAGAGTGACATCTTTCATTCCTACCTGCTGTTGGATGTCGTTCATAAGATCAGATCCCAACTCATCTTGTACAGCTTTAAAATGCCCTTCGGCTGGCAGGATGATCCACATATCCACTTTCTGAGATACATAAGGCAGTCGAACAGCCTGATAGCCCTCTTTGTCGACATAATCCAACGGTGCTCTCAAATGCATTTGTGGAGCCATCACCTGTCTTCCGTCGAGGAGTGTAAACATACCATCCGAAGTTGCTTGCTGATCAAATTTATATACCCACCCCGCCTTGAACAGAATTGCATTGGTTAAGACAAGTCGGGTGCCAGCTGAGATTGACCCTGGCGCTGCGATCTGCTTGATCCGTCCATCGGTTTTTTTGTCTACCCAAGCGTTGATAGCCTCCCTGGCAGCCTCTGCTGAAGTCTGGAAGTCAAGCACGCGCACTCCCGCACCATACTGCGTTGCCAACAAGTCTAAATAGGGCGGTCTGATGGCATAACCTTGCTGGCTCCACACAGCATTCGCCAACTCGAGTTGGAATGGAGTACCTTCATCTTTAGCTGCTGGGAGCGTGCTAAATGTTTGCAAGCGCTGGTCGATCAAATTGATGGTCACGTGTTGGCTTTCCTGGCTGAGGAAGTGCAAAACATCTACCATTTGTTTCTCGGTGTCGCCCTGAGCTCCACCATAAACCATGGAGAATGCCAGCCAGATACTGTAGGGAGAATAAATCAGATTATCGGTTTTTTCCTGATTAATATAGTGGTACAAGTCGAAAGCAAATGAGTTATTTCCATCCCTCAGCTGTGCCGCCTGCTCCTCACTCGCGATTGGAACCTCAACTCGGGGTAGGTCTGCTTGAACCATCTGAGTATCATCAGACACCGAACGGCAACCTGCCAACATCAATGTAACGGAGACAATTATTGATATCCGGGATAAGCTGTGCATTTCCACTCCTTTTCAAAAACCGTTAACATGGCATCACCAGGTTGATAATCCTCACGGTAATATTCCTGAGGGGTTCAATCCGCTGGATGTTTTAGGATTTATTGGTGTAACGATAAGACGGCTTAAATTACTTGGATGTTCCTCTTCAAATAAGACCCACTAATATTATATAAAGGATTCTCTGCCATATCACAACACATCCCCCATATATCCATCATCAAGCAATTTTATACAGGGGAATTGGGACTGCTGTCTGATTTTGTCCTTGAGGCTGTCAAAAAATATCGGTCAATGCCATGGATTAAAGGCGGTCGCTTCAGATTGTCTGGAGGAGGTCGGATTGATATAAAAAGGCGCTATTCTCTTCTCCTTGCTTCATGCATTTTTTTCCAAGGGGTGGATAAATCCCACCAATGCATGAATGCATGTAAGGAGACTAAGCCTACAAATAAATCCTGTTTAAGTCAGATAATCAGTTCTGGGAGAGGTGGGTATATGGAGCAAGGAACGAGAAATATTTTTGTTTAGATAGATAGGTTTGGATTACTGTTCAATCGCTAACGCATTTAAACCACCCTGATATTTTGAACGAAGAAACTCTTCCACCTCGCTGATGGATCGATCAAACGGGCCTAATTTTTCCATTTTTAAGCTTGTGACCGCTGCTGCCCAATGGAGTGCATCTGCAGGATTCTTCGACAAACGCATGGCAGTATACGCCCCTATACAGGTATCTCCCCGCCCACTGCGGCCGTTTAGTACAGCTGGATAAAAACCAGCCTGGTGGAATTCCCCTCCCGTGTACAATAAAACACCATCTTTATGAGTTAGCACCACCTCTTTCGGTCCCATCTGAGAGAAAATCTTTGCAGCTTTAAAAATATCAGCTTCACCGGTAAGAGCTTCAGCTTCGACTGCGTCACTTTTCAAAACATCCAAATAGATAAGTGTTTCTTTCATTTCCCCCCAGGATTCATAGATCAATTTCTGACCTCTTAGCACCCGCACAAAACCCTGCATATCTGCAGCTAAAAACACTTTTTTCGCTCTAAGAGTTTGTATTACGTCCAATCCAACTTCACCACGCAAACTTGAGCCAATGACTGCAGCTTTGGTATCAATACCTTCCACATCCTTCGATGTAATGGAACCTGCGGTACTGGCAACGGAAAGATATCGAAAGTCTGGGTCTGTAGTTGGATACTCCAGCTTCATAGTAGTTGATGCAGGAGTATAAGTCGGAAAACAATCAATACCACTACCAACAAATTTATCTATCACACGCTGGTCTTCTCTGGCCAGCCGGGTGATGACAGCGACTTTTAAGCCTAATTGATTTGCGGCATGTGCAGCGTAATTGACCGCCCCACCATCCACATACTTCACGCCCGCAGGAGAAATGATTGTATCCTTTGTGTAATTTCCAATGCATAAAATATCATAGGTCTTCTTCATGTCCATGTTGTGGGAATCCTTTAAATAATTTAATGGATGAAATGGGACAGAATCCAATACAGTCCGGCTGCCAATAGCGCAGTGGAAGGTATTGTGAATACCCAAGCAGTTGCAATATCTTTACCCACACCCCAACGCACCTTGTTCATCCTCTCTGCAGCACCTACCCCCATGATGGATGAGCTGACTACCTGGGTCGTGCTTACAGGTCCACCAATCAATGAAGCTCCGAGTATGACCACTGTGGATGATAATTGTGATGCGAACCCATCGATGGGCTTGATCCGGAATATTCTTCCACCCAATGTACGGATTAACTTCCAACCACCGACCGCAGTACCCAATGCAATCATAAAAGCACAGGCAAACACTACCCATTCGGGCACCACAAAAGATTTTAATACACCAGCCGTCACCAATGTAAGTGTGATGATACCCATTGTTTTTTGGGCATCATTTGTACCGTGAGACAATGCCAGTGATATCGATGTAAATATCTGGCTACGTTTAAATACGGTATTAACTTTGGGAGTTGCGTTCCAACTTAGTAAAAATAAAAACTTCAAGAAAATGTATCCAAAGATAAAACCAATTATAGGTGAAGTGAGCAGAGTGAGTAAAACCTTTATTAATCCCGAAGGTATAATGGCTTCCCATCCAGCACCCACAAGGACTGCCCCAATCAGGCCTCCAATCAATGCATGCGATGAGCTACTTGGCAATCCAAGATACCAGGTTACTAAATTCCATACAATCGCACTAATTAATGCAGTCAGGATCACTAACAGGTTGATGGCTTCAGCGTCAACGACTTCATTCCCGATTGTTTCTGCCACCGCAACACCAAAAATAAATGGACCCAAGAAATTCGCCACGGCAGTCGTACCAAGGGCAGCGCGGGGTGAAAATGCCCTGCTAGCAATCATTGTTGCCACGATATTACTCGAATCATGTATTCCATTTAAAAAATCGAACACAAGACACAATATGATGATGATAACAACCATTATGGTCATAGAATATATCGATTATCAGGAAATTTTTACAACAATATCGGCGATAACATTGGCTGCTTCATCGCCCCTGTCAGCTGCATTACTCAGGTGGCGATACACCTCGCGGGATTTCAGCATTTTCATGACATGTTTTATATCTTCTGCACCGCTAAATAAATCCGCCAGCGCTTCACGATAAACACCCTCGACCCTGTTCTCAAGCGATTTTGCTCGATGAGCATGTTCATTGGCTACCTCAGGATGAAGCTCAAGACGATCCACAGCCATCAAAAGCTCATAGGCAGCATCTCTTAACAAACCTGCAATATCTAACATGAACGAGGTCGGTTTTACTTTAAGCACTTCCATTTCGGTAACGGTGCTATAGGCATAATCCAAAACATCATCGATAGTGCGAGATAAGGCAAAAATATCCTCTCGATCAAAAGGTGTGACAAATGTCTTGTTTAATTCGGCAATGAGAATCCGCCGGGCTTCATCAGCATCCTTTTCAGCTTTGGTCAGCCTTTCTGCTGCTGACGTATCCTCTGCCATATATACTTTCAGTGCCTCCAACCCTTCGAGGGTAAATGCCGCCTGGTCATGGATCAGCTTGATGAAAATGCTCTGGCGTTTTTTAAAATGAGACTTCATAATGTAACTCCTTTGGCAATCACAAATATTTAATACAGCCAGCTTCTAACATTAAGTGTAATCCATTCCTAACTTGTGCAAGAGTGTTGCCAGGTAGCATTTCGAAGGTGCGGAATGAGTTCACCGGTAAAAATGATGCAATCCAGTTAAAATTGATTTCACCCAAGCCTGGCGCATAATGGTCGGTAAGACCAATCACATCATGCAGATGTGTGCCAAACATGCGGGATGAATAACGCATTAACCAATCCTCAAGGGTATAAAATCCCAATCGGTCAAGCGCCTGGGCATGCCCGACATCAAAGATAAAACCAAGCCGGTTGGTATCCGCCAGGCTTAATAGCCCGCCCATTTCATCGATGGAAGGGATATCCATATAATGGTAGCGGTTTTCCAACCCCAATCCGATTTTAAATTGATCCGCATACTCGAGTAGCTCATTCAAACTCTTTTTTACCGAATTCAACCGAGGACCGACAAGCTCTGTCCTGAGTTGGATAAATTTCGATTTAATATCCTGGTACTCTTCCGAGGTGTTCTGACCATTCCTGAACAATGTGCGTAATTTACTTTCATAATTCATGTTGCATGGGACGGTACCGCAATGGACGACCACGGTGGGGGCACCTAAATCATTCGCTAATCTGATGCTCCGTTTAACGGTTCCCACGCCTTGTGTACGAAAATTTTCGTCCGTAGAAGAGATAAGCCAATCGCGAGCCACCAAATCTTTTGTGGATATGTCTGCCGGGCACGGTTCATGAACACTGCTGAATTGGTAGTGATCCAGGTGGACACGCGACAACATGGCGGAATCAACCTGATGATTCAGCTCAATTTTCTGAAATCCCAGTTGTTTAGAGATTTCAAAAAAATCATTTAAATCAGGATAGTTTGTAAGTGCCCACATGGTTGATAATGATGCATTGGTAGGGCGAATTTCAGTATTCATTATTAATTACAACCTAATTTTAGATAATAGCTAAACATTAAAAGTTTTGGGTCAATTCATTATTGGTAACTTCGCCAGATCAGAAATTTCCTTGATATAAAAATCTGCTTTTGCCTCAGCTTCATAATTGAATGCAACCGTTTTTAAACCGGCATTTCTGGCGCCTTCAAGCTCGGTTGACTTATGACCGACAAATACTGCCTGGTCTGCAGTAACACCCAGCTGTTGCATGGCAAGTTGATAAATCCGTGGATCTGGTTTTTGAACACCTACTTCGCTGGAGGGGGTGATTGAATCCCACAGATGGCCGATCCCACCACGTTCAAGCTTATTAATTTTCACGTGCAGCGGTTGGACAGTATCCGTAACAATTCCAAGATAGTAATTACGATCCTTCAATAATTCTAATGTCTCCAGGGTATCATTGAAAAATTGAATATTATCTTTTTCTTTTTTGACAATCTGTATCCCCCGCGAGACCAAGTCTGGGTCGGTAATTCCATAAAGGTTGAGAACCGTAGATTTATACTGCTCAAAGGTGATCTGACCCGTAAAAGCCTGGTGACGGAGCTGGTTGATCTCAGAATCTGGAATACAAGTATCGGGAAGACCGTATTGCTGAATAAAAGCGTTGAATTCTTGATCTTTATTCTTTCGATAATAGAGAACCCCATCTGCATCAAATAGAACAGCCTGGATTTTCTTGTTCGACGATTTTTCGTTTTGTGAGTTCTTGCCGGATTGATATTCGTAACCTAGTATTTCCAACAATTCAGTCATATCAGTAAGGATCTTATCGGGGATGGCACCTTCATCACATTCACCATGAATAAAATCGTGCTTTATCTGAATGGCTAATTTAAAACCGGCTCGTTTGGCGCCCAAAATGTCCCTTGAGATACGATCCCCAATATAAATACATTCGCTGGTAGGGCTGTTCGACAATCGGGCAGCGTAATGGAATATTGCAGGGTCGGGTTTCCGTCGTTTATATTCACTGGATAACACGATCGGATCGAAATAATGCTTAATTCCATATTGACTTAAGTTTAATGGAACCTGTCCACGGCTGGTCACATTGCTGATCAAACCGATTTTATATCCTAGAGTCTGGATTTCAGCTAACACCGACGGCATTTCAGGCCGCATCTTACGGTGATAATAATGGGTTTCGATCCAGACCATCAAGTCATCGGCATTTGCATCCAGCTGAGGGAAGTCATATGGATAATCTGCCAAGATATATTTACGCCAAACCACACTCACTGGTAATTCTTCGAGGGTTCCCAGCCTCCATTGGTGATAGCGTGCCAGTCCACCTGTAACCAGGTTTAATAAATGCGCATCAGATAGGTGTAGATCTATCCCATGAGCCGAAAGAAGCTGTTGAAGTCCGGGAGTCGCCTGTAAACGCATCTCTGGTGAATACCAAAATGTGTCTATTGTGCCACCCATATCGAAGAATACGGTCTTGACAGTCATGTAGATTTTCCCTTAAAACCAGAACACGAAATCCTTCCCAGCTGGAATAATGCGAATTCTGGTAATCAAATAATCAAAATAACAATAATGATTATTTGACAAATAATTACGATATTACTTTGGGACACGGACAGGCCGCGTCCGTGTCCCAAAAGCACTTCGAGCGATGGTTAAGTTATGAGTAACTTATTCTGACTAAGGAGCGACAAGCAGGCTAGCCGCCCAGAAGTCGCGTACTTTACTAACGTTTTCCCAGTCGAAGACCGGATCCATCTCCCAGACCTGAGGCAGTAGCTCATCCAAAGGCAGGTTGTCTTCAAAGACTGGAAGACCTTCAACCGCTGGGTAAGTACCAATCTCGTTCCAGGGTTCAAAACCTGCTTCCGAGAGAATAAAACGGATGAAGAGTTTGGCTGCATTAGGATGTGGGGCATCGTTGGCTACAGCAAGGAAGCTGGTCTTGAAGATGCCCATGACCGGTTCCATACCAAAACAAGGAGCCATGTTCAATTCGCCTTCCTGGGTAGCTTCGTAGCTCGAGTAGCCCGTCCAACCAAAACCAGGTTCTTCGCCTTCGGGTAATTCAAGCCCGGCAAAGGCTGCATCCACCATATCGCCATCGTCAAGAACCACCACATTGTTATACGCCAATTTCTTGAGCCACAGATAACCGGCATTCTCCGGTGCCATACCCGAATCATCCGCTACTGCAAGTTCATCGGTAGTCCATTCTTTGCCATAGAGATCCTTATAAGCCTGGGCCATCTCGTCCCCATTTTGAACAAAAGTGGCAATCTTCGCCATGGTGCTGACGTCTGACATCGGGTCTTCCATGAAGAATTTACCCTTGTAAACGGGTTCTGTTAGCTGCCAGATGTTGGTGAGTGGGCAGCCATCCGGGTGGACCTTGTTGTTATACCCGATTACATCGGTCGAGTGGCGCGCAACTGCAAACGGACGCTCTTCAGTCAGCTCAGGGATAGACACATCCCTTGGAACGAACGACCATAACCACTGGTTTGGAACAAATTGGCCAAACAGGATGTGCCCATCGCTGTTGAACCAAACGTCCCCAACAACATTCCCGCTTTCCTGCTCTGCAGCCATCTTGGTATCGATGCCATCGGTGTCAGCAACATCGAATTCGATATCTGGGTAAAGGGCATACCATGCATCAGGTAAATCTTCAACTCCACCTGAATTGGCATAGACTGTCACCTTCCCTTCCTTAATCGCTGCGGCTTCGATAGCCTCCCAGTCATCAGTGGCAGGCTGGTAAGGACCAAAACCGTTATCCTTTGCCCATTGTTCGTTCTCGGTGAGGGTTGGCTCAGAGACAGCAGTGGGTTGTTCCACAGCTGGCTCAATTGCAGGCGCTGTCGTTGGGGTAGCCGTGCTGGCACAACTGGCAATAAAACTAAATACTACACAAATTGTCAAAATCCTTAAAAACATCTTCATTACATCCTCCTTACTGTTAGTTAGCTTGAACATGAGTGGAAAACAACAAAGTACGAAATTTATTTTGGATTCGTTTGAATGGTCCTCCTTTCAATGGTATTTTCTCCCATTTCATTAATTTCAACTGTCATTAATTCCTCTACTGATTCCCATGATCCATGATCAATTATTGGGGGCAATCAAATCTCCGCTCGCTTTATCGTATAGGTTTAGCGTTTCAGGATTAAATTTTAACCAGATCCGGTCATCCATCTGGATTTTACTGATGCCCATGACTCTGATAGTCAATTCAACCTCACCCAGGCGGGCGACAATGGTAGAGTCAGCCCCGGAGGGCAGGACGGAATAGGCGCTGAACTCCACCGCATCCGGGATGGGCTGGGATGATACGGTGATATCTTCCGGGCGTATGCCAACCACCACGCTACCATTTGCGTTACCGGTATTTACCGTGATCTTGAAATTTCCGAGGTCGACAGAATTTTTACCGCTCACCACACCATCCAGCAAGTTCACTTTTGGATTACCAATGAAATCCGCTACGAAAAGATTTGCGGGGAAATGGTAGACCCTGTCGGGGGTATCAAACTGTTGCACAACACCTTCTTTCATGATCGCAATGATGCTGGACATGGTCAACGCTTCCACCTGGTCGTGGGTCACATAGATGGTGGTAGCGCCAGAAAGATGATGCAACCGTTTGAGTTCGGTGCGCATGTCCATGCGCAGGCGGGCATCCAGGTTTGAGAGCGGTTCATCCATCAGGAACACCTTTGGGCGATAGGCGAGCATACGAGCTAATGCAATGCGCTGCTGTTGGCCTCCACTCATCTCGCGTGGATAACGGTCTTCAAAGCCTTCCATCTGCACTTCTTTGAGTGATTCTTTTACCCGCTTTTCCATCTCAGCCTTGGGCATCTTCTGGATTTCAAGGGCAAAAGTAATATTCTTATCCACCTTCATATGCGGCCATAAGGCATAATTCTGGAAAACCAACCCTAAATCGCGCTTACTGGCGGCAAGTGAAATACCCTTGTCGTAGGAAAAAACCAACTTATTACCAATATAGATCTCGCCACCGTCCGGATCTTCTAAACCAGCCACGCAGCGCAGCAGCGTCGTCTTCCCGCACCCGGATGGACCCAAAAGTGTTACGAAGGTTCCTGGTTCGATGACCAGGCTGACATGATCCAGTGCAAGCACTTTACCAAATTTCTTGGTTAAATTATTGATTCTGATGGTTGTTTCCATGAAACCCTCGTTTTACATCCCGAGACCCTTTTTTAGACTGCCGCCTGAGAAGCGACTAATGATGGCGTTCCCTATGATTGTGATGGCTATCAAGAGCAGGACGACAATATTCCCCATTTGATCCCTTCCGGCTTCGATATACCTCATGGTCAGGCTTGCCAGCAACTGGGTGTCGCGGGTGACAAGCAGGATAATTAAGGACAGCTCACGCATGGTAGTGATAAACGTCAACAGGAAACCGGAAATGAAACCGCTCATGGTAAGTGGAAAGATGACACGCCTGAAACGCTGCCAGACACTGGCGCCTGACACTTGGGCAGCCTCCTCCAGCTCGTGCCCCACCTGCATCATGGCCGAGACCCCTGACCGCGAAGAGTAGGGGATGTGTTTAGCCACCGAGACAATGACCAACAAGGCAAACGTTCCATATAAGGAAGGTAACGGTCCTATCTTCTTGGCGAACATGGCAATATAAACCGCGCCGAAAGCGATACCCGGGATGACATACGGAATATATGCAAGCTGGTCGACCAGCTTTGCAAGCCGGGTACCACGGCCTTTAACGATGGAATATCCAAGCAAGACACCAAGCAGGGCGGTGAAAAACGATGTATACAAGGCAAGCCGGATGGAATTCCAGGCGGTATCGTAGATTCTCGGGTTAAGCAGAACTCCCGGTTCGCCGTCGTTGTACAACGGGTTAGGTTGTCCAATCCAGTTCTGCAAAGTCAGATTACTTAAGCTGTAATCACCCGTCCGCAGCAGGAATGTATCAAAGATCAACAATCCCAACGGTACTACAAGAACCATCAGCTGAAAGGTGATCACGATCACAAAGAGAGCCTTCTTCATATTCCTTAATTTACTTGGATTGGAGACAAACCCTCGCCCCCCGATTGTCTCATAACTCCTGCGCGTACCGGTCAGTCTCTGGTTGAGTGAAATGGTTACCATGGAGAACATGATCAGGACGATCGCCAACACGAAGGCATCGGCCTTGTCTCCAGCTGCCAAACTGCCTCGGATCATGGTAGCAACCACATAATACCGAACCGGAGAGCCCAGGATATTCGGACCGCCAAACGTGCCCATCACCTTGGAAAAAGTCATAATGAAACCAGACAGTAAAGCCGGTAGGACCAGCGGCAGGGTGATCTTCCGTAAGATACGCCATCGGTCGGCACCCATCAGCTCTCCAGCTTCTTCAAGGTTGGAATCGATCGACATCAGCGCTGCCGAAACAAATAGAAAAAAGAAGGTGTAATAGTGCAGCGCACAACAAATGATAATCGGCACCGGTCCATACGACAACCAGTCGGGCGGACTCACTCCAAAAATGGATTCAATCATTCCCGGGGCGCCACCGACTGTCCTATTCTTGAACAGCACCAGCCAGGCTTGAGCTAATGTCCAGGAAGGCATAATGTAGGGTAAAACCGCTAGTGAAGTAACAAGCTTTCTACCAGGCATATCGGTACGCACAACCAGCCAAGCCAGCGAACCACCAATTATTAGTGCAAAGACAACCGTGCCCATGGCGATGGTCATCGAATGGATCAGGGGGTTGTAGGTATATATTCGGCCAAATATACCCGTCGACATCCTGATCCAGTGAAAAAGCGTGAATTCACCCGTCACGGCACCAGGGATGCGGCTGGCATCAACAGGCTGCCAGGTAAACGTGGTCATAATCAGTTGATATAGAGGGTTGATGACCATTATGGCCATCAACCCGAGCATGATCAAAGCTAAGACGACATGTGGTTTAGTCAGCCAGTGAAAGAATCTACGGGAACTAGCCTGAAGCCTTAGTAA
>Ga0208980_10001496_pt1 | contig 14163 bp, 16 predicted proteins | sample WetSurMetagenome_3_FD_187993 | JGI IMG/M metagenome (GOLD analysis project Ga0208980, IMG submission 187993) | Wetland microbial communities from Twitchell Island in the Sacramento Delta, sample from surface sediment Aug2011 Site A1 Bulk (version 2) | ecosystem: Environmental > Aquatic > Marine...
TACTTTGATGAGACCGAAGACGAAGCGGAGGTCTCAGCTCTCAATAGTCCACTCCCATTAAAGTCAATCAAAGGCTTGAACAGAAACAGAGTGAGTTTATATCGATTCTGAAATTGAGCTGTATCCCTCTGTGTCCTGCAGGTTATCATATCTTTTGGACCAGTCTCATTGATGTTAGGATAACAATTATTTACAATAAGGCAATGGAAAAGATAAAAATAGGCATCAGTTCTTGTCTCCTTGGTGAAAAAGTGCGCTACGACGGAGGGCACCAGCACGACCATTATGTGACCGATACCCTCGGAGCTTATTTCAACTGGATATCTGTCTGTCCGGAAGTTGAGTACGGCCTTTCGATCCCCCGTGAACCAATGCGGCTTGTCGGCGATCCCGCTGCCCCTCGCCTTATAACAATCAGGACAGGTATTGATCACACCGAAGGAATGCTCACGTGGGCAAAGAAAAGATTACGGGAACTGGATAAAGAAAACCTTTGCGGTTTTATTTTCAAAAGCAGATCGCCAAGTTCCGGCATTGGCGGAGTCAAGGTATATACAGAGGCCGGCATGCCGAGTAACAAGGGGAAGGGGCTTTTCGGTAATGCTTTCATGAAACAATTTTCTTTCATCCCTGTAATCGACGATGGAAGATTGCACGACCCTCAATTGCGTGAAAATTTCATAGAACGGGTATTTGTTTATAAAAGATGGCAGGAGTTTTTGCAAAATGGTGGGGCTGTCAGGGAATTAATCACATTCCATACCGCACATAAGCTTCTTCTTCTTGCTCACAGTCAAAAACATTTTCGCGAACTTGGTCGTTCGGTTGCAAACATAAAAAAATATAGCGGTGAAGAATTCCGTATTCGCTACATAAACCTTTTCATGGAGGGATTGCAACTGCTTGCAACAGTGAAAAAGAATACCAACGTCCTGTTGCACATCGTAGGGTATTTTAAGGATACCTTGTCTTCCGACGAAAAACAGGAATTGCTTGAAGTGATAGAGAACTATCACAAGGGGTTTGTGCCGTTGATCGTACCGATCACCCTTATCAGGCATTATGTCAGAAAATTCGATGAGCCTTATCTCAAGAACCAGTATTATCTCAATCCTCATCCTATTGAACTCATGCTGAGAAACCATGTATAGACCAAGGGCTGAAACCCTGATTCAGTTTACAGGTTGATTGTAACGGGTTGATTTGACATCTGCTATTCTTTATGGTTATATACAACGTTACGGCATTTGGTGCCTATATTTTTTTCATAGGAGGATATATGTACAGGATTTTACAGGCAGTTTTGCTGGTAATCACTCTTGGTATGTTTATCCAGGGTAATGCTTTTGCAAAAGATGATGATGTTGTTGCCAAAATCGGCAACAAAAAAATCACGGTAACAGAATTCAACAAATTAATCAGTTATTTCGATGCAGATCGGCAGAAAATGATCGAAAGCAATCCCCAGATGAAAGAGACGATCCTCACACAACTGGTGCAGAGCATGGTTGTCTCAGATATTGCGAAAAAGAAAGGTTTTGACAAAAAACCGGAAATAAAGCAACAGCTGGAGTTTTTCTCTGACAGTTTTGTTGCGACCGAGTATCTGAAGAGAGAAGTAACCCAGAAAATCTCTGTCCCTGACAGTGAAGTAAAACAGTATTATGATGCCCATCAGGATGAATTCAAGACCCCTGAAATGGTGAAGGCAAAACATATCCTCATCAGGGTTGCCCCCGGGGCTTCTGAAGAGGACAAGAAAAAAGCCATGGGAAAAGCAGAAGATATCCTGAAACAGATTAAAGGCGGGGCAGAATTTGAAAAGCTTGCAGGTGAAGTATCGGAAGACCCGGGATCAAAAACAAAAGGAGGAGATCTTGGATTCTTCGCAAAAGGCAGAATGGTCAAACCTTTTGAAGATGCAGCCTTTGCCTTAAAACCGGGCGAACTGAGCGGAGTTGTCGAAACACAATTCGGTTATCACATAATCAAGGTTGATGAGACAAAAGAGCCCTCTATCGAACCATTTGACAAGGTAAAGGAGAAAATTAACCAAAAACTTGTCCAGGAAAAGACACGGGCAAAAGTTACAACGTTTATTGAGAAATCAATGAAAGAAGCCGGGGCAGAGATACATCCTGAACTGCTGACCGGAGAGAAGAAATAATAATATTTTTAGAGCGTAATTGAATAAAAATTAAGGACAGTCAGGAAAATCCGGACTGTCCTTATTAATTTCTCTTTTTGTTTTACTTCTTTGCCGCCTCTTTAATTAAAGCCTGTCCGATAACGTTTCTCTGAATCTGGTTTGTACCTTCATAAATCTGGAGTATCTTGGCATCCCGCATCATCTTTTCTACCGGATATTCCCTCATATAACCTGAACCGCCCATAACCTGCACCGCATTCGTCGTCACCCGCATCGCCATATCAGTGGCAAAGACCTTTGCCATTGCAGATTCCTTTGAGAAATCTTTTGCGCCGTTGTCTGCATAGCGCGCCACTGAATACACAAGCGCACGCGCTGCTTCTATTTCTGTGGCCATATCCGCGAGCATGTGCTGCACTGCCTGAAAACTCACGATCGGATGGCCGAACTGAACACGCTGCCGGGCAAAGCTGAATGATTCTTCGAACGCTCCCTGTGCCACTCCCACTCCCTGAGCTCCAACCCCTGCCCTTGCATTATCAAGGGTCTTCATAGCGATAATAAATCCCAGGCCTTCTTTTCCGATAATATTCTCTTTAGGTATTCTGCAGTTGTCGAAGATAAGTTCACGGGTTGTCGAACACCTGATACCCATTTTTTTCTCTTTCTTTCCAAACTGAAAACCGGGGGCTCCTTTCTCGACGATAAATGCCGACGCACCCCGTGCACCTTTTGCTCTGTCGGTCATAGCGATGATGGTATAGATATCCGCCTCTCCTCCGTTCGTAATCCATTGTTTTGTTCCGTTCACAAGGTATTCATTTCCATCAAGCTTTGCTGTCGTCTGTATTCCTGCTGCATCACTGCCAGCGTTCGGCTCCGTCAGGCCGAAAGCGACCAGTCGTTTTCCGGCAGCGATATCAGGGAGGTATGCCTGTTTCTGCTCTTCCGACCCATACAACAGGATAGGATAAGTACCGAGTGCGTTTGCAGCATATGTTGTTGCCACGCCCAGGCAGACGCGTGACAGTTCTTCAACGGCAAGGCATAATTCAAGGCACCCTTTGCCAAGCCCGCCGTATTGTTCAGGGACAAAGAGACCAAAGAGATCAGATTGTGCAAGGACATTCATAATATCCCAGGGGAACTCCTCTTTCTCATCAAGTTCTTCTCTCACGGGTTTTACTTTTTCTTCTCCGATCTGGTGAACAAGTTCTTTTATCATCATCTGATCTTCATTCAAGAAATAGTCCATTCTCTCTCCTCCGTTTCGGACAGTCGATTATATGAGTTTACAATTGTATCAGAAAATCAGGAAGTTTTAAAACTCAAATGTGTGGGAAGGTGAATGCTATGAAAAGGCAAGAACGCCGTCAAGAATTTTCAGGCCGGACATTGTAACATTAGCTTTTGGGTGGTCAAACGCCCACATCACCTGTGCCCTGAGTGTGTTGTTTCCGACTTCGAGGTCCATAATGTCACCCACCAAAAGGGGATGGTTTCCGTTAATTTTTACACTCAAGCCATTGTCGGAAAGGTTTATAGTGCTTGCATAAACGTTTTTCCCCTGATACGATAGCGAACAGGGCATTGACTTGTGAATACGATGCATTTGCCGTTTTTCCGTACCATGTCTTCCACTGAAGTTTATGCCACAATAAGGGCAGGGCTTGAATAATGCAGCATCAGCGCTGAAAGAGTCTTTTTGACATTCAGGACAGGTCAGTCTTATTATCACCGTATCGCTCCGGCATCTCTTCTTACCCTCTTTACCCTCTTAATAATAAGGAAATGAATATTCTCTTTAAGTATATACACCGAATGAAATGTTTTTACAATTACCCAAAGGGTTGAATTATAAATGATAAAGGATTGGTTCTGCTTAAACTAAAGTTTTAAAACCTACAGGGAGCCGGGCCACATTTTGCGCGTATAGAGAGCGAGTTGTAGTCTGTCTGAAACTCCTACTTTCTTGAAGATACGGTTACAATGAGATTTCACTGTTTGTTCACTGATATCAAGCCGCTGAGCAATTTCCTTGTTTCTGTGTCCATGACAAATAAGGGATACTATTTCCCTCTCTTTTTTCGTAAGGTCGATCTTTTTGTCGAAGTTTCTCATATTCGAGAGAAGATTCTTGATCAGTTTCCTGTCCAGCCACAATTCACCTGAGAAAACAACCTTGATTGCTTCTCTGAGACTTACCGCATCAGATTCCGGCGTCATAATACCGGCAACGCCTCTGAATATAAGTTCCGGGATCTGGCTCTCATTTTCTCGCAGCCATGCCCCGTCGGATATAATAATGATCTTTATCTGATTATTTTCAAGAAAATCCTGGGGAAAAGAACGGAATATTTTGAAATCAGTAAGGATGATGTCGGGTTCAAGCTTGATAATCTCCCGGACATCAATTCCCTCATCAAAAATACCAACTACTTCTACTGCGTCATCATGCTTAAAAAGTCTCTTTAAGCCTTCTCCGAGCAGATAACTGTGGCAACCTATCGCAATTCTTATTGTCATCCCCGCAGACTACCTGTGCCTCCTCTTGCTCCGTATGAGTTTGGGTCTAAAACTTTCGTTTAATCATTTTAAAACAAAAGTTCATGGATAATCCATAGAATTTCCTTTGGAAAACTTCACTCAGTCTTCAAAATAAGTTGCGGAAGCATTTTCCGATTCCCATACAGTGATTGCCGACAACTGAACGTTCTCGTCGGTAATCTTTTTTTTCAGAGAGTCATAGATCCACTTAGCGATATTTTCTGATGAGGGATTTTTTTCAGTGAAAGGGAAAATATCATTGAGAAAACCATGGTCAAGCGGAGCCAAAACTTCCTCTGTAAGTCTCTTCAAATCATGAAAATCTATAGCAATATCGAGGTCATTGAGTTTTTCGGCAAGCACATAAACCTGTACCTTCCAGTTATGGCCATGGAGGTTTTCACATTTTCCACGGTAGCCTCTGAGTTGATGTGCAGAGGAGAAGTGTGTTTCTATCATTAATTCATACATGTCTTATGCTTTTTTCTTGAAAATCGCTATATAAGGAAGATTTCTAAACCGGTTTTCATAATCAAGGCCGTATCCGACAACAAATTCGTTGGGAATTTCAAAGCCGACATAATCGAGCGGGACATCGACAATTCTCCTCTCTTTTTTATCCAGAAATGAACAGATTTTCAGGCTTTTTGGTCCTCGCTCAAGAATTCTTTCCCTTATATGATTGAGGGTTATCCCTGTATCAACAATATCTTCGATTAAAAGGAGATCACTTTCCTCAAGGTCCCCGCGAATATCATAAAACACCTTGACCTCGCCGGTGCTCTGCGTTTTCAGGTAACTCGATGCAATAATGAAATCAAGAGTAAGCGGTATCTCTATGCTTCTGACAAGATCAGAAAAAAACATAAAAGCGCCCTTCAGGATGCCGACTGCAAGCAGATTTTTGCCTACATAATCATTTGAAATCCTTTCGGCAAGCTCACGGACACGGTTTTGTATCTGATGGGTTGTAAAAAGTGGTTTTCCAACAATCATTGATCTGCTCCTCTTAATGTTTTTTGCATAAAGATGTTTTATTCTCTATAGTATTTAATATGATTCTACATAAAATCTCAAGTATTTCGTGAAATAATCCCTCTCTCCGTATGAATCATAGATTTTTTCTTCACACCGACCGCACTTTTCGCATTTACATTTTAAACAAAGCATCCGTTTCATTCAATGGTATAATGTCCCATGCTCTTGATTGTTCATGGCGGTGCCGGATTCAAAAAACCTTCAAAAAAAGCACTGGGAATAATTACCCTGGCGCTTTCATCAGGATATCGACTGCTGACCAATGGAGCCAATGCCGGAGAAGCCGTCCTTCATTCCATAAAAATTCTCGAAGATTCAGGTGTTTTTAATGCCGGCTCAGGGGGAAATCTTCAGGCTGATGGCAGAAGACGCCTTGACGCTTCCCTCATGGAAGGGAAAAACCTGCATGCAGGCTCGGTAATCAATCTGGAAGGTATCAGAAACCCTATTCTCGCTGCAAAACTTATTATGGAATCACCTCACGTTGTCCTGACCAATAAAGGAGCACATCGTATCGCAATAAGAGAAAACCTTACAGTACTTGCGAAACCGGATGAACATAAACTCAAAAAACTTGAACGCAGCCTGAAATCCCATCCGGACTTTTTCTGTTTTTATCAAAAATATTTTTCCACTGTCGGCGCCGTTGCGCTTGACCTTCATGGAAATCTGGCTACCGGTTCTTCAACAGGGGGCATATATGCCATGCTGCCGGGCAGGGTCGGGGATACCCCTCTCATTGGGGCGGGCATATATGCGGACAATGAATCTGGGGCAGTCTCATGCACCGGTATTGGTGAATATATCATCCGTTTGTCGCTCGCAAAGGAGATTGTAATGCGTCTGAGTAATCTTTCACCCGGCAGGGCAGTTACTCTCTCTCTGAGAAGACTTCTCTCTCTCGGCGGTGAGGCAGGGGTGATTGCAATCAATAGAAGGGAACAGTTTTGTATTACGCATACAACCGATTATATGCCTTCAGGATATGCTGCGAAAAAAGGCATATTTGTAAAGGATTCTTTCTCAAGGATTCACCGAATGAGGTAACCCCTAACACACAGGTTTCAGAGTGGTAGTATGAATAACGGAGAAAGGAACTACTGATGAATGAGGATCATATAATGGTGGCAGCAGATCTGAAAAACAGATTGCAGAAGGTTGTCCGAATGATAAACTTCCGTCTGATAGAGTCTCCGGAGGAAAAAAACACTGAGCAGGCTTCTGACATGGATGTCTTTATCCTGGTCGACCGACTTAACCAGGAGGTGAAAGACAAGGTTTCCGACACCGTCTGGGATGTCGGCGCCGACCATAATATATCCATCACTTACTGGATAGCGCCACAAGAAGACGCTGAATCCCTGGAAGTGCAGAAGATACTAAAAGAAGGAATCCTTATAAAATAAGCAGAAAAGTGGAACTGCTTTTCCTGTAGAATTTTATTATAAACATACCTCTCTTATTTGGATTATTTGTGTTAAAATAATCAGTTGATTGACAATTTAAGTTTTGCTGTAGTATAAAAGAAGTTCTTGGGCGGATAGCTCAGTTGGGAGAGCACAGCCCTTACAAGGCTGGGGTCACAGGTTCAAGCCCTGTTCCGCCTACCATTTAAGACAGTAAAAAGGTAAAGGTACAGCAGAACAGAGCTTCAATATTTTTGTTTTTTCTTTACCTCTTCCTGTTAACTGTTACCTGTTTTTTAGGGGCGGTAGTTCAGTTGGTTAGAACGCTGGCCTGTCAAGCCAGAGGTCGCGGGTTCAAGTCCCGTCCGCCCCGCCATACCCAACCATCCTTTATTCCACGGAATTTAATCTTTTTTTGCCCCGAAAAATGCACTTATTACTTTGGCAACTAAATATCTTAAAGTCGTCATTTCCCTGCTTTACCGGGGAACCCAAAAGGAACTGGATGCCCCGATCGAGTCGGAGCATGACATTTTTATTTATTCACTTGACAAAGTAATAAATGATGCAGATGGTGTGAGAAAATTAGTTCTTATACCGTGGAGTATTTTCCAGCAGGATTTTTTCTTTTGTTTAGAAAATCTACTGCGGTTGATTTGCTGATAGATAGGCAAGATATGTCAGGAATTCATTTTCGAAATTATCACTCAGGATCTTCTGGCCGAGGACTTGACGTATCTCTTTGAAACTCCAGAACCTGACCTCGTCAATTTCTTCCCGGTTATAAAATATTTCTCCCTCATATCTGCAGCGGAATGTGGTAACATGCTCTGTTTCGTAATGATTGCGATGAATGTAAGAGTAGAGATACTCCGGTTCATGTCCGGATATGCCGAGCTCTTCATGCATCTCTCTCTTGGAAGAAAGGGAGAGGTCTTCCCCGATTCCCACATGACCACCTACCGAGGTGTCCCATCTGCCGGGGGCAACATCCTTGTTCATTGACCTCTTCTGGAGGAGAAGGTTTCCGTCCTTATTGAATACGAGGACATGCACCACCCGGTGGAGAAGTGTCGGATTGCCGTGAATTGCTGATCGCGGAGCAACTCCTAACACTTCACCCTGTTCACTCACTATTTCAAGGTGTTCTTCTAATTCCATGATACCGTTTTGTTAAAAGCCCATCGATAAAGAAACACCTGTCATTAATTTGTCATACCGGCTTGTCCGGTATCCTTCTTTCATGGAGATTAAAAAAAGATTCCCGACAAGCGGGAATGACGGCGTGCGATATTGTGTTGCCGATTTTATAAATAAATTATTGAACAATGTCTGCATTATTCGGGTAAGGAATCAGGGGCAAGCGATCTTCTGTCCGAGGTTATCCCTGCCAAAGGGTGAGAGAAGCCTGAGTTCCTTTATTATGCCCGGCACAATTTCGATCACCTTTTCTATCTCTTCTTCGGTATTATATCTGCTGAGAGAAAAACGGATCGACCCATGGATGGCAGTAAAAGGAATCCCCATAGCACGTAACACATGAGAAGGTTCGAGCGACCCTGAAGAACAGGCGGAACCGGAAGATGCGCATATTCCAAATTCATTCAGTCTGAGCAGTATCGCCTCACCCTCAACATATTCAAAACTGAGGTTTGTTGTATTTGGAAGTCTTCTTGAGACATCTCCGTTTATCCTTGAATCCGGACACAATTCTAAAAGTTTTACTTCAAGTTTATCACGCAACATACTGAGATATTTAATTTCTTTATCAAGGTTTTTAATCGCCAATTCACAGGCTTTTCCGAGACCGATAATGGAGGCAACATTTTCAGTGCCCGCCCTTCTTCCCCTCTCCTGATGTCCTCCTATCAAATAAGGATGAAACCGGGTACCCTTTCGCACATAGAGGGATCCTATTCCTTTTGGTGCATGGAGTTTGTGGCCGGAAAGAGAGAGCATATCCACAGGCAGTTTATCAAGGTTTACCGGGATTTTTCCCATAACTTGGACAGCATCAGTATGAAACAAAATCCGTCTTTCCCTGAGTATTTCTCCGATCTCTTCTATCGGAAAGATGTTCCCCACTTCATTGTTTGCATACATGATGGTGACAAGTGCGGTATCCTCATCAAGCGCTTTCACAAAGTCGTCAATATTCAGCTGCCCCTGATGATTCACAGGCAGAAATGTTATCCGGTAGCCTTTCCTTCCCAGATGCTTGCAGAAGTTCCGGACGGCAGGATGCTCAACTCTGGTCGTTATGATATGTCTCTTGCCGGGGGCTGACTCTACTGCACTCATGATGGCAGTATTGTCACTCTCGCTTCCGCAGCTTGTAAAAATGATCTCCTCAGGGTCTGCACCAAGAAGTTTTGCAACACTGCTCCTTGCCTCTTCAATTTTCCGGTGGATCTGTCCTCCGAATGTATGCATGCTGGAAGGATTCCCGTAGAATTCTGTAAGAAAAGGCTGCATGGCATCGAAGACTTCCGGCGCCACAGCGGTTGTTGCGTTGTTATCGAGATAAATCGGCTTCACTGTGTTTCTACAACCAGGTCCTCGCTGACAAGCTCTCTCAGCTTTGCCTGGATGCCCTCTATGGTCATTCCGGACTTTACACAACCGGAGCACATACCGCGGAATGCGATAACGACTTTGCTCCCTTCGATATCGATAAGTTCTACGTCCCCGCCGTCAGCCTGCAATCCGGGCCTGATCTCACTTTCAATAATCTCCTGGATGAGTGCGATTTTCTGGAGGTTGGTAAGCTTTTTCGGCTTGACTGGCTTCTCAGGCATTTTGAGAGACCAAATGTCTCTGAGGATCTCCTCTATCTCGCTTCTGCATTCTCCACACCCTCCCCCCGCCTTTGTAAAATCGGTTATTTCATCGACGGTGGTGAGGTGATTCTCCATTGCCACCTTTCTGATTTTTTCCTCTGTTACATCAAAACATTTGCAGACTACCTTCCCCTCTTCCTCAACAGGCCGCTCTATCCCCCGGTAATTATCGACTGCAGCTTCAAGGGCCTCTCTGCCCATCACCGAACAGTGCATTTTCTCTTTCGGCAGTCCGCCAAGAAAATCTGCTATGTCCTGGTTGCTGACCTTGAGCGCCTCATCAAGAGTCTTCCCCTTGATGAGCTCTGTTAGGGCAGAGGAACTCGCTATAGCGCTTGCACATCCGAATGTCTGGAACTTTGCATCCGTGATTTTACCTGTGTCCTTGTCTACCTTGAGCGTGAGCTTGAGAGCGTCACCACAGACTATGCTCCCGACATCCCCGACCGCATCCGGGTTTTCAACCTCACCGATATTCTTCGGGTTCAAAAAGTATTCTCTGACCTTATCAGTATATTCCCACATGTCATTAATTTAAGCAGAGCCTCGGAGAAAATGTCAATTTGCTTAAACGATGAGTAACTAAGGGGTGCATAAGTAAGACATCATTATTGAAAAAATCTCCCTCTACGAGTCGTAGACCTATCCCCTCTTTGCCAAAGAGTCCCGAAAGCTTTCGGGATTTAGCAAAGGGAGGTGAGGAGGGATTTTTTAATAAATGTCTTCATACTTATGACCTAATTAATATATCATACAGCAGGCACAGGTGCAGAAAAAGCTTTCCCTGAGCCTCCTTTGTAAGACGCTTGTTTATCCAGAAACCGCCAAATTCTCTTCTGAACGCAATAAAGTTCGATAATAGCCAGATTGCGATTTGAAAGGTTTTTCTGCACCTGTGCCTGCTGTGAATACACTGGCAGATCAAAGGTTATTTCCTCACCACAAGAACCGGTATCTTTGACTCCTTGCTGATGACTCCGAACGTTACGCTTCCGATAACCGCAGCTTTCAGGGCGCTCTTTCCGTGTGACCCTATGACTATCAGATCGGCCTTCGATCTCTTGGCTTCTTTGATAATTTCCTCGACCGGGTGGCCTGTACGGATAATCTTTTTTGCCGGTATCCCATTCTTTGTGCAACGCTTCTCCGCCTCATCAGTATAGGACTCTGCCGCCCGCTGGAGAAGGTCTTCCAGCGGTTCTATGAGTTTCATAGGTGCAGGTAATGCAGGCACTGACTGCCTCAGAAACATGCTTTTATCAATTACACTTAACAGAAGTAACTGAGCTCCGGACTGTCTGGCAAGTCCAATCGCATACTCAGTGGACTTTCTTGCCGGCTTGGAGCCGTCGGTGGGAACAAGAATCTTCGAGAACATATTTCCTCCTTTTTTATCCTGTCGCAATACCCTGTCGCTTGCTTCAAGGATATTTTATTTTTTCAGATCAAATTCGATGCCCCGCATTTATTTCCGAGTGGGGCTGACGCTCTTGATTGAGAAAATAATTCGTGAATAATGAGAAATTTTTCATTCAGCATGAAATATATGCATATACTACCAGAAAATTCATGGTTGTAAAAGATAAGTTGACGAATAGCTTTTTTTATATTCTAATTGTTGTAGAGGCACAAATGAAATTAAGATGTTTGGAGATTTTGAAGACATCAAAAAGCTTTTTATTAAATGGGAGTGAATGATGGAAGAAAAATTTAAATGTCCCAGATGTGGTTTCGAACAGTCGCCCACGAACGACTGCCGTAAATGCCAGGTCAATATTCCGAAATATATCGAACTCCAGAAGCGAAGAAATATTATGCCGGGCACAATGGCTCAGGAAAAGGAATCAGGTTCTCCTCAGGAAGAACAGGGAGCGGAAAGTATTCCGGGACCGGAGGAAAAAACTCTTCCAGAAAAACCGGAAATCCCTCAGCGGTTCGACAAAATAGGGGAAATGCCAGGTATTGGCGATCTGTTCGGAAGGTCATGGAAAATATTCAAGGAACGGTTTATTATCCTTGTCGTTCTCTCTCTTCTCTCTCTAATATTCATGGCTGTTCCGATAGCATTATTTTCAGGGGTCGGATATCTGCTTGCCATGGTCTTGCCCGACAGTAAAAATTTACTAATAGCAAGCGGAGGGTTTGTCGGGGCCATCTTTGGTATGATCGGTATGTTCTGGGGAATCGCCGCTTTCATATATGCAGTAGTAGAGAGAGATGCAGGAATAAAAAATTCCCTTGGAAGGTCCTGGCAGCGGATCGGTTCTTTCATCTGGCTCTTTTCACTCCTGGGTTTTATCATACCAGGCGGGTTCCTGCTGCTGATTATTCCGGGCATAGTGTTCGGTGTATGGTTTGCCTTTGCACAGTTCATCCTTGCCGGGGAAGATGTGAGGGGGATGGACGCACTCCTGAAAAGCAAGGAATATGTGAGAGACAGGTGGTTTGATGTTTTCCTCAGACTGTTTGTCATCTGGATCATTTCCATAGTAGCGGGAATGGTGCCGGTGATAGGCCCAATACTGTCCATACTCCTTATTCCTTTCATGACGATTTTCGCGTACCTTGTTTATCAGGATCTTAGGGCTTTGAAGGGTGATGTCCGCTTTGTCTCTTCTTCAGGCGAAAAATTCAAATGGATCGGGGTTGGCACACTTGGCTATGTCGTTGCGCCCCTCATCCTTATCGGAATGCTCGGGACAACTTTCCTTGCGTCGTTCTTCCTTATGAAAGGTTTGCTTTCCACTCCTGATCAGGAAATGACAATCCCGTTTCACCCCCCTGATTTTCCCCTATTTAAACCGGGAGAGTCTCCCTATCCCGACAAACCCGGGAATATCCCCTCCCAGCCGCCCGGGTCAGGCACAGAAGGTTTTCAAACGATGCCTTCCCAAACAGAAGAAGCGCCTCACGACATCATGGTCTATATCTATTCCCTCAACTATAAAGGTTCGGTCAGATTGAACGGAGAGGAGCTTTATGAAATCAAGGGGGAACAGGACATGAATTATAACTACTCGGGCAACGGCAAATTTCGCTATGGGACAAATACCATCGATGTGGAATATGAATCGCTTCCCAATCCATGGAAAACTGAGTTAAAAATCAAGGCGTATAAATATGACTGGAACGCCGGTAAGGAAACAACTCTCAATGAATGGGTGATTACAGACAAGGGCGGAAAAAAGAGTTTTGATATCGAAATAAACAAATAAGAAGCAATATATAGACTATTGATGAACTGTCATTCCCGCTTGTCGGGAATCTTTCTTAGTTCACCCACAGGAAAAGAGTTACAACACCTTGTTTAAGAAAGATGCCGGACAAGTCTACGACTCGTAGAGCCGGCATGACAGAAATATTATTCTTATCCCCTGTACTGAATAACAACCTGAGAATATTCATCTGCTTATACTCCTCTTTTCTCCGGCCCGAAAATATATTTATGGAGCTGAAGGTTGAGCCGGGCCGGAAATCTGTCCGATAGCATCCATTGTGCAAGCTTTTCAGGCGAAAGGATCCCGTATGCCGGGGACAGGAGGATATGGCAACGGTTTATTAATTGATGGTCATGAACTAACCTCTTTGACCATTCGTAGTCCATCCTGTCGGTAAGAACAAATTTTACCTCGTCATTCTTCCTGATGATGGTGAGGTTCGCAAAATCCATCCTGTCGCTCATTCCGCTTCCCGGTGTCTTGATGTCGAGAACAATAACCGCACGTTTATCGATATCACCAATGTTCATTGATCCATTTGTTTCAATGAGGACTGAATATCCCTCTTGAAAAAGGAGGCTTGTGAGATCATGAACCTCTTCCTGAAGGAGTGGCTCTCCCCCGGTAATCTCGACAAACCGTATCCCGGCTTTCTTAACTTGATCCATAATCTGCAGGGGCAACTGATCGCTTCCTTCTTCGTATGCATATGTTGTATCACAATAGGAACACCGGAGATTACAGCCGGTCATCCGGATAAAGGTGCAGGGCATTCCTGCATAACTCGATTCTCCCTGAATGCTCGTAAAAATCTCACAGACTTTCATAAAATCTTTGCCTGATTTTTATCCTTTAGTTTAATCATGATCCATTATAACTTTCTCCCGCAAAAAATAAAAAAGGCCGAAGGTTCCTACCCGGTTCTTTGCCTTGTCTCAAACCTTCTTAGGGTATATAATAAAAAC
>Ga0208980_10001497_pt1 | contig 14159 bp, 10 predicted proteins | sample WetSurMetagenome_3_FD_187993 | JGI IMG/M metagenome (GOLD analysis project Ga0208980, IMG submission 187993) | Wetland microbial communities from Twitchell Island in the Sacramento Delta, sample from surface sediment Aug2011 Site A1 Bulk (version 2) | ecosystem: Environmental > Aquatic > Marine...
CGGTGGCACTCCGGTTCGCAGCCAGGCTGATTATTTATCCCTGTACCAGGCCAGCCGGACTGGAAACCAACCACTCATGCGTACCTATGCTGGTACAGATGATTTCATCCCGCTGGCAGAAATGTACATGGAGACCATCCACAACGCCTGGTGCGCTATCCCTTTGTTCTGGTTCAACCAGCTCGACAGACGGGGTCCATGGGATTTGGAGGGTTCCATCCGCCAGCACCAGCAGGTCATGCAGTGGCACGGCCAACGTGGTATTCCAGTTGAACTCAATGAGCCCCATCACTGGGGCATGCGCGAAGCCCCGGATGTCGTGTCGGTCGCAGCAGCATACCTGTCTGCATACAATGCACAAGCCATGGGTGTCAGGGATTACATCGCCCAATTGATGTTCAATTGTCCGCCCGGCCTGTCTGATGCGATGGACCTGGCAAAGATGCTGGCCATTCGCCAGATGATCGAACCTTTGCGGCTCCCGGATTTCAATATCTGGTACCAGACCAGAACCGGCTTGCTGAGTTACCCGCTGGAGTCGAATGCCGCCCGAGCACACCTGTCAGCCAGTATCTATCTACAAATGGCACTAAAACCGAATATCATCCATGTGGTCAGTCACGTTGAGGCGGATCATGCAGCCACCCCGCAGGATGTGATAGACGCCTGTCGGATGGCACAGAGGGTCATTGAAAACGCCTTGAATGGTCAGCCAGATATGCTCGGGGATCCTGCCATTAAGGAACGAGCCGGGCAGTTGGTGCAGGAAGCAAATACCATATTGGCAGCCATTCAGAGCATTCACAATGGTCCAGGTGGGGACGCCTTGATCGATCCGGTCACCCTGGCCAAAGCTGTATCTATGGGAATTATGGATGCACCTCACCTGCGCAACAGTCCTATCGCATGTGGCCAAATTCGGACCAGCATCATTGCAGGTCAATGTGTTAGTATTAATGATCAGGAACAAGCAGTATCTGAAGCCGATCGAATGGTACAGGTGCTGGAAGGGAAAGGCAGGCAGGCATGAAAGAAAAAACCCGATTTACGGTTGTGGGCGCCGGTCACGGTGGAAAAGCCATGGCCGCCCATCTGGGGCTGATGGGATTTCCTGTCGTACTCTTCAACCGGACGCCTGACCATATCGCCGCCATCCGGGAACTAGGCGGGATCGACCTTGAAAGTTACCCGGGTGGACCACGGGGCTTTGGGAAGCTTGTGTTCTCAACATCCAATATGGCAGAAGCCATCGAGGACGCGGAAGTGATCATGGTGGTTGTGCCATCCTCCGCGCACGTCGATATCGCTAAAGCTTGCGCTCCCTACCTGAAGGATGGTCAAACGGTCATTCTACACCCCGGCAGAACCTGCGGAGCGATCGAATTCGTTAAAGTCTTAAAGGACGAAGGTTGTTTGAGCGATGTCACCGTCGCCGAAGCCGAGACATTCATCTACGCCTCGCGCTCAGATGGACCTGCCCAGGCACGCATCTTCCGCATCAAGGAAGCAGTCCCGCTTGCTGCGTTACCAGCCACCCGCACCAAGCAGGTCCTGGATATTATCCACCCGGCATATAGCCAATTTATTGACGGTGTGAACGTCCTGCAGACTGGTTTAAATAACATGGGTGCCATCTTCCACCCTGCCTTAACCCTCTTGAACGCCGGCTGGATCGAGGCCACCCATGGTGATTATCAGTTTTACATCGATGGCGTGACACCATCCGTTGCACGAGTGCTTGAAGCGCTTGATCGTGAACGTGTGACGGTGGCATCCTCTCTCGGAATTCGTGCACGAACTGCGGTCGAATGGTTGAAACTGGCTTATGACGCAGAAGGCGAAAGTTTACATGAGGCCATCCAAAACCAGGAAGGCTATTATGGCATCAAAGCCCCTGCCAATCTCTCTCACCGCTACATATTTGAGGACGTTCCGATGAGCCTGGTGCCGATCGCCTCCCTGGGCCAGACCTACGGTGTTTCCGTTCGGGCGATGGATTCCATCATCCGGCTGGCCTGCATCGTCCACCGCACGGACTACTGGCGACGTGGCCGTACCTTAGACAAACTTGGCATAACACAGTTATCGGTAGGCGAACTTACCCGCTATGTCAACGAAGGCGTGATCGGTGAATAAGCTTTCATAGTTACAAAGGAAATTTTGGTTTTCACTCGTGAGATTATTGATCATTGCTCCCCCATTCAGCTTCAAGGCAGGCAAGGGTGTCCCATCCGCTGAGTATCAATGGATGGCAGACACTCTGGGGGGACCATCATTTCATACGCAACTCCTGCCTCTCGGGAATACCAACTCAGTGGAGCAAGCCCTTTCACAGGACAAACCCGATCTGGTCTACTGCCCCGCTTTCAACACCCTGGAACCCCCTGGCAAAGACCCGGTCATTATCCACCAAATACTAGAACGTATGGGTATACCCTATATTGGGTCCACTCCCGAAGCCCTTGAACTGGCCTTATCCAAGATCAAGTTGAAACTCTGCCTAATAGATTACGATATTGCAACCCCGGATTTTTATAGCTACCGGTCAGGAAAATTAACGAACCCCTCAAATGATCCGGAAAAACAACCTTCTCATTATCCATACATACTCAAGCCGTCGCGGGAGGGAAATAGCCGTGGAATCTCTGAACAGTCCATAATTCGGGATAAACAATCGCTGGGCAATCAATTGGAAATTATGAGCTCCCGCTACCCCGAGATCCTGATCGAACATTACCTTGGGGATGATCCAAAATTGCGGGAGTTCACCGTGGCCATGATCGGCAATGGAAAAGAACGTTTAAACCTGCCGGCGGAGATATTCCTGCTTTCCACGCATACGAACCGGATCATCACCACGTTGGATAAAAAACAACACAAGACACGGGCGCTTCCGGTCGATGATCCTGGGCTAAGACAAAAGCTGTCCAGCCTGGCAGGTCGCGTTTTCGAGGCGGTGGAGACGCGCGATTACGCACGTTGTGATATTCTGCTATCCAAAGGGAAAATGCAGGTGATTGAGGTCAACGGACAACCCATGCTTCCGGATTTATGGTTTGACGCCTGCGCCTCGTCAGCAGGGTTGAATCGCAGGGATTACTTGTTTGCAATTCTACAGGCCGCCATTTCCAGGTACCAGCTTGCAGGCATACCAGGATTTGCCACAACCGATTAAGCACGCCACCCAATAGACCCTGGCCAGCCGCCAAGAAGCGATCCTGCTTGCGACACGTTTGCCACTGGTAGTGAGAGCCCTTCAAGCCTGCCTGGATTCAGCGTTACCGGAAGGTTATATCGACTTGTTAATACAAACCACTTCGAGAAAAATCACCAACACAAGGGTTGCAACGAGGATTGCCAACCAGGCCACCAATACAATCATTCCAAACTGATCAATCCTTTTTTCAACCTCGCGCAGCGAGCGCCCAACCATGACAAATCCCGACTGTTCCCCGCCATAACCAACCACTACAACTGCCATACGAAGACCTGGCTCGGGCTGCCAGGTGATACGGTCCTCGCCATGCTCTTTCACATATTGAAAAACGCCCACCGGCATTTCCGGCGAGTCACCGTGCAATAAACCACTGGAAGCCTGTGGAATGCCTTGTTCGTTGTAAACCACCAGGAAGGGTGCCAAACTGGTTGCGATATCAAGTGGGTTTTTCGTTATCAACGTGGCTGGCTTTTCACCGATCTCCAGGGAGATGGCTGTATCCTCGGCTATCTGGATCTGGGGGTCATTGGCATTCATTCTCAGTATCTGCTGTGTGGTCAGATAGATCAACCCGCACACGCCGGTCATCACGACTACCAGAGGTAGCCAGGCTCGAAGGATGTTCTTAAAAAGGTTCATGGTTTAATATCTCCTGGTCGAGGTCAGTAACTTATCGACAAAATTGATCCCGCACATGGTGATGATCCATCAAAAAACACATTGGGTCATAATAGTATAAACCTATTAAACCCGGACCTGAGTAAAACGCATCGGATATAATTCCTGTTCGGAGCCTATTTGAAGCCAAAGCATCCCATCACACCTTCACGGCTGTTCATCCCTCTTGGCATCGGACTGATCCTGTGCCTATTTGGTGATGCAACCCTGTATACCGTACTACCCAAGGCCGACATCATGCTCGAGGCCGGTATCACATTGAGCATGGTCGGGGTCGTGCTGGGTGCCAACCGGTTGATCCGCATCCTGTCAAATGGGCCGGCCGGCTGGTTGTATGATCGTTTTCCTCGCCGCGGTTTGATGATCGGGTCACTGGCGTTGGGAGCTGTATCCACCACTTGTTACGCACTTTCATATGAAAGTACCTTGCTGATGGCCGGCCGCATCCTGTGGGGTATCGCCTGGTCGGGCATCTGGATCGGGACGACGGCTATGACACTCGATATCAGCCGTGAGGATAACCGCGGCTATGTCAACGGCCAGCTGCAAATGTGGTATTTCCTCAGCGTGGCAATAGCTTCCATCTGCGGCGGATTATTCACCGACTTGCTGGGTTATCGGGGTGGTCTGTGGCTGTCTGCCGGGTTAGGGTTGCTGGCTGCACTGGTCTGGCTGTTTTTCCTGCCGGAGACACGGCCGGTCGGAACAAAAATCCCAGGAAAAATCCTTGAAATAAACAAAGTACCTTTTCCCTGGAAGCTGGCCTCAATATTGACCGTCCCCTATTTCACCATGCGAATAGTCTTTGAGGGTGTGCTGGCAGCCACCACAATCCTGTGGCTCGGCCAATACATTGATGGAGGTTTGACCGTCGGTCGTTTCACTGTACCTCTTGCCACGCTGACCGGCCTGTTCATAGCTTTGCGGGTGGTCGTCAGCATTCTGAGTGCTCCATGGATCGGGCAATTATCTGACCGTCTGCACCGGCGTTGGGCAGTTCTGGTGGGCGTCAGTGGTCTCGGAATCTTCGGCCTGTGGGGCATGAGCATGCCGGAGTTCCGGTTCTCTGTCGCCGGCGGACTGGTCGCGGCGGTTACTGCTGGCGCCATCCCCCTACTCATACCGGCTGTAGTGGGCGACCGTGTTCCCACAGCCCAGCATGGCCGGACATTAGGCTATATCTTCACATGGGGCGACCTGGGCAGCGCTCTGGGCCCCTCGCTCGGTCTGGCACTTGTCCCCCTGGTCGGCATCGCAGGGACCTACCAGGTCTGTGCCCTGTTGCTGCTCCTCAGTGGTCTATTCAGCGGGTACCAGGCTTTACTCGAAAAACCTCTGCCTTTTATCAATGAATGAACCGCCCGGGAATCGGGCGGTTCTTGATTTCTGGTATCCTTACTAAATTACATGGCTTTATCATAATTATGGGCAATAAAATCCCAATTTACCACACTCATGAAAGCCTTGATATATTCGGCGCGGCGGTTCTGGTATTTCAGATAATAGGCATGCTCCCAGACATCCATACCTAATAATGGGATGTCTCCTTGTGAAAGGGGGCTGTCCTGATTGGCAGTTGAGTAAACCTTCAATTTCTTACCTGCATCCATTACCAGCCAAGCCCAGCCGGAACCAAAACGGGTCAGGCCGGCGTTCGAGAACTGACCGGTGAATTCGTCAAGCGTACCGAAGACCGAGCGGATGGCTTTCTCAAGTTCGCCTGCAGGTGCTTTTGCCCCACCGGGGGTCAAGATCTCCCAGTAAAGTGTATGGTTGGCATGCCCGCCGCCGTTGTTGCGAACAGCCAATCGCACAACCTCGGGGATGGCATTTAGATCGCTGAGCAATTCCTCGATCGACTTTCCATGGAGTTGAGGTTGGCTCTCCAGAGCCTTGTTCAAATTGGCAATATAGGTGGCATGGTGCTTGTCGTGATGGATCTCCATTGTCAAGGCATCAATAGCGGGTTCAACGGCATCGAAGGCATATGGAAGTGGGGTGAGTTCAAAAAGTTGAGACATTTTTAATCCTTTTCCGGTCAGGTTAACCAGATCTTATTATTATATAATTTATCTTTTATGTCTTATTATTGATAAGATGCAATGGATCACGATAAGTTACAAAATGGGAGGTTAAACAGAGGCACCCGTAATCCAGCGTATCACGGGTGCCCGATGTATGGACCGGCGATATCCCCTATGTATGTTCAGACGCCGGACGGAATGGCAAGGAAAATATTCAATTTACAATCAAGATTATAACGAGGGGGACTGCCAAATCACTGCCAGAAAAAGACCAATATTCAGGCAGTTTCGTGGGTTTCGACCATCATTCCACTGAATTTTTGTTTGAGTTCATCAGAGGGTTCCATCCCTAACTCACTATCCAACGCTTTTTGCAGGCTCTTGTAAACGCGGATCGCCCCCACTTTATCGTCCATTAAAAAGTAAGCCTGGATGGCCATCGCTGCAGCCACTTCATTCCACGGTTCGAGTGCCAGGATGCGCCGGCTGCTTTCCAGCGCCTCAGCCGGGTTATTGCGTTTCAATAAATTCTGTGTGCGTGTGTTAAGTGCTTCCAGGTACATATGGGTCAATTGCTCGCGTAATTCCATGGCCCAGTCGGCATAAGGGTAATCCGCCACCCATTCACCACCATATAAACCGAGCGCCTGATCATATTGTTGGTTGCGTATATGGTCCTGAAAGACTTCAAAATCCACCTGGGAGCCGGGAGGTAAAACCAGGCGGAGTTGTTCGTTTCCAACCTCAAGGTAACGGGAGGGAAATTTATCCGGCAGGTTTGGTTCCAGCAAGCGCCTCAAAGTAGAGGTGGCATGATAAAAGATGGTTTGCTGCTTGGTACGCGCTTCATTAGGCGCCAGGGCTTCAAGGGCTTTTTCCTGGTTGATCTGCTTGCGAGGTTGGCTAAGCAACAATGCCAGCAATTCACCGGCACGTCTTTGATGAAGGTCTTCACTATCAATGCGCCGACCTCCTTGTTGAATGTAGAAATCGCCTAATGTAGTGATCTGTAATGGCTCTGCTGGGATACGCTTGAGTGTGATCAGCAAAGCCTGAGCTAGTTTCTGCTCCTCAGGATCCTTGCTGTTCAGTGACTCGGTGAACATCTGGTACGCAAAACCGCCCGTCTTTTCGATCAAGCAGGCGTAATCACCCTCCAATATGGCCTGCATCGCCTGGCGCCAGTTATCAGAGGCACCTGGCTGGCCGTGGAAGTATTGAATTATCGACAGCAGCAGGATGGCATAAGCGCGATCATAACGGGCATCCAGCTTGGTCGTGACCTGGATGGATTCCTCCAGACATTTTTCGGCTTCATTCAAATCACCTGCCAGCCATAATGCAAATGCCAGGCAGTAGAGAGCAATACCCAGCATGTGTTGGTAACCAACTTTTCTGGCGAACTCGACCGCCATTTCCGCCCAATCAACAGCCGGTGACGGTTTTTGAATCCGGATGTAGTAACGCGCCATCGAGACTCTCACCAGGGTGACCAAGCCAGGGTCGCCACGCATCTCGCTGATCACGCGTGCATGGGTCAGGATAGACATCACCATCTCGGGATCATAATGAGAATCCAGGGTGGCTTGGGATCTGAGAACCAGGTAATAGCCTTCGCTGGGGGTGTCTGGCATGATCTCATATTGCAAGCGTTCGAGTGTCTCCTGCAGCTCATGCGTATTGCCAGTCTGCAAGTGTACCCATCCGATGGTATTCAAGAATTTCCAGATCGGCTTTCGTGCCGGTGATCGGCGGGCAAGCAATAATGCCTCACGCTCAAATGAGAGTGCCAGGTCGAATTGACCTCGCGGCAGGTAGACACCCACCGCGGCTCCATGCAAGCCGCGCCACAGGATATCCTCAGTGCCGAGTTCGCGGCACAGTTCGATGGCCTGGGTATAAAATCTTTCGGCGCCCGCCAGGTCGTTCGTTTCGGCCTTGATCGCGGCAATATTTACCAAACCTTCATAGGTGTTAACCGATTTTGGATCGGCCAGTTTTAAACCCTTCTCGGTGGTTGCATAAGCTTCGGCATAATGGCCCATCATGAATTCAAGCCAACCGATGCGGATCAAGGCTCTGGCCTTCTCCGATTGGGGCAGGTGATTTTCTTCGACGAATTCTTGTGCTTCCTGGATACGATTGATCGCCTGGCTGTATTCCCCCTTGTATTCCAGTTCACTGCTCTCGTCGTATAAAACGTTCAGTGGGTCATCAGCCATTGTTCAAATACTTTATTTCAATTCTGCATAATTGTAGCATATTCCCCAGCAGTATAAACAACCCGCACCGATTATATTACCGGTGCGGGTATTGATCACTTAAATTGAGGGGGTTTGTTTATGCTTTTTCCGGTAAAGGCTCTGATCCACCCACCTTTCGAGTTTGTGGGAGTGCCCGGTTGAGTGCCAGGAAACAAAGCGATCCAAGGATACCCAGGATACCACAAGCATACCAAAGCCAGTCTCCATTACCAGAATCCAGAATTCGCCCCGCCATCAAGGGCCCGATTGCGAACGGGATACCCCATGAAAAACCAAATGCCGCCATATATCGACCGCGCTTATCCTCCGGGGCAAAGTTAGCCACAACCGCGTTCGAGACGGGTGCCCAGATCATTTCACCGATGGTTAAAATGACCATGGCAACAATTGCCAGTCTGTAAGTATGGACAAACCCGAACAAGGCAAATCCCAGGCCTGAGAGCAGAGTGCCAAGAGCCATCATGAGCATGGGCTTGTATTTGTCGATCATCCGCGAGACCGAGAATTGCATCAATACCACCATGGTGGCATTGATGGTGATCAATAAACCATATCCCGACTCAGGGATGCCACGATAATCGCGCAGGAACACTCCCAATGTGGTGTTGAAGTTCATGTAAACAAACCCGGCCAGTATACTGGCGAAGATATAAAAGACGAAGAAACGATCACTTAAAACCGAGAAATAGCCTTTAAAGGTGGTTGCAAGACTCTCGCGGGGAGTGTCCTCACGCTCTACCGGCTTTGTTTCAGGAATGTAACGGAAAACAAGGATGGCAGTGATGAGACTCAGTACTGCATCAGATATGAAGAGCGCCAGGTAAGAGCGGGTGGCCATGAATCCACCGATAGCGGGACCAATGGCGGCGGCGATGTTGAACACCACGCGAAAGATTCCGAATCCGGAGACCCTTTTCTCCTCCGGCAATAAGTCAGCCATCATGGCCATTCGGGCGGGTCCACCCACGTCGGTAAAGATACCCACCAGCAACGCAAACATATAAAACGCACTCAGCGAACTCACAAAGCCCATGATTACAGAGCTGATTGATGTAGAAACCAGGCTGAAGATCAACATACCCCGGCGGCCCAACCGATCGGTCATGGCACCGCCCAGGGCTGAACCGATGAAGCTCGAGATGGAGAAGAGGGCGAACAGGATGCCCACTTCAGTCATCCCTACATTGAATTTCGAGGTGATATACAGCGCAAAGAACGGGAACAACAATGCCCCGCCCAAATGGTCGACAAAAGACACACCCATCAACGTCCAGAAGGTGCGTGGATAATCATTGTAAAACTGACCGAATTGATCAATCTTTCGCTTAATTAACATGACACACTTATCCATGAGAATAAAGCCAGGCGAGGCCTGGTGAACGACATTGGTCCTGGGAGATCAAATCATGAAGCTAAAGGAATGATATTTCGACATGCTCATCATCTTCAGGATCTGACACATCCACCACCTTGCCTTTAACAGGTTTCCTGAAGAATTCTTTCCCGACTTCGTAGCTGCTAATATCCAGGCTGTCGCCGGTGTATCGTTGTCCAAATTGGATACCCAGGCGCATTAAAAATACCGGCAGCGTCATCGAAAATTTCTTCTTCCCAGTGGATAACTCGGTAACCCGGATACTGATCCAGTGAGCCCGACGTGGTTTTTCAAGAGGTTCATCTACCACCACCGATATTGCTTCCTCTGGTTCGGTTGGTTTTAAAGAAGCCAACAGTTTATCTGCTTCTTCACTGGTCACCTTGCCCCGTTCCACCATATCCAGGATCATTAATCGTTCGTCTTCCCGAGTCATCTCATCCTCTCAGTCAAATATATTAATGATTGCATTAATATATCTAAGCCATCTTATCCTGACAATTAAATTTTGTCAAGATAATATTAATATATTTAATAACCTGGGGTGATATATTGAATAATTAATGCTTAAGTCATGAAATTCGAAAGAAAGGCCATGTCCAGCATCAGGTAAGCGTTGCTTGCATAGACCAGGGACCTGTCCAGGTGATCTTAACACTACGGAGTTGTCCCGTCAGGTTCTCGTCGTTCTGGACGAATACCAACTTATTGGTGCGTGTCCGACCCCGCCAGCGATTTTTCACCCGGTCCTCAAAAAGAACCTCCTGGTGCGTCCCAAGTAAGCGTGCATTGATTTCTCCCACCACCCGCTCCTGAAGGTCTTCCAGGATTCGGAAACGCCTGAGCTTCTCATTGGCAGGTACATCATCGCTCATATTCCGGAAAGCCGGAGTTCCCGGTCGGGGTGAATAGCGCGCCAGATGGGCAACATCAAGACGTAAGTCTTCGAGCAAATTCACCGTGCTTAGGAATTGGTCATCCGTCTCACCCGGGAATCCCACGATAATATCAGTGCCGATCGAACCTTCCGGCAAGTATCCCCTGATCTTTTGCACCAGGTTGCGATAATCAGCGACCGTGTATCCTCGTCGCATAGCTTTTAGCACCTTATCATCACCTGCCTGTACAGGCACCTCGATATGCGGGCAAACTTTTGCCCGACGGGCGGTCGTCTCAAGGATCCGGTTTGACAGGAAGGAGGGATGGGAGGTCAGGTAACGAATCCGCAGGAGACCTTCCATGTCGTCCAGTCGTTCGAGCAAATCAGACAAGTCAAGTTGGGGTTCGAGGTCGTGCCCATAACGGTCAACGATCTGACCGAGCAGTGTGATCTCCCTGACACCCTGATACGTGAGGTTACGAGCCTCTGCCAGGATCTCATCCATAGGGCGGCTACGTTCGGCACCCCGGCGGGAAGGAATGACGCAATAAGTGCAGCCATGTGAACAGCCCAACACAACCGGCAGGAAGGCACTCACCCGAGCGACGTCCGAGTGGGGCAGCACCAGTTCACCATCCATCACCGCATTGCGCATCCTGACAGCTTCAACCTGGCCCTGCTGTTCGGTCCGCTGTGTCAGGTACGCGATTAATGGCCCGGGGTCGGAGGGTGGCGAGAACACATCCACGTATGGAAAGCGGCGCCTGAGTTCATCCTGGTTTTTGGGGCTGACCAAGCAGCCCATCAAATTGATCACCAGTTTCTCATTGTTTACTTTCAGGGGGCGTAATGAACTCAGCCGCCCGGTCGCCTTGTCCTCCGCACTCTGTCGGACGACACAGGTATTGAGCACGATCACATCGGCTTCAGCCGGTTGCCGGCTATAGGTATACCCGAGTTGTTCCAGTTCGGCTGCCACGCGCTGGGAATCAGCCACATTCATCTGGCAGCCTTCTGTCCAAATATGATATTTCACGTCCGCTATTATATCAGCAGGGAAATTTTTATTATCAGAGAAACCTTATAAAATGTATCGGCTTGATTGGAGGCATTAACCCACCACAATTGTGCCACGCCCGCGGGCTTTCGCCTTGTATAAAGCCCGGTCTGCCCGTGCAATGATGGTCTCACCGGTATCAGGATCATCCTTCTTTAAGGACGACAAGCCGATGCTGATCCCCATTTTGAACTCATCCTGGATAACGATCTTGCTAACTTCGTCAGCTACCCGCTTGCAAAGTGTTTTCGCCCCGCGCTCACCAGTATGGATCAAAAGCATTGCCAGTTCATCTCCCCCGTAGCGGGCAGCGATATCGCTGATACGGATATTGTTCTGGATCCTGATAGATGCCTGAGCGAGGGCATCATCACCCACTTGATGGCCATATTTGTCATTCAATAATTTAAAACGATCCAGATCCATCATGCAGACTGTCAACTGGTAATGGAAACGCCTGGCCAGACGGATCTGTTTTGTGAGCTCGAGAAAGAAGGTACGCCGGTTCATCAATCCAGTCAGGTGATCCAGTGAGGACAGGATGCGCAATTCGTCTTCCAGTTTACGTCTTTCCGTTACATCATTCAACAGGATGATCTTACCTTCCAGCATACCGGTCTTGTCATGAATAGGTGAGGTCCGGATCTCGTAATCAACCACCTGGTCGCCGGCTCCAAAACGCAATGTGTCATATTCTCCGGCTTCATTTTTCACGATCAACAGGCAGGTATCCAGACGGTGGATCAAATCACGCATACGCCGCCCGACCAAATTGCTGCGGTTTCCACCAAACAATTTTGCAGCTGCCGGGTTGATATCCATGACCGATTCCTGGTTATCCAGTACGATGACGCCATCACTGATATTCTCAAAGACGATCTCACGGGCGATCGGTATCATATCCAGCAAACCATACCGACTGAACCCCCATAATAAAATGATACCCGACACGCTAAAAGCCAGCGGTGTCGGGTCGAGGGCTCCATCGAGCAAGCCACTGGTATACATCACATTGGCAATGATCACCGGAAGCATGCTCAGAAGAAATACTGCCGCCTGGCCACGGTTGGCCGGGGTCGCCTTCTGTATCCAGTCCACCAACGCGATCATGGTGATCAGGAGCAACACAAAGGAATAGGCACCGATGACCGCATACCAGGATCCATAATTCGGTTTCTGTATCACTCCGGAGGAAAGTGCCACCTCTGAAAATCCGGTGTACATGATTTGGTGTAGATCATTCGTGACAGTTAGGATGAAAGTGATCGCCGGCAGGATGCACAGGCAAATGATCAAATTACGGTTGTACATCAATGGCCGGCGGGTAAGTCTGCCCGCAAAGATAAAGAAGATGATCGGAATGGCCGACATACAACCAATCTCAATCGCCACCATAATCGTAATCAACCACGGGATGGAGGTCATAATAGCGATGGCATAACTGAGCTGCCAGAGAAGTGCCAGAGACATCAATACTGTAAAATCGAAGCCCAGCTTCGAGTGGCGGGAACGAATGCCGGTCAAGAGGAGATAAGCAGTTAGGCCTATACCGATCCAAAGCGGGATAACATCTGGTCTGAGTATAAATGCAGGCATTATTTTTCCACCCATACCACATGAGCGCATGACCTCATGTGTGAGTATGGTTATTTTACTTGATATTATCAATTCAGATGGCAATTTACACTTACAATCAGTTAACAATACAACTAATGAAAGATAATGGATAAATGGGTGGTTCTGGATATAATTAGGTTATCTTAAATGAGATATTTAAGTCTAATTGCTCTACTAATCATCCTTATTACCTCCGCCTGTAACGCCTTTCCTTCCAACGGTTACGCGCTGCCCGAGGTGCCCGTACCCAATGGTACGATCTATTTCATTCGACCGGATGGTGGCGATGCCATTCAGTGCAACGGGCTGGCTGATCTCGCCTACTCCGGCATTGGTAATAACCAGGCTTGCGCCTGGAATAACCCCAACCAGGCATTACCGCCCGGTGGTCCCCCACGTTTTTCGGGTGGGGATACGTTGATCATCGCCGCGGGCAGTTACCAGTTGGGTGTTGGCTCGCCCGGTGCAAATTCCCCGGCCTTATGCAATTCCGATAATCCATGGGACTGCAATCTGGCACCTGTACCGGCCGGGCCAGAGCCGGAACACCCCACCATGATCCTGGGTGAAGGTTGGAATTCCGGCTGCAAGGCACCTCCGGAATTGTGGGGGACGGAACGCGTTACCCAACTGTTCGACCTGACCCGCACCAGCAATGCCATCATCTCCTGCCTGGAACTGACCGACCACGCCACCTGTGCTGACGGTCACCCGGATGTCAAATTGAGCTGTCAGCGCGGGAGTTACCCGTATGGTGCCTGGGCATCGGTCGGGATCCATGCCGAAGATGCTGACAACATCCTTTTACAGGGCTTGAACATTCATGGCCTGGCGGTATCCGGCATTCATGCCGGTCGCATTAGCAACTGGCGCGTTGAAAATACACGCCTGGCGGGCAACGGGCTGGCGGGATGGGACGGCGACCTTGGGCAGGGCTCCGATGCCAACAGTGGCTCGCTTGAGTTCTCGAACTGGCTGGTCGAATGGAATGGTTGTGTCGAGGGATATCCCGACCAACAACCCCATGGCTGTTGGGCCCAACCCGCC
>Ga0208980_10001498_pt1 | contig 14158 bp, 12 predicted proteins | sample WetSurMetagenome_3_FD_187993 | JGI IMG/M metagenome (GOLD analysis project Ga0208980, IMG submission 187993) | Wetland microbial communities from Twitchell Island in the Sacramento Delta, sample from surface sediment Aug2011 Site A1 Bulk (version 2) | ecosystem: Environmental > Aquatic > Marine...
TGGCTTCGTCAAGGGCTAGCTGGTTGGCCAGATAATTCGCAAGAGGACTCGTTTGAGGGATCATAGGTAGTGATCAATAAACTTGTAATAGTACTGAAGCGTTCTGGACAGACCTTCCTCCAGGCTGACTCTAGGATTCCAGCGCAACACGTTCCGTATTCTGCTGTAATCCGCGTAGTAGTCCCCGATATCAATGGGCTTGCGGTCTTCAGGAAAAGGAATCACCCCAAAGTCTCCTTTCCCGTGCACTTTGATCATGAGCGCCGCTAGGTCTTTCAAGTTGATACGCTCGGGACTGCCGAGATTGTAAATCTGGCCGTTGCTCTGTTCGGAGAGCGCAGCGGTGAGCATGGCGTCAGTCACATCATCCACGTAATTGAAATCCCTGACCTGAAGCCCGTCTCCCCACACCTCCACGGTCTTTTCCTGAAGAAGATTTCGGATCCATATCCCGAGGAAAGTCTGGCGGGCGTCTTTCACTCTCATGCGCGGGCCATAGGTGTTGGTAAGCCGCAGGGCACATGTTCGGATTCCATAAACATTGCTGTAGAGGATGTGGTACCACTCGCCCGCCATCTTGTTGATGCCGTTCACGTCGGTGGGGTGAAGAAGGTGGCCTTCATGCACAGGGAGAAAGTCCGGTCTGCCGTAAATCTGTCTGGTGCTGGCGTAAACGATCTGGATGGCAGAGTTGTGTTTGCGGCACGCTTCAAGAATAAACAGTTGGGATCGGCAATTGATGTCGAGGTCCACAAAAGGATTTTTCATGGAATCGAGGTGGCTTGTTTGGCCGGCGAGGTTGAACAGATAGTCTTGGCCCTGGACCAGGTAAGCCATACTAAATTCATCACGAATGTCGGCGATGTTGATGCGAATCTGGCTTTCATGGCCATTCAGATTGAAGAGATTACCCCCATACTCGGGGATAAGGCTGTCTACGACCGTCACCCGGGCCCCTAGGTCAGCCAGAGTCCTAGCTAAATTGCTTCCGATGAAGCCCAGCCCTCCGGTGATCAGAATGCTCTTTCCTGCGAAATCCTGGAAATTCTCCATGCTTGAAAGGACTTCTTTATAGATTTTTATAGCAATTTATATGAAATTTTGCTAAAAATAGCAATAAATTTATATAACCTTCAAGGTTTTCCGTGATGCAGAACAAATCCTTGCCAAAAAAGCACGGGGTTTCAGGCGTGATTGTCAAGACCGTCTCCTTTGCCTTGCTGCTCCTTGCCATCCTGTGGGCGAGAGTCCTCTACGGTTCCATGAAGGACTATCAGACCGGAGAAACATTTTTAAAGGAAAACCAGACCATTAGAGCCATTACCTATTTCGACCGCTCTCTTCACTGGTATGCCCCGCTCAACCCCTATGTCCAGAAATCAGCGCAGAGGCTCTGGGAAATCGGCGATCGAGCCGAAGGGCAAGGGGATAAGAAGCTGGCAATCATCGCCTTCAGTACGATCAGAAGCGGGTTCTATGGATCAAGCCATTTCATGGTTCCCGGAAAACAGTGGATCGAGAGAAGTGACCACAGGATCATGGCCCTTTTGCGGGCTGAACAAAAGGAGAAGGTCTTTGCCGACCAGAAGGCGAATCCTCCGGATGTGTTCTGGTCAGTGGTTCTGGAACTTGGGCTCCTCGGCTGGATCGGATCGGTCTTTGTCCTCATTTTCCTGTGGACCGGAGAAGTCAAGAATCAGAGGACCCGTGCTTTTTCTCCTTTGCTATGGCTCCTCACGGCGGTTGCCTGTTTCAGCCTCTGGATCATGGGAATGTTCAAGGCATAAGCGCATGCGCTCTTGTATGAAACTTCATCTAACCAGAAAACCGAACCGCAGAACAGCAGAATATCGAACCGCAGAATGTCGAAGGATTTTTCCTTCGAGGTTCGACATCCATTATTCGATATTCTCTTTTGAAGTTTCCCGTTCGATCAGACTGGCCGCCTCAGCGGCCAGCGGCTAGGCTGTCCAGAGCACAAGTATCCGGGCAAAATGACCTGTCAGGGTAAACGGATGACCACCATGACGAATCCATCAGCAGTGAACAAGATTCTTGCAGGCCTTCTGGTCCTGCTGGTGGCTTCCGTCATCGTCCTTTCGTGCGTTCCCCCTGTAACCAAGGATGAACTGGTTCACCATCTCGCTCTGCCGAAACTCTATTTGAAGCATGGGGGCATGTACGAGATCCCCTTCATGGATTTCTCCTATTATCCCATGAACCTGCAACTCCTCTACATGATCCCACTTGCATTTGGCCAGGATATCCTTCCTAAATTCATTCATTTTGCCTTTGCGCTGCTCTCAGCCTGGCTGGTCTTTGCCTATCTGAAAAAGCGTTTGGACAAGGTTTATGCTCTTTTCGGGCTGCTTTTCTTTCTTTCCCTCCCGATTATCGTCAAGCTCTCCATAACGGCTTACATTGACCTGGGCGTCATTTTTTTCTCCACTGCATCCCTGTTGTTGATCCTGAAGTGGATGGAGAGCGGCTTTAGCAGGAAATACCTCATCTTCTCCGGGATCCTGTGCGGTTTGGGACTTGGGACAAAATACAACGGGCTTATAACATTCTTTCTGCTCACTTTCTTTATCCCTTTTCTCTACTCACGATATGCCGGAGCAAAGAAATCGAGCTTTTCCAAAGCTGCAACGCAGGGGATCCTCTTTGTTTCCATCTCTCTCTTGGTGTTTTCACCCTGGATGGCCAGGAACTTTGCTTGGACAGGCAATCCTGTTTATCCCTTGTACGACCGGTGGCTAAGCCCTTCAAAAGGGGTTTCCCAGGACCTCCTCGCGTCCACGCAGCATCAAAGGGCTGAGCTCGGTCATTTCACGGTGAGAGAAGCCCTTTATCATGAGACCTGGTGGGAGATGGCCCTGTTGCCGGTCAGGATTTTCTTTCAGGGAAAAGACGGAAGCCCGAAGTATTTTGACGGAAAACTGAATCCTTTTCTGCTGCTCCTTCCTCTCTTTACACTTTACCGCCGCGAGCAGGAAGATCCGGTTGTAAGAGCTGAAAAAAATATCCTCATGGCTTTTGTGGTGTTGTACTTCTCTTTTGCTTTGTTCAGCACTGCACTGAGGATCCGATATATCGCTCCCATCATTCCTCCCCTGGCAATCCTCTCTGCTTATGGGTTGAAGAGAGTTTATGACTTGGCCGCTGGAGTTCATTCCCGATGGAAACGGGCGGCAACATCCGCGGTCATGATCATACCTGCCATTTCTCTGGGACTGAATGGGGACTACCTTTATTCCCAATTTGAGGAGGTGCGGCCTTTCAGCTACCTCAACGGTTCTGTGAGCCGAGAGGAGTACATCTCCAAATACTGTTTCGAATACCCGGTCTTGAAATACATTAACGAGAGCCTGAGGACAGATGCCCGGGTTCTCTTTGTGTTCCTGGGAGACAGGGGGTACTACTGTGATCGGGATTACGTGCTCGACAACGGAGCCCTGGGTCGGATCGTGAAGAGGGCGTCCGATTCGAAGGAAGTCCTCCTGGGGTTGAAGCAGATGGGCATTACTCACTTGCTGATCCGGTATGATATTTTTGATCCATGGAGCCATTCAGAGTTTGACAGGAGGCAAGAACAGGTCCTTCAAGGATTCATGGAGACCCACACCAACCTTCTCTATGGCAAATGGGGCTATGGAGTCTCCCGCTTGGTTGGAGGTGAACTGGCCGGCTGAAGAGGGATCTCAATAACCCTGTCCCTTTGCAGGCCCTGGCGGGTCAGTTTGCGTCCTCACAGGCAGGCGGCACCGAAAAGACAGTGACATGGGGCGTCACAAACAAGGGCATAAATCCCTTTCCCGGAAGGATGTGCTGAGAAACCCACTCGGGTTGGTGAGGAGACCAGCGATCCAGAATGACAAAGTCTATCTTGTGATCTCCCATGAGTCGGCAGGCTTCCTGTGGGGTGATGTGGTTCTTCAAGTCGAAGATCGCGGCGCGGGGTGCAAAGAACTTGACCTGGCAGGGTGAGGAGGTCAGGATTCGGAGTTCGCCGGGTTTGTCCTTGAAGAAGAGATCAAGCTCTTCGAATCCGATAAAGCTTTTGTTGGTGAAATCGATGACAGAGCGGCCCTTTGTAGCAGAGTCGGCCACAGTCCAAAGGAGGATGAGAGCGAAGAGGGTCGCTGGTAAAACATGGCGCATGGATGTCTTTCGCTCGACCAAGGAGTAGGCAAGGCTCCCGCCATAAGCGGCGAGAATCATGAGGCCGGGATATAAGGGCAAAGAGTAACGGGCCATCCTGATCCACGCCCAGGGCAGGAAAAGCCTGGCTAAGCCGAACACAAGGACCCACATTACCAGGGGCGAGAACTGCCGGGTTTTCAATGCGTACAAGAAACCCAGGACAGAGAAGAAAAGGAGAATGGGGCCTAGAAAATAATTCGTTTCGAGCCAGACCTTGTCCAGAGACGGAAACCTGAAGAAGACGATGAAGTAGTCCAGCCAGGGCAAGTATAGTTTAACCTGGTATGCCTTCAGGGCGGAAAGGCAGACCATGCCCAGAACAAAGGCGGCAAGAAGAAACGAGCCCTTTGTCCTGAAAGACTTGGGGCTCAGGAAGGGAAGAAAAAAGAGAAGACCCGAAGGGTATTTGGTGGCAAAGCCCAGAAATGAAAAGAGGTAGAAGGCGATCTGTTGACTCTGGATCAGGAAGAAAATAGCTAGATAGATGAGGAAAGTGAGCAGCACGTCATTCGTCATGCGAGTGCTGACCCACCAATGAAGAGGATTCACGGCCAGGAGCAACGCAGAAGCCAATGCCACGGTTTTTCCATAAAGCCTTTCTGCGATCAAGAAGGTGACCCACACGGTTGCCGTGCCCAGGAGAGCATTGAACAGGTGGGCGGCCCAAACAGAAGGTCCGCCGGTCAATAGGAAGAAGAAGGAGAGCAGGCCCATGAAAAGTGGAGGGCTCTGGAAGAAGAAGTTGCCTTCGCAGTCGTAAAGGGCTGAGGGATCGGTCATCAGGTTCCGGCTGATGCAAAGATAGAGGCCCTCATCCGGGGAAAGACTGTTGCTTTCGAGAAACAGGATTCTTAAAATCAAGGCCAAGAAAGTAACAAGGCAGAGGACAAGTTTGGTGAGCGCGTTTGAGGTCATAGAGCGATGGGTCGTCCGCCTGTTTTAGGGTCCTACGGTGTTGAGGGAGAAGGTACCAAAGCGAACAGGAAAGTCAAGTCCATAAGGGCCTACGGTCGTAAAGAGGCATCGCTGTTGTGAGGACTGTCCGGTCCGTGGGTTCTTAAGAAGTCGAAGAAGATCCTGTCCAACGTGTGAGAATGCGATGGTGCGGAAGAGAGAGGAAAGCAATCGATCATGAGTACAAAAGCCAGCGTCATCATCCCTGCTTACAATGAGGGTCAGACTATTGGGGAGGTGATCTTGAAGATCAGACGCCTTTATCCGGATTTTGAGATCATCGTTGTCAATGATGGCTCAGAGGATGATACAGGGGAAATCGCGAAGGCCGCTGGAGCTATCGTGTACAGCCACCCCTACAATATCGGCAATGGCGCAGCGATCAAGAGCGGAATCAGGATTGCCTCAGGAGATGTTCTGATTTTCATGGACGGCGACGGCCAGCACGACCCGGAGGAGATTCAAAAACTGCTCTATCACATGCCCGGATATGACATGGTCGTGGGGGCAAGGCCTAAGGGCCATCAGGCGTCCTGGGGCCGTGCAGTAGCGAACAACCTCTACAACCGGCTGGCCTCTTATGTGGCGAACTTTCAAATCAAGGACCTCACCTCGGGCTTTCGAGCCGTGAGAGCGCGAATCGCTCACAGCTTTCTCTATCTGCTTCCCAATACCTACTCCTATCCCACGACCCTTACCCTGTGCGCCCTGAGAAGCGGCGCAAGCTTGCGATATGTGCCTGTACAAACCAAAGAACGAAAGGAAGGCAAGAGCAAAATAAAAATCTTCCGAGACGGCGTGAGATTCTTTCTTATTATAATGAAGATCTGCATGCTCTATTCACCGCTTCGGATTTTCTTGCCTGTGAGTTTTGCGACCTTTGTTTTGGGCCTCGGCTATTATCTTTATACCTACATTTCATCGAACCGTTTCACCAATATGAGCGCCCTCTTGTTCACAACCTCTGTTCTGATCTTCATGATGGGTCTCATCTCAGAGCAGATCTGCCAGATGAGGTTTGAAAGAAGCGAGGGAGACAAGTTCGTATGAGCTCCCCAGGAATCTGAAAAATCAAGCGGCTGTGCCTGGGAGATCCGGCACCGGCCTTTTCAGGAAAAGAGCGAGAAACCAAAGGAGGAAAGAATGGGCAAGTCACAGGGTCGCAGCGAATTCCTGATCTTCGGGTCCCCAGCTCTGGGGACTGCTGAAGTGAAGGAGGTTCTCTCCTGCCTTTCATCCGGATGGCTGGGCACCGGCCCCAGGGTGGCTCAATTTGAGAAGGAATTTGCGCGATACAAAGGGGTTGATCCGGGAAAAGTCGCGGCCGTGAATTCCTGCACTGCCGCGTTACACCTGAGCATGATCGTGGCTGGGTTGCAAAGAGGAGATGAGGTGATCACCTCGCCGCTGACTTTCTGCGCAACGGTCAACGCCATCATTCACGCAGGAGCCACGCCGGTCCTTGCGGATGTTGATCCCCAGACCATGAACATTGATCCTGGGGAGATCCGAAAGAGAATCAGCCATCGCACCAAAGCCGTCATTCCCGTCCATTTTGCAGGGAGGTCCTGCGCCATGGACGACATCACGGCCCTTGCCCGGCAGCATGGCCTCAAGGTGATTGAAGATTGCGCTCACGCCATTGAGACGGAGCACGGGGGCGTGAAGGCCGGCACGTTCGGGGAATTCGCCTGTTTCAGTTTTTACGTCACAAAAAACGTGATCACCGGCGAAGGAGGCATGGTGGTTGCCAAACACAAGGAGGACATTGAACGCGTCAAAGTCCTGGCGCTCCATGGCATGAGCAAAGATGCGTGGCACCGGTTCGGTGACAAGGGCTACAAGCACTATTACGTGGTCGAATCAGGATTCAAGTATAACATGATGGACCTTCAGGCGGCCATAGGCATTCACCAGCTTCGCCGCGTTGAACACAACTGGCGCCGGCGCAAAGAGATCTGGAAGCGGTATCAGGAAGCCTTCAGCGGCTTTCACGTGGAGCGGCCTGCAGAGCCTGATAAAAACACGCGGCATGCGTACCATCTTTATTGCCTGCTCATTGATGAAAAAAAGTCAGGGATCAGCAGGGACCGGTTTCTGGAAGCTATGACGCGACGGAAGATCGGAGTCGGGGTTCACTACCTGAGCCTTCCGGAGCATCCTTTTTACCAGAAGATGTTCGGATGGCAGCCGAAGGACTACCCCCGGGCCATGAAGGTGGGACGGCAAACCGTCAGCCTGCCTCTGTCGCCGAGGCTCACGGACAGGGACATCCAAGACGTTATTGATGCGGCGAGCCGGGCCCTCAAGAAACGCCGCTCTGTTCCATGATCCCAGGAGGTTCCTTCGTTTATCGAAGCAAAAAGCAATGAAACTTCTATTTGTGGCGCCTGAAATCTGTACTCCTGTGACCGAGGGACGAAAGCGGTTTATTATAGACCTCCTGGAAGCCCTTTCCGGGGCCGACCAGGTGGGGCTGTTGACGACGAGGGTTGCGGGCCAGTCCCTGGCCCGTTCAGTGCCGACCTGGGCAGAAGAATGCCGATGGCCGGGCCAGCACCTTTGGTCCCTCCGCATGGGCCTGCCGAAAATCCTTCAACGATTCGGGGCAGAGGCGGTCTTTCACTTTCCCTATGGCACGTTCCACTCGATCTACGGACCTGCAAACCGATGGATCATTCGGGCCGTGGACAGGATGTGCAGCCGAAGAAAGGTTCCCTGTGCCACGGTCATGTACTCCATTGATCGCCCCATGACCTTGGAGGGCCTAAAAGCCACGGCCTCTTGCGTCATCCCGGTGACGCAGGCCGCGGATGAAGGTATGGCATTGCCTCTGGGAATTAACGGTTCCGGCTGGCCGAGCAATCCCTATAAGGAAAACAGCTCAACCCTTCTTTTCATGGCAGGCATGTGGCAGGCCAAGCGGGAGCGTGTGGACCACGTGCTTCACCTTCGAGGCCTCGGAACTCTTCTCAGGGCCGGAGCCGCTCTGGGAAGAGCCGGAATTCGGCTCGTGGTGGCCTCCCCGGTTTTTGAGAACTCCGGGATGAAAGACTATGTGTTGCACCATCCCCTCAACCGATGGCCGCTCGGACACTTGGAACTGCGGGGGGCAGTGAAGATTCCGGACGTTTATCATGAAGCAGCGCTCTATGTATTCCCTTACCAACACGCGATCCACCAGTTCACCCCAACCTCTGTGATTGAAGCGATGATGGCCGGCACGGCCGTGGTCATGAGCGATCTGCCGTTCCTTCGGCACCTGGCTCAAGGAGGCAGCATGGCCTACCTGTTTCCGCCTGGCGATGAAGAAGGCCTTGCAGGGGCCGTGCTCAAAGCTCTTGGCGATCCGGAAGGGCGCCGGGCCCGAGGCCAGGAGGCCAGAAAATATGCCCAGAGCCAATGGTCCATCCGGGCTTCTGCGGAGAAAACCAGACGGATTGCGCAAAACCTGAAAGCAAGGGAGAAGGGGTCCTAGGGTGACGCGGGAAAGAAAAAAGAAACTGGCCTTTGTGACAACCTCTTTCCCCACTGACTTTGACGGCCAGGAGGCGGCAGGGACGTTCGCTTTCGATATGGCCATGTCGCTGGCCAGGCAGGCCGACTTGGCTGTGATCGCTCCGGCCACAAGCGTGCAAGGCGTGTCCGGCAGGAGCTTTCCTTTTGAGCTTGCCTACTTCCCAGTGAAGTCGCTTCCCCTGTCCCAACTCAATCCCCTGAACCCTTTTGATTGGTGGCGCATAGGGTATGCCCTCAGAAAGGGGGAAGAATGCACGGAATCCTTGGCCCGGGCGAAGGGCTTCGATCACCTCCTTTGTCTCTGGGCTCTTCCCTCGGGTTTCTGGGGGTATAAAATCTTCAAGAAATACGGCATCCCTTACTCGGTGTGGGTCTTGGGGAGCGACCTATGGACAGGCTCCCGTATTCCCCTGGTCAGAGGAGTTCTCAAAAGAGTATTGCAGAAGAGCCGAGCGTGTCTGGCTGACGGTCCTTCTTTGGTTCAAGCCGGAGAGCATTTGTCAGGCCGTTCTTTCCTGTTCACCCCTTCGGCGAGAAAGCTGGAGGTTAAGGACACAACGCCTGCGAAAGACAAGCCTCCCTATCGCCTGGCTTTCTTGGGAAGGTGGCATGTCAATAAGGGAGCAGACCTGTTGTGCGAGGCCCTGAGGTGCCTGAGCAAAGAGGACTGGCAGAAAATCGAGCGGCTCCGGTTTGCCGGAGGGGGTCCCTTGGAAGGGGAAGTTCGTGAATCCCTCGGCACTCTCCAAGAGGCAGGGTATCCCGTCTCGGTGGAAGGATTCAAGAACAAGGAAGAGGCCGTGGAACTATTGAAGTGGGCGGACTATGTGCTCATTCCCTCAAGGCGCGACAGCATCCCCGTGATCTTTTCCGACGCCATGCAGTGTGGCAGCCCGGTGGTGGTCAATCCAGTGGGCGATCTCCCGTTCGTGGTTGGGAAGTTTGATGTGGGTTTGATCAGTGAGAGCGTATCCGCTCGTGCCTTTGCTGAGGCCATCGCGAGGGCTCTGGCAAAGTGCCCCGCCTCCTTTGATAAAGGACTTCGAGAAGCTGCTTCTTTTTTTGATGTGGAGGAGATCAGCCGACAGGTTCTGCTGGCCACGGGCATGAGCGTGCAAAGCGTCTGCTAAAGCTTTTTTGCGCCTGTGACGACAAATTGCTCGGCAAAGAGCCGAAGAGGGCCGGAGCGGTGGGAGAGCCCCAGAGCAAAAGCGAGCCTCCCTGAAAACCAGGCAGGAAGGATCAGGTGCGTGCCGCCGATTCCTATGCTCTTGACCTCGCTCAACCCAAGCTCTCGAAACATCTTTTCAGTAGGTCGGATGGAGTTGTAAATGGCGTAAGGAGCAAGGCGACGATATCGGATAATGTTATAGGCCGCGTAAGGGACAGACAGGAACCAGCGGCTGAAGGCATTGTCGAAATCCACGATCAGGAGCCCGTCTTTTTTAAGGACCCGCAGCATTTCCGTAAGGAGTCTCTGCTGCTCAGGGTGAGCGAAGAGGTGGAGGAAACGGGTGGACAGGACGCCTTCAAAGACACTGTCCGGAAAAGGAAGGCAGAAGGCATCCGCTTCAACAAACGCTCCTTTGCCGTTGCACCGCTGCCGTGACTGAACCATCATGGCCGGGGTGAGGTCGCAGGCCACAAAAGGGATGCCTTTTCCGGCGAGCAAAGAGGTCACATGCCCGGTTCCGCAAGCGACCTCGAGAATCCTGCTCTGTCTTGGCAGGCGGTCAAGCAACTCTTCGATCACATGGAGGTGAAGGCGGTGGAACAGGTCTCCATAACGGGTACCATACCGGCTCGCGTGATATCGCTTGGATTCCTCTGTGTAGAATTGCTTGAACCGACCGGAGAGGTTCTGGGTCATAGGTGTTTTCCTTGAAGGAAGCGCTCGGACCAGTCTCCTTTGGAGCCGCCAAGAGGCCTGAGCCCAGGGTTTGTGTTGCAAGGGTAGACTTCCTGTAGCCGGAAGTCAACGCTTTGTTGGAGGGAGCAGGGCAAGGATTCCCAGTTGGACCTGTTCAGTTGACCGGAGGCAGACAACAGAAGGCATGAAGCTCAAGTTTCTCGAAAATCAAGCCGTGTGTTTCACGATCCTCTTCATGCTTATCATGGTTTTTGGAGGCCTCTATGTCCCTGATTATTGGGATCGGATTGCCGGGCTTCTCGGCAAACTCAAAGTTCCCTTTCTTCTTGGCGCCTTCATCCTGACCCTTTTCCATTTTATGCTTGAGCCCCTTCGCTGGCGAATATACCTCCACGGCAGTCGCGACGCAGGCACAGTTGAATACGGAAAACTCCTGTCCCTTTTTTCTGTAACGGCGCTGGTCACCTATGTCTTTCCCGCGAAACTGGGGCTTCCGGTGAGGATGTATTTGCTCAAAACCCAGATGAACCTGGGCCTTGCCTTTGTCGCTACCCTTATGGCAATGGATGGTTTGCTTTCCTACGTGATCTGGGGCATTCCAGCGGTGATCTACTTCCTGTCCGACGGCCGGGCTGTTTTTCATAAAGGCCTTGTCGTGTACCTTGTTGCCGCTGCATGCCTGGGGATCCTCCTCTTCATCTGGAGACGAAAGGCCGGGAAGGCCTTCGACCTCCTGAGGAAGAGCGTAGGGTCCGTCGGCAAGACCCGGCTGGTCCTATGCGCCATGATCTTTGTGGTGGATATCGTAGGCTTTGTTCTTCGCCACGGCCTCATTCTCTATGCGGCAGAGGCCAAGATCAATCTCATCAAACTGGGCTTCATCACCACGGTCAGCATCTTTGCAGGGTTTCTTTCCATGATTCCCATGGGCATGGGGGCTTATGATGCTTCTCTCATATTTCTGCTCAGCCAATCAGGCATTCCCCATGAGGTGTCCCTCATGGTTCCCGTGGTCAACCGGGCAGGAAACATCCTGGCCAGCCTGGTTCTTGGAATCCCGTCCAGTTATGCCATGGGCATTTCCTTTCTGTCGCTGAAAAAGAAGGCCAATGACATGAAGGAAACCGTAGGAGGAGAAAAATGAAGCGTACCAAAGGAACCTCGGGATGTTATCCTTCCCGATGAAAGGGGTTAGGCCATGAAAAGCCCTGCTTATTGGAATTCAGCGTTCTATCGCTTCTTTGTCAGGTATGTGTGGCGAAAAAAGAAGAACCAGGCAAGAAACTGGGCGATCGTCAGTCAATGGGTTCCTCAAGGCGTGAGCGTGGTTGAGGTGGCTGCAGGGTGTGGCGAGTTCTATGAGGCGGCTCTTCGTGGCAAGGTGTCCTCCTATGTCGCCTTGGACGTGAACCCTGCCTTTGTGAAAGCGATGACCCAAAAGGGCATCCGGGCGATGAGGACGGATGTGCTCACAGCCCCTGTCCCTGTGGGGGACACGGTCATCATGATGTCGGCTTTTTATCATTTCAAGGATCACGGAGACCGGGTTCTGACCAAGCTTCTCAACTCCGCGAGAAGGAATGTGATTCTTGTGGAACCTGTCAATAATCCCCTGGATATGCGCCGATGGCGTGATAGACTCAGAGCCGCGCTTGTCAGCATGGGGGAAGGCCCTATTTACGAGCGCTACATGTCGGATGAGCTTCTCAGGTTGTGCGAGAGACATGCGACCGTCCTCCATCACCAGCTCATGAATGACAATGACTGTTTGGTCGTGTTGCAGGGTCAGGCTTTGGCCGCGGAGAGTGACGGCATTCAAACGCCTTTCGCCGCACCAGAAAAGGGAGGTGCCGGTGACTAGCATCTTACTCGTTGTCCCAGGGAGCAAGACTTTCTATGGCGAGCCCCGTTATCCGGCTACGGGCATTTCCATGATCGGAGCCGTACTGCTTGGGGCCGGGCATAATGTCCGGGCCGTGGATATGCGGTTCTCCAGAGTGAAGGATTCAGATTACCTGAGCCTGATTGAAACGATTCAGCCCTCTGTGATCGGTTTTACCGTGACCAATTGGGATCAGAGTGAAGCGCTGCGGCTTTCGAGGCTTGCCAAGGAGCGGGGGCCTCAGGCCGCCATCCTGTGGGGAGGCCCCCAGCCCTCCCTGTGCCCCGAAGAGATCATGGCCCACGAGGAAGTCGATGTGCTCGTGCGAGGGGAAGGAGAAAACACTGTTGTCGAGCTCATGGACGTGCTGGAGCGAAAGGAAGACCTGGCCAGGGTGTTGGGCATCACCTATCGCTCCAAGGACGGGCAGATCAGGCGGAATCCGGATCGGCCGTTGATAGAAGATCTTTCAACTCTGCCCCGACCAGCCTACAGATTGTTCCAGCTCGAGGAGTATGCTGCGGCAGGTGAAAAACGGCTTGGGATTTTTTCCACGCGGGGATGCCCCTACGGATGCATCTTCTGCACTGGCCGGACAGTCATGGGAAGAAGGATCCGGTGCAGACCTCCTGAAGAGGTGGTGGCGGAAATGCGGTATTGGCACGAGGAAGCTCAAATCACTCACTTCTGTTTCAACGAAGATAATTTGCTGGGCCACCACAAACACGGAGAAAGGCTGCTTGATTTGCTGGAAGCGGAACGGCTGCCCGTTACCTACTCCCTTGAAGTCGGCGTTCGAGCCGATGCTTTGACCGATGAGATTTGCGCAAAACTCAGGAGAACAGGGTGCACCATAGTGGCCATTGGGATTGAAAGCGTGGATCCCGGCGTGCTCAAGCTCGCGAAAAAAGGCGAGACCATAGAAACCATCACTAGGGGAATCCGATGCGCGAAGCGGGCAGGGCTTTTTGTCAAGGGCTACTTCATTGTGGGCCTCCCAGGGGACTCGGCGGATAAAGTGAAGAAGGCGGTGGAGTTTTCAAGAAGAGAAGAGATTGATATGCCTCGCTTTGCGCTGGCCCAAGCCTTTCCTCATACGGAACTGGCCGAATGGGTCGAAAAACACGGCCGGTTCTATTTTGACCCTTACAATTATGTGCTCGAACATACCGATGAGTTTCACGGAGCCGTTCATTATGATATGCCCGAATTCACAAAGAACGAGATCTGGCGCGCCTATCGGTGGGCTCATGATCAGGCAGAAGCCCTTTCCTTCAAGAGAGCCCTGATCCGTCAGTTCGGAAGAATCAAGGGGAATCTTCTTAATCTGGGAAACAACAAACTGACCCGCAGGATTGCCGTGTCCATGTATCAACGGAAGTGGATCTCTCTGCCCAAGTAATCATCCTCTCTGGCACCGTGCAACAAGGGCGGGAGCATCTCTGAAAGAAGCCGCATGCTTTGCCTTCTTGCCGCCTTGGTACGCGTTGGGCGAAGAAGAAGGCCCCTAAGACTCTGATTCCATCGAGAGCCTGACCAAATACTCTCCGTAAGTGCTGTTTCTCATGGACTGGGCTACTTTCTCAAGCATTTGTTTGGAAATATACCCCATGCGAAAAGCGATCTCCTCGAGACAGGCAATCTTGAGACCCTGGCGTTGCTCGATGATCTGGATGAAGTTGGTGGCTTGCACAAAGGATTCATGAGTGCCCGTGTCGAGCCAGGCAATG
>Ga0208980_10001499_pt1 | contig 14154 bp, 28 predicted proteins | sample WetSurMetagenome_3_FD_187993 | JGI IMG/M metagenome (GOLD analysis project Ga0208980, IMG submission 187993) | Wetland microbial communities from Twitchell Island in the Sacramento Delta, sample from surface sediment Aug2011 Site A1 Bulk (version 2) | ecosystem: Environmental > Aquatic > Marine...
TTGCGCCGATTGCGATGGAGGAAGGGCTGCGCTTTGCGATTCGCGAGGGTGGCCGGACCGTGGGCGCCGGCGTGGTGGCGAAGGTTATCGAGTGAAGCACATGGCAAGCCAGAGAATCCGTATTCGACTGAAGGCCTTCGATCACCGGCTGATCGACCAGTCGGCGCGCGAGATCGTCGACACCGCGAAGCGCACCGGCGCTCAGGTGGTCGGCCCCATCCCGCTGCCGACGAAGATGGAGCGCTTCACCGTGCTCGTGTCGCCGCACGTCAACAAGGACGCGCGCGACCAGTACGAGCTGCGCACCCACAAGCGCCTGATGGACATCGTCGACCCGACCGACAAGACGGTCGACGCCCTGATGAAACTCGATCTCGCCGCCGGCGTCGACGTGCAGATCAAGCTGAACTGAGGTCAAGGCAATGGCGATCGGAGTAGTCGGCCGCAAAGTGGGCATGACCCGGGTCTTCACGGAGGCCGGGGAGACCATTCCCGTGACCGTGATCGAGGTCGAGCCCAACCGCGTTACGCAGGTCCGCACCCCGGAGGTCGACGGCTACAGCGCGATCCAGGTGACGACCGGCGAGAAGAAGGCCAGTCGCGTCAACAAGGCCGAGGCCGGGCACCTGGCGGTGTCGGGCGTGGGTGCCGGCCGCGGTCTGTGGGAGTTCCGCTCCGAGGGCGACCTGCCCGCGGTGGGCTCCGAGGTGCGCGTCGAGGTGTTCGAGGCCGGCCAGAAGGTCGACGTCCGCGGCGTGACCAAGGGCAAGGGCTACCAGGGTCCGGTCAAGCGCTACAACTTCGCGACCCAGGACGCGACGCACGGCAACTCGCTGTCGCATCGCGCGCCGGGCTCGATCGGTCAGCGCCAGACCCCGGGCCGCGTGTTCAAGGGCAAGCGGATGGCCGGCCACATGGGCAACGTCAACCGCACGGCGGTGAACCTCGAGGTGGTGCGCGTCGACGCGGAGCGCAACCTGCTCCTGGTCCGCGGCGCCGTCCCCGGCGCGCCGGGCGGCGACCTGATCGTCACCCCGGCGGCGAAGGTTAAGGGTTAACGGCATATGGAACTGAACGTACAAGCTCTCGGCGGCGCCGGCGGCTCGGTGCAGGTCTCGGACGCCGTCTTCGGCACCGAGTACAAGGAGGCCCTCGTCCACCAGGTCGTGACGGCCTACATGGCCGGCGCGCGCGCGGGCACCAAGGCGCAGAAGACGCGCTCCGAGGTGTCGGGCGGCGGCAAGAAGCCGTGGCGGCAGAAGGGCACGGGCCGGGCACGTTCCGGCTCCACCCGCAGCCCGATCTGGCGCAAGGGCGGCGTGACCTTCGCGGCGGTGCCGCGCAGCTACGACCAGAAGGTCAACCGCAAGATGTACCGCGGCGCGCTGCGGGCGATCCTGTCCGAGCTGGTGCGCCAGGGTCGGCTGATCGTCGTCGACGACTTCGCGGTCGATGCGCCCAAGACCAAGGGGCTGCTGGCCAAGCTCGGCCAGATCGGCGCCAACGACGCGCTGATCGTGGTCGACCAGCCGGACGAGAACCTCTATCTCGCCGGCCGGAACCTGTACGCCGTGGATATCCGCGACGTGAGCGAGCTCGACCCGGTGAGCCTGGTGGCCTTCGAGAAGGTCGTCATGTCGAAGGGCGCGGTGCAGAAGCTCGGGGAGCGGCTGGCATGAACCAGGAAAAGATGATGCAGGTCCTGCTCCGGCCGGTCGTGTCGGAGAAGAGCACCGCCCTGTCGGACGCCTCCCGGCAGTTCGTGTTCCAGGTCGCCCGTGACGCCTCCAAGCCGGAGGTGCGGGAGGCCGTCGAGAAGCTCTTCAAGGTCGAGGTCGAGGACGTCCGTATCACCAACGTGAAGGGCAAGGCGAAGCGGTTCGGCGCGGTCCAGGGCCGGCGCAAGGACTGGAAGAAGGCCTACGTCCGCCTCAAGGCGGGGTTCGACATCGACTTTGCGGGCGGCGCCTGAGCCCCGAGCTAACGGCAATTCAGCGGAAGCACTGTCATGCCCATCGTAAAATCCAAACCCACGTCGGCCGGCCGCCGCTTCGTCGTGCGGGTCGTGTCGCCCAACCTGCACAAGGGCGAGCCCTACGCGCCGCTGGTCGAGAAGCAGGGCAAGACGGGCGGCCGGAACAACGCCGGCCGCGTGACCACGCGCCACAAGGGCGGCGGGCACAAGCGCCGGTACCGGGCGGTCGACTTCAAGCGCACCAAGGACGGCATCAAGGCCGAGGTGGAGCGCCTGGAGTACGACCCGAACCGCTCGGCGCACATCGCCCTGATCCGCTACGCGGACGGCGAGCGCGCGTACATCATCGCGCCGCGCGGCCTCAAGGCCGGGGACACGGTGATGTCGGGCGTCGAGGCCTCGATCGCCCCGGGCAACTGCCTGCCGCTGCGCAGCATCCCGGTGGGCTCGGTCGTGCACAACGTCGAGCTGCAGAAGGGCCGCGGCGCACAGATCGCGCGTGCCGCCGGCGCCTCGGTGCAGATCATCGCCCGCGAGGGCGACCACGCCACGCTGCGCCTGCGCTCTGGCGAGCTGCGCAAGGTCCACTCGGACTGCCGCGCGGTGATCGGCGAGGTCAGCAACTCCGACCACAACCTGCGCTCGCTCGGCAAGGCCGGCGCGAAGCGCTGGCGCGGCATCCGCCCGACCGTGCGCGGCGTGGCGATGAACCCGGTCGACCACCCGCACGGCGGCGGCGAGGGCCGCACCTCGGGCGGCCGGCACCCGGTCAGCCCGTGGGGCACGCCGACCAAGGGCTACAAGACGCGCAACAACAAGCGGACCGACGGCATGATCGTCCGGCGTCGCGGTCGCAAGTGATTTCGGTGAGGTAAACAGCCGTGCCACGTTCCATTCGCAAGGGGCCGTTCGTCGATCACCATCTCATGAAGAAGGTGGACGAGGCGGTCGCGACGAGCAGCAAGCGTCCGATCAAGACCTGGTCGCGCCGTTCCATGATCCTGCCCGAGATGGTCGGGTTGACGATCGCCGTGCACAACGGCAAGCAGCACGTTCCCGTCCTGGTCACCGAGAACATGGTCGGCCACAAGCTCGGCGAGTTCGTGCAGACGCGCACCTACCGCGGCCACACGGCCGACAAGAAGACGAAGTGAGGGGCCGGCCATGCAGGCACTAGCTAAGCTGCGCAACGCGCGCATCTCGCCACAGAAGGGGCGGCTGGTCGCCGACCAGATCCGCGGGCTCGCCGTGGAGAAGGCGCTCAACCTGCTGACCTTCAGCGACAAGAAGGCCGCGGGACTGATCAAGAAGGTCCTGGACTCGGCCATCGCGAACGCCGAGAACAACGAGGGTGCGGACATCGACGAGCTGAAGGTCAAGACGATCTGCGTCGACGAGGGTCCCGTGCTCAAGCGCCTGCACGCGCGCGCCAAGGGGCGTGCCGACCGCATCGTCAAGCGCACCAGCCACATCACCGTCACCGTCGCCGACGAGTGACGCGGACGTAGAGAGAACGACATGGGGCAGAAAGTTCATCCGACCGGGATCCGCCTGGGCATCGTCAAGGACTGGACCTCGAAGTGGTATGCCAACAGCAGGGAGTTCCCGGACCTGCTGAACACCGACATCGCGGTCCGCAGCTTCCTCAAGCAGAAGCTGTCGCAGGCGTCGGTCAGCCGGATCCAGATCGACCGGCCGGCGAAGAACGCCCACATCACGATCCATACCGCGCGACCCGGCGTGGTGATCGGCAAGAAGGGCGAGGACATCGACGCGCTGCGCGCGGAGGTGGCCCGGCGCATGGGGATCCCGGTGCACATCAGTATCGAGGAGATCCGCAAGCCGGAGCTGGACGCCCAGCTGGTCGCCGAGGGCATCGCCCAGCAGCTCGAGCGCCGCATCATGTTCCGCCGCGCCATGAAGCGCGCGGTGCAGAACGCGATGCGCCTGGGCGCCGAGGGCGTGAAGGTGAACGTCGCCGGCCGCCTGAACGGCGCGGAGATCGCGCGCACCGAGTGGTACCGCGAGGGCCGCGTGCCGCTGCACACGCTGCGGGCGGATATCGACTACGGGTTCGCCGAGGCGAAGACGACTTACGGCGTGATTGGCGTCAAGGTCTGGATCTTCAAGGGCGAGGTCTTCGGTGACGCCGAGCAGGCCGAGCAGCCTGCGGCGCCGAAGGGCAGGGGCCCGGCCGGCAAGAGGGCCTGATCATGCTTCAGCCAAAGCGAACCAAGTTCCGCAAGCAGCACAAGGGCCGCAACACGGGCCTGGCACTGACCGGCAATAGCGTGTCCTTCGGCGAGTACGGCCTGAAGGCGACTGCGCGCGGCCGGCTGACCGCCCGCCAGATCGAGGCCGCCCGGCGTGCCATCTCCCGTCACGTGAAGCGCGGCGGCAAGCTGTACATCCGCATCTTCCCGGACAAGCCCGTGAGCAAGAAGCCACTCGAAGTGCGCATGGGCTCCGGCAAGGGCAACGTCGAGTACTGGGTCGCGGAGATCCAGCCGGGCAAGATGCTCTACGAGATCGAGGGTATCCCGGAGGAGCTGGCGCGCCAGGCGTTCACGCTGGCGGCGGCGAAGCTCCCGCTGCGGACCACCTTCGCCAAGCGGACGATCATGTGATGAAAGCGAAATCGCTCAGGCAGAAGTCGGTCACCGAGCTCCAGACGGAGATCGTCAGTCTCCGCAAGGAGCAGTTCAATCTCCGCATGCAGCGGGGCACGGGCCAGCTGTCCCGGCCGCACCTGATGCGCGAGGTCCGGAAGAATGTCGCGCGCGCCAAGACGGTGCTGCGAGAGAAGCAGGGTAAATCGTGATGAGCGAGCAACAGGCGTCGAACCGCACCCTCCAGGGCCGGGTGGTCAGCGACAAGATGGACAAGACCATCACCGTCCTGATCGAACGGCAGGTGCAGCACCCGATCTACGGCAAGTTCATCCGGCGCTCCACCAAGGTGCACGCGCACGACGAGAACAACGAGTGCCGGGCCGGCGACATGGTCGTCGTCGAGCAGTGCCGGCCGCTGTCGAAGACGAAGACCTGGCGCCTCGTCAGGGTCGTGGAGCGCGCTGGCGAGTAAGCGGCTCAGGGCAAAGGGTTTCGGGAGTAAACGGTCATGATCCAGATGCAGACGACGCTGAACGTCGCTGACAACAGCGGCGCTAAGCAGGTGCAGTGCATCAAGGTGCTGGGCGGGTCGCACCGGCGGTACGCCGGCATCGGCGACATCATCAAGGTGTCGGTGAAGGACGCCATCCCGCGCGGCAAGGTGAAGAAGGGCGACGTCTACAACGCCGTGGTAGTGCGGACCCGCAAGGGCGTGCGCCGCCCCGATGGGTCGCTGATTCGCTTCGACGGCAACGCCGCGGTGCTGCTCAACAACCAGCTGCAGCCGATCGGCACGCGCATCTTCGGGCCCGTGACGCGCGAGCTGCGCTCCGAGCGGTTCATGAAGATCATTTCGCTGGCGCCCGAGGTGCTGTGAGGTCGATGCCATGGCGATGAGCAAGATACGCAAGGGCGACCAGGTGGTCGTCACCACGGGCAAGGACAAGGGCAAGCGCGGCACCGTCCTGCGGATGGTCGGTGACGAGCAGGTCGTGGTCGAGAACATCAACATCGCGAAGAAGCACGTGCGGCCCAACCCGATGCGGGGCGAGCAGGGCGGCATCGTGGACAAGGAGATGCCGCTGCACATCTCCAACGTCGCGTTGTACAACCCCACCACGGGGAAGGCCGACCGCGTCGGCACGAAGGTCCTGGACGACGGCCGAAAGGTGCGGGTGTTCAAGTCCAACGGCGAAGTGGTGGACGTCGTCTGAGGCGGATGATTCAAAATGTCTAGGCTGCAAACCCTATACCGCGACAAGATCGCCAAGGACCTGCAGGCACGGTTCGGCTACCAGTCGGCCATGCAGGTCCCGCGGATCACCAAGATCACGCTCAACATGGGCGTGGGCGAGGCGACGGGCGACAAGAAGATCCTCGACAACGCCGTCGGCGACATGGAGAAGATCGCCGGCCAGAAGCCGATCGTCACCCACGCGCGCAAGTCCATCGCGACCTTCAAGATCCGCGAGGGCTGGCCCATCGGCTGCAAGGTGACGCTGCGGCGGGAGCGGATGTACGAGTTCCTCGACCGGCTGATCACGATCTCCATCCCGCGTATCCGCGACTTCCGTGGGCTGAACCCGCGCTCGTTCGACGGCCGCGGCAACTACAGCATGGGCGTGCGCGAGCAGATCATCTTTCCCGAGATCGACTACGACAAGGTCGACGCGCTGCGCGGCATGGACATCGTGATCACGACGACCGCCCGCACGGACGCCGAGGGCCGAGCGCTCCTCGAGGCGTTCAACTTCCCGTTTCGCAACTGAGACAGCAGCATGGCGAAGAAGAGCATGATCGCCCGTGAGGTCAAGCGGGTTCAGACGGGGGCGAGGCTGAAGGCGAGGCGCGAGGCGCTGAAGGCCGTCATCAAGGACCCCAAGAGCTCGCCGGAGCAGGTCGACGCAGCGGTGCTGAAGCTGCAGAAGCTGCCCCGCGACGGCAGCCCGACGCGGCAGCACAACCGCTGCCGGATATCCGGCCGGCCGCACGGCGTGTACCGGAAGTTCGGCCTCGGCCGCAACAAGCTGCGCGAGGCGGCGATGCGGGGCGACGTGCCGGGGCTCGTGAAGGCGAGCTGGTAACGGACGGCTGGAATTTCGCCCAGATCTGGTTAATATATGCGGCTCCCTCGCGGGAGCCCTTTTCTGTCGATCGGGTATCGCGCCCAGCGGGCGGCCTGACCCAGGGAGTCGAACCTCAATGAGCATGTCAGATCCCGTCGCGGATATGTTCACGCGCATCCGCAACGGCCAGGCCACGCGCAAGGCCTCCGTCACCATGCCGTCGTCCAAGCTCAAGGTGAGCATTGCCCGCGTGCTGAAGGACGAGGGCTACATCGCCGGCTACGCCGAGAGCGAGGTCGAGGGCAAGAAGCACCTGGAGGTCGGCCTCAAATACTTCGAGGGCAAGCCCGTCATCGAACTGATCAAGCGGGTCAGCCGGCCGGGGCTGCGCATATACCGCGGCCGCGACGAGCTGCCGACCGTGCGCCACGGCCTCGGCATCGCCATCATCTCGACGTCGCAGGGCCTGATGACCGACCGCGCGGCGCGCAAGAGCGGCCAGGGCGGCGAAGTCCTCGCGCTGGTGGCTTGAGGAGGATCGGGCCATGTCGCGAGTCGGAAAGAAACCCATCACGGTCGGCGCCGGCGTCACCGTGACCATCGACGGCCAGGACGTCACCGTCAAGGGCGGCAAGGGGAGCCTGTCGCTCCGGCTGCACCCGGACGTCGCGGTCGCCCAGGAGGGCGGCACCCTGGCCGTGCGCCCCGCGGCGGAAACCGTCGGTGCCTGGGCGCAGGCGGGCACGGCCCGGGCGGTGCTGGCCAACATGGTCAAGGGCGTCAGCCAGGGCTTCGAGCGCCGCCTCACCCTGGTCGGCGTCGGCTACCGTGCGCAGGCAAAGGGGCGAACACTCGGGCTCAGTCTGGGCTTCTCGCACCCGGTCGACTATGCCGTGCCGGACGGGGTGAACGTAGAGACCCCGACCCAGACCGAGATCGTCATCACCGGCGCCGACCGTCAGAAGGTCGGGCAGGTCGCCGCCGACATCCGCCGCTACCGTCCGCCCGAGCCCTACAAGGGGAAGGGAATCCGCTACTCGGACGAGCAGGTGTTGCGGAAAGAGGCGAAGAAGAAATAAGGGCGCAGCGATGGAAAAGAAGATCACTCGACAGCGGCGCGCGCGCCGCACTCGCATGAAGATCCGGGAGCTCGGCGCCCATCGGCTCACCGTGCACCGCACGCCTCGCCACATCTACGCGCAGATCATCGCGCCGAACGGCAGCGTGGTCGTGGCGGCAGCCTCGACCGTGGAGAAGTCGGTCACCGAGGCCCTCGCGGGCTACACCGGCAACATCGCGGCAGCGGCCGTCGTCGGCCGCGTCATCGCCGAGCGCGCCAAGGCTGCCGGTGTCGAGCAGGTCGCCTTCGACCGCGCCGGCTTCAAGTATCACGGTCGCGTGAAGGCGCTCGCCGACGCGGCGCGTGAGCACGGCCTGCAGTTCTAGGAGCGGGAAGAATGTCCAGCTACAACATCAAGCCCGAGAGCGGCGACGACCTGCTCGAGAAACTGATCGCCGTCAACCGCGTCGCCAAGACCGTCAAGGGCGGTCGGCAGTTCGCGTTCGCTGCCCTCACAGTGGTGGGCGACGGCAATGGCCGCATCGGCTTCGGCACCGGCAAGGCCCGCGAGGTCCCGGTCGCGATCCAGAAGGCGATGGAGAGCGCGCGCAAGAACCTGCAGAAGGTGCAGCTCAAGGGGCACACCCTGCAGCACGCGCTCGTGGGCAAGCACGGCGCCGCGCGGGTGTACATGCAGCCGGCTTCGGAAGGCACCGGCATCATCGCCGGCGGCGCGATGCGTGCGGTGTTCGAGGTGTGCGGCGTCCACAACGTGCTCGCCAAGTGCATCGGCACCAACAACCCGATCAACGTCGTGCGCGCCACGGTGAAGGGCCTGGTCGACATGGCCGACCCCGAGTCGGTGGCGCTGAAGCGCGGCAAGACCGTGGAAGAGATCCTCGGCTAGGGGCCCTGACCATGGCAGACAAGAAGATGATGAAGGTGACCCTGGTGCGCAGTGCGCACGGGCGTCTGGAGTCCCACAAGGCCTGCGTGCGCGGGCTCGGGCTGCGCCGCATGCACCACACGGTGGCGGTCGAGGACACGCCGGCGACCCGCGGGATGGTGAACCGGATCGCGTACCTGCTGAAGGTCGAGGAGGCCTGACATGCGGCTCAACACCCTCAAGCCCGGCGCAGGCGCGAAGACGGCGCCCAAGCGGCTCGGCCGCGGCATCGGCAGCGGCCTGGGCAAGACTTCGGGCCGCGGCCACAAGGGCCAGCACGCCCGCGCCGGCGGGTTCCACAAGGTCGGCTTCGAAGGCGGCCAGATGCCACTGCAGCGCCGCCTGCCCAAGGTGGGCTTCCGGTCCGAGCTCAAGCGCGTGACCTGCGAGGTGCGCCTGTCGGAACTGGGCAAGATCGAGGGCGACGTCGTTGACATGTCCGCGCTCCAGGCGGCGGGCGTGCTGCCGCGCGCCATCGCGCGGGCGAAGATCATCCTGTCCGGCACGGTCGACCGGGCGTTCACGGTTCGTGGCGTCGCCGCGACCAAGGGCGCGCGGGCCGCGATCGAGCAGGCCGGCGGGAAGATCGAGGACTGAAGGTAGGACCGATGGCGACGCGCAACGCGCCGACGGGACTCGGAAGCCTGGCGCAGCTCACGGAGCTGCGTCAGCGTTTTCTGTTCCTGGTGGGTGCCCTGATCGTCTACCGCATCGGCACCTACATCCCCGTGCCGGGGGTGAACCCGGCCGCCCTGGCGACGCTGTTCGACCAGCAGGCGGGCACGATCCTCGACATGTTCAACATGTTCTCGGGCGGCGCGCTGCAGCGCGCGAGTCTGTTCGCGCTCGGCGTGATGCCGTACATCTCCGCCTCGATCATCGTCCAGCTGATGACGTCGGTGATCCCTCACCTCGAGCAGCTCCGCAAGGAGGGCGAGTCGGGCCGCCGCAAGATCACCCAGTACACGCGCTACGGCACGCTGGGTCTCGCGGTCTTCCAGGCCATCGGCATCTCCGTCGCGCTGCAGGGTCAGCAGGCCGGCGGCATGTCCATGGTCGTGACGCAGGGCCCGGGATTCGTGTTCACGGCGACGGTGTCGCTGGTGACGGGGACCATGTTCCTGATGTGGCTGGGTGAGCAGATCACCGAGCGCGGTCTCGGCAACGGCATCTCCATGATCATCTTCACCGGCATCGCCGCGGGCCTGCCCACGGCGGTCGCGCGCACCCTCGAGCTGGTGCGTACCGGTGAGATGAACGCCTTCACGGCGCTGCTGCTGTTCGCGGCAGCCTGCCTGGTCACCGCGTTCGTCGTGTTCGTGGAGCGCGGGCAGCGCAGGATCACGGTGAACTATGCGAAGCGCCAGCAGGGCCGGCGCATGTTCGCCGCACAGAGCAGCCACCTGCCGCTCAAGCTCAACATGTCGGGCGTCATCCCGCCGATCTTCGCCTCCAGCATCATCCTGTTCCCGACCACGATCGCCCAGTGGGCGGGCGGCGGCGAGGGCATGCGCTGGCTGCAGAACATCGTCGGGGCGATCTCCCCGGGCGAGCCGCTGTACGTCATGCTGTACGCGGCGGCCATCGTGTTCTTCGCATTCTTCTACACCGCGCTGGTGTTCAACTCGAAGGACACGGCGGACAACCTGAAGCGCTCGGGGGCCTTCGTTCCGGGCATCCGGCCCGGCGAGCAGACGGCCCGCTACATCGACGGCGTGATGTCCCGCCTGACGCTGGCCGGATCGATCTACCTGGTCGCGGTCTGCCTGCTGCCGGAATTCCTGATCGTCGGTTGGAACGTTCCCTTCTACTTCGGCGGAACGTCGCTGCTGATCCTCGTGGTCGTGATCATGGATTTCATGGCCCAGGTCCAGGCCCATCTCATGTCCCATCAGTACGAGGGCCTGATGAAGAAGGCCAACCTGATGGGTTACGGCGGCGCGGGGCAGCTCCGCTAGCCGGGCCGCACAGGCATTTCGAGGTTCACCATGAAAGTACGCGCATCCGTGAAGAAGCTGTGCCGGCACTGCAAGATCATCCGGCGCAACGGCATCGTCCGCGTGATCTGCAAGGACCCGCGGCACAAGCAACGGCAGGGGTGAGCGGGCGCCTCGCGCTTGCTTTTCCTCAATTGCCGGGTTAGATTTCCGCGCTTCCGCCCGGCGGCAGGCGGGATGAGTTTCAGGAGCACAAGATGGCCCGTATCGCAGGCGTCAACATTCCCGATCGCAAGCACGCGGTGATCGCGCTGCAGTCGATCTTCGGTATCGGTTCGACCCGCGCCGCCAAGATCTGCGAGGCGGCTGGCGTCGTCGCGACCCGCCGGATCGTGGAGCTCTCGGAGGACGAGGTCGAGAAGCTGCGCGTCGAGGTGGGCCGTTACACGGTCGAGGGCGACCTGCGCCGCGAGACCAACATGAACATCAAGCGGCTGATGGATCTGGGCAGCTACCGCGGCATCCGCCACCGCCGCGGCCTGCCGGTGCGCGGCCAGCGCACCCGTACGAACGCGCGCACCCGCAAGGGTCCGCGGCGTCCGATCAAGAAGTAAACCCTGGGCAGTCGGTTTTCAGGAAGCACGCATGGCCAAGAGAGCGACCCGCGCGACCAAGAAGAAGGTCAGAAAGACCGTCACGGACGGCGTGGCACACATTCAAGCCTCCTTCAACAACACGATCATCACGATCACCGACCGCCAGGGGAACACCCTGTCGTGGGCGACCTCGGGTGGCTCGGGCTTCCGCGGCTCGCGCAAGAGCACGCCGTTCGCGGCCCAGGTCGCCGCCGACAAGGCCGGCACGGCCGCGAAGGAGTACGGCCTGAAGAACCTCGACGTGAACGTCAAGGGTCCGGGGCCGGGTCGCGAGTCGGCAGTGCGGGCGCTGAACAACGCGGGGTTCAAGATCACGAGCATCGTCGACGTCACGCCGATACCGCACAACGGCTGCCGTCCGCCGAAGAAGCGGCGCGTGTAAGGAGAGGTTAGCGAGATGGCAAGGTATATCGGGCCGAAGTGCAAGCTGTCGCGCCGGGAAGGGACTGACCTCTTCCTCAAGAGCCGCGTCCGTGCGCTCGAGACCAAGTGCAACCTGGAAAAGGCGCCGGGCTCCCATGGCGACAAGCGGCGGCGCGTTTCCGACTACGGCATGCAGCTGCGCGAGAAGCAGAAGGTTCGTCGCGTCTATGGCGTGCTGGAGCAGCAGTTCCGCAACTATTACGCGAAGGCGTCTCAGCGCAAGGGCGCCACCGGCGAGAACCTGCTGCAGGCGCTCGAGCGCCGGCTGGACAACGTCGTCTACCGGATGGGCTTCGGCTCGACCCGTGCCGAGGCGCGGCAGCTGGTGGGCCACAAGGCGATCACGGTGAATGGGAAGGTGATAAACGTCGCGTCCTACCAGGTGGACGCCGCCGACGTCGTCGCCGTGCGGGAGAAGGCGAAAAAGCAGGTGCGGATCCAGAACGCCCTGTCGGTCGCCGAGCAGTACGGCTTCCCCGATTGGCTCGACGTCGACGTAAAGGCGATGTCCGGCATCTTCAAGCGCGTCCCCGAGCGCGTCGACCTGCCAGCCGAGATCAACGAGCAATTGATCGTCGAGCTGTACTCGAAGTAAGGGACGAACCGAGGATCATCCATGGCGGATTCCGTCGCTGAATTTCTGAAGCCGCGCATCGTCAATGTGCAGGCGCTCGGGCCGCAGCGCGCCAGGGTTTCGCTGGAGCCGCTGGAGCGGGGCTTCGGGCACACCCTTGGCAATGCACTGCGCCGCATCCTGCTGTCGTCCATGCCCGGGAGCGCCATCACCGAGGCGGAGATGCAGGGCGTCCTGCACGAGTACAGCAGCGTAGAGGGTGTGCAGGAGGATGTCCTCGACATCCTGCTGAACCTCAAGGGCGTGGCGCTGATCATGGAGGATCGCGGCGAGGCGAACCTGAGCCTGAAGGTGAAGGGCCCGAAGATCGTGACGGCCGCCGACATCACCCTGCCGCACGGCGTGGAGATTGCGAACCCCGAGCACATCATCGCGCACCTGACCGACAAGGGTCAGATCGACATGACCATGAAGGTCGCGCGCGGGCGCGGCTACCAGCCGGTGTCGGCCCGTGAGAGCGTGGTCGAGGATCGGCCGATCGGGCGGCTGCAGCTGGACGCGCTGTTCAGCCCGGTGCGCCGCGTCGCGTACAACGTCGAGGCGGCACGCGTCGAGCAGCGCACGGACCTCGACCGCCTGGTCATCGACCTCGAGACCAACGGCACCATCGACCCGGAGGACGCGATCCGCCGGGCCGCGACCATCCTGCAGGACCAGCTCGAGGCCTTCGTCAAGCTCGATGAGACGACGCCGAGCCCGGGCCAGCCGCGCCAGGTCACGCCGTCGATCGACCCGATCCTGCTGCGGCCGGTGGACGACCTGGAGCTGACGGTGCGGTCCGCCAACTGCCTGAAGGCCGAGAACATTTTCCTGATCGGCGACCTGATCCAGCGCACCGAGGTGGAGCTGCTCAAGACGCCCAACCTGGGCAAGAAGTCGCTAACGGAGATCAAGGACGTCCTCGCCACGCGCGGGCTTTCCCTGGGCATGCGCCTGGAGAACTGGCCGCCCGAGAACCTCGACGAGCTGCTCGCGAAGCAGTAAGCAACCGCTTTAGGGAAGTACCGCCATGCGTCACCGCAAGTCCGGACGTCACCTCAACCGCACCTCGTCTCACCGGCAGGCCATGTTCCGCAACATGGCGTGCTCGCTGTTCGAGCACGAGCTGATCAAGACCACCGTGCCGAAGGCCAAGGAGCTGCGCCGCGTGGCGGAGCCGCTCATCACGATGGCAAAGGTCGACAACGTGGCGAAGCGTCGCCTCGCGTTCGCGCGCCTGCGCAGCGATGCGGTGGTCGGCAAGCTGTTCACCGAGTTGGGCCCGCGCTATCAGGCGCGTCCCGGTGGCTACCTGCGCATCCTGAAGTGCGGCTTCCGGGCCGGTGACAAGGCGCCGATGGCCTACGTCGAGCTCGTCGATCGTCCTGCCGCCGGTGGTGCGGCGGTCGACGCCGACTGACGCGGGCGCATTCCGCTGCCTGACCTGCACCGGGCCACGCGCCCGGTGCTTCGTTTCCGGGGGTGCGCGGTGATCTTTCTGTACACCGACTTCGGCGCCGAAGGACCGTATCTCGCCCAGGCGCAGGCGGTGATCGTCGCGGCGTCGCCCGGCGTTCCTTGCTTCAACCTGGTGTCGAACGCGCCTGCCGGCGACCCGCGCCGCGGGGCCTACCTGCTCGCCGCGCTCGCGGCCGAGCTCCCGGCGGGTGCGGTCGTGCTCGGCGTGGTCGATCCGGGTGTCGGCGGCGAGCGCCTCCCGATCGTCGTCGAGGCCGGCGGGCGGCGCTTCGTCGGCCCCGACAACGGCCTGTTCTCGCGCGCGGCCGCGCGCGACCGCAACTCGCGTGCCTGGCGCATCGACTGGCGGCCGGCGCGGCTGTCGGCGAGCTTCCACGGCCGCGATCT
>Ga0208980_10001500_pt1 | contig 14147 bp, 11 predicted proteins | sample WetSurMetagenome_3_FD_187993 | JGI IMG/M metagenome (GOLD analysis project Ga0208980, IMG submission 187993) | Wetland microbial communities from Twitchell Island in the Sacramento Delta, sample from surface sediment Aug2011 Site A1 Bulk (version 2) | ecosystem: Environmental > Aquatic > Marine...
CAGCTCGCCTGCGTACGCGATGATAAAGATCAAGTTGCTGGTTTCGTTGCCGTGGTCAAGAAAAAGATTGAGATGCTTTTCATCCACCCTTCAGCACGCGGTCAGGGGGCAGGCCGCCGGCTATTGGAATATGCGGTAACCAATTTCGAGGCAACCACCCTTGACGTGAATGAACAGAACGACCAGGCTGTAGGTTTTTACCTGCACATGGGTTTTGAAGGTGTTGGACGCTCGGAGCTTGACAGCTTTGGTAAACCCTATCCCCTGCTGCACATGCGGCTGTCCGATAAAAGCGAATAAGGTTCAGTTATTCAAAATATTCTGTATAATTATTATTAGCATTACCTGATTTTTCTATCTTTCTGCCTTTTCCGTATCCGACTTTCCGACTGAAAAAGGACCGCAAATGCCGAATGATCTCACCACCATCAGCCTGCCTCTCCCTCTGGGCATGGGCAGAGTCAACTGTTATCTACTCCGCGCCGGTCCTGGCTTTATCTTGGTCGACACAGGCGGCTCCAACGGTCGAAAGGAGCTGCTGCAAGCCCTCAAGAAAGCCGGGTGCCAGCCCGGTCTGCTCAAGCTGATCGTGATCACCCACGGAGATTTCGATCATGCCGGCAATGCCGCGTGGCTCCGTAAGGAATCCAGTGCAAAAATCATCGTACACGCAGCTGAACAAGAAGCTCTTGCAACAGGAGATATGCCAATACCAGAAGGGACATACAGTTTTACAAAAGGACTTTCCACGGTCGGACGGAAGATAACATCAATCTTCAGGTATGAGAGCTGTTCACCGGATATTGTAGTCGACACCTTCCTGGATCTGTCTGAACTGGGTTTCAACGGATATATAATGCATACTCCGGGACACTCGCCCGGAGAGATAGCGGTTGTGATCGATGATGAGGCAGCTTTCACGGGAGATTCCATCATAGGCATCATTCCGGGAAGTCCTTTTCCGCCTTTTGCAGATGATGTTGAGGAACTTTTACGAAGCTGGAAGAAACTTCTGGATACAGGATGCCATACCTTCCTGCCGGGTCATGGAAGACCGGTGACGAGGGAAGAACTTGCTGCTGATTACTGGAAAAGGATGAAAAAATGATTTAAGAACAAGAATCTTTTTCCTTTCTTTTTTTGTCTTGTTTTTATTGGTGTCGGATAAATAATTAATTTGCAGGACTTAAAATTATTTCCTTATGAAAAAGCGAATTCTCCGTTCACTGCTGATATTCCTTGTAATACTTCTGGTTTGTGCGCTTTCATACATCACTTATCTATCACCTGGCATAACCGGCTACGCAGCCAAGAATGTGGCGTCAGGGGTTTTCGTTGCAGGGCGGTCACAGAAGAGCATTGAGAAAGAAGACATCAACTTTTTTCCTGTCAGGTACACTAAAAATACCGTTGATTCTGATAAGGGCATTGTAACAAGCAAACTCCTGGGTATCTGGAAGTCAGAGGCTGTTTATAACAAAGGGCTGGGGTGCACATTGGTAAGAGATTTTTCAGAAGCAGATGTTCTGAAACTTGATTATCCGTATGTGCCTCTGCCGTCAGGTAACCCTGACACAATTCCCTGGCCGGCAGGCGACCTCCTCAGCGATACAATCCCGGCAGGCATCAACATGCAGATGCTCAATGACATGCTTGACAGAGTATTTAAAGATACGGTCTCTTTCTATGGAACCTTTGCAGTCGCTGTTGTTTACAAAGACCAGCTGGTTGCTGAACGGTACCGCAATGATCTTGGCCCAGCCAACCGGTTCCTGAGCTGGTCAATGGCCAAAAGCTTTACAAATGCAATGGTGGGTGCGATGGTCAAAGACGGCCTCATAGATATAAATGCGCCGATGAAAATTGATGAATGGGCAAAGGATGAACGGAAGAACATCACCCTTGACAATCTCTTGCATATGACCAGCGGACTTGAGTTCAGTGAAGCCTATTATAAAATGAGGCTTACCAATACCACAACCATGCTGTTGAAGAACGGTGACATGGGTGCCTATGCCATATCCAAGAAGTTGCTAACCAAGCCTGATTCAGTATGGTCATACTCTTCAGGCTCGGGCAATATCATAGAAAAATATTTACGCACCGCTTTCAAAAGCCATGAAGAGTACCTGGCCTATCCGCGCAAAGCGATATTCAATAAGACCGGTATGCGAAGCGTGGTTTGGGAAGTAGATGCCTCAGGTACCTTTGTGGGATCGTCATACCTGTATGCTACCATGCGTGATTATGCCCGTTTTGGTCTTCTTTACCTGCATAACGGCAACTGGCTTGGAGAACAAATCTTCCCCGAAGGGTGGATAAACTATACCACTTCACCGGCTAAAGGGTCAGGCGGAGCTTACGGGGCTCTCTTCTGGCTGAACAAAAACGGTGAATTTCCCGGACTACCCGAGGATCTCTATTATTGCGACGGCTATGAAGGTCAACGAATATTCATCCTGCCATCCAAGGAAATGATAATAGTCCGTACCGGCTGCTCACCAAGGGGCACAATCGACTGGCAGTCATTCCTCAAAGGTATAACTGAAACTGCAGAATAATCGCAGGAAACATAAACCGGGCTGATATCAGATCTGATAATTCAGATCTTAAGCTTTATATTCAGACGGACAAGAAGGGCTGTAAGTCCAACCATCAGCAGAGCCCACGCAACTGATCCTGCAACAACCACGAGGGCGGAAGAGGAAGCTTTGTAAAAGAGTACCGGAACCCCTGTCATCCATATGATATAATAGAGAATATCAGGTGCCAGGTAGGTGGTGAGTGAGTACTGCCCTGCCGGTTTTACAATTGCAGCCCAGCGTCTGTTGTTCCTGAAATCGGCAATCCAGTAAATGAGAATAAACAACAGGTAACTTATCCCCGTGCAGATCATACCCCAGCTCGGGGTTGCCTTTATCTTTGAGATAATGAACCAGTTTCTCAGGATAAACCCTGAAGCCAGGCACAGTAATCCCAATCCAATGAATATCACGATTGTCTTCCTTATGTCCAGGGTGTGCCTCTTCCTGATTATTATACCTCCAAGCAATCCTGTCAGGACGATTAAAGGTGTATTTCCTTCTATAATAATTCCAAAAGCAGGCTTGACAGGATCGAGAAATCCAAGAAGGTTCCAACAGGATAGCATATTCAGTACCAGAAAGAACACGATAACAGCGGTGGTTTTAATTATCGAATCACGGCAGAGGAGATATGTAAAAGCTGATACAAGGTATCCCCAGCCGATCAGTCCGAGTATTCCCCACCAGCCTGTGATCAGCCATCCGTTGTTTACGGGTTGCCCTGACCTGAATTTGGCAACAAGGAACAAAAGTGCCGCAATGCCGGTGATTCTAAGGCCGTTTTTCAGGTATTTGTTCAGTTTTTCAGGATAGTCATTCCATACAAGGAAGACGGAGATATACATTAAAAGAGCCCAGAGGTTTTCTCCCATTCCCGTAAGGGCAGGATCAACTCTGCCGGAATTAAGCATAAGGACTCCGATGATGAGCAGGCTCAGAGTCCTACTTATTATATGGATGCTTATTTTTGATAAGGATTCTCCTTTTGCTAATCTGTTGTAAAATGCAAATGGTATTGCCATTCCGACAATGAAAAGAAAGCCCGGAAAGACCCAGTCCGCAAGTCCCATTCCGTCAAAGTCGGCACGCATATGACCCAGCCATGACGGTGCGGTATGCATGTTCAGGTCATTGACAAACAGCATCAAGACGAGAGTCAGTCCGCGCATGATGTCTATTGAAGAGATACGGGTATTTGATGGCATAGTGTAGGTTCTGTGGTTACAGAAACGAAAGTAGTCAAATGGCAGCACAATGCAAAAAAGCCCCTTGACTTCAATGTTCAAGGGGCTTAAAGAGTACCTCTAACCGATCTTTTTGTAATAGTGGATGAGGAGTATTTATCTGCCTTCCTCTAAAGTAAATTTAAGCATTGTAATAACCAGGGTTATTTTACCTCACAGTATATTGGTAACAATCACTTGTTAGTACAACAGCTAATGTAACTGCATCCAGGATCTGGAAATGGATGTCAAATCCTGTTCCGGAGGGTATCATTGACAAATCACGCCACAGTTCCTCTCGTCCTGTTCCTGTTGCATCAGTTAGAATTGGTTGTGGCGGTAACGCTAATCCTTTGCCCAATGTTAGCCAGGAAGTACTGGTGCAAATACCATCAAGATTTGTATCGACTGCCCGTTGCAATAGATAGTTATGGTTTGGCTCAAGGTCACGAACCCAGACATCAAGGGTGACAATTTTGGCTGCATCATTGTCCTGACGGAACTTTATAAGCCCGAAAGCATTGTTTTCACCATGAAGGATCACTTCAAGATTAAAATTAGGAATTGCGGGTGTCGGGGATTTCACAACAGCAGATTTTAGACTTGCCTGTTGAGAGTCGGAAGATGGATCGATGATTGATTTCTCACAACTGCTAATTAGAAAAGCAATCATAATTACACTAAACAGTGTCGCCATGAAACGAAAGATCATTTTTTTCATTTTAATGCTTTTAAATGATGTGTAATACTTTTTTGTTGATGATATAATTTGATTGAATTGATTTCTCAATTCATGGACTTTTTAGGTGTATAACACAAAAGCAACTAATATAAGTGATCAGTTGAATTCATTTCAGGCATAGATCCAACTCGTTCAATGTGTCAGAAGTTTGATAAACAGGTTGGTCTCAATTTGTTTGTGCTTTTCATAAAAGTGCGGTAGCTGATATCGATAAATTGATTACTAAGCTAAAACAATTAAGATTTAATTTAGTTCACTCTTATTCAGGGTTTTCTCTCAAGCAAGATTCGGAACAAAGGCAGGCATTGACCTCGTGAGGCTTACTCTTGATGTCAGATATGCCGGTAGTCTCGTTGAAGAATTTAGTGATTCAGTTACGATTGAAGGTCCGACTTTTAAACTGGATTACAGACAAAGCTGCCTATTATTAAGTGCAGGCCTGATGTTTTAGAGAATCTATAATACTAAAAGGAGGGTCACAGAATAACCTGACCCTCCTTTTTTTGTACCCGGAGCCGGGATCGAACCGGCACAGCATCGCTGCCACTGGTGTTTGAGACCAGCGCGTCTACCAATTCCGCCATCCGGGCATACTCAAGATTACTACTGCTTCTTAATTATGATTTATTATCGTTCAATACTTTGTTTACTCATCTCCTCCGGATGGCGGAATTGCCGCCCCTGCAATCCGGCTGCTCGCTAAAAACACCCACCGGGTGTTTTATTATCGCTCGCCCCTGCAATCCGGGCAGGACCAAATGTCATGCGGTCGTGCAGTCTTGCAGTCGGCGAAAATAGAATAAATTTTTCAAATAATCGCTTGTACACCTCACTACTACCTATTGCCTACTGCCTACTGCCTTTTATCTTGTTTTTCAAGATTCAGAAGCTCTACCTTCCTGAACTCCACAGGATGGGATTCGGACTGAAGCGCTATATACCCTTCCTTTAGCGGGGTGCCGTCAGCAAGCGGAAATCCTTCAGGCTTGTCACCGCCTATCTGTGGTTTGGTATATGTAAGGACCGTATCTCCGTTGACCAGGTGATAGATGATGCTGTCGCCATAAACAATCAGCTCTGCAGTAACCCACACATCATCATTGTTGAATTTTGACGTCGAAGACGTACAGTGTTCAGTAATGAGCGTTGTGTCAATAACAATGTTAGTGTGAGGGGTGCAGACATTCATGGTTGTTCTTTCTGCTTCAGCCGTGCTACCGAGGAGCTGCGCCTCAATCGAAACGGGCCAGTCCTGGTCAAGAAGGATAGTTTCCGGATCCTGGCAGTGAAACATTATCCCGCTGTTGCGGAAACCCCACGAAGGACCTCCCGGACATTGTTCGCCCGTAAACCTGTACTCAACCCTTAACCTATATGAGGAGAACGGCTCCTTGTAGTAAATGTGGCCAAATTCACCGTTGAACACTTCATATTCTGAGTACGATACTTTCATGACACCATCCTCAACCCTGAAAGTATTCTTATAGTTTTCTCCGAGAGGCGATCCTTTGATCTTAATCACCCATCCGTCCAGATTTTTGCCGTTGAACAGCTGAATCCAGTTTTCCTTTGCCGCCGGCTGATTACCGCAGGAGGCAAGCAATGCAGTTATAAAGAATAAAATAGCAAGGTTTTTCATTGATATCGATTTAGGGATAAAACTGATCTTTTTTAACACGGAGTTCGCAGAGTTTTTCACTGAGTTGCACTGTTTTTACTTCTGACTTCTGGTGTTCGCTTGTTCTATTGTTTGTTTGTTCTGTTGTTCGATCCGGCACATGCCACCTCTATGGCAGATCGAATGCCATCTGCATCATAACCGCATTCATGCCATAGCTCTTGCTGGGTGCCATGCTCCACAAAATAATCCGGGATCCCAAGACGCTTTATCTCAACCGTATAGCCATGGTCGCCGGCAAACTCCAGGACGGCACTGCCAAAACCTCCTTTAATGACACCGTCTTCCACGGTGATTATCTTTTTAGAATTTTTCATTACCTCATGAAGCACATCTTCATCAAGCGGATTTGCGAACCGCATATCCCAATGTTTTACTGAAATCCCTTTGTCACGCAACTGTGCAACAGCATCAACCACGAAGTTGCCCGGATGACCGATACTCAGCACCACAATATCCTTTCCGTCACTGATCAGCCTGGCCTTGCCTACAGGTATCTCTGCGAACGGCTGTCTCCAGTCGCAAACTGATCCTGTTCCCCGCGGGTAACGAATGCTGAATGGTCCTTTAATCTTCTCAAGCTGTGCGGTGTACATCATGTTGCGGAGCTCAACCTCATCCATTGGCGCTGCTGTTATCATCCCGGGGATGTTACGCATGAAGGCGAGATCAAAAAAACCGTGATGCGTAGCACCGTCCGTCCCCACAAGTCCACCGCGGTCGAGACAGAAAACAACCTTAAGTCCTTGCAATGCAACGTCATGCACCACCTGATCGTAGGCCCTCTGCATGAACGTCGAATAAATATTGCAGAAAGGCAATAGCCCGTCCGATGCAAGTCCTGCTGAAAAGGTCACTGCATGCTGTTCGGCAATACCGACATCGAATGTCCTGTCAGGCATCTCATTCATCATGATGTTGAGCGAGCAACCGGTAGGCATGGCAGGTGTTATACCAACAATCTTTTCATTCATCCGTGCCAGTTCGACGATTGTTTCACCGAAGACTTCCTGGTAAAGCGAGTGCCTCGAGCAGTCAGAGGGCTTTATCAGCTCTCCTGTGCATTTGTCGAATTTTCCGGGTGCATGAAAGACAGTCTGATGCTCTTCTGCCTTCGCAAAGCCCTTTCCTTTCACTGTAACACAATGAAGGAGCTTCGGGCCGGGTATCCGTTTCATATCCTGAAGTACCCTCACAAGGTGGAGCACGTCATGACCATCTATGGGGCCGAAATATCTGAATTTCATTGATTCAAACAGGTTGCTTTTTTCAAGCATTGTTCCCTTTATGCTTCCCTCGATCTGTGAAGCCAGCATACGCGCTTTTGACCCCATGCGACTGGAAAGACCCAGGAAATTCCAGACTTTGTCCTTGAACTTGTTGTATGCCTTACTGGTGGTTATGTCAAGAAGGTACTCCTTCAGGGCTCCCACGCTTGCGTCAATAGAAATATTGTTATCATTAAGTATGACAAGCAGATCGGCTTTTTGATTTCCTGCGTTATTCAAGCCCTCGAAGGCCATTCCTCCTGTCAGCGCTCCATCGCCTATCACCGCAACCACCTTGCGCTTTTCGCCCTGCGCCCTTGCTGCCACAGCAATTCCGAGTGCTGCCGAGATCGAGGTTGATGAATGTCCTACCCCAAATGCGTCGTACTCGCTTTCAATCATACGCGGGAAGCCGCTGATACCCTTGTATTTACGATTCGTCTTAAAGTTGTCTTTCCTGCCGGTCAGTATCTTGTGTCCGTAAGCCTGGTGACCTACGTCCCATACGATTTTGTCGTGAGGGGTATTATAAACATAATGAAGTGCTACTGTCAGCTCAACAACGCCGAGGCTGGCTCCGAAATGACCTGGATTGGTACTTACCTCGTCAATGATAAACTGTCTGAGTTCATCACTGACCCTGACCAGATCAAGCTCATTCAGTTTCCTGAGATCTTCGGGAGTGTTTATTTTGTCGAGCAGCCGGGTATTGTCTGACATTTAAAACAGTATCATAATTGATCGCGCAAAGATACTCATATTTTGATTTTTGTGTTCAGCCAGGAGTCTCACGCGATGGTGGTAAATAATTGTTATTGTTAATTAATCATTCAGCTATTAACAACAGGTTTTGCCTTTTATTGTTTAATTCGCGGCAGAGGTAATGTCAAAAAAGGTCAGTCATGGTATCACGGAAATCTATCTTGCCGGTGCTTCTTATAGCGCTTTTAATGGGCTCATGCGTCACGGGAAAGAAATACAATTCCCTGAGTGACAAATCGACCATGCTTCTGATTGAGCGTGACTCGCTCAAGGCAGAAAACCAGTGGTTGGCAATGTCGAACAGGGAGCTCACAGCCAGGTCAAAACAGCTCACCGAGGAAACAGATAAGCTTGCAGCCGATCTCGGCAAGGCCAGGACTGAGCTCACCCAGTCGAAGGATGAGCTTGAACGTATGACGGCACGGTATGCAGACCTGCAGAAGGCACAGGAAGATCTTGTCACCGGAAAGGCGCAGGAGACACAACGTCTTCTGGCAGAGCTGAGAACAGCACAGTCTGATCTTCAGAAGAAGGAACAACTGATGCGTGATCTGGAGATGAATCTTGACACGAAGAAGGCTGCTCTCGAGGAGCTTACATATGAGCTTGAGAGGCGCAACGCCCGGCTGACGGAGCTCGAGAAGATGCTTGATGCGCAGCAGAAGGCTGTCAGGGAGCTGAAGGCCAAAGTGTCTGAGGCTCTTTACGGTTTTGAGGACAACGGCCTCTCTGTGACGATGAAGAACGGTCAGGTGTATGTGTCAATGGATGAAAAGCTTCTCTTCAAGACAGGAAGCTACGAGATAGATGCCAACGGACGTGCCGCATTGCGCAAGTTGGGAGCCCTGCTTGAAAAGAATCCGGATATTTCCATAAATATCGAAGGACATACAGACGATGTTCCGTACCGTGCTGCCGCTGGTCAGCAGCTCGTAGACAACTGGGACCTGAGCGTGAAGAGGGCCACAACGGTAGTAAGGGTGCTTACACAGGATACAAAAATCAATCCCAAACGCCTGGTAGCTTCAGGCCGCAGTGAATACATGCCAGTTGATTCCAGGAAGACTCCTGAAGCCCGGCAGAAGAACAGAAGGACGGAGATCATTCTGACGCCTGACCTCACCGCACTCTACAGTATTCTGGAGAGCTACAAGTAGCTTTCTTATTCGCTGAATTCGCCCAGCCTCACCTTCAGTTTTTCAAGTGCCTCCATCAGATCATCTTCAGGTTTGAGGAAATCGAAGCTTTTCCAGAATTCGGAATCATAGCCGGTAATGGTCTTTGAGAAGATTGAGTGCACCGGGGCAAGCTCCTCGTGCTCAAAACGGGCAACATCCTCGGTCCTGTAATCGGTGATGGCCAGCTCGAAGAAGATATTGAAGTGGCTGCTGAAGACTTTCTTCCGGCCCTTCGCCAGGAACCCGAGATCACCCCTTACATGAGACAGGTAGTACCTTCCGTCAACATAGCGGTAACGTGTGCGATATCTTACATATTCCGGTTTCATTGAATAATTACGCGGAAGTCTGCTTATGTAGGAATCCGCGGTCTGGGACACATATTGCGGGTTAATCTCAAATTCAGCAAGCATCACACCATAATTATCGACATTGATATATACCTCACCTTTAAGCAGGGGTTCCGTAACCCATTCCTTCTGTTTGAATGAAATGACAAAGGCTGTCTCTCCGTCAATTGTAACAATATCTGTCAGATGGTACTCATAGGTATTGAAGTATTCAGGGTTCAGGAAATCGAACATGTTCCTCATTCCGTCGAGCGAGAGGGTGGAGCCCAGTCCTGCCTTAAGCCTTACTGCCAGTGTGTCCTCCGACTCAAGGTTTTCTATCTTACGGCTTCGTATCACTTTTACCTGGTCATTCTGCAGAGACCTGACGTAGGGGCTCTTGTATATCTGCACCACTGCCTCCGAGTATATTTGCGGTTCTTTCTTCCTGAACACACCTTCACGGTAGAAGCCGGTCAGCAATGCCGGGGTGGTGCCATAATTGGAAGCTATGGAAGAAATGGTTTTTCTGATGATAAGCAAAGGATCCTGCACCCTGATGATTATCTCCGGGATAGGGATAAAGTCCCTCTCCATGCTTATGGTCATTACATTACCCGGGAGGCTTCTTACAGGGATCTGGCGATTCATATAACCTACGTATGAGACAGAGAGGGTGTCATTCATGCACTCATCGGTGATTTTCAGAATGAAATCGCCGTTGTTGTTTGTCACCGTGCCCCTTCCGCGGTGGCTGATACCTATGGTAGCGTAGGCCAGCGGCTCCGATGTTTCGGCATCGGTGACCTTGCCGGCAAGGACGAGCTGTTGCCGGACTGCTGAGGAATCGGAGGAAGGAGCGGTCTGAGAGGTGATCAGTTCACGGTAAAGAATAATATGTTTTCCGATGACGGAATACCTGATGCCGGGGTCACCGGTCACAGAGTCAAGAATCTCGCTGACAGGCATGTCGACATTCCGAATGGTAAAGACCCTGTCCTCATTGATGATCTTCGTGTCATATGTAAAAACATAGCCTGTCAGCCTGCTTACCTCACTGAGTGCTCTGGTAACCCTGATACTGTTACCCGGCAGCTTAATCTGTCTTTCGAGGATATTCTCCTGAGCATGCAGCTGCACAGTGAAAAAAAGCAGGCCGATGACCAGGATCACTGTCCTTTTCTCAGTACATGTCGGCCACATCAGATCACATCATTTCCGTCCGGGCAGAAGGCTGTAAGTTCCGCCTTCCATGACAGAATGAAGGTTAAAGGTAGTGCAAATAATGTTAATAATGGTATCCTTGGGGAGATCCTTAAACTCGAATGTAGTCGTTATCCTATAGTCATTAATTGATGGATCGGCAGCTACAATATCAATATTGTAAGAGCGTTTCAGATCGGCAAACACCACCCCCAGACGTTCTCCGTTGTAACTGAGCATGTCGGTGTTCCAGGAGAGGTAATTGACATTGGTGTTAATGGCGCTCGAAGTGTTTAATTCTGAGAGTTTGCCGACATAACCCGGTTCAAGTGTCAGGCTCTGCGAGCCGTCATTGCTGGTGAGCATTACTGTTCCGGTTGTCACAAAGACCTCCACTTCGTTGTTACCGTTATTGGTGATCACATTGAAGGAAGTACCGACGACTCTCACCCTGGCGTTCCCTGCATCAATAATGAAAGGTTTTGATTTATCAGGAGCGATGTCGAAATAAGCTTCGCCCCTCAGCGCCACCCTGCGGTTATTGTTCCCGAAGGTTGCCGGATAGACGAGCCGGCTGTTCCTGTTGAGATAGACCTTACTGCCATCTGCCAGGAGCACCTCTATGTTTTTCTCATCCATTGCCGAGGCTACTGTCACTTTTTGCGGCGATACAACTTCAAAAAGCAGCCAGCCAAGTCCTGCGACTATTATTACCATGGCGGCGATCCTGATGAATGCGGGTATAAATGATGGTCTGCCTATCTTAGTAACGGGTTTTTCATCTTCGATCCTGCTGTTGAGTTTATTCCAGGCCTTATCGACGTCAATTTTATCACTGGTGGTGTTTTTCAGATCATTCCATTTTTTCATTATCTCTGCGTCTTCATGTAACAGGATGCGGGCTGCTTCATCGCCTGAGGTCTTTTCGCCAGAAAGCCATGCAGCTGCATCAGCCCACTCCCGGTCAGTCATTTCTTCTATTTTTTTATTCTTTTTCATTGCTCTGCAAGTGCTTTTCTGAATTCTTTTAACGCTTTTCCCATATTTGATTCAACGGTCTTAAGCGATACTGAAAGTTTTGCGGCTATCTCATTGTATTTCAATCCTTCGAACCTGCTCATCCGGAATATAATCCGGCATTTTTCGGGGAGCTTATCAAGCACCCTTGCCACCTTCGACTGCAATTCAGAATAATATATTTCTTCTGTCACAGGCTCAGCTGTCTCTACAGCGCTGGCGGCAATCTCTCCGGCATGACGGTCAACCACTTTCTGATGTTCGATATAATGCAGTGATCTGTTATGTACGGAGCGGAACAGGTATCCGTTCAAAGAACTTTCAATACTGAGACTGCCTCTGTCCTGCCACAGCCTGAAGAAGAGTTCCTGTACAATTTCTTCTGCTGTGTCATGGTCCCTGAGTATTGTCTTTGCATAGCGGACCAGTGAAGCATAGGAGGACCGGAACAGCTTTTCAAACTCCTGTTTGTCACCCTGTCTGATCCTCCCGACTATCTCACTGTCACTGCTCATGCAGTAATGATGCTTATTTATTCGTTTCTGTCACTGAACTTGACTTTCCTGCTCAGTCTTCTTATGGCTGCCTCGATACTCTGATCAGGCTCGATGACGTTATAGTCACCCCAGAATTCGGGATCTGCGAAGGCTGAAACCTCTTCCGTGAAGAAGTCAGTAGGTTTCATCCTTTCCTTTGAGGTGAACTTAACCACGTCTTCCTCTGTGCGGTCAGTGATGGCCAGCTCAGACATGGTTGTATAGTTGGTGTTGAACAGTTTCTTTTTCCAGTCAACCTTGAACTTGACCTCAGCCCTTGAGTGGGCGAAGTACCATTTGCCATCCACTTCGCGGTAGCGGACAAGATATGATGTAACCTCAGGTGTGACCTGCATTCCGATGGGTTTCTTCCTGATGAACATGGATGCCGCCAGTTCCTTGTTTTCAAGGTTGAAAGAAAACTCCGCTTCTGCAATTGCATATGTCTTGATGTCTATGTACAGGGTGCCCTGGTACAGCGGGGTTGTAATAGAAGGCTTCTGGAAGAATTTGATGACATAGTTTGTACGGTCATCTATGGCAACGATGCTCGACAACTCGAAGTCGTACTGGGCGAGGGCTTCCCTGGTGAGGAAGGTCTCGGGATTCTTGACTATGTCAAGATACAGCGTTGTTGTTGGGCCGCCCTGCAGCTTGAAGAGGACGGTGTCCATCTTCGCGACATCATTGCTCTTTCTTCCCTTGTAGATCCTTACGGCATCAAATCTGAGATCATTCTGATAAGGCGCCTTGAATATTTCCACGAGGGCTTCACCGATAGAGATGTAACTGCGGTTTTTCTTGATTGTCTCGCGATAGAAGCCGGTCATTTCATTTGGCACCGTGGGATAGTTCTCACCAAAACGCGAGATCACCTGTTCGAGGATCTCTTCCGGCACCATCGGCTTGACGATTATTTCTTTTATAGGTATCATTGCTGTTTCAAGCTCAATGACGTTGCGCTGGCCGTTCGTTTTCATATCCGAAATAGCCATCACCTTGTTCTTGTAGCCCACAAAGGAGAATTCTACCTTACCCGTTTCGCCCTCGCTGACTTTCAGAATGAATTCACCGTCAAGGTTGGTCACGGTCGATACATTGCTTCCCTGTACAGCCACCCCTGCAAAAACCAGCGGGAGGCCTGTTTCGGTATCGATCACCTTTCCTCTGATGACGGTTACCTGTTGCTGTTCTTTCTTCGGCCTGGCCGAAGGTCCAGTTGCAAGCAGATCTCCTGCTGTTATAAGGGAGAGGAGCGTTGCAGCTATTACTGAATAAAAGATTCCTGTTTTCATGGTTCTTTAATGTATTAGTTTTTTTATATCCGGATCATCTTTACATACTAATGACCGGAAATGCATCATCTACCCTATACATTGAAGAAAAAATTGTTCATTTGTTGCAATCATGAGTGCTCCGCTTCTGAATGCAATTTACTCAGTTTTCTCTTACGGATTGAAGAGATATGCAGGCTTTTCTGTCACGCCGCCATTGCCTCCGGCAATAAGTGTCGAGCTGAGCAGCAGGTGCAACCTCTCATGCCCTGAATGCGTTACCGGCGCCGGCCTCCTGGAAAGGGGGAATGATTTCATTGATTTAAAAATTGCCGGGAAAATTGCCGAAGAG
>Ga0208980_10001501_pt1 | contig 14145 bp, 9 predicted proteins | sample WetSurMetagenome_3_FD_187993 | JGI IMG/M metagenome (GOLD analysis project Ga0208980, IMG submission 187993) | Wetland microbial communities from Twitchell Island in the Sacramento Delta, sample from surface sediment Aug2011 Site A1 Bulk (version 2) | ecosystem: Environmental > Aquatic > Marine...
GATTTGGGAAGGATCCATAAGGAATGTTTCAGGATCAGTATCCACGAATACCGGCAATGCCTTGTTCATGAAGATAACATTATATGATGCGATGAATGTGTAAGGTGAGACCAGCACTTCATCGCCGGCATCTACTCCAAGAGCTTTAAGGGAAGTGATCAGCGCAGTTGTTCCGCTGGCAGTGGCAAGGCATCTTTTAGAACCCATAAGTTCAGCATATCTGGCCTCAAAATCAGCAACATATTCACCGTCACCCCGCCACCATTTACCGGAACGAAGCATATCGGTTATGTTTTTCTCCGCAGACTGATCCCATACCGGCCATTGTGGCCAGGGGAGTTCATGAACTTTTGTACCGCCGTTTATTGCAAGCTTTTCCTGAGGTATGCCAACAGAAAAGGCCGGAATCGACCAGTTAACCATTGTTCCAAGGGCACCTGCAGATGCTGCAGTTATTGCCTGACGACGGGTGATCTTTTTTGCTGCCATGATATTATTATTAAAATCCTGAAGCCTTTAACCAGTTTATACACAGATCAGGCCACTTTGATTCTGTTTCCTTTCCACCGGCCAGTCCATATCCGTGTCCGCCTTTCTGAAAAATATGAAGCTCTGAAGGAATATTGAATTTTACCAGCCCTTCAAAATAAACCATACTATTCTTTACTGGGACGGTTTTGTCGTCTGCAGAATGAACAAGGAAAGCAGGTGGTGTTTTTTCATTGATCTGCAGTTCATTGGAGAATCGTTTAACAGCTTCCGGAGAAGGATTTGCCCCGATGAGATTTCTCCTTGACCCTGCATGTGTAAAGGAAGAATCCATCGTTATGACGGGATATATGAGTAAAGAAAAGTCAGGGCGCGCGCTTATTGTATCTTTCGGCTCATATACTTTTTCGCTATAATGAGTTGAGAGGGTTGAGGCCAGATGACCTCCTGCGGAAAATCCCATTACTCCTATTTTGTCTGGATTTATATTCCATTTTGATGAATTCCGGCGAATGGTACGCAAAGCCTCCTCGGCATCCTGAAGAGGGCCGACAGATTTATCTTTCATTATTATATCAGAAGGCAGCCTGTATTTAAGGACTATCCCTGCAATGCCATATTCATTAAGCCATTTTGCAATTGCATTACCCTCATGGTTAAAGGCCAGTGCAGCATATCCTCCACCGGGACAAATGAGTACAGCAGTTCCTGTTGCCTTATCAGTGGGAGGGAGGTAAACATACAGGGAAGGGATCGTCACTTTCTCAAACCTTGTCGGCACCCCATCAGAAATCGTTGCTTTTTCACTGTAATTCATGTTGAGTATCAGATCCGGAATGCCATCCGGCCAGAGATTAAGAGTTGATGTTTGTGATTTTAATACAGGGGATAAAACCAACAGCACAAAAAATAAAATACGTGTCTTCATAGTGAATAATTTTCCAGGTAAAAGTAAGTCAAAAATCAAGTATCTGACCGTCAGATTCAAGTTTTGATTTAATTTCTTCATAGCTGAGGTTATAAATAGTGCTTCTTTTCTCAATTGCCATTACAGCTATTGTTCCTGCACTCTGACCCAGGATCATAAATACAGGCTCCATCCTTATCGATCCGAACGCAATATGTGAACATGAAACGCATACCGGAACAAGTAAATTGCTGCACTCTTCTTTTTTTGGCATCAGCGATCCGAGGTCAATCTGATATGGTCTTTCAGGACGTACACCAATATCTCCCTCATTCTGGACAAAACCTTCGGGAGTGACATATCTCTGTACATTATGTGAATCCATTGTATATGAACCCATCCCTGCAGGCCTTGGCACTTTTCTTTTTCCAAGGACATCATTTTCTGTCATTACATATTCACCGATCATCCTGCGGGCTTCCCTTACATAAATATTATAAGGCCAGTTGCCGTTATCAGTAAACTCATCTTTTGCATACCCCCATTTGTTCATAGTCTCCCTTACTGATTCCGGCAGCCGCCTGTCTGTTGCCATAAAGTAGAGCAATCCTTTCTGATATTGGATATGCTCTTTGATTATTGCCTTTCTGCGCTCATATGTTGCCTCAGGATAATCCCAGTTCATACCAATATTATCATAACTGAAGGGTCCGTGGTTGTTTACATCTGTTTTTGCGTTTGGAATAGGGTCATATTTACCAAAAAACTCGCTCCAGCGCGTTTCAGATAATCTGACAAGGAGTTCGTATTGCGTACTGTCATAACCTTCCGGTTTTGTTATTGATACCCTGTTATCAGGATTCTGTGTAAGACATAATCTGAAACAATAAGCCTGTATTTTGTTATCGCCTGATCCGTTTTCACCAGGGATTTCAGAAGATATCCGGGGCAGAAGGCCGCTTGAAGGATTGCCGGAGATCTTATATGGATCAACTTTGTCCTTGAAATAATGTCCGTGATGAAATACTCCTTTCTGAACGCCGTTCCATGTTTCGTTATAGACACTGTTTGCTTCACGTCCGACAGCGTAACTGACACCGGCAGATGCCATAAGATCTCCTTCATAGGTTGCATCAATAAAGATCCTGCCCTTAAAAATCTTTCCGCTCACTGTGCTTATGGAGACTATCTTTGTGCCCTTCCTGATTACTCCAGTTTCTCTTTTAAGCCATTCATCCCTGTAAACAGGAATATTATTTTCAGAGATCATTTTTTCGAATGCTTCTTCGGCAACATGAGGTTCAAAAATCCACATCGTCCTTTTGTCTCCGTCGATTGCCGGACTGCCCTGTCCCCTGTTTCCATATTCCGACTGTTTCTGCCAGTTCCATGATTCCGGTTTCTGGTAGTGCAGATAAACAAGCTGGTAGAACTCCCGGGCAATGCCGCCGATAACCTCCTTGTTGCCGGTATCGGTAAATCCGAGGCCGGAGGATGATAATCCACCCAGATGTTTATCGGGAGATACGATGATCACAGATCTTCCCATCCTTGCAACCTGAACTGCAGCGGTCACAGCTGCAGAGGTTCCACCGTAAACGATGACATCGGCTTCAAAAGATTGTCCTCCTTTTTCAGGTGTACATTGTGCATTAAAGAAGCCGAATAGAACAGAAAACAATAGGACAAAAATATGTTTCATTGGCTGATTTTAATTTGCCACCAAGACTCCAAGACACTAAGCTACACCAAGGAAGGTTTTATTTAATGGCCTCTGTGAACCTTGGTGTCTTTGTGCCTTGGTGGCATTCTTCTCATAGTACAATTTTATTCATCCCTGCTCCAAGCCTGTACGTTAACTTAGATGTCACTTCAAAGTCACATTCCATATTCCCGGGAAGAGTAATGAAATATTTCCTGGATTTCCCATTATCCCTGAATTCAACAGTAATTGTTCCGCGGATTGTCGCGACTTTAATTTTGCTGTATTTCAGATTTCCAAGCTGTGGTTTTATCACAACGCGTCCAAACCCTGGAACAGCAGGAGATATTCCCCACATGTATCCGGGAATTATATTCGCAGGTGCAGCACCCCATGCATGGTTCCAGTCGGAGTTAGGCTTGTATTTCATATCCCATGCTTCCATTGTGATTGTCGATCCGCTTTGAATCATATTCCACCAGCTTCTGTCGGAAGTTGCAGTCAGGAGACTATAAGCATAGTCGTATTCACCGTATCTGTACAATCCTTCAAGCAGGTACTGTGCGCCATATACGCTGCACGCCATGCCTCTCGACTTGATGAAGTCAGTAACACTTTTTATATTTTCTTTTGGAACAAGATCAAATGCAAGCGCCATCATATTTGCATGCAAAGAAGAATGTTCTGAGTTTTCACCATCCACATATATACCTTTTGATCTGTCGAGTAATTTTTCATTGAAAATAGTTCTGACTTTTTCCGAAAGCACCTGGAATGAATACGAATCTTCATAATTATCCAGTTCCCTTGCGATTTCTGCCATCAGAACAAGATTCCTGTAATAGAAAGCATTTACAACGGTATTGATTTCAACCATATCATAACCATCTCTTTCGCCATCGGGACCGGCAAGTTTCCATCCGGTATCCTTCTGTGCAGGAGGCCAGTCAACAATATCCCTTATCCTTTCTTTTGAATTTGAAAAGCCGAGACTTCTCATTATTTCATCAGAAACATTTTTAGAACTGATAAGACCATCTTCCCTGGCAAGCGATGTTAATGACTTACATTTCAACTCATCATAGAACTCTTTTACAGACTCTTTATTCCCTGTGAACATCAGGTCGTTGTAGAACATCAGGACTGTATGAAGGATCCATTCTGTCGGCCAGGTGGGATGATTAATAAAATATTCACTGGTAACTCTGCCCATTGAGTATTCACGATCGGTATAGTAATGTCCGAGCTGGTTTATATATGCATCAGCCTCATATGGGATCCTCTCCCTGTCACCATCAACATAAATGCCGGCAAAGGATGTTGCTTTAATTGAATATTTGCAAATATCCCATATAGAGTTGAGGATGGTGTCCGAACAGGTAAATGAGGAGGAGCTGTCATCAAGATAATAAGTAACTGCCCTTTGAATCACATCTCCGGATAACATCTCTTCCGGGAAGTTTTCGATCTCCACATAACGAAATGGTGTAATAACACCAATCGAATCGGGAAGATGAATTGCTGCCGGTCCGGTATTTCTTCCATCCGGAGGCAAGCTTAAAGTATATTCTTTTACCCCTGGCGAGACAGGAAGAAGAGCTTTCTGATATCTAATTGATCCTCCGGGGTTCCTGTCTATTATCCCATCCGGTGTAAGCTTCTCACCAAGATGAATAACAAGAGTGTCGTTTCTCTTTGGCGATATCCGGAAGGAGAGAATTCCGAATGCATCTTTCCCAAAGTCGAACAACAAATGCTGATCTGAGAATTTAACAATACTCCCTGGTTCATTCAGAGAATAAACAAAGCTATTTGAGGTGGAATGATAACCTTCCGGATGTCCGGTTGAAAACTGCTCTGTTTCTGAATAGAGTGTTGGTTTGTTTTTATAATCCCAGATACGGACTTTCCAGAAATATTTTGTATCAGGCTTCAATCCAATCCCGGTTTCAACTTCAACAGAATTGCGGCTCATGACCTTTCCGCTGTCCCACGCATCTCCGTTATCTGTTTCAATTTTTTCCCGGGTTGTTGAAACAAGGATCTGATAAGCCGACTGAAATTTGCTCTTTGCCGGGACGATCCACGTCAGTTCAGGTTTTAAATCGAGAATCTTTATCACTTCCGGCTGACGGATAAATTCCACCATTAGTCCATATGGGACACGCGGCTCTTTATCTGCCGTTCCGGAAGTCAACAGAAAAACCAGTATGACAGGTAGAAATATTATAATTCTATTTCTCATGACTGATCATCATTATCTTCATTTCATATGGTTCAAATTTCACAATTTCACCTTCCGTTGAACCGGTTACATTCAGTGAAAATGGGTCAATCCATTGCCGATGCCCGGTCAGAGTCAATCCTTCAGCGGTTTTTCCCTTCCCGACAATCTCCGGCTGACGGCCGATTTGCGTAAACAAAATATGTTCATCCTCATTAAACAGCAGATAATAATCATTGCCCTCTTTTTGAACGTGCCGGTACCTGATATTTATAGTCCCCTTAGTGAGATAAATATCAGGCAAGACAGTTTTAGAAACAGCATTGACAAAATCATCGTTTGTCTTATATATTAAAGCTCCCTTGAAATAAGATGCTGCATTTGAATTTGCATTAATGATAAGATGCCCTTCTTTTGCGATCTTTCTTAATAACGGCTTAGCTTTTTCGGGAATAAATGAAAGTGTGTCGATTATCAGGACCCTGTAATTCATTCCGGCAATCTGCACTCCCGTTTTGGTGATCTTTGCATCTTCCCAGAGATGCCTGATCTCGAGATAATTAAAATCCTCTGGCATCTGGTACAATATTTTTGCTGACTTATCAGGAAGGTATGTAGCATCGCACAGGATAGCAACATCGCATACCTGTCGCGAATCGGTATTAAGCCAGCTCATACGGCGGCAGGCATCGGCAAAAAGCTTATAATCCTTCCACCATGATGCATTTGGACCAACATCAGGAGGTCTTTCTTCAAACCTTGGTCCGCGGATCGAATAATAAAAAGCATGAGGTATCAGGAAGTTTTGTCCGCGAACAAAGCACCAGTTGGCAAGCCATAACATTTCTTCATAAGTAAGGTTATGTCCGTAAGCGCCATAAAGCTCATTCGAATTACGCCGGTATCCCAGATGAAGCATTGAACTTGATGCGCATTTCGCCATTGTGGAGTGCTGACCTTCAAGAGCTTTGGGCCCGGGTTCAACATATCGCCATACCAGATCCTGTCCCGGGATCTGGAAATATCGTTCCGTGCCGATATCCATCGAACCTGCCGGATGCCCCATCAGCGATATATCGTGAAGATAGCACCAGTTGCCCAGGCGTTGATAATAATTTTCTTCCAGGCATATATTTATTGCGCGGTTATAGTCACTGCGGTGTCTTTTTGAATCCGGATTATCATTATACCATAAATCAGCAAGACATGGAGTTATATCATAACCAATAATGCGGCTTATCTGGGGCAGTAGAGAGGTATTTCCAGGGACAACACCTCTTGCACTGCCTCTTCCGAGAGGCGAAGGTTCGTCCGTGAAAATCCCGATTACCGTCTTCCCGAAATATTTTCCGAACACAGTTGCATACTTATCATAAACAAGTTCAATGAAGCTGGTTACAGCGTCAGGATTAAGAATGTCGCCTGCCGGAGGTGATTCCTCACGAAGCCGCTGTTCTCCCTCATTCAGGTAATGGAGCCCCCGGATCACTCCGCCAGAAGACTGTTCAATTATTGCGACACGGGAGCCAGCCGGTCTGTCAAGGATAGCAACAAGGTTCGCTCCTTCAGGTATTTTCGGATCTTCACCCTGTTCTAGATCTATCTTGGCAAATCCTCTGGCAGCATGTGCCGGATTCCTTGCAACCACCTGTCCGCCTGATGAACCTGAAGGATACATCCCCTCGTCGTACAGAACAACATACATGTTACGCTTTGCAGCCTCATTGATGGCGACATCCATAAAGTGGATCATTTCCGTTGAAAGCCAGGTCATATTTGCCGGTAATCCGATCCTTGGATGGATAACAAATCCATAAACGCCATGTGCTTCAAAGTCAGCAATCTGACGTACTATTTCTTCATCCTTTAATGTGTCGTTCCAGAACCAGAATGGCATCACTGAAAACTCACGCGGCGGATCGACAAAATCCTTTGGTAATTCCTGGGCATTTATAAATGGAATTATTAAAAGTGTCAGCAGGCATGGAAGAGAAGTTTTCTTAACTAATGAATTCATAATGTTTGTAATGAAGGGTATTAATAAGTTGTTTTTGATAAAGCTAAAGATATTCAATATGAAATGAATTTCATTAAGAAAAATTAACCAGGTAGAACACGGAGAACACGGAATTACACGGATGAGATCACTGAGAAATCATTTTGAAACTGTTTTCTTCTCTGCGTCTCTCCGTGAAATCCGTGGTAAAAAGAAGGAAATAAATTGAAAGTGATTAACTTCGTTCAGCAGTATTATAAATTAATTCAAAACATCTTAATATGAAGTCATCGATATCTCGTTTTATTGTTATTTTATTAACAGCAACTATCTGGCATTCAACAGTATCAGCCCAGGATGTCCCGGCAAGCGAAAACAGAATCGTGGCTGGTATTCCTGTGAACTATGATGAGGATAAGGTCGGTAGTTATACTCTTCCCGATCCGCTGGTAATGCTAAACGGCAAGAAAGTTAAAAACGCAAAACAATGGTATAATAAACGAAGGCCCGAAATACTCAACCTGTTCTATGAATACCAGTATGGTAAAGTACCTGAGAAGCCCAAAGACATGTCGTTCAATGTATTTGACAAGGGTACACCTGCACTTGACGGGAAAGCCCTTAGAAAGCAAGTGACGGTATATTTTACAAAAGACACATCCAACTATAAGATGGATATATTGATCTATCTTCCTCCGGATGCGAAAAGACCTGTTCCTCTCTTCCTCAATTTCAGCTTCTCGCCTAATGCAACAGTTGCAAATGATCCCGGAATAAAAGCAGGCACCATGTGGGGGAGGGATGGGAAGAGAGTCCCGGTGAACCGTACCGGCAGATTTGGCAGGATGAATATTAACCAGTTCCTTGATGAAGGAATAGGTTTTGCCAATATCTGCTATGGCGATATAGAACCCGACTTTGCGAAAGGTTACAAATCCGGAATAAGAAGTTATTATGCCCGGCCGGATACTGCCTATCCCGCACCCGATCAATGGGGAGCAATATCTGCATGGTCGTGGGGTCTAAGCCGTGCCATGGACTATTTTGAAACAGATCCGCAGATCGATGCAAAAAAAGTTGCTCTTTTCGGGGTTTCGCGTCTTGGAAAAACCGTTCTGTGGACAGGGGCCCGCGACTCACGTTTCGGAATGGTAATAGCAAGCTGCGGGGGTGAAGGCGGCGCTGCATTGTCGAGACGCAACTATGGCGAAAACATCGATCATATGACACACCCTACAAGATATTCCTACCAGTTTGCAGGGAACTGGAGAAATTATAAGGATGATTTCTCAAAATCACCTGTCGACGCTCATATGCTGGTTGCTTTGATGGCACCAAGACCTTTGCTCCTGCAGACCGGAAATACCGATTACTGGTCGGATCCCAAAGGTGAATTCCTGTCGGCCGTTGCAGCAGAACCGGTATGGAACCTGCTCGGTAAAAAAGGACTTGGTACAGACAAATGGCCTGCTCCCGGTGAACCGATTCTGAATGATCTCGGATATTTTATGCATGATGGAGGGCATGGGGCAATGCCCGGAGATTATCCGATCTTCATTAAGTTTATGAAGATGCACTTCTTTGATAAACCCTCACCCAATCTACGTCATACCTGAATGGTGATGGAGTTTTGGAAGGATCACCACCATTTGCACCAATAGCCTGGTTTATAAGAAGATAGTGCGGCTGGAGGAAAGGATTAAAACCATCAGGGTTTATTGTTTCACTGACGGATACGCTGTTCATCAACCGGTCGTCAAGATAGAGTTTTATGGAATCCTTATCCCAGTCCATTCTCCAGATATGGAATTTTTTTGCCCATTCGTTATCGTTGCCAATAACTTCTGTCAGGGGCATTTTAAGGTCGTCCCATCTGGCAATTCCTCTTTTTTCGGTACCCCATGCGAAATTGGCAAGCATAATGGGGCCGGTTTTATTCCTGAAGAATTCCATTATGTCGATCTCTCCGCATGACGGCCAGGGTCCGGAAGTCCCGAGTGACCAGAAAGCAGGCCACGAACCGCAGGCAGTATCAATTCTTGCACGCATCTCAAAACGCCCGAATTGCCACTGCTGCAATCCCCTTGTTTTTATACATGCGGAAGTATATTCTGCAAATTCCCTTGAAGTTTTCCAGTCGCTGCTGCCGGATACATAATTCGGATTACTGACTTTTTCCCTCCTGCCTTCAATTAACAGAAGACCATCTTTACAATTTGCATTTTCAGCCTGATACCACTGCAACTCCCGGTTCCTGACAAATCCGTTTTCGCAGATCCAGTTTGCAGGATCAGGCTTGCCATCGGTATTAAATTCATCGTGCCATACCAGCTTCATGCCTTTAACTTTGGCAGGGTTACTGAAATCAGCTTTATACGGATCAGACCTCTGTGCAAGAAGAGATATTGAGAATGTTACTGCCAGGAAGAAGGTAAAAATTTTCTTTATCTTCATAAATATCTTAGTGTTTCTTGGTGACTTGGTGTCTTTGTGACAAAAAAAAAGAAACGCCACCAAGGCACAAAGACTCAAAGGATCAACAAGGTAGAAATAATATGAATAAAAAATAATTATGATTCAGGAAATCTTTTTTTTGATGCCTGCTTTATAGGTTGAAATAGCCCTGATCCTTGCAAAGTCGTGGTTGACCATTTTTTCAGGGTAACCGGGTTTGTCGAATTCTTTAACCCATCGTTTTATGTATTTTTTTTTCGGATCAAATTTTTTCTGTTGTGTTTCCGGATTAAACACCCTGAAATATGGTGCTGCATCACAGCCTGTTCCTGCTGCCCACTGCCAGTTTCCATTATTTGAAGAGAGCTCATAATCAAGGAGTTTTTCTGCAAAGTATGCTTCACCCCACCGCCAGTCAGTAAGCAGATGCTTGCAAAGAAATCCCGCAGTTATCATCCGCACCCTGTTATGCATATAACCTGTTTCATTAAGCTGCCGCATCCCGGCATCAACTATGGGATATCCGGTTTCACCTCTGCACCACCTGTCAAAGTCTTTTTCATTATTTAACCACTGTACGTCATCATAGGACGGCTTGAAATTTCCCGTTACTACATGAGGAAAATTAAAGAGGATCTGCATGAAAAACTCACGCCAGATCAGCTCATTCAGAAATGTAATATTTTCATTCAAAGCGATGCTTACGACAGTTCTGATGCTGACCGTGCCAAATCGGAGATGTGGAGAAAGATAACTGGTTTTATCATCTGCAGGCAGATCGCGGTACTTATCATAGTCCGGGATAACTGACAGATCATAAGGCCTCGCAATAATCCTGCTCTTCCTGAAACCCGGCTCATCCGGCAAGAGAAAAGGAAACGTGATCTTATGAAAGTTGTCCGGTATTCTTTTCACTTTACCGGTGCGCACTTTGATGTTTTCTTTGAACTTCTGAAGCCACCTGTTCCTGTATGGAGTGAAAACGATATATGGCTTGTTGTCAGGCTTAAGAATCTCGCCTTCCTCAAATATCACCTGATCTTTGAACCTGTTAAGCGGTATATGCTTCGACTTCAGTATCGTTTCAACGGCATTGTCTCTGCTTATGGCGTAGGGTTCATAATCTTTGTTGAGATAGACTGCCCCAATATCAAAAACAGTGATAAGCTTTTTCCAGACCGTTGCAGGATCACCCTTTTCAATATAGAGAGAGCTTCCTCTCTTCTGCAGATCCTTAATCAGTGACGACAGTTTTTCAAGTATAAACGAAACTCTTGGATCATCTGAAGGTAATTCATCAAGAATATTTGTATCGAAGATAAAAACAGGAAGAACAGGATTCCCTGAATTCAGTGCAGCGTTCAGACCTGTATTGTCATCAAGCCTGAGGTCGCGTCGGAACCAGAAAATGCTGATCTTCATGGTTTTTCAGTCCTTGTATTTAAAAATACGTTCAGCTGTCAGCCTGGAGCTGATCATAACCATGGGCAGACCGGTTCCGGGTATTGTCGAAGCTCCGGTGTAAAATACATTTTTAAATTGTTCATCATAATTCTTCGGTCTGAATCCTCCGATCTGAAGCATTTTGTGAGACAAACCCAGTCCGCTTCCCCTGTGCAGGTTAAACTGATTCTGCCACTCTTCCGGTGTGTAAACTGTTCTTGACACGATATGTGGTTTTATATCAGTCCCTGTTCTTTTTGAGAAATCATCAATGATCCTGTCTACAACTTCATCCTTATCGTGCCAGCTCTTTTTAAACCTCAGGTCAGGGACAGGACAGACAAAAAACAGGCTTTCACAACCTGAAGGTGCACATTCGGGATTAGATCTTGACAGGACATTGACATAATAATAGGGTGTTTCATCTATGTTGGCACTGGTATATACCTTCCCGGCATATTCCCTGTAGTCAGTTCCCAGGTAGTAATTATGATGATGGATTTCAGGAAGTTTACAGTCAATTCCAAGATATATTGTCAGCGAGCCCATTGTCCACTCCATTCTGTCGAGTTTCTCTTCAGAAAACTCTTTCCTTTTAAATATTTTCCCCCTGAAAACAGCCGCATCGGCATTGATCACTATTATATCTGCGCCCCACTTCTTACCGGTCTTATCCACAACATATTTCAGCTTATCACCTTCAGCAATAAAATCAGTGATTTCGGTATTATATGTGATCTTTACATTTTCCTTTTTTAGCTCTTCAACTATTCCTTCGATAATCTTATACATGCCCCCTTCAACATTAAAATAGCCGTCATGCATGAATTCAGTATAGGAGAGTAATGTGTATGTTGCCGGAGTATCAAAAGGAGTTCTTCCCAGAAAAAATGCCACGAGGGAAAGTATCTCCCTTGCCTCTTTTGAGCTGAAATACCTTGATACCTGACCCCAGAAGCTTCTGAAGAGGGTAGCGATATGCGCCGGACCTACTCTTGGCAGAGTCAGAAAGTAATGAAGAAGTGAATCATAGTTGCTTTTGATTACGATGTTTGTGTCATGATACAGCCTTCCGCTTTTGTTTAGATATCTCTTCATAGAAGTCTCAAAATCAGGCTCGACATCATTGAATTCAGCAGCCAGCTTTTTAATATCCCTGTAAAGATGATATACCTTATTGCCGTTCTTAAAGCTCACTGTATAGAGAGGATCAAGACTGTAATATTTAAAAGGAAGTGTAATGTTGCACTCTCTGGCAAAATCAGTGAATTCATACGACATGCTGAAAAAGCTGGGACCTGTATCGAAAGTGAAACCATCTTTTTTTATCTGGTTAAGCCTTCCTCCTGCCTGAAAGTTCTTTTCAATAATTTCAACATTGTAACCTTTTTTTGCCAGCCTGAGAGCTGTTGCCAGTCCGCCAAGGCCGGCGCCTACAACAAGTACATTTTTTGCCATATCTATGATTCTTTCATTTTCTTTAACAACTGAGGATATAACTCATCCCTTACATAGGTGAAACCCGGCTCCAGCTTCAGAATATGTTCATATATATCTTTTGATGAAGCATAATCGTTAAGGTAATAGTATGACTGACCGATAACGATCAGCACAGCAAGATAATTCCAGTTCTCCCGGCTGCCGGCCGGATCTTTTTCCAGTATCTGCCTGGCTTTTATATAATACTCTATCCCTTCCTTTTTAGAACCACCCAGGGACTTCGGCATGTAGAACTGGATATTCCCGAACTGGACATATCCAAGGTAATCATCATTTCCGAGTTCCATCGCCTTTTTTGCATATTCGACACTCCTGAATCCGTTGTATGCGACAGATAAAGGATTAATCCCAATTCTGAATCCACAAAAAGCAGCATTATAGGCATTTACAGTGGATAATCTGAACTTCTGCTTTTCAAGATAATCGATATTCTTCTGTGCAAGCTCGAGGTAATGTTTCGCTTCATTTTTTTTATCATAACCGAGGCAGTATCCGATATATCCATACTGGTAATTGACCAGCTCCAGAGTAAACTCATTTGACTTGTCGGGAATTGCGTTCATACGGTCTATGACATTTTTCCAGAGTTCCATTCTATTGTTCACGTATGCATAATATACCTCCGAACGGTAACTGGCATTGAGCTCAGAACCGCAAATGATGAGCATCAGAAGAAGTATTACTCTATGTTTCGTCCTTTCCATTGAAATTTTTTGTAGAACTTATTTATAAATGCTTTATAAATGAATATCCCCATTGAGTATTGCAGGGGAATGATGAATCCAAGGTTTTCGATTATGTTCTGGTAACTTGCAATTGAGATAAAAACCCGGGTAAGCAGATATGCTATCAGGTAGCCGACGAACAGGTCTTTTGAGAGGAAAAACAATGGTACCAGGAATCCGAATGTTGTAATTAACCAGAACATAACAGCAAATAAAAATGAATTTCCAAAGAAAGCAATGACATTTTTTGAGAATCCCTCTGCCGCATCACTGAAGCCGGTGTACATTCTGCAGTTTATATTATCGTCGCCGGCCAGGCAGGCTATCTTATGATCTTTTTCTTTCAGATATTTCGATATTGCAATATCCTCTACTTTGTTTCCTTTCAATAGCCGGTGAGGCTTAATTGAGTGATAATCGTCTGCGCTGAAGAACATGAATTGCCCGTTGGCAGCAGAAAGTGAAGTGAATTTCGATCTTCTGACAAATACAAGCGGCAGTAGTGAAAGGAGAATATAATTCATGTTTGGAACCGTAATCTTTTCTCCAATGGATACAATAACCTGTTTGGGGAAAATTGAAATGAGTGAAAGTCCCTCTTTTTTTGCAAATGCCACTGTTTTGCCAATAGTATTGTTTTTTATTCTGACGTCAGCATCCAGGAAGAGCAGATATTTGCCTTTGGCATATTCTGACAGTGAGTGG
>Ga0208980_10001502_pt1 | contig 14142 bp, 9 predicted proteins | sample WetSurMetagenome_3_FD_187993 | JGI IMG/M metagenome (GOLD analysis project Ga0208980, IMG submission 187993) | Wetland microbial communities from Twitchell Island in the Sacramento Delta, sample from surface sediment Aug2011 Site A1 Bulk (version 2) | ecosystem: Environmental > Aquatic > Marine...
CCGGCCGGTTTTTTTGCCTAAACCTCCGGCACTTTGGCTTTTGGGATTGGCGAGAGCAAGATACCCAGGGTTCAAGGACTACCATCCCACCAAATACGACGGATGTCAACGGTTGAAAAGCCCGTTGATTGAGAACCGGATCCGGCGGTAGGATTTCCCCTGTTTGTGCTCTGGAGAATTCCGCGCGGCCTTTTTCGCAGGGGACGTTGCAAGGGCATTCTGGTATAACTACCGGCACGATTCGGGCTGTGGAGAGGGCCCCGGGATCCGCGGATTAAGCACACGGATCCCAATGTAGGAGCAGGGATGGACAGTCAGTTGATCGTCGTATTCATCGTGATCGTCGTTGCGCTCTTATTTGATTTCCTCAATGGTTTTCACGATGCCGCGAACTCAATCGCCACGGTAGTGTCAACCAGAGTCCTGTCGCCCCGCGCCGCGGTATTGCTGGCGGCAGTGTGCAACTTCAGTGCGGCTTTTTTTCTGGAAACGAAGGTTGCGGCTACGATTGGCCATGACATTGTTCATTCGCAGTTTCTGGACCCCTATATGGTCATGTTCGGCCTGTTTGGGGCAATAATATGGGACCTGATAACCTGGTGGTTCGGATTGCCGACCAGTTCCTCGCATGCGCTTGTGGGAGGCTTCGGGGGGGCGGCCGTAGCCAAAGCCGGGTGGATTGCGCTGAAGCCCGCAGGATTCCTGAAGATAGTCCCGTTTATTGTTATAGCTCCCATCATCGGGGTCATTTTGGGCCGCTTGATGATGATGCTGATGAACCACATCTTCCGAAGTTCCTCGCCGAGGAAGGTGGATAAGCTGTTTCGCAGGGGCCAGCTTGTTTCAGCCTCGATTTTCAGCTTCAGCCATGGCATGAACGATGCGCAGAAAACCATGGGCATTATCCTGGCGCTTCTCATTTCGGCCAATCTGGCGCCCGCGACTTCCCCGGACGGCAGGGCCCATATCCCTCTTTGGGTGATCTTCGCCTGCAATACCGCCATGGGTTTGGGAACCTATTTCGGAGGCTGGAGAATTGTCAAAACCCTGGGAATGCGGCTCACAAAGCTGCTGCCAGTGGGCGGATTCTGCGCCGAAACCGGAGGAGGGGTCACCATCGTGTTCCTTTCCCTGCTCGGGATTCCTTTGAGCACCACGCACACGATCACAGGCGCAATCGTCGGAGTCGGCTCCGTCCAGCGAATGTCGGCCGTGCGATGGGGGGTTGCCCGCAATATTCTTTGGGCCTGGATTCTCACGATTCCGTGCTCCGCCCTGATCGGAGCTTCGCTCGAGTTCCTGGCGCGTCCCTTTCTGCCGAAATAAAGGCCTTTCGAGAATCCCGGATACGCAGCCTATAGTCCCAGCTTGCCCATGAGGCGATCCAGGCGATGCTGGAGGCTCGAATGCCAATGCATGTACGGACGCCGGCTGATGGATCCGGAATGGAAGGCTTCCTGGAGCTGAACCAGCGCCTCCCGGGTCAGGGACGCCGCTTTCTGAGGCAGGCGCGCATAGTGTTCATAGTAGATGGCCAGCTGTTCATAGGCCTTGAGGCCTTCAGGGGAATTGCCGAGCAGCCTTTCCCATTGAGCGTTCGAAAGCTCAAAATCCCGGTCGCGCTTGGCCAGAAACGCCAGTTCTCTGCGGGCGACCAGTTCGGCATCCTTCGGCAGTCCGCCGTCGAGAGCTTTCCGGTACATCTGTCCGGCCAGGCGCTGCTCCCCGCGCCGGTGCAACAGCCGCGAAATTCCGAAGAGTTCTTCGGCGCACGCCTCGCACTTCTCCGGTTCCGCGAGAATCCGCGTAATATGCAGAGCAAGCGATGCCAGGCCGCATAGATCCATCTGGTTGTGGCGAAACACTTCCGCCATCTCTTCCGGTGGGCTTCCACGGAGGAAATCGAAGTATATTTGCGGGATCGTTTCGGAAGGAATGTCCCGCCCGCGGTCCAGCCGCAAGACCTGGCGCTCCAGTTCGGAAAGGGCGACGGACTTTAGGCGCAGGCGCCAGAGCTGGCGCGCCGGATGGAGAAAATCCAGGTGCGCCGCAGGCGCCTGGATGGGTCCCAGCCGTCTCATCTGAAAACGGGTCTGCATCAGCGGCCAGTCAAAACTCTTCCCGTTGAACGTTACCAGCACAGTTCCCTGCGCGAATCGATCCAGGAGGGCAAAAAGCATGGAAGGCTCTTCGCCGTGATCCCGCATGAAATACTGCTGAATCACGAAACTGTCTTCTTCCCACCAGGCCAGCCCGACCAGGAAAGCGTACGTGCCGGTGCCGCCGGCCAGCCCGGTCGTTTCGGTATCCAGGAACAGCCACTGATAAGGATCCCCTATATACTCTGCCGGACAGGAAGCGATAAGCCGGAGCGCCCGGGAATCCATGGCTCCGGGCAACGGCTGGGGAAACCGGCGGCGCACGATCATATGCGCCCCCAGCCGGTTGAAACAAGTTTCGCCACCGAGCAGTTGCAGCAGTCTTTCCGAATTTGCAGAGGCTTCCGCGACCTGGCGCTGTTTGAGGGTCCGGGCATCCGGCCGCAGCGCCGCCACCCGGGATAGCCTGTCCGCAAACGTATCCATTCTCAAATCCCGAATCCCGAATCCCGAATCGACAATCTGTCGAGAATTGCCAGCGCAACTTCCTTTGCGCGATCGCCGGTTTCACCCGCCGGCCCGACACAGGACGGGCAACCCTTCTCGCATGCGCAGCCCGCAATCAGCTCCCGCGTCCGGGCAATCAGCAGGTCGTGGAGATGGAACAACGGTTCGCTCAGTCCGATACCGCCGGGGTAGGCATCGTACAAATACAGCGCAGGCTGGAAGAACTGCTCTCTCTCCGGGGCAGATTCGAGGCGCCGCTCCGCTGGCGCCGACGCCAGGTCCGGCGCTCCCTCCCCGATGGTCGCTCCCAAATCCATGCGGTCGCACATCAGCAGCAGGCTTGCGACGGATTCCAGAGCATACAGCAGGCCGAACAGTCCGTCCTGCCGCTCCGATATCGTGAAAGGGAGCGGGTCGAGCAACAAGCGTTCAAGCGTTACCCAGTAAGCGGTCGTGTGCATTTCGTTCTCAGGCAGCTCGAGCTTCCCGGAACCCACATTTTCAAGCGTATAAAATTTGATCTTTTTGAATCCCACCACTTGGGACCGGACCTGCACGTCACCGTGCGACCTGGACGCCGGCCCTTGAACGGCTTCCGTTTCTTCCACCTCGAGTCTCTGAACCTGAGTGTATCGGATTGCCTGAGTGAAATAGTCCACATCGACCTTTTTTACATAGGCCTTGCGCTGATCGAAGTCGAGGCGCTCGACATGGTATTGCTGGGCCCCGTGCATATATATCGCCTTGGGATGCACGGTCGAAAGCGCGCTCGAGAAATCGACCTCGCCGATGACCTCGGGTTCTCCCGTCTCATCGACAATGACAAAATTGTCGGATGAAACGGACCTCAGGCTGACGGTATCCGCGGGATAGGCCTCCTGGGTCCAGTACCAGAAGTCCCCGCTCCGATGCAGGTACCCGGCTTCTGCCAGCCTCTCACACAACAGCGGCAGATCCACTTCCCCGAAGCTTTCACCGGGCTCAATCGGGAGCTCGAACGCGGCGCATTTCAGGTGATTCACGAGGATCTCCAGATTGTCCGGCTGTATGTAGGCGTGTTCGGGAGACCCGGTGAAAAAATATTCCGGGTGCTTGACGATAAATTGATCGATCGGCCGCGAGGAAGCCACGAAAACGGCGCACGAGCTTCCTTTCCTCCTTCCTGCCCTTCCCGCGCGCTGCCAGGTTGAGGCGATCGTGCCCGGATAGCCCGCCATGATCGCCACGTCCAGAGAACCTATGTCAATGCCGAGCTCGAGAGCGTTGGTCGCCACCACGGCCCGTATTTGCCCGCTCCGCAGGCCGCGCTCGATCTCACGCCTTTCAAGCGGAAGATAGCCCCCCCGATAGCCCTTTACAATCTCCGGCGCGCCGGGCGGCACAGGATTATCCTTTTTGAGATAGGTGAGAAGCACCTCCGTATGAAGCCGGCTGTTGGCGAAAACGATGGCCTGGAGGCCGCGTTGCAGGAATCCCCGGGCGATGCGCCAGGTTTCATTGATATAGCTGCGGCGAATTCCCAAAAACCGGTTCACCACCGGCGGATTATAAAAGATGAAGTATTTTTCTGCGGAAGGCGCCCCGTTGCCGTCCAGGACATCAACATCGGCCCCGATAAGCCGGCCTGCCAGCTCTCCCGGATTGGCAATGGTTGCGGAGGAAAAAACAAACTGAGGGTTCCGGCCATAAAACCGTGTAATGCGCTTGAGCCTGCGCAACACATTGGCCAGGTGACTGCCGAAAACTCCGCGGTAGGTGTGGAGTTCATCGATGACGATGTACTGCAGGTTCTCGAAAAGACGCGTCCATTTTGTATGGTGCGGCAGGATGCCGCTGTGAAGCATGTCCGGGTTGGTAAGGACGATATGTCCCTGCTGGCGGATGGATTGCCGGGCATCGGAAGGAGTATCGCCGTCATAGGTGAAAACGCCGAATTTGTCTCCCAGTTTTCTGTCCAGATCCTCCAACTCGGCCAGCTGGTCCTGGGCCAGCGCTTTGGTGGGATAGATGTACAGCGCGCGCGTGTCCGGATTTTCGAGGATCGCGTTCAATACCGGGAGGTTGTAGCAGAGCGTTTTCCCGGATGCCGTCGGCGTGACGACCACGACGTTTTCCCCGCGGCGTGCCTTCTCCGCAGCTTCGGCCTGATGCGAATAGAGCCGCTCGATGCCCTTGGCGTGATATGCTTGCGCCAGTTCGGGAAGCACCCAATCCGGCATAGGCGCCCACTGAGCCTCCTTCGCGGGATAGCGCTGAACAGAGGTTACGACCTCGTTGGCAGCATCGTTGGGCGCCAGTTCCTGGATGATTTCATGGACCTGAATCAATGCGGTGCTGCTCTGGGCCGGACGGTCAGGCATATTGTTCACCTTTTATTCACCACATGGGCAGTCTAGCACGAAGGGCATGGATGGAGCAAAAGCAATTACGAATGATGGATTATTAGGGTCGAACCGGTAATCGGCCAGCGCCCATGGAATTCAGGCTCCCGGCTGTGCTTCCCATAAATTGTTTATATCATATGAGATAGATCAGTAACCGGCCTGAGCAGGATCAGGCGAGCCGGCGAAGGATGGAAGGGGTGAGAAGAGAAACCAGGATGCCTTTTGGCACGCCGCGAGTGCTCTCCAGATCCAGGACGCAAACGCCGCCCTTTTTAAGCTCGATGTAACAGTCAGCCGATCCCCAGGCGATTTCACCGGCTATCTCACCCAGAGAAGGCTGATGGCCAACGATCATCAGGCTTTCCAGCTTCTTTTCATACTGGCTGATCTCGCGATAGAGATCCTGACGGGTGCCGGAAGGGGCGAGCGAGGAAACGGTTTTCAGCGGGATTTTTGCTCCCAGGATTTCGAGCAAAATGTCCGCAGTCTGGCTGGCCCGGGGCAAGGGGCTGCTCATTATGGTTCCGGGGATATATCCCAGGCTGCGCATCCCGGCGGCGGCCTGCCGCATTTTGGCAGCGCCCTCTTCGGTGAGCACGCGCTCGTCGTCCGTGCATCCGGGCGTACCGTGCACAACGGCTATTCCATGCCGCACAATATAGAGAATCATTGCAGCTTTCCTCTAGGAATGTACTTTACAAAGGATATACTATCCGGAAGGAAATTAAAAAAAAATGACTGCATCAAACAACCTTTTGATGGCTGCCATTGATATCGGTTCCAGCGCTATCCGCATGGATGTCGCGGAGATGGGTCCTGACGGTGTAATACGGATACTGGAATCCCTGAAAAAGGGGGTACAGCTCGGCCGGGATGCTTTCACCGAAGGCCACCTCAAACAGGAAACGATGCGGGCGGCCTGCGATGTTTTGCGCGATTTCAAAAAGGTGATGGACACCTATGGCGTGATGCGGTACCGCGCGGTGGCGACGAGCGCTGTGCGGGAATCCAGCAACAGCGAGACTTTCCTGGACCGTCTGCTGATGGGCACCGGCCTGGATGTCGAAGTCATCGACGGCCCTGAGGAAAACCGCATCACGCTTTCAGCGGTCATGGACTCCCTGCGCGGCGAATCCGACCCCGGCAAGGCGAAAAGTATTTTGGTGGAAGTCGGGGGCGGGAGCACCGATGTCGCCCTGCTCGTTGGGGGAGAACTGCAACAGGCGGGTACATTCCCGCTGGGGTCCATCCGCATGCGGGCTCAGATAAATCTGGGATCGGCGAAACACGATCAACAGGTCCGCATATTGAAACGCCAGATTGCCGGCTTTATAGCCAACATCAAGCGTGAAATTGATCTCAAGGAAGCCGCCCATTGTATCACGCTGGGCGGCGATGTCCGCTTTGCAGCGAGAGTTTTGGACGATTCCGGTCCGAACAGAAGGCTCTCCACCATTCCCACAGAGAAGTTTACTGAATTTGTGGATTCCTTGTCGCGCCTGAATGTCGACACGCTGGTACAAAAATACTCCCTTTCTTACCTCGATGCAGAAACGCTGGCGCCGGCGCTCCTCACATACCTGCAGATTCTCAAGGAAACACAGGCTCGGAACATCATTGTAAGCGACGCGAGTATCCGCGCAGGCATTTTGCAGGATCTGGCCCCCATGGAGCAGGGGAACCGGCTTAAAAAGCTGGCCGTTCAGATCCTGTCGGCGGCTCGCAGCCTCGGACGCAAGTATCACTATGATGAAGGACATGCCGAGCGCGTTCGGGAGCTTTCGGTGCGCCTTTTCGATGAGCTGAAAACCGAGCAACGCTTGACCGATACGCACCGTTTATACCTTGAGGTCGCGGCGGTGCTTCACGACATCGGATTATTCATAGGTTCGCGCAGCCATCACAAGCACAGTTACTATCTGATTTCCTCGTCGCAACTCTTCGGTCTGCGCAAGTCCGAGCTGGAGTTGATCGCCAACATCGCCCGTTATCACCGGCGAGCGCTGCCGCAGCGTTCGCACACGCCGTTTGTTGCGCTGGACCGCGACGAGAGAATGATCGTGTCGAAACTTGGAGCCATTCTCCGGGTTGCCAACGCCCTCGACAAGGATCAGATGCAGAAAGTCATGGACCTGAAGATCAGCCGCGATGGAGATCAGATCATTCTGAGCGCCCCGAATGTTTCCGACCTGGCCATGGGAAGAATCGCGCTTGCCAGCCGGAGCGATTTTTTCACGGAGATTTTCGGGAAAAAAATAATTTTGAGGGAGGCACCCGAAGCCCAATGACCACACGGCGGCCGGCCGCTTTTTTGAACCGGGAAACAAGTTGGCTGGATTTCAACCTGCGCGTTTTGGAGGAAGCGCAGGACCCCCGGAATCCGCTTCTGGAGCGATTGCGCTTCTTCTGCATCTTTCACTCCAACCTGGATGAGTTCTTCATGGTCCGGGTAGCCTCCCTGCAGGGATTGCTGGAGCAGGGCGACAACAATCCGGATGCTTCGGGGCTAACGCCACGCCAGCAGCTTGAATTGATATTCACCCGCGTCCGCGAAGTGTACGAAGCCAGCTACCTTCTCTATTCCGGGGAATTGATCCCGGCCCTTGCCAAAGAAAAAATCCGGATCCTGCAACCAAACCAGCTCAAACCGGCCCAGGAGAAATTCATTGACGAATACTTCGAGCGGGAGATTTACCCGGTCTTGACTCCCATCGCCGTCGACGAGTCGCACCCGTTCCCCTGGCTGCCCGGACTGACCTTCAACCTGGCGGTCTTGCTGCAATCGGGCAAGGAAGAGGTCGCGCACATGGCCGTAGTACAGGTGCCCGGCCGGCTCCCCGGAATATTCCGACTCCCGGACAGCGACACCCTGGAGATGTACTGGCTGAATGATGCGGTCCGAAGACGCATGTCCAGCCTGTTCCCCGGCTATCATCTGCTCGAGATCGCGGGATTCCGCCTGGCACGCGATTCCGAGCTCGACCTGGGCGACGAGGATCGCTACGACTATGTAGGAATGCTGGAGACCGGGCTCAAGAAACGCAGGAGCGCAAAGCCGATCCGCCTGGAGCACGAGGCGATGTCGCCGGAGCTCCTGTTGAGGATTCAGAAAGCCCTGGAGGTCCGGGGCTCGGAATTGTTCCCCGTCCGGGGCCCTCTGGATCCGCGGCCTCTTCTTTCGCTCGTCGACATGCCGGGTTACGAGCACTTGCGCTACCGGCCTCAACCGCCTCTGATACCGCCGGAATTCGATCCGGAGCGCGGCATTTTTGAAGTGCTCAGGGAAAGGGATATTCTGTTGCACCATCCCTATGACTCCTTTGATCCCGTGGTGCGTTTTGTCGAAGCGGCGGCCGAAGACCCGGATGTCCTCGCTATCAAGCAGACGCTTTATCGGACCAGCGGCAAGGGATCTCCGGTGGTGCAATCTCTGATCCGCGCGGCTGAAAGCGGCAAACAGGTTACGGTGCTGGTTGAACTCACTGCCCGGTTCGACGAGGAACGCAATATCGGCTGGGCCAGAGATCTGGAGGAAGCCGGCGCCCACGTTTTGTACGGTCTGGCCGGCTTGAAGGTGCATGCCAAAATTACGCTGGTTGTGCGCCGCGAGTCATCGGGAATATGCAGATATGTGCATCTGGGAACAGGCAACTACAATGAGCGGACGGCCCGGCTGTATACGGATATGGGACTGCTGACCGCAGCGGATGACTTCGGCAGCGATGCCTCGGCCTTTTTCAACACGATTACGGGGTACTCGGAACCTCCTCAGTTCAGCCGCCTGGTCATGGCGCCGACAGGGATGAGGGACAAGCTGATGCTGCTTATCCGCAGGGAGTCCGACTGGGCGCGCACGGGCCAGAATTCGGAAATCCTTGCTAAAATGAATTCGCTGGTCGATCCGAAAATCATTCAGGAGCTTTGTGCGGCCGGCAAATCCGGGGTCAAGATTCAATTAAACGTGAGAGGCATCTGCTGCCTGCGCCCCGGCGTTCCAGGGATCAGCGATAACATACGCGTGGTTTCCATCGTCGACCGCTATCTCGAGCACAGCCGCGCCTTTGCTTTTGGCAACGGGGGGGATCCCGAGGCGTACCTGTCGAGCGCCGACTGGATGCCCAGGAACCTGGACCGCAGAGTCGAATTGATGTTTCCGATTCAGCAAGCGGACCTGAAGGAAAAGGTCCTGCGATTGCTTAGAGCTCAGATGTCCGACAATCAAAAGTCGCGCGTGCTGAAACCGGACGGCACCTATGAAAGGGTGGCTGCCGGCCGCTCGGATCCGTTTCGCGTCCAGGAACGCCTCTACCAGCAGAGTTTGGAAGAACAGGAGCGCGTCCGGGCCCTGACTCCGGTCCGCTTCATCCCGATTGAGGGCAGAGACTGATCGAATTCGAGCACTCGAAAAAAGACAAATTTATGGCGAATCTCCAAGTGGTTCTGGGAGTTGACATCGGCGGCACCAACACAAAATACGGCTATGTGGACGCGGCCGGAAAATGCCTTGCGAGCGGATCGATGGCCACCCATGCGCTGGAATCCGCAAAGGTGTTTTTCGACCGGTTGCAGCAGAGGGCCAAAGCCCTGTTCAACAGCCTGCCCGAAAGATGTGACCTGGTCGGAATAGGGGTCGGGGCGCCCAACGGAAATTTCTACAAGGCCACCATCGAGAATCCCCCCAATCTCAGCTGGGAGTACGTGGATTTGCGCGCAGAGCTGGGAACATATTACAGCGTCCCGGTGGCGGCAACCAACGACGCAAACGCCGCAGCCCTGGGTGAAATGCTTTTCGGCGCCGCCAAAGGCATGAAAAATTTCATCGTCATCACGCTGGGAACCGGGCTGGGCAGCGGGATTGTCTCGAACGGCGAACTGGTTTACGGAGCGGACGGATTCGCAGGGGAGATCGGCCATACCATTGTGGACCCGGACGGGCGTCAGTGCGGATGCGGGAAACGAGGCTGCCTGGAGGCTTATTGCTCGGCTACCGGGTTGTGCCGGACCGTTCAGGAACTCATTTGCGACAGCATGGAACCCAGCGAGCTCCGTGGCGTGAGTCCGGCGGAGTTGACCGCAAGAATGGTTTCGGAATGCGCAATGCGCGGGGACCGGCTGGCAATCGAGGCCTTCGAGCGCTGCGGCCGCACTCTGGGAATCAAGCTGGCGGATTCTGTGGCGCACCTGAGCCCGGAAGCCATAATCCTTTTCGGCGGCATGGCCGCTGCAGGCGCGCTGATATTCGAGCCGACCCAACGTTCGCTCGAAGAGCATCTCTTCCCTATTTTCCGGAATAAGGTAAAACTTATCCCGTCGGGGCTGATTGAAGGAAACACTGCCATACTCGGGGCGAGCGCCCTGATCTGGAATGTGCTGAAAAATGAACAAAAACTGCTCAGGCAATAGGAGGAACTATGAAAGGCGATAATGGCGTTGTTGCAAAGCTGGACCAGCTGCTGGCTGAGGAATTGACCGCGATCAACCAATATATGGTCGAGGCGGAGATGTGCGCAAACTGGGGATATGACAAACTTCACGCGGTGATGCAGAAACGAGCGATCACTGAGATGAAGCATGCGGAAAACCTGATCGAGCGGATCCTCTTCCTCGACGGCAGACCTACGGTCAGCAAACTGAATGCGATCCACATCGGCGCCGATGTTGAGGCCATGCACAAGAACGACCTAGCTTCCGAGCTCGACGCTGTTGCGCATTACAACGAAGGCATCCGCCTGTGCGCGCAGGCCGGAGACAACGGGAGCGAGCAACTGCTCAAGGCCATACTCAAAGACGAAGAGGATCACGTGGACTGGCTGGAGGCGCAACAGGACCAGATCCGGCAGATGGGCATCCAGCTCTATCTTGCCGAACAGGCCGGTTAAGGGATACCCTGGACGTCCTTAGAATGCATTGATGTCGTTCCCGCTCTGCTGCAATCCTTGCGTGCCATAATAGTGCTTAACGTCACTCGTCTCAGTGTCTGTGACGGTGATGGTGTATTCCACATCCGTCATGGCGCCCCAGAAGAACCAAAAGTGACCGTTCACAGCGCGTTTGTCCAGCAGCTTCACCAGCAATTCGGCATTGGTGTTTTCAAAGAACCAAAAATATCCGGTATCCGATGTAAGGGGAACTGCAAATCCGCTTCCGGTATCACCGGCCAAGGTGTGCCAATCTACCTCAACCGTGAAGCGGTTGTTATTTAAAGAGAGAGCCGTAGTTGACGTTGTGACAACCAGATAGGGTTCAAATCCGCTCCCCCAGGTAGCAGTTGAATAATCTTTGCTGAGCCAGGCGTGACCCTGCGCGGTATGCATGTCTTCAGCGACAAACAACGACAGAATGTTATCTGAAGGAGTTGTATCCAAATTTAAATCTCCGAGGCTGGGCGTCCATGTCCACGATGACCAACCATCGTGGTTACCGCTATCGGGACTCGATCCGAACAGAGTGTTAGCGGACGATGGGGCGCTATTCCAGGTTAAGGTGCTTTCATCCCAGCTATTGGTGTTCATTCTGTACACATTGGTGCCGCCCTCCGCAAACGGGGCATTACCGTCGACTTGATACATAAATAGTGTCGCGCTTAGGATTTGCGCGGTCGCAATCGAGCCGAGATTAAACTTGAGGTAGGAGTAAGCATACGGATTCATTGAGGTCGAGACTCCTGTGACAACGGCCTCCAGGTCCCCGTGGGCCGTATCGGGTTCGCCCGTATAAATGTACGTATCCTGGATAGGATGCAAAAGGAAGGTTTGTGCCTGCAGCATCGGGACGGCAGGGATTAGCGAAAGGCAGAGCGCAAAAAACAAATACTTTGGGATCCACGAAATTGATGTTCTGTGCATAGATTTCTCCTGGTTGTTGCGTTTAACGCTGCATTACGTTTGCTGATCCTTGCAGGAATCCGCTCCACTGGAGCACTCCAAACGAAAGCCTCGGAATTCTAATCGCGATTATTCAGCCCCTATTGGACCGCATCCAAGCTCTTTGCCAATAGTGACAAAGCCCATCATCGAGAAGGTCCCGATAATTTTAAACACTAGACTGCACGCATTGATGGGCTAAGGAAATATAATTCCGGTAAAGCAACCTATCCCAATATCGGGCGGCATAGGAACTTGAGAATCGAGCTAAAGACTGCATGCAAAGGTTACGAGCCATCGGAGCTGTTCAGCTGGATTGGGGATATGCCCAGAAGGCTAAATGGCTCCAGGCCCAACTAGCCCGGTAGAAATGCGGGCTAGTCTCTAATCCACGATTCAAGATGCCATTTCTGTGCTTCCGCCCAAACCTCCAATTACATCTATTCATTGCATCTTTTTGATAGAATGTAAATAGTACTTTAGCGGAATTAGGAGTGACGCTGGTGAGGGAGAATCACGGGTTAGCCAGCATTCCCGCAAGATCCCCGCTTCTGCGGCCAATCCCGGTATTTGCGTTCAGGTTGAAGCTCACAAGTCGCGGGTCCCAGATGTCAAGGTGAGACCTGCAACCTTTATCTGCTACCCTCATGCCGGCAGGCGCCGGCTCGCCATGAAGAGCCGTAAGAAACCCTGCGAGAGCAAGTGCATGCGATCGCCGGGATTGAAACCTTGCGCTCCCTGGCAGGCTGCGGTTCCTTCCGCCCTGAGATCACGAGGGCCAGAAACACAAGCGCCAAGGCGTAGAAGCTGTCGTAAAACCAACTCAGGTGTTTGTGAACAGAAATTTATTAAGAGATTCCGGATTGTGCGGCGAGGGAGACATTATCGAGCTGAGAGTGCCTGCAATCAGGATCCAGAACAGGGATGCCCCTAATATCGCGGCAGTCGGAATCAGACAGGCCGACTTAGACCACCCCTCAGGCAGGTTATGCGTTAATAAAGGCCCGTAAGGCATTGCATTGATAAGATTATTCCTTTTTCATCCCCCCATAAGTATTTTCAAGGATGGATCACTTTCATGTGCCACAAGTAAGGTACTCCAGGTGGCCATCAGGGATTACGCTTCAGGATTCAGGTATTGAATCCATGGATATTTCTCTCCGTTACAGGAAAGCTCGCAGAGTTTGAAAACTTGGCGCATACGTCACCGTAATTGCGAGCAAGAGTACAAGGTGATTGGGAATTGGGCAGTAAAAAATTATGGCTGGGAGACAGGGATTCGAACCCCGATCAGATGGTCCAGAGCCATCCGTCTTACCATTAGACGATCTCCCAGCACTTTAGCCAATTGTAGAAAATCAGCCCCATAGATTCAAGGTCAAACCACGGCAGGCGGGGGGCTTCCCTGCGTGGGATCAGAAACCTCCGGGAAAGCCGGTCGATCGCCAAAACATTCAAGCAGAGGCATCCCGGTTGCACGTACTGATTTTACGCCCGGTTTCCGGATTTCTGTCGACGCCCGTACCCGAATTGTGATTAAATATGCTTTTGTAGTCAAAAGTTGAAGGCTCGGAGTCGTTCGTCAAATCCAGGTTTGGGAATCTGCAAATTCCGGCTCGCACAGGACAACGCTCAGGTGGGAATTCCGGGCCTGCCGACGGTTCACGATGGCCGGATAGCTATGTTCATTTGCAGGAAAATTGGCCTTTTGTGTTTTGGCTGAAACTTTACGCGACAAAAATCCACTATTATGGTGGATTTGATTTCCGGCAATCCTTAAAATTCGCTGACCCAGCGAATAGGGAAGGGGGACAGATCACCCATGAAGCACTCTGCTGAATTGTTTCTTTTTGCCCTGCTGGCACTGGCTGCAGCCTTTATCCCGAATGCGGTCGCAGACCTGAGCGCCGCCGAAACACAGCAGGATAAGCCTGCCGCGCAGGGAGAGGCGCAGGAACCAGAACCTGAGTACTCCGAAGAGGAGTACAACGCCTATGACGCCGCCAGCAAGGAAGCGGACCTTGAAAAGCGCGGGGCGATGCTGCTCGAATTCATTCAGAAATATCCCAAATCGAAGCTGATGTCTTACATCGAGGCAGCCTACAAGGCCCTGCTTTACGAGTGCTCCAATACAAAAAAATATGAACAGCTCGAGCCTCTCGCGGAGAAATGGTTGAAGCTTCATCCCAACGAGATTCAGACGCTGGCATACATCGCGGAGGCTGCGGAAAAGCTGGGACATGATCAAAAGTGCGCCGAGTGTCTGGAGGAGATTTACAAACTGGAACC
>Ga0208980_10001503_pt1 | contig 14142 bp, 14 predicted proteins | sample WetSurMetagenome_3_FD_187993 | JGI IMG/M metagenome (GOLD analysis project Ga0208980, IMG submission 187993) | Wetland microbial communities from Twitchell Island in the Sacramento Delta, sample from surface sediment Aug2011 Site A1 Bulk (version 2) | ecosystem: Environmental > Aquatic > Marine...
TTCAAACTTGATGACTTCAGCACCCATCTCAGCCAGGAAAGCGGATCCCAAGGGACCCAGGATAAGAGTGCAAACCTCCAGCACCCTGATTCCGTTTAAGGGCAAAGGCCTGGAATACTTCTTTTCTCTATAATCCTTCCACGTTTCTTGTGCCATGGCGATGAACAACCCTCCATTACCTGTTTTGCGCGCGAAGCACACCCCGGAGTGTGCAAGCAAGCTTTGCTTGCCGCCTGGTTGCACCTTCGCCGTGCACGCGTTTCCCGTTTTAAAGTTCAGGATCTCAACGGGAACGGGAAAACAAAAAGCAGCAACAATATGCCGCCTCGTCCGGCTGGCCCTGGATCATCAGGACAGGATTATTGCCGGCTACGAGCAGAAAAGCTTTGAAGAAGCGCTCGAAACAGCGCGTTGTTTTTTATTAAAAATGAGAGTGTATTTGGGCACTCGGCTCCCTCCGGCATCTGCGGCCTGAATTTGGTCCATCCCAGTTTGAAATATTTGCAGGGGGATTTTTCAGAAGTCGCGCAAAAACTGTCTTAAATAATCGCATTTGCGGCTCAATTATCCCGGAGGGCGCCGGCACATAATGCCAACGCTGGGTTGCACATCACAGCGCAATAGATGCAGACTCCCATTCAGACTTTTGCTGGTCTGATCGGTAAAGCGCAGCCAGATTCACCACCACTTTCTGCCCATCGAGCCGAATGGCAAAGCGGTCCATATTCCTTGTAACCCGACCGGATTGGTATGATCCGTCCACTGCGTAGGTGGCTGCGTGCCTCGGACACTGGAATCTAAAATCCTTCCGACGCCATCGCAGAGCGGTGTTTTCATGAGGGCAGGATACTGCAAAAGCAAAAATGCGCCTTTCGCTGCGAACCAGAATCACCTCATTTTCCTGATCGATGCTGATCCCATCTTCGGCTGGCAATGGGTAGCTTACTTCCGCGCCCGCGCCTCCGGCTGCTTGGGCCCCTGTGACAAATAGCACGTGTGCGGCGTCTATGTGAGTGCCATAGGATGCGAGCGCTACAGTCAGGCAACAGGTCCCCGCAGAGAGGAATTCGCGCCGTGTTGAAAGACCGCTCCGGCAGGCGCAGGCGCCGGGGAGCTTTTCCGGGTCGCCTGGGACACTCTTCATTGTTTTATTCATAAAAATCCGTTTTTAGCCTGGGATTGTGCAAGGCCTGTTGTGAATGAGCCCCAATACCAACCGGGTTACTTGGCAAACCACATATAAATATAGCCGATGGCAGCGACGCCCATGGAAGCAATGGCCACGTTCCGGTGAAGCGAACGGCTACCGCCTGAGTCGCCGGTTTCATGCTCTTCAACACCCTCATTATGGTCGTCGTCTGGGGCCGTTGCCATGGTGGCAAGGAATCCAATGTTGGCGCCAAGCATCAGCATTCCATGGAACATCCGCTTCCCGCGGCCATTCGGGTTCTTGCGCGCTTCCCAGAGGTTCCAGATTCCGGTGACACTGTTCGCGCTGAAGAGCCCAACAATGCCATACCCCAATGCTGAATGAGCTGAACGCCATGACTCCGATTCCCGATCATCATAGAGCTTCTGGCCAACAATAGCTTCCGCGGCAAACAACGGCAAGGTGGCAATACTGGCATATTTGTGAATCTTGTTCCTGAGGATGTATCCATCACTGTATGTGAAAGCCTTGGGACGCCTCGCGGTCGGCTGAGCCGGCGGCGCCTGGCTGCTCTGTGGAGGCAATTCAGCAGGATCGAGATTGAATCCTGCAATCATGACGGGCTCTCGCTTCAGCGGAGAAAGAGCCTTGAGGCTGAATCTGCTTTCCGTTGCGGAGCTCATCGGCCAATCCTGGAACAAGCCGGAAAAGTGCTTTGCTGGGGCTGAAAGGGAGAAGGCAAAACTGCCAGCACTGCCCTGTGGCACACCCGACAAGGGATTCGAATCATTCTCTGCGACCCGGGCAAACAACGCGGACGCGCTGATCGCAATTGTCAACAGCACACGCAAAACCGGCATAGCCGCCACCCTTTCCTGAATGCCCTTCTTCGCGGCAAGGAAATTTTGCTGCCCGGCATTCGAAGGCCAATATTATTTGTTATCATTTGACTTTTGCCCAATATAAAGCACGCGCAATCTCCTCGCAAGACGAATTTTGCAGATCAATTTCGATTTCGACAATCCGCATCCAACCAATGGCGCGCGCTGTCTTTTGCGCATGTACCCTGACCCCGGAATCGAATGCTCGATAGCTGTGTTCAGGTCGGAAATCCGGCCCGTCCCGGAATGGCATCCATCCGGAAACGTGGACCTTGATGCGCCTCATGCCTGTTGGATGGTTATGCTCCGGCAGATGCAATTTCTTGAGCCGTTTGCAGATCCAGCATAGGAGCGCAATCCCGGCGCCGTATGGATCAAGGACCTTGCCGTAGAAATCGTGAGACAAGGCTATGCCCATGATCAGCCGGTTGTTTTTAAACTCCAGCCCGCTTCCGCCAGGTTGATGCAGAAACAGCAGTCGACCTATTTCCCTGTCCTCGAACACACCGCACGTGATAGGCGCTGCTTTTGTAGTAGCTGAGAATATAGGCGCCATCAAACATGACGATCCAGGCGCTATAGGTATTTGGAGCGAAGGTTGTCGACGACCAGTAGCTCAGAGTATCCCTGAAGGGAACCTCTTCCCGCACAATCGGGCGCATTCTCTCAAACAAGGTTTTTCGATCGATCAGAGTTTCCAGCTCAGCCGCCGTCGGCAATCGCCAATCACTACTGCCGTCCAGCGTCAACGACCGCGCGTACTCCTGGGCTTCGTACCAGGTCATTTTCCCAGGGGAATCGAGCTGCCACTCTAATCCGGTTTCCGGGTCCTTCCACGTCAGCATCATGATCCATAGTCAGAGGGACAGTTACGAATGTCCGCGGGGGACACTGGTAGCTGTCCCTCTTTTGTTTCCTTTTTACGGGACGATTCTTTGCAGCCCCTGATCGACACCGCTCGGGAAGGTGGACGGATCTCCCCAATAAATGCAATGGGCCGGGCACGCCCAGGTGCAAGCCGGAGCTTCGTTTCTGCCGCGCTTCTCGACGCACAGGTCGCACTTTACCGCTTTAAGGGTCAGGTGGTTAAACTGCATGACGCCGTAAGGGCAGGCCTGCACGCAGGAAGTGCCGCAGGTAATGCATCGCTTCGCTTCCTGCAGGGCTGCCTCTTCCGTAAGCCCGGGCTGAACTTCATCGGAGCCCATCCGTTCCCGGGGCGGCAACCAGGGGACCTGAACGCGAGGCGCCGGATCATACTTTTCCTTCTGCGGTTGTGTGATAGCCGTCAGCTTTGCATCTCTCGCTTCTCTGCCGGTGTAAAGATCCAGACCTCTCAGATATCGATCGATGGAAACGGAGGCTTCTTTCCCGCAACCGATAGCCTCCACAACAGTCTTGGGTCCATAACAGGCATCCCCGCCTGCAAAGACCCCAGGAATCGCCGTTTCCAACGTTATGAGGTCGACTACAAACTGGCCCGCTTCGTTGGCTGCAATGCCCTGCTCCTTCGCAAAGGCTGTGTCTGCCGCCTGGCCGATAGCGACAATGACTACGTCGGCCTCCAGCATGGTCAGATCCGCCTCATCGTATTGGGGACTGAAGGCGCCCTTTTCATCAAATACTGAAACGCAACGTTTGAATTCAACCCCGGACAGCCGGCCGTCCTTTTGCAAAAACCTATTCGGCCCAAGGCCGTTGACAATCTTAATGCCCTCTTCGATTGCCTCGTTGATCTCGCGTTCCCAGGCCGGCATCTCGGCGCGCTGCTCCAGAGCTGCGAGCGTGACTTCCGCCGCTCCTTTGCGGATCGCGGTCATTGCCACATCCATGGCCACATTGCCGCCGCCCACGACGATTACTTTGCGCCCGAGTGAAACAGGATTTCCCAAAGACACATCGCGGAGGAAATCTATCCCGTTTACGACACCGGGCATATCTTCGTTGGCCACATTCAATCGGATGTTCTGATGGAGGCCGGTCGCCAGAAAGAATGCTTTGTACCCTTCCTTCTTAAGACTCTCGAAGGTCACATCTTTCCCGAAGGTCACTCCGGTTCTGATATCCACTCCCATCTTCTTGATCACACCGATGTCATTGGCCAGTGTTTTTCTGGGGAGGCGATAGAGCGGGATTCCGACGGCCATCATGCCGCCGGCGACCGGCAGCTTTTCGAATACCGTGGTCTTGTATCCGTTCTTGGCAAGGAAATAAGCTGCTGCAAGTCCGGCAGGACCGGAACCGACAATGGCCACCTTTCCCTCTCGCGTCTCGTGAATTTTGGGCACATACGCGTCGCCGTTCGTGCGGTCCTGATCGGCCAAAAACCTCTCAATAGCACGGATGGACACCGGATCATCAATCTGTTTCCGATTGCAGTCTGTTTCGCACGGGAAGGTGCAGACTCTGCCGCAGATGGACGGGAACGGACTCGTTTCCTTCAGCAGCCGCAGCGCTTCCTGGTATTTGCTCCTCGCCACAAGCCCGATGAATCCCTGAATGTCGTTCCCTGCCGGGCAATTGAATTTGCATGGAGCGGTTTGCTGCTTCTCCGATCCCGACTTGCCGGTCACGGCATTGCAGCCGTTGCATTTTTCAGGATCTTGAAGCACGACGCCGGTTTCCGGATCTCTCTGGATGGCTTCTTCCGGACAAGACAGCGCGCAGGGCGCATCTTCGCAGTGGTGGCAGTAATACTGCATGAACAACGGCGCCCTTTCCAAAACCTTTACCACCCTCGGGCCGACAGGAAGCCCGTGCTCCTGCTTGCATGCGACCTCGCAGGTGTGGCAACCGCAGCAATCCACCTGGCTGAATATCAATGATATTGGGGTCATTTGGCTTCCTCCCATTCTTCATCGCAGGGGGAAATGCTGCATAAGCAAACCCTGAGGTTCGTGGAGCCCATATTGGCGTCGCAGGTTTCGAAGGCATTGTTTGTGATGATATTGGAGCTCGAGATATCCCAACCGTGTCCCGGATCTTTCATCTCCGGATACCACCATCCGTGCTCCGCGGCGATGACGTTCGGAAGAAGTCCTTCGGTAATTTTCGCCTTTTGTTTGATGCGTCCCCGCGGCGATTCGATCCAGACCCATTGACCGTCCTTGATTCCATGCTTTTGGGCGGTTTCAGGATGGATTTCGCAGATCGGCCATGGCCGTATTTCCCTCAACCACGGGATCATGCGCATCTCGGTATGGAAGAATGTCGGCGTCCTGAGTCCTGAGTTGAAAATGTAGGGATATCTCTTCGCCACTTCAGGTGTTGAAACCGGGCTTTCGGGAATCTCCTGGTACTTGGGCACCGGATCGCGCCCCCACCTTTCCAAAATGGTGGACGACAATTCCAGTTTTCCGGTAGGGGTTGAAAAACCTCTTTCCTTATATTTGCCGTAAACCATTTCGCCGTGCAGATAATCCTTCTCCTTGAATTGTTCCCAATTCAGCCCGGAAGGTTCCAGCAGGTAAGTCAGCGAATCCTCGACGGTCGGGAACCACTTTTGCCCCATTCGCTTGCCGAGCTCGAGGAAGATCTTGTGATCCTGCCACGCTTCGCCGATATCCACACACTTCACCCGGGCAAACACATAGCCGTGCCGCTTCCAGTTGTCGGCAACATAATTCTGTTCCAGCCAGGTTCCTGCCGGCAGGAAGATATCGGCCAGCTCGGCCGTCGGAGTCAGGAAATGATCGATGACCACCAGAAATCCCAGCTGCTGCAAGGCGAGATAAGCCTGTTTCGCATTCGCCCGGGAAACGACCGGGTTGGTCCCACAGAGGAGCCCTGCTTTAAGCTGATACGGCGTTCCATAGACAATGGAGTCCCACGCTTTTTTGGGATTGATAAACTGCACTCGGGCGCCCAGGAAGAACTCCATGCCGCCCAGCCGCTTCTGCTGCACTTCTCTCGACAGGCTCTTGTGGCAGGAAAACTCGGCGACCGTCCTGACAGGCGGATTTACAAAAAGGACATTTCCTCCAGGTTCATCCAGATTGCCGGTAATTCCCATCAATCCGATGGCGGTGCGGGTGAAGTCCGTGCAGTTATTGTTTTGTTCCGTGGGCACACCCCAATGGATTGCCGCCGGTTTGGTGGTCGCATAGAGCCGCGCGGCGGCCCGGATCTTTTCTTTGTCCACCCACGTGATTTTCTCCACCTTATCCAGAGCGTAATCCTTCATTACCCGCTCTTTAAAGGCATCCCATCCATGAACGCAGGTCTGCACGAAATCCTTGTCGTAGAGCTCCTCCTCGATAATCACATGGTGGAAACCAAGAGCCATGGCGCAATCGGTGCCGGGACGAATCTGCAGCCAGATATCGGCCTTGCCTCCATAGAAGGATTTTCGGGGATCGATGCTGATCAGCTTGGCGCCGTTCTTATATGCCCGGTAAAAGTTCTCTCCCTTGTATTCATCCGCATTGGTCCACATGGGATTGCTTGCCCACATGACAATGAGCTTGGGCTCGCCGACGTAATAGTCGACCACCGGGAGATTGCCGCAGGTGATGAGGCTTGTAGATACCCTGGAGACATAACACATATGCCCGGCCGTCAGAACGTTGGGCGTTCCCAACAGATTCGCAAAGCGGTACATGTGGCTTTCATAATCCCTGCCTGTTCCCTGCCCGACCACGATATATTCCGGCCCGTATTTATCGACAACTTCCTGGAACCTGGTAGCGACGGTATCCAGCGCCTCATCCCAGGTGATTCGCTCCCACTGCCCGCTTGGCTTCGGCCCCACGCGTTTCATCGGATAAAGGATCCTGTCCGGATGATAGGCCAGCTGCGTGACGGACAGCCCTTTGGTGCACATGGTGCCGTGGCTGATGGGATCGTCGGGATTTCCTTCAACCTTGATCACCTTGCCGTCTTTTACATAGGCAAAACAGCCGCAAGCGCCGTGGCAACAGCGGCAATGCGTTCGGATCTTTTTTATCTCTTCCATTGGATGTCCTCCTTGGCTTCCTCACCTAAGTGAGGTCGGCTCTGGAGAGCTGTCCTCACTAATAGTTCTTTTCAGACCTTCGGTCTCGGCAACAGCCCCGCCCTTTCGGCGATCTCCGGGATCTTTTCCTCCCACTCGATGGCCATGAGGTGAACTCCGGCAATACCCCGCATTTCTTTCAAAAGGGAAATCTGTTCGCAGGCGATCTCGATTCCTTCACTCGCTTCTCTATCCTTCGGAACACCCCGGAGACGAGACACGATTTCATCCGGAATTTCCATCCCGGGCACTTCCTTCTGCATGTATTGAGCCATCCGGACGCTTTTCAAGGGTGTGATGCCGGCGAGAAGGTAGGCCTGTTGTAGCAGTCCCATATCCGAAGCGCGCAGGATGAACTCACCGAATTTCCCCATGTTGTAGATGCACTGAGTCTGTATAAAATCGGCCCCCGCCCGAATTTTCTTGGCCAGGCGCCGGACGCTGAATTCGAATGGATCCGCAAATGGATTTATGGCCGCGCCGATGAACATGCGCGGCGGGCCATCGATAGATTCTCCGCCGGCAAATTTCCCCTCATCGCGCATCGTTTTGACCATCCGGATGAGCTGCATGGAATCAATGTCGAAGACTCCCATTGCATCCGGATGATCACCGAAATCCTGATGATCTCCGGAAAGGCATACCATGTTTCGAATGCCATTGGCATAGGCCGCCAGAATATCGCTCTGCATTGCCAGCCGGTTTCGATCGCGGCAGACCATCTGATAATTCGGCTCCAGACCTTCCTGAAGCGCGATGATGGAAGCGCCCCAGCTCGACATGCGAACCATGGCGGTGGGATTATCGGTAATGTTGACAGCGTCTACGCAATTCCGAAGGTATCTTGCTTTCTCGCGGATCCTGATCGCATTGGCCCCGCGCGGCGGACCCAGCTCGCCGGTGAATGCGAATTCGCCCGCGGTGAGCACTCGTTCCAGGTTGCTGCCTGATTTCATCGCCGCATTCATTGACACAATTCGTGTTGGTTCGCGGCTGCCTTTCAGCCGCCGGCGGCCAGCATCATGATAGTTAGGCGATCCCCGTCCTGCAGGGGCCTCTGCATCTGGTCCGACGGGATCCACTCCTCTTTGTTACGCAGGACCTTGAAGATCATGTCCAGGCTGCCTGTTTCGTCGAGAAGGAATTTTTTGACACCCTTTCCGTATTTGTCGGCTATCTGGTGGATCAAGCCTTCAACGGTCTGGCCCGAGTAATCCATTGTGATAGTCTTGCTGCCGACCATTTTTACCACATTGGGCAGGCTGAGGAATTCGATCGTAATCGCCATCACGGAACCTCGAGGAGCGAGGAAGCCTTCCGGTCCGCGGCCTGGAGCCTCCGGGCCGCCTCCCTCCCTTTTTGCATGCCGAGGTCCCTGGGCTCGACAAAGAGGACTGCGTTGACATCGCAGAAGCGAACGCACTGCGGCTCGCCGTCACAAAGATCGCATTTGACCACCTTCCGGTCCGTGGAGACGAAGTGCATCGCCCCAAAAGGGCATACGGACACGCAGGTGCGGCAACCGATACATTTTTCATAATCCACATCCACCCGCGCCATGTCCGCGTTGCGCGAGAGCGCTTTGGCCGGACAGCCGATTACGCAGGGGGCGTCCTCGCATTGCTGGCAGGATACGGGCACATAGATCCCCTCGGATTCCCATTTGATGACGCGTATCCGGCTGCGCGTGGGATTGGACACATGATCATGTTTTACGGAGCAGACAAGCTCGCACAGCCTGCATCCCGTGCACTTTTCATAATCCACTTTCAGGACTTTGCTGTTCTTTGGCATGGACAATTTCCTCGCGGTTGCCGCCGGCTACAGCTGGCGGGAAGGCTCGCCCTCCAGTCCAAGCCTTTTCAGTGTTTCCGGTTTGGGAATGCCGTTTTGATCGAGTCCTTTGTGCGAGTAAAACTCGTCTAGCATTTGGACAAACTTATCTTTGTCGATCTTTATTCCCACCACGCCGGGAGCTCCCCGCAGGCAGGGCTCATCAAAATAGCGATGACTGAGGGTGTCTCCCTTTCGCGGGTCGTTGCGCGTCAAGCCTTCGCGCAGGTTGAAAAGCCTTTCAATCATGTTGCATCGCTCGGCGATCTCCCAAATCTGAACCGGCGATAATTCCAGCCCTGTGTTATAAAAAACCACCTTGGCCCAGTCCTCGAAGTTGGGATGCGTCGCTCCCAGAAACACCGTGTGGTATTTGCATATGCCGAGGCAATCCACCGCCATGTAGCAGTTTTCCTGCCAGAAGACCTGCCAGGGCTTGCCTTCGTAGGCCGTGTGCTCCGAACTCAGCGGTCCATCATAAGGAACCGGGCTCGAATAGATCTTCCTCAGCACCGGCTCCGGCAGGTGATAGAGGTCGATGGCCGGCCGGCTCCTCAGGTGATCGGATCCGCGCGATGCTGTGGCGATATTCAGCGCCAGGGCCGGAGTCGCGCGCTCGTCGGAGTGCAGGTTGTTCATCCCCTTGACCTGGATAAGGTAATCAAAGGAATTCTTGCCGATTTTTTCAGAAGCCGGGATCCCGCCGTCGGCCAGAGTATCGCCGAGCCAACCCTTGCGGTAACAAATGCGGTGGATCATCTCGATGAGCGCTTCATCGTTGCCAAAGCGCAGATCGAGCCCGCCGGTTTGTTCCTTGGTCAGGATTCCGAGCTCGAACAGCTCCATGGCCCACGAGATCATGCTCCCCGTCTCCAGGTTGTCCAGGCCATATTGATTGACAAGATAATTGCCTGTCAGAACAGTCTCGGCATTCCGGCAATCCGGCTCTGCGCCGAATGCGCCCAGAGAGGTGTACTCAGGACCTTCGTCGTATTTTCCGGCGTATGGGCCTGAGGGCAGTTTGTAGCGGGCGCGGCAGTGGACCTGGCACGCATAGCAGCTGGCCATGTGGTATGGGCCCATGGTCGCCGTCGCGATCTCATCCAGATGCTCCGGCTCGATATCATCGGCGTATTCGCACTGGTTATATTGGAAATTGCGCGAGCGCACACCGCCCCAGGAGTTGGTCGCCCCCCATATGAAGGGCGTCCCCAAAGTCCCTTGCGTCTGGTTGACTTTGGAGCTCGTAATCTGGTCGATAAATCTCTTGTTGTATTCGAGGGCTTCGACAGGACGGGCGATCTTGATATCCATGGTGCCGCGGGCTGCAACCGCCTTGAGATTCTTGGAACCCATAATGCATCCCATGCCGGTTCTGCCGCCGGAATTTTTTATGCCTGTCCGGACGTTCGCAAACCGCACCAGGTTTTCTCCGGCAGGGCCGATCACGAGGCTTTTTACTTCAGGATCCGCAAGCTCTTCCTGGATGGCCCATTGGGTTTCGGTTGCGCTTTTGCCCCAGATATTCTTCGCGTCCCGGATCTCGATCTCGCCATCATGTATAAAAAGGTAAACCGGCTTTGCCGCTTTGCCCCTGATGACCAGGTGGTGGAATCCGGCCCATGCAAGCTCGGGAGCAAAAAAGCCCCCCATGTTTGTGGAGCCCAGGAAGCCTGTCAGCGCCGATTTAGCCATGACGTGCGTGCGTGTCGTGGCGGAAGCGCACGTGGCCGTGAGAAGCCCGCCGGAAATCAGCAAGACATTATCCGGTCCCAGCGGATCGACTCCCTGGGATGTGTGGTTATAAAGCAAATAGGCATCCAATCCTCGTCCGCCGAGGAATCTCCTGCGAATTTCCAGAGGGATCGGCTTGACCTGAATATCGCCGGTCGTCAGATCGATATAGGCGATCTTTCGATTGAGTGCCATGCTACTTTCCCTCCCCCTGCTTTTTCAGGGCTTCCTCGGCAAGCCTTCGATTGGCGTCCCACACAGGGCCCCGGATCCTTGGAAAATCCGGACGAATCCAATGAACGCGAAACTCCATGCCGCACGCGGGGCACTTCACCTGCGTCTGTCCGGCCTCCGGCTGCAGGCGTCCCATGCAACTAGGGTTGTGACATCGGAATTGTCCGTAGGTCCTTGTTTTTCTCAAAGCCTCGGCAGTTGAAACATCCTCATCAGCCATGGCTCCCTCTCTAGCCGTTCATTATGAAGAACAAAATTGATATCAAAATAGCATGGATGATCCCGGCCATGTCAATAATAAAATCATTTATGGATATAGCTTAATAATTGCAGCAATTTGTTATTGACAGGAATCTATATCCGGATTCATATTCACATATCAGATTGTTCTCTATAGAAAACAGTGTTTGGGGCAGGCACGCATGTACCAGGCGCCGATTGTTACCAAAGCTTTCCGAATCCTCGAGCTTGTCGCCGGGAAGGGCAAGCTGTTGACAATCAGCGATCTCTCCCGGGAATTAGGGATCAATAAAAGCACGGTACACGGGATTGCCCATGCGCTTGAAAAAGTTGGCGCCATCGTGCGGGACAAAAAGACAAAGCGTTATATGCTCGGCATGGCGCTTTTTGAGCTGGCCAGAGCAGGCTACGCTCGAATCGATCTTAAGGATATTGCCAGGCCGTTCATGGAAGATTTGATGAGGTCGACGCGGCAGTCGGTGTTCCTGGGCATCCGCTCCGGCGATCACGTTTCCATCATTGATATCGTCGAATCGACGCAGGATTTAAAGATCACCTCACCGATCGGGACGCGGGTGCCTTTGCTGGCGGGAGCGATCGGGAAAGCCTTTCTCGCATTCATGGAAGAAAGCCAGGCCGCCTCATTGATACACACCCTGGGCCTGCGCAGGTATACGGAAAATTCGATTACGGATCCGGATCTCTATATGAAGAAAGTCGGCGAGGCGCGCGCAGCGGGATACGGGCTGGACGATGAAGAATACATTCAGGGGGTCCGGGCCGTTGCTGCGGTTATTCAAAATTCCGGGCCGCAGACGTCGGCCGTCTGGGTGGTCGGATTCACTCCGAGCATGAGCGCAGAAAAACTGCCCGGCATTGCGATGGAAACCAAACGCGCGGCGGAGGCGATTTCTCAGAAGATCGAGCTTCGCTCGTACAACGGACAGGGACGATGATCTATTTCCAGGTAAACAGCAAGTGCAACGGGTGTCTTGCCTGTGTCCGGAACTGTCCGGCCCGGGCGCTGGATGCCAAAGAAGAAGCAGGCACGCAGACGCTGTTCCATAACATGGCACTCTGCGCGCGATGCGCCACCTGCTGGAGAATATGCCCCGAGCACGCGATCGAGTTCCAGCACATGCTTCAAAACCGATGGGACGAAGTCGTTACCCATCTCCTTGTGCGGTGCCAGGAGTGCGGTGAAGTCGTCTACGCGGAGCGCTTGAAGGACAGCCTCGAGCCGAAAGTCCGCGAACTGGTCGAACCGTTGTGTTCCCGCCACAAGCTGGAGCGGCAGGCAAAGGCATTGGCAGGGAGGCAGCGACGGGTCAGCGGGACAGCATCATGATCGTAGGAGATTTGAAAGAGATCAGCGAGATTGCATCTTCCATCGCCGGCTACTCGAAGGTGCTGGTTCTCGGATGCGGCGGTTGCGTGACCGTTTGCCGGTCCGGCGGCGACGCCGAGGCTCATGATTTGTCGCGCCGGCTTTCTCATCCCGAGCATTACAAGGGTTTGCCACCCGAGCTAACGGTTGGCACCATCGAGAGGCAATGCGAGACGGACCTGATCCAATCCTTCCTCCGGATTCCTGAAGGCACCGATGCGATCTTGTCGTTGGCGTGCGGCGCCGGAGTGCAGATCGTCGCCGATGCCTTCGAGCCGCTGCCCGTTCTTCCGGCGCTAACCACCACTTTTATGGGTGGAGCCGATGAACCCGGCGTCTGGCGCGAAAAGTGCCGCGGATGCGGAGATTGTCTGCTGGCCTGCACGGCGGGCATTTGTCCGATTACGCTTTGTGCCAAGCGCCTTCTGAATGGCCCCTGTGGAGGTTCCCGCGGCGGCTACTGCGAAGTGGGAGCAGAAACTCCTTGCGCCTGGGCCAAAATATACGCGCGGCTCGAAAAGCAAAGCCGGCTGCACCTTCTGGACGAAATCAGAATGCCGCGTGACTGGCGCAAGGCCGGATACCGGACGGCGCGAGAGCGCCGGCGAACCGGCGTAGAATTATTTGGCGGCGGTCCCCATAGCAATTCCTGAGAAGATTGATTATTTCGTCAAGCGCCGGCCGCAATCCTCCCGAAGTGGGGGAATTATTTCGGCGGCGATGATTGTGGTTTGGATCATGGGCCAGACGGATGGGCTGGCAGACGATGGAGGCGTTGGCTATGGATATTACTCAAGAGAAGATTTCCGCATGGATGGACATGTATTTCGCAGCGGTCCGCGAATGCATCGGCCCTCTCGAAAAAGTGCCGGAACTCGGCAAACTGTTCACGGAAGATTTTGAATTCGTTTACTACACGCCGCCGGCAACCGCGGACTTTACGGGAGGAAGAGCCTCTCGCGAGGGACTGCTCATGCAAATGGTGCATCCCGGTCTTCGCGAGATCATCGAGCCCTGCTACTATGCGATCAACCTGGAAAAACTGATCGTTTGTGTCCGTTTCAACGACAGGACCGTGGATGAGGCGAGCGGCAAGGACATCGTGCCTCCCTTCCAGGCGAGTGCTCATTACACTCTTGTGCCGGCGGAGGACACGGGATTCAAGATCAAGCTGCTGGAATATTGGACGGAGAACCAGACTCCCGAGAACATCGCCATCACACAGGCGGCCTGGTTCAAGAACAGCAAGCCCGCATTCGAAAGCATCATCTTTGATTGGCTGAAAGCCAGGTACTAGACATCGCGTAGCCTCTGGAAGACCGGCGGGACTCGCGGCGGCAGCACTTTTATCGGCTTCTCGACAAAGAAACGCCGCGGCGCGATCGTTCTCGCTTACTTTCTATAACGGCCCGGCGACGGAAGGCCGGTCAATGGGACGCCACTTAATATCGGCATGGAATTGATCAACCCGGGTTTTTATCCGGGCAATGTTGACGCGCGGTATCGTTGGATCGGCTTACTCATCCGGCAGCGTTGAGCTTGCCGTCGAGGTACCCTAATGCGTCTGCCATTGCGCAGGGGCTTGAGCTTCATGAAGCTTTACTCCAGTCATCGACAGGCGGCCCGGGGCTGCGTCAAGTTTGATCCTACCCCTGCGCCATGCTGCGCTTCCTTGCGTTTGCCGCCAACT
>Ga0208980_10001504_pt1 | contig 14142 bp, 8 predicted proteins | sample WetSurMetagenome_3_FD_187993 | JGI IMG/M metagenome (GOLD analysis project Ga0208980, IMG submission 187993) | Wetland microbial communities from Twitchell Island in the Sacramento Delta, sample from surface sediment Aug2011 Site A1 Bulk (version 2) | ecosystem: Environmental > Aquatic > Marine...
GAGAAGGAGCATCCCGCCATACTTACGGTCGGCCTGGAATATTACCAGGGCGTTGTTGAAAGGAAGATTAATGAAGGCAAGTATGGGATACCATGAGAAAAACAACCCGTAACCCGATTGTTGAATAGGGCCGGAAAAAGCCAGGTTGCAGATTCCCAATATCAATACGATAAATGTTGTTGCAACCAGTCCTATCAGGCTGTTTGAACCAATGAGCTGCAGGCGTTCTTCAGGGCTGGCACCAGAAATGTACCGGACCACAGCGGTATTGGTGATCCCGAAGCGGAACATTTCCACGAATGCCGCCGATGCGATGAAAAGCACCCACTCACCGAAAAGGTCCTTATCAAAGCTGCGTGCCATCAACGCAAAACTGGCAAATCCGAAAATCGCATAGACCAGGTTACCGGTCAATGAAAGAAAATTGTCTTCCCTGATAATTATTCTCAAAGCTTTTTTCACCTGACCTGGAGATTAGATTTGATCCCTGGAGAAAAATTGAAAACGAAGGATTTTTTTCACTTTCCGGCGTATATTGCTTCGCTTCCTGGGTAATTCTCCGAGCACCGATTCCACGGCAAGCAATTCTGCCCCGTTAACAATGAATTGTGCACGTTCCGGATTCAATTTTACTAATGCTTCATTCGCTGACCGGTCCGCTTCCGACCATGTCCTGTTGGCCCTGCATACCAGAACTGGCATGTCGATGCCGGAGATCAGATTGACCGGGTACGGATTATACAAAATAGAAGGCACCTCCAACAGGATGAAGTCCGGTAGGAATGATGGCTTCAATTCATTTTGGGTCAATATATCCTCCACGCTGGCAGCCGAATAGAAATGCTCATCGATCTTGTAGTGCAAGTACTCCTCCTTCCCGAGCCGGGTTTCAGGATCGGCGAAAAAAGGGCTTTCCCGGTCGATGCGGGCATCGGGATATCCGAGTAAGCGATTGAACAATCCTGATATACTGTACCGTCTATTTAGAGAGCGATTTTCCGATGACATATTTGCAGGGTTCAGGGCAGATCCGTTTTCTTTCCCGGATTCATTATTGAAAGTATAATTGAGGACAAGGACTTTTTTCCCGATTTGCTTCATCTTTTTGGCCAGGTTGACCGCTACCATGGTCTTTCCTTCACGCTCCAGAGTGCTGTAAAACAACAACGTCCTTGTGGTTTTAACCGGTTTGTCATGATTCAGGGACAATTCGATGTTCTGGATCGTCATTTCCAGCAAACGGTTTGTGATATATTCGAAATTTGTAATCCCCGGTTTCAGGAAGATCTTTGGAACCACTCCCAGGAAATTTAATTTGATGATACGGGAAGCCTTGCCCGGATTTTTAAGGGTATCGTCAAAATATTCCATGGCCAGGATGCTGCCGAACACAATAAGGAATCCGAATAAAGCGGCTATGATAACCAGTATTTTGCGTTTGGTTGGAATAGGGGACAACGGATAATAGGGTGGGTCTACCGCTTTTATGTTGGATGATAATTCTATATCCTGCATTTTTAATTTTGCAAGATTTAAACCATGCAAAATTTCAAGGTATTCCTGCTCAGAGACAGAAATCTCGCGTTCGATCCGCTTAATATTTGCACCGGCAGGAGCATAAATGGCATACTGCTTTTGAAATTCATCGATCCTGTCACCCAGCACCTGTATTCCAGCCTTTAAATTTTCAGCTTCGATCACGTTTTCTATCCATTCATTTAAAATAGAATTTATAGGAAGCCCATCGATGCTGTTTCCATATGAATAGAAATCAGTGACATCATCCCTTATCTCATTCTTCAGCTTCTCAGCTTCTGATTTGAGTTGAGCAACGTTTTGGCCGGCAGCGCTGTCGCTGGCATTCATCGTTTCTGCCAAAGCGATTTTATAGTTGATGTCTCCAAGCTTATTTTTCTTATCCAGGATGCTTCCGCTTTTTAACTGGATCTGCTGTTGCAGGCCAAGCTTTTCTTCCAGCCTTTTAATGGCTGCCTCATTGCCTGCTAGCTTGATTTTCTTCTCATTGTATTCAACTTCAAGATCTTCCTTCACTACCGCAACTGCTTTGCTTTGCTCGTAATAGTTGATGATGTTGTTATCCTTGTTAAATTCCAGGAGCTTATCTTCGGCTACTTTTAATCTCGAGGCAGCCAGGCTGAGCTGGGACTCAAAGTACTTAACCACGGCATCAGACCTGTTTTCCTTGATATCCCTGAAATTCCTGATGCAGACTTCGTTCATCAGGGCCAGAGTCTGCTGGCAGATACCGGGATCATCGGTTTCATAGTGCAACATGACAAGGTCGCTGTTGGCTACCCGCTGTGCTTTTATAGTAGAAATATCTTTGAAGGAATAATGCGGATTCGGATAGTTTAATAGCTTGTACACGAAATTGGTATCGCTGCTTTGCATCAAATAAGTCAGATTCCTGAAAGTTTGCTCATATGCGGCCCGATTGATAGAGGGCGGGCATTGGTAGGGCAAGGAATCGTTTTGCGCGTTATCTGCGTAGGTCCCATTTATCGATGAGGCAGGATCAGGGGTTTTTACCACCAGTTTATAGATATAGGCTGGCGTAATCCGTTTTAATTCTTCGTATGACCGGGATGAAATATATTTTGGATCAGGCCTTTCAAGCATCAGATGCTGGCTGAGCAGCCGGATGGAAACCTCCTGCTGGGTTTCTCTCGATTTAATGATGTTGATCAGGTTATCAAATGCTGTGGTGGTGGCAAAGAAATTGAATGATTTATCCATTTCCACGCTTGAGCCGGTGGCTATTCCTGTATACAGGGTAGTTTCCGAGGCATATCTGTAGTGTGGTTTTAAGGTCAGTAGAATCACCAGTAAAGCCATTAATAGTGGTGTGACAAGCAATAAGACGATGTGCCTGCGTATTAACCTGATCAGATCTATCAATTTCATTAGTTTATTTTTTACCTGGATTAATTGAATTTGAATCCTGCCATTTCTTCCAGGATCATGTAGGAAGTGATAAAATCGGCCTTTGCTGTCTCAAATTCCGATTCCACATCGGCTACAATATCCGAAATCCTGGTGTATTCCGTCACCGAGACCACTCCATTCTGAAATTGTTTATTGGCCATATCCATGTTTACCCTGGAAGAGCTGAGGTTTTTGGCTTTGATTGTGAGGATATGCTGCTTGAGGATGACCTCATTGTATTGCCTGATGATCTCATGCCTTATTTCCTCGCGCTGGGCCTCGGCCATGCTCCTGGCCTGGTCGAGTTCGGATCTGGCCATGGTGATCTGGTTTTTCCGGTTTAAAACATCCTGTAACGGGAATTTTAAGTAGATGCCTACTCCGTAGACGGTTTGAGTTGTATTAGTGGCAAGAACGGATGGGGATTGTCCTTCAGCTGTATTGGTTGAGAAATTATTGAAAGTGCCATAGCGGACGTCGGCCTGCACCCCGAGGTTCCTGGTCCAGTAATTTTTATAAGAAGTCAGGTTGCTTTGCTTACCGATAATTCCCTGGTCGCGGAACCTTACCATGGCATTGGTGGCAAGAGCTGAATCAAGGATCACGCTTAATGGCGGGATGTTCAATTCCATATTATCGGACTGCATTGCATCCGTATTGACTTCCTGTGCTGACATCGGTTCTGTCATTCCAATGCTCAGGAATGCCAGCAGGGTTATGATAAGGAGATATTTCATGATATTTAATGTTTTGAAAATCAGTGATTATACAGTATCCTTTTGAAGCAGGGCAGGGATGGTACGGAGTATGAGCTTGAGATCGTACCAGAAAGAATAGTTATTGCCGATAAAGTGCTCAGCGTACTCATTATCCAGTCGTTTGCGCTCGTCTTCCGACATTTCTCCCCCTCTTCCCCTTAGCTCGACCTGCCAAAGGCCGGTCAGTCCGGGAGGTGCTAAAAATCTTTTCGACATGTCATCGATCGTGAGTAGTTCAGCTTCATAAACCGGGAGAGGACGGTTGCCGACAATTGACATGTCGCCTTTTAATATATTGATCAGCTGAGGGAGCTCATCAATACTGGTATTTCTGATGAATTTTCCAACCCTGGTGATTCGGGGATCATTGGAGATTTTAATAAAAGCTGACCTGGACCTGGCAATCTCTTTCTTTTGCCTGGTATACCAGTAATCGCAAATGTGTTTATTGCTTATATGAAGCACGGGAGAACAAGTCTCGCCTTCATTTAATTCAGTGCAACGCGGGCATGGAATGCTGAAATCGATTTCATTTTTACCGGAAGAGAGGTTGTATTGATTCTTTTCTTTAGCCAGTTTATTGAGTTCGGCATCGGATCCGACCCTCATGGAGCGGAATTTGTAAAAGTCAAACGGTTTCCTGCCTACTCTTTTTGAAATGTAATAGACCTTGCCTTTTGATTCCAGACGAATTGCCATCATGACCAGTAAAAGGAACGGTGAGATCAGTGCCAGGGTGAAGGCAGCTATTGTGATATCAAAGAGGCGCTTGGATAAGGGCATCTTGTATGCCACACTATTAACCCTGACAGGTACCTGTTGGGTCAGTTTATTCCTGTAATCGATCAGGAAATCAATGCGCATTTTGATATCTTCCCCTGGGGGCAACGGGGAAAAATATAAGTCATCAATGCCCTTATTTTTAGCTGATTTATAAAGGTCTTCCCTAAAATTGTCGGATACAAGAATAAATGGCACTGCACTGAATTCCGGGCGCTTCCTTAACCAATCATGCATACTGAAGCCATCACCACCCGGTACATGATCTTCACATAGAATGGCATGGATGCTTAGTCCGGACGTGAGATAATTGATGGCTTTCATCGCGTTTTCCGCTACTACCGGTGAAATAGCTGCGACTTTACTTAAGTGTTCTATATTCTCAATTGAGTTTCCTATATAGAACAGATTGATAGAGTTATCCATTGGATTCATTATAAAAGATTTATAAGGGTTTACCAATTAACTGCATAGTGGATTGGATACAGGTTCTTTTTGATCAGCTCTTCCAGTTCTTCGGGATTAAAGGGCTTGGTCAGGTAATCCTGTGCACCGAGCTGGTAACATTTCACCCGCTCCTTGCTGGATTCATTTCCGGAAAGCATAATAATAGGGGTACGTTTGGTGAACCCGCGTTTCCTGACATTTTCGATAACATGGTACCCGTCCATGTTAGGCATGTGGATGTCGCAGATGATCAGGTCAGGGAGGTTGTCTTCCAGCCATTCCAGGGCCTCGTGGCCATCCCCTTTTGTGAAAATTTCATAGTCCTGCGAAAGGAAGTTCTCCAGGAGCAGCCGGATGCTTAGTTCGTCATCGATGACCAGGATCTTGTGTTTCATGTTTTTTACTTTAATGGTTAGAGATCAGAGAAAAACTATTTTTTAAAGATTCAGCGCGGATTGAACCGGAGTTCTCATGAAATTCAGATTCATATTACCGTGCATCATGGATTACAGGTAAAGAATAACCGTGCCAAATTGCTTTAATTTAGCTAAAGGAATGAAATACAAATAATTAGGAATATTCTCAAATCTGAGAAAAGTATCAATATGAGACTTATTTCATAAATTGATACTTTTTAAGCATTCGGTAGATGGTCGCTTTACTGATGCCCAGTTTCCTGGCCACAAGGATGGCATTCTGCTCGTATTTCTGCATGAAATGCTCCACGATCTTCTTTTCGTAGAGCTCCAGGGTCATCTCTTCCATCAGCAGTTCCCTTGCAGGTTCCAGTGAATGGAAAACCACATCGTTTTCATGGATTGCCTTACCGTCTGACATAATGATCGCCAGCTCCACCACCGATTTAAGCTCTCTTACATTTCCAGGATAGGAATAATCCATCAGCTTTTTCCTGGCAGTTTCTGAAAAAGTGATCCTGGGTTTCTTGTTTTCCTTGCAGAAAGATTCAGCGAAGAAATCTGCCAGGATGAGGATGTCAGTACTTCTCTCCCTGAGCGGCGGGAGGTGGATGGGAAGGCCAATAAGACGATAATACAGGTCCTGTCTGAACTTGCCAAGGTTTGTCTCATCAGCCAGGTTCTTGTGCGTAGCCGTGATCACCCTGACATCCACGGGCACCGGGGCTGTCCCGCCAATCCTTACCACCTCCCGCTCCTGCAAAACCCTCAATAGTTTTGTCTGCATGTTCAGGTCCATTTCAGCAATTTCATCCAGGAAGATGGTCCCCTTGTTGGCCTGTTCGAATTTCCCCGCCATGCGGGTCACAGCACCCGTAAATGCGCCTTTTTCATAACCGAACAGCTCACTCTCAACCAGATCTTTTGGAATAGCGCCCATATTGATTGAAACCAGGGGCCCCTTTTTCCTTAGAGAATTATAATGTATGGCCTTAGCCACAAGCTCTTTGCCCGTGCCTGTCTCTCCCGTAATGGTCACTGTTGCATTGTTATCGAGTGCCTTTTCCATCAGGGAAAAAGTTCTCTTAATACCGGCGCTCTGACCGATCAGGACATTTGAAAAGTCGTACTTCTTGCTTACTTCTTCTTTAAGGATTTCATTTTCTTTTTTCAGGCTTAGATTGTCCCTGAGGAGGCGGAGGGTATTCCTGAGTCGATCAATAGTATCCTCACCTTTTACTATATAATCATTTGCGCCTTCCTTCAAAAGCTCTATCGCGGTTGTTATGTCTTCCTGGCCTGAAATAATGATGACTGGGATCTCCGCACGGCCCTGCCGGATTTTTTTTAAAACGGCATTTCCTTCCATATCAGGCAGGGTATAATCCAGTGTAATGACAGACGGATTTTTATACAGGTTGTTAAGGCATTCCCTGCCTGTGGTGTATATTTCCACCTTGTAATCGGGATTCAGGGTAAGGCCGTATTCAAGGATTTGACCGTACATCGGATCATCCTCTACAATGAAAATCGTGAATTCCTCCATTGCTTTCATAAAGAAGTTTTTTGGGATATAAAGATACATTCTTTTCAAATTGAAACATAAGTATCATAATGAAACCGAATATTACCGGATGTATTTTATAATATATTGATATACAGTTATATAAAACATTGGCACGATAGTAGTCCAGTTGATTACGTATAATTTAACACGATGCAGGATAATACTTTTCAAAACCTCTTATCAATGAATAAACATCATATATCAAAAATCATGGAACGTAAACTTGTAAAATTTCTGTTCTTCACTGTCATTCTATCGGGAATCATGGTATTAAGCAATTCCTGCAATAAATCAGAGTTAAACCAGGATCAGCCCGGAACGGGTTTTAACGATTTACAGGTCAGTCCTTCATTCACATTCAGTACCACCCAGGATGTGAGTATTCACGTGGCAACATTGGATAATACGGACAAACCAGTACCCAACATCCGGATTAACATATACACTGATTTTCCCGAGGATGGCGGTTCCCTTGTCTTAAGCGGTGCAACAGATGAGAATGGCACATTCAGCGCATCATACAGGTTTCCTGCCGGTACTGACTCTCTTGCAGTTGTAACTGATGCCATCGGATTTGTCAATATGCAAAAAGTAAAACTGGATGCGGGAAAGTTAGAATTGACACTGGGGGGAAAACCATCAGGCCGAAATCTAAAGAGCGGTGATGAACTCTTCTTAAAATCCGGCAATTCGAAAGTCGTTCCCCTGGCATCATACAATGCACAGGGTGTTCCGAGTAACCTGGTGACGCCCAATGATGTGATTGATGCACCCATGATTGCAGATATTAACGCTACATTACCTGAGCAGCAGGCCCTCCCCAACAGCCACCCGCAGTATTTTCTGGAAACCAATAATCCTGACGTTTTAATCACCCAGCCATCAAACGTTTGGGTTACTTTCGTTCACGAGGGGGCGGGTTACAAAAATGTCCTCGGATTCTATAAATACAATGTGGAGAATCCTCCGGTCAATGCAAACGACATTGATACGATCTTCGTTGCATTTCCCAATGTTTCTTTTTCAGGAAGCGGCGGAGGGCTTGTTTCGGGCAATAAGGTCAAAATTGGAACTTTTGGCCCCGGCACCGGGATTGGATGGGTCTTAATTGCAAATGGCTTCGGCAATGGAATGATTAACAATGGGAACGGCATGTATTATTCAAACAAGGCTGCTAACCCGGAAAATAATCCCTCCCTTAAAAAGCACACGATCTTGTGCAATGACATTGGGCGTGAAAGATATCTTCTTTCCTTCGAGGACCTGAACCGGGAAGGCTCTTGCGACAACGACTTCAATGATGCGGTATTCTATGTGACGGCTGACCCGATCCAATCCATCGATCCCACCAATGTACCGCTACCGGATTATACCCAGGTGGATTCCGACAACGATGGCATTTCCGATAATTTCGATGATTATCCGTCCGATGCTTCCAAGGCTTTCAATAATTATTATCCGTCTGCCAACAGCGTCGGTACGCTGGCTTTCGAGGACTTGTGGCCGACCAAAGGGGACTACGATTTCAATGACATAGTGATTGATTATAACTTTAATCAGGTCACAAACGGCCAGAATAAGGTTGTACAGGTAAAGGGAAATGTTATAGTTAAAGCCATCGGTGCCAGTTTCGACAATGGTTTTGGTTTTCAATTATCGGTCAATCCTGATAAGGTGGCCAGCGTTACCGGCACTGATCTCCAGGAATCGATCATAACGCTCAATTCTAACGGGACTGAGGCCAACCAGTCAAAGGCAACCATCATCCTTTTCGATAATGCCTTCAATGAACTTCCCTATCCGGGTGGTGGCGGAACAGGAGTGAACACAACACCGGGGAGCCCTTATGTTCAACCCCAGCCGCAGGAGATCGTAATTAACTTTACAAACCCGGTAAATCTTAATACGATAGGCATCCCTCCTTACAATCCTTTCCTGTTCATTGATGGGGAAAGATCCCAGGAGGTTCATCTTATTAACCAACAGCCAACGGACCTTGCAGACCTTTCGATGCTGGGAACGGCAAATGATGACAGCAATCCTACGGCCGGGAGATATTATGTGACAAATGAAAACCTTCCATTTGCCATAGACATTGCAGGGCCGTTTGATTACCCTGTAGAAAAAAGCGAGATCACCCAGGCGCACCTGAGATTCTCGCCCTGGAGCGAATCAAGCGGGGCAATATATTACGACTGGTTCAAGCCAATGAGTGGCTATCGCAACAACGGGAAGATATACTCCCATCAATAGAAAGGCTTAAATCTTATTTGAACGGAAGAGGCTGTTTCACAAGGGGGGACAGCCTCTTTTTATATTTCATTTTGCAGTTGTTCGACTACCAGCCTGATGATCTCATCAAGCCGTTTAATCTTAGACTCAAGTTCAGGCTTTGCCTGCCCTTCCCCTGCCAGGGATTCGATTGCCCGGATATCCTGTTTCAGGTCTGATATGCCAAAGTTGTCGATGGTAGGTTTTATCCGATGGGCCGCACTTTTAATGGTAAGCCAATCACCTTCATTCCACGCAGTTTTGATCTGTTCAACTGCCGGAGGAGTTTGTTCTATGAAAATCCTGATCAGCTTTTTTATAAAATCATCATTGCCCCTGCTTAACTGCTGTAGATAATCCAGATTAAAAAGCTTTGTGCTTTCTTCAGGTTCTTTTCCGGGACTTATTTTTGATATGGAGGAGGTAATATTTTTATGAATGATACTCAGCAGCGTTTTTTCTTCAAATGGCTTAATGATGTAATCATTCATCCCCGCTTCCTTACAACGGTCGATCTCCGCTTTGAATGCATTCGCCGTAAGGGCGATGATGGGGATGTTCAGTTTCATCTCCTGGCGAATGATCGTAGCTGCTTCAATTCCACCCATCTCAGGCATTTGCAGGTCCATCAGGATTAGATCATATGGCGACTGCTTCAGTCTTTCAATCGCTTGCATGCCATTGGTCGCTTCTGTCACGTTCATCCCAAAATACTTGAGTGAATTAACGACCACGAGACGGTTCAGGTCATTGTCTTCCACCAGTAAAATTTCCTTCTTTTTCAGGACATTAAAACTGTCGGTGGAGAGAGCGCTTTGAATTTGATTTTCATCGGCAACCTCAAGGTCAATATAAATATCAACGGAAGTCCCTGAATCTATTTTGCTTGAGATCGTTATTTTACCTTTCATCAATTGGACCAGCTCGTAAGTGATAGCCATTCCAAGGCCGGTTCCGCCGTATTTTCTTGCCGTTGAAAGGTCTCCCTGTGTGAACTTCTGAAAGATATTTTCCAGGAATGATTCCTTCATTCCTATCCCGGTATCGGTAATGGTAAACCTCAAATGATGAATGTTGTTGCTTTTGCCGTTAAGTGCACAGCGCAATACCACACTGCCTCTTTCAGTAAATTTAATGGCATTGTTAAGAATATTCAGCAGGATCTGCCTGATCCGGTTAGAATCCCCTATGTAAGCGGAAGACAGCTCCTGGGATATCTCTGATTTGAACTCCAGCATTTTTTCCCCGGCCTGTATAGAAAGAATGGAAATCGTGTTGTTTATCGTTTCCACAAGGCTGAACGGCCCCAGATCCAGGCTCATCTGGCCTGATTCAATTTTCGTAATATCAAGGATATTGTTTACGATTGAAAGCAAATGCTGGCTTGCCAATTCCGCATTTTTTATATAGAGGCTCTGGGTCGGTGAGAGTGATTCACGTGAAATATCCCGGATCAGGCCGATAATCGCATTTAATGGCGTGCGTATTTCATGGCTCATGTTGGCCAGGAACAGTTCCTTAACCCGGCTGGATGCTTCAGCATTATTTTTTGCTTCTCGCAGGTCGATTTCCAGATTCTTTTGTTTGGTAACATCTGTATGAGTACCTATGATTTTCAAAGGTTTTCCATCTATGCTTTTTTCAATGACCACTCCACGGTCAAGCACCCATTTAATACTTCCATCCTGATGATGCATTCGGTACTCTAAAGCATGATGATCGATCTCTGCATTCCGCACTTTTTTATCATTATTGATCAACAGATCCAGATCATCTTTGTATACATGGTCCCACCAGAAACTGTTGATGTCTTTTACCTTGCTTATATCATACCCGAGGAACTGGTTGGTCATGTCTGAGAAATCAGTCTTATTCTTTATGAAATCATATTCCCAGACATTATCGCCTATTTTTTCAAGGGCTATTCTGAACCTGCTTTCAAATTCCTTCAGTTTTTTTTGCGTCTCTTTTTCTCTTGTAATATCCTCTTCGATTGCAAAATATTTGATCACCTTATTATCCTTATCTTTAAGGGCCTGCCCCTGTATTCTCAGCCAATACGGCCTTCCGGACCTATGATAGTTCAGGATTTCGCAAACAAACGGTTCCCCTTGAGATATCTGGTTCTTTAGATAAGCAATGGTTTCTTTGTCAGTATCTTTCCCCTGGAGGATCTGCCCGGGCTTTTTACCCCGCATTTCTTCAATGCCATAGCCGGTCATTAGCTCAAAGCTCTTATTGATCCATTCAATTCTGCCTTCCCGGTCGGCAATGACCACGCCATGGGTATTTTGTGCAGCTATGGACGAAAGGATGAGGAGCTGGTCCTCATTATATTTATCAATGGTGACATCTCTCCCGTATATGTTGAAATAGCCATCCTTTGGAAGCGGTCTAATAACGAAGGAATACCATTTGTCGCCCGATTTTGCCTCGATGATTTCACGGTCCTTTCCCTGGTCAACTCTTCGGGCAATCTCCTGCCAGAATTCGGTACTTGTATAATTCCGGTTATTAAAATTGAACTCCGAAAATTTTTCAGCCACCGGGTTAAGTGTCAGGACATTACCCTGAAGGTCGATTCTGATAAGCGGATCAGGATTCTGCATCGGAAAAAGTGCGATATCGTGAATCTCCTTTGCCGCAGCCTTCAGGTCATTTTTCTGCTTGTTTATGGTATGTATGAGTTTTTTAAGCTCTTCAGTAGTAATTTCCTGGGTTTTCAGCACGTGAAGCAGGTCTATCATAGGATCATGAAAGGCAAAATCATCCAACCGGAGCTGGTTCTGGACCACCTGTTCCATAGATCCGAACCAGGGGGACCCAATGAACAGCAGTCGGTCATCCTCCTCCAAATATTCAATCTGCCCGCGCAAAATGGTCTTGATTGAATTGTGGCATTCAATAATTATCAGCTGGTTGATCAACATTAAAAGGGAATCAAAGTCAAGCGTGAGAAACTCAGGCCTTTTAATCAAAAAGTGATCAAAGAAAGGGTTACCTGCAATCCCCGGGAATAACTTATGGATTGTCTTCCCATAAGACACCACTCTCAACTCACGGTCGATCAAAATATAAAACGGGAAGATCCGGTCGAACTGCGCCGATGCAAATGATATCCGGGGTGTCAATTTATTACCAGCTTACTTTAAATACATCATGATCCGATCCTGCATTCCGGCTTTCAATTTGCTCAATGGCTACCGGATTATTGTACATCTTGCCCAGGCCTTGCAGCAAGCCTCTTACAAATTCTTCCAGCCCTGTCCTCCTGGAAAAGTAATGGACATGAATGCTGCTCGATTCCAGATTACTGACCTTAAATTCAGGAGGCATCAATTTAGGATAGATCAGCATGATCCGGTTATGAAAAACCGGCAGGTTGACCAGGAACTCCTTTAACGAATTCCCCCCTGCCTCCATCAATCCACCGTATTTTTCCTTACCGGTCTTCAGGACCCACCATTCGCCAAACGCCTGCAGGACGTTTTCCAGCGGCATATTCATCTCTTCACTGACAGCTATTGCCAATTTATAAGTAATGTCATCATCGTAGGGCTCATTGCTGATGAAAAAATCTACGTCCACCCCGCTGCGTTCTTTTACCCTGTCCCATTTTTCCTCGCCGAAATTCGCTTTTACGAGGTCTTCTATTGCTTGATTTACAATTCCGTACATAATTACTTCAATTTGTAAGACTTATCAGTAATTTATATTACAAAACTAATAAAGAATGGACTTAGTTCGACCTGGTGCAAATCGATTATAGTTTCGCCTGTTATAATGAAGTAGAAATGCGATATTATTATGAGCGCATTGTAGGAAAGATTCCTAAATTTGTTTTATAACCATTAAATACACTGATCATGAAAATTGCGATTGTAGGCAGCGGGTATGTAGGCCTGGTTACCGGGACCTGCTTTTCCGAAGTAGGAATCGATGTCGTTTGTGTTGACATTGATCAAAAGAAAATAGAAAACCTTAACCAAGGAATCATTCCCATTTTTGAACCAGGACTGGAGGAAATGCTGCTCCGCAATGTGAAAAAAGGGCGGTTAAGTTTTACAACAAGTTTGGCTGAAGCACTTGATGGTTGTGAGGCAGTGTTTATTTCAGTCGGTACCCCCCCTGATGAAGACGGCAGCGCTGACCTGAAGTACGTTCTGGCCGTGGCCCGCGATTGCGGGAAATACATGAAAGATTACCTGGTTGTTGTTACGAAAAGCACTGTGCCTGTGGGTACCGCTTCTAAAGTGAGAGCCGCGGTCAAGGAGGAATTGGATAAAAGGAATGTTTCTTTTTCATTTGATGTGGCATCAAATCCTGAATTTCTGAAAGAAGGGGCTGCCATAGAGGATTTCCTCAAACCTGACCGAATCGTTATCGGACTTGATTCGCAGAAGGCGGAAGAACTGATGAAAAGACTTTACAAACCTTTTACGTTAAATGGCCATCCGGTCATTTTTATGGACATTGCTTCAGCTGAGATGACCAAATATGCAGCCAACTCGATGCTGGCTACAAAAATCAGTTTCATGAACGATATCGCAAATCTGTGCGAAATTGTCGGGGCGGATATTAATTTGGTCCGAAAGGGGATAGGCTCTGATTCACGGATCGGCAATAAATTTATTTATCCCGGGATAGGCTATGGGGGCTCATGTTTTCCCAAGGATGTCCAGGCGCTGATTAAAACTGCCTCGCAGTACAATTATGACCTCCGGGTGCTCAAAGCGGTTGAAGCAGTCAACTATGATCAAAAATCGGTCTTGTTCAAAAAGATTAAAAAGTACTTCAATAACGATCTGCAGGGGAAAACTGCTGCAGTCTGGGGGCTATCGTTCAAGCCGCAGACGGATGATATGCGTGAAGCCCCATCCCTTGTGATCATAAACATGCTCCTTGAAGCGGGTGTTAAGGTTAAAGCTTATGACCCTGTTGCCATGAAGGAGGCGAA
>Ga0208980_10001506_pt1 | contig 14135 bp, 10 predicted proteins | sample WetSurMetagenome_3_FD_187993 | JGI IMG/M metagenome (GOLD analysis project Ga0208980, IMG submission 187993) | Wetland microbial communities from Twitchell Island in the Sacramento Delta, sample from surface sediment Aug2011 Site A1 Bulk (version 2) | ecosystem: Environmental > Aquatic > Marine...
CGACTCACTATACAGTATTAAAAGATTTTGGCAACGACGAAATTCACGTGCGTCGAATGTGTATGCATTGCAGTGAACCGACGTGCGTCTCAGCGTGTCTCGTGGGTGCATTCACCAAGATGGAAACCGGTGCAGTTCTGTACGACGAATCAAAGTGCATTGGATGCAGGTACTGCATGCAAGCATGCCCGTTTGAGGTGCCCCGATATGAATGGAGCAGTCTGGTGCCGCGTGTTCAAAAATGCAGGATGTGTTATGAACGCGTGAGCTCTGGCCAACCAACGGCTTGTGCAGAAGCGTGCCAGTTTGGTGCGACTAACTTCGGGAATAGGGATGAGATGATCAGTGAGGCAAGGAAACGCATCAACGAGAACCCGGGGCAATATATAGACTACATCTATGGACTGAAGGAAGCTGGAGGGCCGTCGGTTCTCTACATTTCGGCGATTCCTTTTCAGAAGCTCGGGTTCCCCACGAACGTTCCTGATGAGCCGATACCAAATCTCTCGTGGCGTGTGCTTTCGCAAATCCCGAAGTATACAGTTGCGGCAGGAATCGTGTTGTTCGGTATCAACTGGATAACCGCGCGACGTACGGATGTTGCACGGTTCGAAGCGGAGGAACGACGGAAGCAGCTCGGAGAAGGTGGTCCAATTCATTGACGAACTGGGATACCTCTTACAGATAATCAAACATTACTTCTGGTGGACAATATGAAATTTCCTGGTCTCTTCAAAATCACATTCTGGAAAGTTGTTGGAGTTGTGCTAATGGTTGCGGGACTCGTTGCTGCTATCGAGCGCTTCAGCCTTGGCCTTGGGGCTACGACCAACCTCAAAGACACATTCCCCTGGGGATTGTGGATCGGATTTGACATCCTCGTTGGCGTTGGACTCGCAGCTGGCGGCTTCACCATTGCTGCAGCAGTGTACATATTCAATCTTGAGAAGTTCCGTCCAATATTGCGTCCCACGATTCTCACTGCGTTTCTTGGGTACCTCTTGGTGATTGCGGGTCTGATGGTAGACCTTGGACGACCGTGGGCAATCTGGCATGCACTCATTTATTGGAACCCGCGATCGGTGATGTTCGAAGTTGCGTGGTGTGTAATGTTGTATACCACGGTACTTGCTCTGGAGTTTAGCCCGGTGGTTCTCGAACACTTCAAGCTCAAACGAGCTCTCAAGGTAATCAAGACGATCACAATTCCACTTGTTGTTCTGGGTGTGATTTTGTCTACGCTCCACCAGTCTTCACTCGGCTCGTTGTTCCTCATTATCCCGAGTCGAATGCATCCGTTGTGGTACTCGAATATCATCCCGTTCCTGTTCATCATTTCGTGTGTCGCTGCAGGTTTGTGCATGACGATTTTCGAATCATTTCTCTCTTCAAGGGCATTCGGCAGAGAGATAGAGCTGCCGCTCCTTTCTCAACTTGCGAAAATTGTTGTGGTGGTTCTCGCGTTGTACTTCACGGTGCGAATTCAGGACCTCATCAATCGGGATGCTCTTCATTACATCTTTGAGCCGAGCTATCAGAGCATTATGTTTATTGGTGAGATTGTGTTGGGAGTGGTCGTTCCATTCATACTCCTGTTGTTCGAGAGAGTTCGAACAAACAAAGCAGGTCTGTTCTATTCCTCGGTTCTCGTCCTCATGGGCTTTGTGGCTCACAGGATGAACACGGCAATCACGAGTATGGAGCAATGGCCGGCACGGACATATGTCCCATCATGGCAGGAACTCTCTATAACACTGGCGCTTGCCGCTTTCGGGTTTGTGGCGTTCTCCTTCATTGCAAGATATTTTGAGGTGTTCGGGAAGGTTGACGCGCAACATGTTACGGTTCATCCTTCGCTTGCTGAAACAAGAGCGTTGGACGATGTTGCCGGGAACGCTATTCTTGCTTCTGTGAACTCAAAGACCTAGCACCTTGGGGTTTGTCATTTCTGCAACAAAGTGAAAGGGAAATTTGCCAGACTTGAAAAAGGACTTCCTTCTCTGAAAACCAAATGCGCCTTTAGTTGCTGAATTGGCGGATCCACCAGTGCCGTTGTCTGGCACGCATTGTGAAATATTTCAACAGGGTGAAGTCCGCCAATTCTCTTTGGGGTCCCTATGAAGCTCATGCGGACAATCGCATTCAGACTCTTCCTCTTGATCGTCTCGGTTCAGACGATCATTCTGTTTGCCCTCACGTACGCCGCTGTTCGCATCCAGCAGTCGCATATCATGGAAAATGTCCTCGGGAGTGCGACACGTGTAAGCGATGTGATTGTCAGGTCGACGCGCTACAGCATGTTGTTGAACAAGAAAGAGGACGTGCACAACATCGTTGCGTCGGTAGGGGGCGAGCCAGGATTCGAGGGGATACGGATTTACAACAAACAGGGGGAAGTGATTTTTGGAACAGTTTCAACCGAACTCCACACGAAAGTTGACCTGAACGCTGAAGCGTGCGTCATCTGCCATGCGTCTGCCCGCCTTGACAGCATTTCCCATGTGAATCCACAACTCACCCGTATTTTCACGAAACCAAACGGTGAGCGTATCATCGGGCTCATCACCCCGATCCGCAACGAGCAACAATGTTCAGACGCCGAGTGTCATGCGCATCCCAACTCGAAGACGATTCTCGGAGTCCTCGATGTCAAAATGTCCCTTGCGCAAATTGACGCCCACATAGACGAAAGTAGGAACCAACTCCTCCTGTTTTCAGGAGTGGCGGTTCTGCTCATCTCCGTGGTCTCTGGCGGTTTCATTTGGATTGTGATCAACCGGCCTGTGAAGCGGCTGATGGGGGGAATGAAGATGGTTTCATCAGGACGTCTGGATCAAAAGCTTGAGACATCATCCATGGATGAGTTGGGGGAACTTGCCCACACGTTCAACCGGATGACTGAAGATCTTGCCAAAGCACGAGAGGAGATTACCGCCTGGTCTCACACTCTTGAACACAAGGTCGAAGAGAAGACGGCCGATCTTGAGCGGGCACACAAGCACATGGTTACAGTCGAGAAGATGGCCTCTCTCGGAAATCTTGCTGCAACGGTAGCGCATGAACTCAACAACCCGCTTGAGGGGATTCTCACGTTTGCGAAGCTGATGATGAAGCGGCTGAAACGACAGACGCTCTCAACGAAGGACCTTGAGCAGATGCATGAGGAACTCAAGCTCGTTGCCGATGAAGCTCTCCGGTGTGGGAACATCGTGAAAAACCTTCTAGTGTTCGCCCGGCATCGGGGAGGATCATTCGGTCTGGTGCAAGTGAAAACTATCGTGGATAGGTGCGTCATGCTGATGAACCATCACGCACAGATGAATTCAATTGAATTCAGCGTTTCGTGTCCGGATGATATGGCGATGGAGTGTGATTCGAATCAGATACAACAGGCACTCATCGCATTGGTATCCAACGCCATCGAAGCGATGACAGATACCTCGGGAAGAACAACAGGAAATAGACTGAATGTCGAAGTCAGAAGGTCGGCTGATTCAGAGAAGATCATCATGCAGGTGAGTGATACCGGCTGTGGGATGAGTGATGAAGTGAAGGTTCATATCTACGAGCCGTTCTTCACGACGAAATCTGAAGGAAAAGGTGTTGGCCTTGGCCTGGCGGTCGTGTACGGGATTGTGGAACGTCATCACGGGTCGATAGTTGTTGATTCAACCGAAGGAAAGGGAACATCGTTCACACTGACTTTTCCGTCAAAACAAGAAGTCCACGCAACACAAGAGCACTAGGCACTGCAATAACGCAAGAGGAAATGAGCTATGAACAAGAACGATGTGGGGATTTTAGTTGTTGATGATGAGTTGATCGTCCGGGAATCTCTTTCGAAATGGTTTGCCGAGGAGGGTTACCGGGTGGAGTCTGCAGACAATGCAGCGAATGCATTGAGGAAGCTGCAGACCAACAACTGGAACATCATGTTGGTCGACATAAAAATGCCTGGTATGGATGGCATCGAACTCCTCCACAGGGTGAAAGAAACCAACAAGCATATTGCCGTCGTCATCATTACTGCCTTTGCTGCAGTGGACACCGCGGTTAAAGCTCTGAAGGATGGGGCCTACGACTACGTGACGAAGCCGATCGACCCGGACTATCTCGATCACCTCATCGACAAAATCCTTCAGGAACAGGAACTCCTCAAGGAGAACCAGCGGCTGCGAGACGCAGTAACTGAGCTGACAGGCAGTGACGAGATTATTGGTGATTCACCCGAGATCATGAAGGTGATGGACCTTGTGCACACAGTGGCCCCAACTGACACGACCGTGATGATTCGCGGGGAGAGTGGAACAGGGAAGGAGCTTATTGCGCGCGCGATCCACAATAGAAGCCCACGGAAGTATTTTCCGCTGGTGACGGTAAACTGCGGGGCGATGACCGAAACACTTTTGGAGAGCGAGTTGTTCGGACATGAGAAGGGCTCCTTCACCGGAGCGCAGTATCGGCGCAAGGGAAAAGTTGAGCTTGCTGATGGTGGAACACTCTTCCTGGATGAGATTGGGAACATAGACCCCAAGACACAAATGGATCTGCTGCGTGTCATAGAAACGAAGCAGTTCATGAGAGTCGGCGGCAGTGAAGTGATTTCTTCGGATTTCAGAGTGATTTGTGCGACGAATAAAAACCTTGAGCAAGCAGTGAAGGATGGTTCATTCCGCGAAGATCTGTTCTATCGCGTCAACGTTTTCCCAATTTGCATTCCTCCACTCCGCAGTCGCAAGGGAGACGTTGCGAAGCTGGCGCACTACTTTCTGGAAAAGTACACGAAGGCAATGAACAAAAAGGTGGAGGGTTTTAGTCGGGACGCAATGCTTGCACTGAGAGGACATGAATGGCCAGGCAATGTTCGTGAGCTGGAAAATGCCATCGAGCGTGCCGTGGTGGTCAGCGGAGGTCCGATGATTGAGAAAGAGCACCTTCCCCTCCAGATGCTTGTTGCTTCCACCGCTTCCGGACGACGACTCGAGGATGTCGAGCACAGGTATATCGAAGAGGTTCTTGCGGAGACCGGGTGGAACATCAGCCGCAGTGCTTCCATTCTGGACATCGACCGGGTGACGCTCTATCACAAGATCCAGAAATTCGGACTGAAACGGAACCGATGAAGGCGATAGAGCTCCAGCCGCTGGGCGATGCAGAACCTGACGTGCTCGAGAGTATTTGTCCCGCACTGCAGGATGCGTTCAAGGTTCCCGCAAAAGTCCGCAGTGGCTCCATTCCGCTTAGCTCCTTCTACGACGTGCAACGGGGGCAATACAACTCAACGGCCATACTCCATCAGTTGAGTCCGTTCCTATCCATGCCGCGCACTGGGGCAATACTCCGATCGAACAGTGATATCCACATTGTTGGCGTAACGCAGCGCGATCTCTTCATGCCGATTCTCACGTATGTCTTCGGCGAGGCGGCGCTCGGCGGAGATGCTGCCGTGGTTTCCTATCATCGTTTCCGCAATGAGTTGTATGGACTTCCTCCCAACAAGGATTTGATTATTGAACGGCTGCGAAAGGTCACCATCCACGAACTCGGCCATACCCTCGGACTTGTCCATTGTACGCTGCAATACTGTGTTATGCACGCGGCCTCGTATGTTGAAGAACTCGACCTAAAGGGGCACGAGTTCTGTCCATTTTGCAGAAGCGCAGAGGCAAGAGTCCTGCATAGCATCTAACCGATGCCTTGGGCACATCGGTCGGTTCTCTTGAGCCGAATTCCGGCGGCAATCTCACAGTGCAATTGATTTTCTGAGGGAGATTCTGGAGATTAGTCTCAATTCCATCATGATGTGCAGTCTCCTCTACTTGCGATGATCAACACATCCTCAGCTCTTAAGATCGTTCTGGAAAACGCTCCCCTGCTCGGGGTGAAGAACGTATCGCTTCTCGATTCTCTCGGGCGAGTTCCGAGTCACGACATAATAGCCAGCCAGGATCTACCTCCATTCAATAACAGCTCCATGGATGGATTTGCGGTCGCCTCATCCAACTTGAGACGTGCCTCTGCGAAGCATCCGCGTACACTGAAGGTTATTGGTGAGTCAAGTGCAGGGCGAGCCTTTGCGGGAAAGGTCACGTCCGGCCAGGTTGTGCGAGTGATGACGGGGGCGCTAATGCCAAGAGGAGCGGATGCTGTTGTGCCAATTGAAAAAGTAGTGGAATGCGAAACGGAGCGAGTTCGGTTCCTTGAATCCCCGAAGCCAGGCCAGCATATTCGATCACGTGGTGAGGATATCAGACGTGGACAAATAGTGCTGAAGAGTGGAATGCCAGTCACGTCGGCGGCACTTGCCGTGCTCGCTGCGTGCGGCTACTCCCGCCTCCGGGTGCGAAGAAAGCCACGTGTGAGTATTCTTCCCACTGGAAATGAGCTTGTAGGTATCACTGAAAAACCAAAGAGGGGCCAAATCCGCTGCAGCAGCTCATATGCACTTGCCGGGTATGTTGAAGGAGCAGGTGGGATACCCAAGCTTCTTGGAATAGCCCCGGACACGAAAAGTCGGTTGAGGAAAGGAATTAAAGCAGGGCTGGGTTCTGATGTGTTGCTTCTAACGGGAGGCGTCTCGGTAGGGAAGTATGATTTTGTGGGGGAAGTTCTGGCAGATCTCGGTGTCGAGATCAAATTTTGGAAAGTGAATATCAAGCCGGGCAAACCGCTTCTGTTTGGGAAATGGAGAAAGGTGCTTGTGTTTGGGCTTCCCGGAAATCCAGTCTCTACCAGCGTGACCTTCCTGCAGTTCGTTCGCCCTGCTCTTCTCAAAATGTGTGGCTGGCAGGACGTTCAGCCTATGACGTTTTCAGCTCTTCTTGATCATGATTTTTCCAAGTCCGACGGCAAGCGGCACTACCTCCGTGGGGTCGCAGTGCAGCGAAAAGGTGAACTTCGCGTTTCGGCCACGGGGTCCCAGAGTTCAGGCGCTATGAGCTCGATGGTGAAAGCCAACTGCCTCATGATAATTCCCGAAGATGCTGCTACACTCCACAAAGGGGATAGAGTGGAGATCGAGTTCCTGTAACCTTAAGCCCATCGTGCGTTCGTCGCGTTTCACAAACGGTCATTCTCTATATCTGAACCCAGCATGAAAGACGTTTCCGACAAACCGAATACTCTCCGGACCGCGAAGGCAAAGAGTTCCATCAGTTGCCGAGTTGAGACAATTGCTGCAGTGCGTTCCGGCAATGTGCCCAAAGCCGATCCAATTGCCGTGTCCAAGATAGCCGCTATTCAGGCTGCGAAGAACACGAGCACGATCATTCCGGATTGTCATCAGGTCCCTCTTGATTTTGTGGCAGTTGATGTTGCGGTGCGGGAGACGTCGGTGCATTTTGTTGCAGAGGTCAAGGCGGTGTGGAAGACCGGCGTTGAGATGGAGGCGCTTGTCGCAGCGAGCATTGCTGCGCTCACATTCTATGACATGCTCAAGGGTATTGATGAGACCATGGAGATCGGGCCGGTCACTCTGATCGAAAAGAAGGGGGGGAAGTCAGACTTCTCAAAGCCCGGCAGCAAGAATATCAGAGCCGGAGTGCTGGTGCTCTCTGATGCGGTCTCGGAGGGGGAACGCGAGGATCTTTCCGGCAGGACAATCAGGCAGCGGCTCAATCAGATGGGGATTGAAGTCACCAGCTTTGATGTGCTTCCCGATGATCATCAACGAATCGAGAAGAAGCTAGTGAGTTTGTGTGATCAAGATGGGCTCGATTTGGTTCTGACGACTGGTGGAACGGGTCTAGGCCCTCGGGATGTAACTCCTGAAGTGACGTCAAAGGTCATAGCGCGTGCGCTTCCGGGAGTGGAAGAGTTTCTTCGATCTCATGGACAGGAGCGGACGCGGTACTCAATGCTCGGTCGCGGGGTTTCGGGTGTCCGGGGCAAGACAGTGATCGTTAACCTTCCCGGCTCGCCCGGAGCTGTCAAAGATGCTCTCGACATTCTCTTCCCATGGTTGCTGCATGCTCTCGACATGATGCAGGGAAGAGGACACTAGCGTAAAGCTATGCCAGGAGTGCTTCTGCCTGTTTCGAGGTTTGCTTGACGATCTTCTGTGTCTGATACGCCTTTATGTCGTTGATCGTCGCATGCACTCGCTGCAAAGAAGCGTCGATACGATCCAGCCATCCCAGTATCTCATCGTCATTCTCGAACTTCCTTCGGATCGTATGCGAAGTAATCGAGATGACAGCGAGCGGATTGTTGACGTTATCCTGCAACAACGACGTGATCTCGTCAAGCAACTGCAGATGGATGCGCTGGCGGTCAAACTCAAACTGGATCTTCTGCCGGTAATCCTGCTCCTCTTTTTTCTCCCTCCGGTATTTCTGCAATTGAATGAAGACCGCTGCGATAACCCACATCAGGATGAGTGAATCGAACTGCAGCAGGTAGTCCAGAAAACCTCTCTTGGTGCTGCTGTTCTCGATCAGGTTGATTGATGTGAGCAGGTAATAGGAGTAGATCACCACCGCGGCCACGAGGATGAAGTACTTTTCCAGGAAGCCCCTCGTCGGTTCCCACATTTTTTGGAATAGGCTGTTCATTCGTTCACTCCCTCTTTGAAGAGCGTTGTTGCTAGACCCTCCCCCATCAGGCTCTTTGGCAAAAAGATATATCTGGTGAGGGTCACTTTCAACATCTTCTTTTGAGAGTTTACCGCGGGTCACCTGGAACTAACTTGGAAGGCTCCTAACCCGTGGCGATTTTACCGCTTTGTTTTCGATTTTACCTGACCGACCAGAGCAGAGGGGAGTCTCAGGCCGACGCGTTGATTGGGGAGATGGAGGACGAGAGAGTCACTGCCGATTGTCTCGATGTTCTCTGACCGGAGCGATGTCTCCGAAGCAATTGAATCGAGATAGAGAGTGATGTGAATGCTGTCGGCTCTGTTCTCAACGAACGTCTGAACAATTCCTGAATGTGTCCGCCGAGCTTGGCGGGCAGGTGGAAGTGAGGAGGATGGCTTCTGGTTCAGGAAGATGTTCGTGATTGTTCCGTCGATCTCTGAAAGCTGCAGACTTTTGACATCCTTTTTCCCCTCAATGGGTCGCTGCTTAAGCAACGAATACTGTCCTACCTTCGAAGATGCCGCTTGCTCATTCGTGTATTCGTCTTGGGTGGTCGCGGAGGCGATAATATGACCTTCAATCCAGAAAGCTTGCGGAGGAGCGATCATCGCCTGGTCTGTCAGGCGCATGTCTGATTCCAATTTCATTTCCTCTGCTGCGCCTGCTCTCACGTCTGCCCCGGTTGCAGGTACGGCGGCGATATTTGTTTGCAGCTCCTCTGTGGGGCTTTGTTTCTTGCTCTTGCCTCCTGCGCGAAAATCGGGATTGCTTGCTCTTTCGTTCTCAGAGGATTCCCCTTTAGTGCCTGCGGACGATTGAGCCAAATCTTTTTCTTGTAGCGACTCGTGAAGCGGCTCGTCCTCGCGCGGTCTTGCTTCTTGAGATTTCCGTGCTGACTCAACCTTGGGCTGTTGTTGTTCCTGGACGACATTCTCCGGGATCGAGTGTATGCGGCGATGGTCAGTGCTGAACCAATTGTTGTATACTCCTACGACAACGACGATCACTGCTGCGGCGGCGAGGCCAGAAATCCGCGCCCATGGAACCCCATGACCTTTCGTTCTGGTCGCCGATAAGGCAGCACGTTGATCGTCGTACGCGAGACGAGATTTCAGTCGATCCTTCAATTCCTCCCTCGCCGCCAGCTTTGTGCCGGCAGCAATGAGGCTTTCCCGTTTTACCGCTGCCCGACATTGCTCGCAGACACCGAGATGAGCTGCGAGTTGTGCCCGCTCTTCCGCCGGAATTTGACGGAGGACATACTTCGAGAGAAGTTCCCCGTCGTCAGTCCAATGTATGTTGGTATCTCCTGCCATTGATTTATCCAAGATGTGCCAGGAGCCTCTGAAGCTCTTTCTTACACAGATACTTTTTTGATTTCGCCGTGTCGGAGTTCGCAAAGCCCATCTGTTCAGCAATCTGTTCCATTGAAAGCTCTTCCCAATAGTAGAGTACGAGAAGTCTGCGACATGGATCTCCGAGTTTGTTGAGAGCTGCTACAACGGCTGCCGCTTGCTCAGTCTCGATCATTTCGTCCAACGCAGAACTCTCCTCGCTCGGAGTAGTCTCGTTGTCTATCTCCAGCGGACTCTCTCGCCGCGTCCTCGCAAGCCTCCTGAGCCACAAGTTTCTCACGGTAGCAAAGATGAATGTGCTGATCTTGGCAGTGTGTTCGTAACGACCTGTGTGCACTCGCTCCCATAGGATCACGATTGCTTCCTGCAGCATATCTTTCGCATCGTCCTGCGTGCCGCTATTCTTCATCACGAATGACTGGATTTGCCTCTCGTTAGTTTCATAGAGCCTCACCAATGCCTCTTCTTCCCCATTCCTTATCTGGTCAAGAATACGGGCATCTTCATTCAGGAAGAAGAAAGATGGACTCATTTACCTTTCAGTAGTTAATGACATTAACTGACAAGAGGTGAATGGCAGAAGATAAGAAGAATTGAGAAAAGAGCAAAAGGGGCTAATCCGTTGGGGTTGGATCAATCTATCATCAAGTAAATAGGAGGGTAACATGAAGAGGACATATGCTGTAATCGTTGGACTACTGATCTTGGCTGCATTCGTGGTATCGGGACAGGACAAGGGGAGTCAGAGTGCCGGTGAGCGCACTTCGGTAGATCTTACTATTTACAATCAGAATCTCTCTCTCATTCGAGAGGAGAGATCTCTGAATCTTGTTCGGGGGTTGAACCACGTTGTCATACCTGATATTCCATCGACAATTGATGGTACCTCGGTTCACTTTCTGAGCGTCACAGATCCCACCGGCGTGAAGGTGCTCGAGCAGAACTACCAGTACGACCTGGTGCATCAGGCGAAACTCCTTGAGAAGTACATCGGCAGGGAAGTGGAGTTCGTTCGATACGACGAGGCTGCAAAGAAGGAGTATTCAGTGTTCGGGAAGTTGCTTGCCACTGGTTACGTTCCTCAGCCGGTGTACGGAAATGCTGCCCCGGCTTTCATGAGTATCGGTGGGATGGTCGCGGAGATCAACGGAAAGATCGAGATCAATCCTGCAGGTCGCCTGATCCTGCCAAGCCTGCCCGAAGGTTTGATCCTGAAGCCTCAACTTGAATGGCTGGTGATGAACAACAAGGAAGGGAAGCACAAGAGTGAAATCAGCTACCTTGCCGGGCAACTCTCCTGGACGTGCAACTATGTTGCATTGCTCGACAAGAGCAGCTCGAAGCTGGATCTCACCGGTTGGGTTACCTTGACGAACAACTCCGGCACCACATTCAAGAATGCCGGTCTGAAGCTGGTTGCGGGTGATGTGAATCTCGTCCGGGACCAATTCCAGAGAGGCATGGGTTTCGCCAAAGCTGAAATGGCAATGGATGCATCACAGCCACAGTTCAAACAGACTGACTTGTTTGAGTACAAGTTGTACTCTCTTCAGCGTCGCACTAATCTGAACAATAACGAGACGAAGCAGATCGAGTTGACTTCAGGAAGGGATGTCACTTCGAAGAAGGTCTTCATCTACGATGGCATGGCTGATTCCTGGAGATCGTTCTACAACAACTACTCCTATCGTTCACAAGGCAGTTTCGGGCAGCAATCGAATCCGAAGGTGGGCGTTTTTGTGACGTTCAAGAACGACGAGAAGTCCGGGCTCGGCATGCCATTGCCGAAAGGCAAGGTTCGGGTGTACCAACGTGATGAAGAAGGGAAGGAACAATTCATTGGTGAAGACGAGATCGACCACACCGCAAAGGATGAGGAATTGAAATTGTACCTCGGTAATGCGTTCGACATTGTTGGAGAACGAGCGCAGAAGGATTTCAAGTCCTATGCTGCCGGCCATGTTGTTGAGGAGACCGTTGAGATCAAAGTTCGAAACCACAAGAACGAAGCTGTTGAGGTGATGGTGTACGAGCACCCCTGGCGATGGAGTCAGTGGGAAATCCTCAAGGCGAGTGCCGACTGGGAGAAAGTCGACCAGTCGACTCTGAAGTTCCCGGTGAAGATCGGGAAGGACCAGGAGCGGATTGTGACATATACGATTCGATATTCGTGGTAGGGAGTCAAGCATGGTAGTGACAGTGAACTTGAAGAACAAAATTCTGGAGGAAGTCATGAACACCTCATGTTTCGCAGTCGCAGTCTTCGTCGGGTCGCTTGCATTGAATCCATTCACATTCGGGATGTCGTTTCCGTCAACATCGCCTCGCATTGCGCTTGACGGCAAGCTGAATTGTCCATACATCTCGACATACGGTGGAACGGCGTACCTGCAGATCTCCCTGCTAGCGACTGATGACGTCCGTCCTGACCGTCGACAAATGAACGTCGCTGTTGTGCTGGATCGCAGCGGCTCAATGGCTGACGCGGGAAAAATGGAGTACGCGCGACAAGCCCTCCATGGACTCATCGATCAATTGGTGAGTGATGACATGTTCTCCCTCATCATTTACGATGACGTGATCGAGGTTCTATTCGCAGCGCGCCGAGTTGAGAACAAGACGGCTCTGAAGCGGCTTATTGATGGGATCTATCCGCGGGGTTCTACCAACTTGGGGGGTGGAATGATGGAGGGCTTCCGGCAAGCTGAACGGAACTTGAGGAAGGAGTATGTGAACAGAGTGATCCTTCTTTCAGACGGCCTTGCAAATCAAGGCATCACGGACCAACATCAGTTGGAAAGGATCGCAAGAAGATGCCGTGGGAAGTCCATCTCGCTCACAACAATGGGCGTAGGACTTGAGTACAACGAGAATCTCATGGTCGGACTGGCGGAAGCCGGCGGTGGTAACTACTACTATATCGAGAGTCCTCACAGCCTTGCCTCGATCATGAGCAGGGAGATGAATACCCTCTCGTGTGTGGTTGCTCAGAATGCCTCTATCGAATTAACTCTTGGTCGCGGAGTGGTAGTGAGTGACGTGATCGGGTGCGAGCATCACGGCGACGGGATGAAGTATGTCATCCCAGTTGGAGATCTCTATGCCAACGACCGTCGGGAATTCACCGTTGAGCTCTCAATTCCTGAAGGCACCGGAACACTCACCGCTGCAACTGGAGTACTCCGCTGTGATTCAGAGCGAATGCGATTGGAGATAGAACCACGGTTCACGGTGTACATCCACTACACGCGTGATGTTGCGGCGATCGAAAAGAACAAAGATTGGGATACACAAGCCAAAGCTGACATTGCACTGTCGACCCGGACTGTGGAGAAGGCGATGACGGCGATTGATGAGGGCCGACCCGAGGAGGCCGAACAGTCTCTGAGGGAAGCCAAACAGATTCTCAATGCATCGCCTGCCGCCGCCATGTCCGTCGTCGGTGGTGCGGCAATTCAAGAACAGATGTCAAGGCTGGACAGTTACGCCGACACTTTGAAGGGTGAGAGTAAGGACACCCGTGCGGCGAAGAAGTCGATTCAGTTCGACAACTACAAGACGCAGAAGAAGAAGTAGGCCCCAGAATTGTTCTTGATGGAAGCGCGGCTCAGCTAGCCACGCCTCTTGCGTTGATGCAATTGAGGACAGTTGTGAACAATGGTCAGAGCGCCTGTTCTGACTCTTTATCGAAGAGATGAATCTTTGACGTGTCCAATAGCAATTGGAACGACTTGCCCACGGCAGGCAGTGCGTCAGCTGCAAATCGTGCGACGTACTGTGTGTCCGTGCCCGTCGAAAAATAGACGAACACTTCGTTGCCAACTGGCTCGACAGCTTCGACATTTGCCGTGAAGGAAACGATGTGCTCTATGTTTGGAGGTTGATGCGAGAAGATGTGTTCAGGCCGAATACCCAACGTGACATCGGCGCGGGGGTACGCCTCAAGTTTCTCCTGCAGCGACACCGGTAGTGGAACAGTGAGCGGCGATTTTGTTTGTTGGAAAACAGTTTGCCCGTCCCGCCTGATCGATCCATGCATGAAGTTCATTGTAGGGCTACCGATGAAACCTGCAACAAACCTGTTCGCGGGATGGTGATAGATGTTCATTGGTGTGTCGACTTGCTGAACGATGCCATCTTTCATGACAACAATCCGATCACCCATTGACATTGCTTCGACCTGGTCGTGCGTTACATAGATCAT
>Ga0208980_10001507_pt1 | contig 14131 bp, 11 predicted proteins | sample WetSurMetagenome_3_FD_187993 | JGI IMG/M metagenome (GOLD analysis project Ga0208980, IMG submission 187993) | Wetland microbial communities from Twitchell Island in the Sacramento Delta, sample from surface sediment Aug2011 Site A1 Bulk (version 2) | ecosystem: Environmental > Aquatic > Marine...
GCCTATGGGAATTGCATGGAGCTGTCAGAACATTTGGGATCATTACCAGTTTGGAGGTGACATTGATTATCTCAGGAACAAAGCATATCCCATTATGAAAGAAGCAGCTGAATTTTGCATCGGATGGCTGGTAGTCAATCCCAAAACAAAGTATCTTGTATCAGGACCCTCCATTTCTCCTGAGAACAGTTTTAAAATTCCGGGTGGAGAAGGTAATGCCAGCATGGTAATGGGGCCAACGATGGATCATATGATAATCCGTGACCTGCTTCAGAACACTGTTCAGGCAAGTATTGTTCTTGATACAGATAAATCTTTCCGTGCTAAAGTGGAGAAGACGCTCGAGAGGCTGACCCCGATAAAAACAGGATCTGATGGACGTATTCTTGAATGGTCCGAGGAATTTGAGGAGCCTGAGCCAGGACACCGTCATCTGTCGCACCTCTATGGGCTGCATCCCGGAAGCCAGATAACAGAACAAAAAAATCCTGAATTGCTTGAAGCCGCCCGTAAAACAATTGAGTTCCGTCTTTCTCATGGAGGAGGCCATACCGGTTGGAGCCGGGCCTGGATAATCAATTTCTATGCCCGCCTGAAAGATGGTGAAGAAGCTTATGAGAATCTGCTTGCCCTGATACGGAAATCGACTCTTTATAATCTGTTTGATAATCATCCCCCATTCCAGATTGATGGCAATTTTGGAGGTACTGCCGGCATTACTGAAATGCTCCTGCAAAGCCATGCGGGAGAAGTAGAATTGTTACCCGCCCTTCCTTCAGCCTGGAATACCGGTTATATTCATGGCTTAATGGCACGTGGCGGATTTGAGGTGGATATAGACTGGGAAAACGGAAAGCTGAAACAGGCAAGGATCACTTCAAAACTTGGAAGTCCATTGAAATTGAGTTACCAGAGAAAAGTAATCGACCTGAAATCGACTGAAAAAGGGAAATCATATCTGGTTAGTGAAAATGCCTCAGGTTTAATAATTAATTAAAACATTAAGGGCTAAAGCCCGTTCCAGGAGTTTATCCTCTAACCACGGTCTTAAGGCCGTGGTTATCGCAAATACTCAATCTATGGGCTTTAGCCCTTATATTTTCTGATCTAAGATAAAAAATCGTTAAAAATATTTGGAAGTTAATGTTATTTATTTCTAACTTTGTGTTAGAATTAATTAACTAATACTTGTAGAAATGAAAAAGACCGTTGTATTATTTATCATTGCAGCACTGGTTCTGATAACAACCGGATTATGGATATTTTCCGGTCACTCTGAAATTAAGCCAGCAGAACTTATCAGTTTAGGAGTGATTGCGCTAGTTGTTGTATTTGCACTCTTTGTCGGCTATAAGCGATTAACCAGTGTTAAAAAGGGCGAACCTGCCGAGGATGAGATGTCGAAAAAGGTGATGCACAAAACATCCTCCATGTCATATTATATTTCACTCTATTGGTGGCTCGCATTAATGTATTTTTCGGATAAGCTGAAATTCGAAACCCATACAATTATTGGAGCAGGTATATTAGGGATGGCTGTAATTTTTGCTGTATGCTGGTTTGTTTATAACTTCATAGGTGATAGGAATGAATAACAGGATCAAAGAGCTCCGGGCAAGGTACAATCTCACCCAGGAAGAACTGGCAAAGAAAGTTAATGTGAGGAGGGAGACAATTGTCTTCCTTGAGAAGAATAAATATAATCCTTCCCTTAAGCTGGCTTATGATATTTCAAGGGTGTTTGAAGTAAAAATTGAGGATGTATTCTATTTTGATTAATAGAACAGATATTGTTAAAGGTAATTTTTATATTGTAATACAATATCCCTTTATATTTCCCGAACATTCTACAAATGAACATGTTACTTTCATTGATACTGTATAATAAGTGGAAAAAGTGTTAAGCTGAAACTTCCGAAAGTGTAATGGCAGGAATGATTTCCAATGACAGAACTTTGTTAAAAACCGGAGCAGGAGAGTATAGTTTTAAATGTCAGCTTTGATGATGCAGATGAACCGAATTATAATATTATTTTTATGCTGTTTAATCTTTTTCTTACAGATCCATAATTAAAAGCATTATGAAGCCGGCTCTTTCGCAGGAAGCAAAAGAAACCCTGGAGCGTATTTCAAAAGACAGAACCAGAACTAATTTGTTTAGAAACCCAGAGCAGAAGGTTATTGCGAGTTTAGTTCGTCGGATTCCTTCATGGGTCAAATCAGATTTACTCACTTTTATCGGATTTTCAGGAAGTTTTACAATACTACTAAGCTTTGTTCTAGCAGCTTATGTCAACAGGTACTATTTTTTACTTGGTATTGCAGGATTTGCTATAAACTGGTTTGGAGACTCTCTTGATGGCCGGCTTGCATACTACAGGAACAGACCAAGGAAATGGTACGGTTTTTCGCTTGATCTCCTTATCGATTGGTTAAGCACTGTTCTGATAGGACTTGGGTACATTATTTATGCTGACGGATGGTGGAAAATGGCCGGATTCGGATTTGTGACAATGTATGGCTGGGCTATGTTAATTGCAGTGATCAGATATAAGGTTACCGGGAAATATACTATTGATTCCGGGTTGTTTGGACCCACAGAAGTCAGAATAATGATTGCGGTAATAATGGTGATTGAAATATTTTTCAAAGGGGTTCTTCTTTATTTTGCAACAATCGTTTCCGGCATTTTATTTCTTGTCAATGTTTTCGATACTTATAGATTGCTCTGCTTTTCCCGTCAGAGAGATGAGGCAGAAAAAGAAGCAATCTGAATTACCACCCGATTAATATAGTCACTGACAGGAACAGCATTGATTGTTGCAGAAATAATTATACTGTTGTATATTTTTCTTAAATTGGCGATCCTGTTTTGAAAAAATATGAAGGGAATACTCAATATCCCGAACCTGATTACTATTTACAGACTTCTGGCTTTTCCGCTGATACTTTATTTTGCCCTGGCCGGAAAAGAATCTTTTTTTGCTATTTTTCTCGTGGTCAATCTGCTGACCGATGCCATCGACGGCTTTATCGCACGAAGGTTTAAAATGGAAACAGAGATTGGAGCCAAGCTCGATTCGTTTGCTGATAATCTTACCTATTTGCTGGTATTTTTAGGTATTTATATTTTTAAGCTTGATGAAATACTTCCTTACAAGGTAAGTTTCCTTGTTTTTATCGGATGTTTGCTGTTTACAGTTTTCTTTTCGCTGGTCAAATTCCGAAAGTTTCCAAGCTTTCACATGTATATTACCAAGATTGGCGGTTATCTTCAGGGCGCTTTTTTTATATGCCTATTCACAGTGGGTTTTATAGCGCCGTTTTATTATTTTGTAATAACCTGGGGAATTCTGGGAGCAATTGAGAGTATTGCCATTCAACTTGTTATTCCCGAAATGCGGTCGAATGTAAAAGGGCTCTACTGGGTGCTTAAAGAAAAAAAAGCTAAAAAGCAAAAAACACAATGATTTTTCACTCATCGTTTGAATATTACTATCTCTGGTTGCCCCTGATAGGTTTTCTAATAGGGTTTATTGGCTCTCTCTTAGGTGGAGGCGGCGGTTTCTTCTTTATTCCTGTGCTTACACTTCTTTTTAATGTTCCGCCCCAGATCGCAGTGGCAACTTCGCTGGCTGCAACACTTCCAATAGGCATTGTTGGCTCATTAGGACATTATCGAAACAACAATATCAATGTCCGCCTGGGATTTGCATTTGCATCTGCAGGAATTCTGGGTGCGCTTGGCGGAGCGAGTCTTGCAAGCCTGATGACAACCGGACAGCTGAAAATAAGTTTTGGCATTTATTCTATATTGATGGCCTTGTTGATGATTATCAGCAACTGGAAAACAAAACAGGCAGAGGCGAATGGTGTCGCGATACCTGACAGATCTACTTTTCAGAAATTATCCAGAGGTTCATTTTTTGGTTTTCTGTCAGGAATAATCACAGGTACTTTCGGTACTTCCGGTACTGCCCCGGTTCAGGCAGGTATGTTTGCCATGAGGATGCCAATAAAGCTGGTGGTCGGAACCTCCCTTATGGTCTCTACTGTAAACACCTTTTCTGCAATGGGAGCACATTTTCTGGTTGGAGATATTGATTTAACCCTGGTTTATTTCCTTACAGCCGGTACAATAATAGGTGCCATTATAGGTCCGAAATTATTGGCCGGGATAAAGATAGGCCGGGCTGAAGGACCAATCCGTCAATATTACGCACTGGGAATGATAGCATTTGGAATTATAATGATTATAAGCCATTAAAAACCCAAAAACTATTTAACAAATTCCATAAGAATGATTCTGACGGTTTACATTATTTTGATTACATATTTCCTGCTGGGAATTATTGGCTTTTATTTCATCAACCGGAAAAGAGAGACTTCAGAGGCCCGAAAAAGCTGGAAAAAAACTCTTGTATACTTTATAATCATTAATATTCTTTGTTTGAGCATTATATTTAATCCGGTTGCTTTCAGATGTATTGCAGTGCTGATTATCATCAGGGGATTTTATGAACTTTTCAAATTATTCAGAGAGTCAGGCTATAAACAGCACTATTTTTTTCTTTCCTCGGTATTAATTTTTGCCGTGTTTTCATCATCCTTTTATTTTTTCAGTGGAATGGAAAAAGAATTGATCTTTTTTACTTTTGCCATTCTTTCTATATTTGACAGTTTCAGCACGATAACAGGTCAGCTTTGGGGCCGAAGAAAAATATTTCCAAATGTTAGCCCGAATAAAACAGTAGAAGGCTTTTGGGGCGGTACACTGGTTGCAATTCTAAGCGGATTCCTTCTCAAAGGTCTTATTGATTTCCCTGCCATAAAAGCAATAATTCTGGCAGCAGGAGTTGCTCTCTTCGCGTTCATTGGTGATTTTCTGGCTTCATTTTACAAAAGGAAACATAATGTTAAGGATTTCAGCAATCTGATCCCTGAGCATGGAGGCTTTCTGGACAGGTTTGACAGTCTTATTGCCGGTGGCACCTGGGTTGCCTGGTTTGCACTATTGACACATTTATTACAAACTGTAATGTAAACTATTTTAATTAGATAAATCTAACTATATTTATCTAACCCGCTTAAATATTAATATTGCGCTTATTAATTTGTTAGTTCTCATAATGAAATTCTATAATCAGGAAATCGGTGAAATAATTGAAACCTTTAAAACCAGTGACAATTCTGGCCTTAAAACTGAAGAAGTTAAACAACGACTGGGCGTATATGGATTTAATCAGCTGGACTCCAAAAAAAAGAAAAGCTTTTTTCAGGTGTTCTTTGCACAGTTTAAAAGCTTCATGATAATAATCCTGCTAATTGCTGCCGTAATATCAGGTGTTGTGGGTGTTATGGAAGGGGAAGGATTGCTCGATACATTTGTAATTCTTGGAATCCTTATCTTGAATGCATTTGTTGGAGCATTTCAGGAAAGGAAGGCAGAAACTTCGCTTGAAGCCTTAAAAAGCCTGGCGGCACCACTCTCAAAGGTACTGCGCGACGGAGTTATTAAAGAGGTATTGACCAGGGAGCTGGTTTCAGGGGATATTGTAATTCTGGAAACAGGTGCTTTAATTCCCGCTGACCTGCGGTTAATAGAAGCTGTCAATCTGAAAATACAGGAATCGGCATTAACAGGAGAATCTGTCCCAGTGGAAAAAAATACTGCCTTGCTCCAGGGTGATGACATAGCTCTTGGAGACCGTGTAAATATGGCATTTTCCAGCGGGATGGTTACTTACGGCCGTGGGCGCGGTGTTGTGGTTTTAACAGGTATGAAAACCGAAGTCGGGAAAATAGCAAATCTCCTTCAGGAGACGGTTGATACTGAAACACCTATGAGCCGACGTCTTGAACAGCTGGGAAAGGTTCTCGGGACTGCAGCATTGATCATCTGTGCAATCATCTTCATTGTAGGCGTATTTTACGGTAACTCTGTCATGAGTATGTTCATGACTGCTGTCAGCCTTGCTGTAGCTGCCATTCCTGAAGGATTACCTGCTGTATCAACAGTGGTCCTGGCGATTGGAGTTCAGCGGATGGTTAAAAAAAATGCGATAATCCGAACGCTTCCCTCAGTTGAAACTCTTGGAAGTGCCTCTGTGATCTGCTCAGATAAGACCGGAACGCTCACCCAGAATAAAATGACAGTGGTTGAGGCTTATGTCAATCATAAAAAAGATGTAATAAACAGAGCTGCTCCCGCAACTGTCCTGAATGAAGAGGAAAAACGGCTTCTTGCAATTTCGGTTTTGTGTGCCGATGCTCAGATAAGAAAAAATGGAGACGGCAAATTTGAATTTTCCGGTGACCCGACTGAAACTGCCCTGCTCGATTTTGGCATTCTGTACGGGATGAACAAGAATGAAATTGAAAAGCAATTCCCCAGGATTGCAGAGATTCCTTTCGATTCAGAAAGAAAACGAATGACAACTGTCAACCGGATGTCTGAAAAGAAAACACGGATAAATGTAAAAGGCGGACTTGATGAGGTGCTCAGTGTATGTGACAAGATTATTATTCATGGCCAGATACGGTCTATCACTACTGAAGATAAACACCTGATACTCCAGACCAACGAATTAATGGCAAACTCGGCGTTACGTGTCCTGGCTATGGCGTACAAGGATCTGTCTCAGGCACCTCAAAAGGTGCAAATCGGTGAGCTCGAAAATGGCCTGATTTTTATTGGTTTACTTGGAATGATCGACCCTGCAAGGCCCGAGGTTGTTGATGCAGTTGCAAAATGTAATACGGCAGGTATCCGTCCGGTGATGATAACAGGTGACCATAAAAGTACAGCAATGGCAATAGCAAAGGAGATTGGGATATATAAGGAAGGAGACTCTATTATTACCGGGGCAGAACTCGAAAAGCTCGGCGAGGATGAGTTCACTGAGAATGTGGCAAAATATTCAGTTTATGCAAGAGTCGCTCCTGAGCACAAGGTCCGTATTGTAAAAGCATGGCAGAAGCATGATGAGGTTGTAGCTATGACAGGAGACGGTGTCAATGATGCTCCAGCTCTTAAACAGGCTGATATCGGAGCTGCCATGGGTATTGTTGGTACTGATGTTGCCAAGGGAGCAGCAGATATGGTCCTCACTGACGATAATTTTGCCACTATTGTATCGGCTGTCGAGGAGGGGAGAAGAATTTATGATAATATCCTGAAAGCTATACAGTTTCTTCTTTCAACAAACATCGGGGAAATATTTCTACTTTTAGTAACCTCGATTTTCAATCTGGGTACTCCCCTGCTTCCAATTCATATTTTATGGGTCAACCTTGTGACGGACAGTCTTCCTGCTCTGGCTTTGAGCGTTGATCCGGCTGAAAAGGGCATAATGAACCGTAAACCGCGTAATTCAAAAAAAGGTTTTATGACTAATGGCATGGTGTGGCGTATAATTTACCAGGGTATAATGATCGGAGCAATTCCTCTTGCTGCTTTCTTAATAGGGTTGCACGAGAGTGGTATAGTCCTGGGCCAGACAATGGCATTTGCCACGCTTATGTTTGCTCAGCTTGTTCATGTTCGTAACCTTCACTCAAATACCCGATCTTCGCTTGCAATTAGTCCATTTAGAAACAAACCGCTCATTGCTGCCATTTTAGCTTCCGCAGGTTTGGCTCTGACTGTACTCCTCATCCCTCCAATTCGTGTTGCTTTCAGTCTCACAGCACTTGATGGCAAACACTGGCTGGCAGTGGCTTTAATGTCTCTGATTCCAATCCTGGTTGTTGATATTTTCAAACTATTAGGAATCAATACCACAAGTGATGAAAAGACCAAATGAGAGGAGGCGGAAGAATAATTTATTGAGGTTTAACAGGAATATTCTTCTTACAGGATTGACAAGCTTTCTGACCGACACATCTGTTAAAATGGTCTATTCGGTAATGCCTATGTTTCTTTTGTCTATAGGTGCTTCAAAAACAAGTCTGTCGCTTATTGAAGGAATTGCCGAAAGTACTTCTGCACTCGTAAAAACGATCACTGGTTTCTGGAGTGATAAGATTGGTAAAAATAAACCTTTCATGTTAATAGGGTATGGAATCTCAGCTCTGATTATCCCTCTTTATTCATTTGTAGTTTCGCCCATGCAGGTTTTATATCTGCGCTTTATAGAAAGGTTTGGCAAAGGCATCAGGACTGCTCCCCGCGACAGCCTTATAGCAGGTTCGGTTACCAATGGAGAAACCGGGAAAAGTTTCGGCCTGCAGAAGGCGATGGACAACAGCGGGGCAATTGTTGGTCCTTTGATTGCATTTGTTCTGTTAAGCTCCTTACCTGGTAATTACCATTTCATTTTTCTCCTAGCGGGAATACCTGCAATACTGAGTATTCTTGTAATAATTTTCGGCATCAAAGAGGCACATAAGAGCACGGAGAGCTTGTTTAAAAAATTTCATTTTAAAGATTTCCCTCCGAAATACTATCTTTTCCTAATTGTCATTTTCATTTTCACATTGGGCAATTCAACTGATGCTCTGCTTATGGTAAAAGCAAATGAAGTTGGAGTAAAAGTTGCTTTTATTCCTCTTGTATACCTGGTTACCAGCATTGTATCAGTCTTGCTGGCTATTCCGATGGGTTTGCTTTCGGACAGGATCGGAAAAGAAAAAATACTCATAGCCGGATTCCTGATTTATGCAATTGTTTATTATGGATTTGGCATTGCCGGAAGTACAGGTACAATTATAGCTCTTTTTGCATTATATGGCTTGTATTCAGCAGCCACCGACGGGATACAGAAAGCATTTGTTTCCGACATAACCGACAAAAACAAACAAGGTACGGGACTGGGTATTTATAATGCCCTGCTTGGTATTACCCTTTTGCCGGCAAGTCTGATAGCAGGAATACTTTATGACAAAGTTAATTCAAGGATACCTTTCTATTTCGGAGCCGCAACAGCGTTGATATCAGCAATATTGATGCTATTGTATTCTCAATATTTCAACAAAAGTTCTTCTTAACCACTGAGTTTCACTGAGATTCCCATTGTTATTGACGGAGTTATATTCACGGTACAGGAGCAACATGTTGATCCTGGATATTAACTGACCCAATGTAAAATCAGTTCTACTTTGTTGTAACTCCGTGTCACTCCGTGGTTAAAAAGATTTGTTTAAATTTATGATCTGATTAATTCTATTAATTCATGAAACAGGTTCTTAAATACACAGGCTATATTTTGGTACTGCTTGTCATCGGATATATGATCTGGCGTTTCTCTTATATTATTGCCTGGGTTCTTATTGCAGCCGTCCTTTCATTTATTGGTCAGCCACTTGTACGTCTTTTCGACCGGATCCATTTAAGAAAATTAAAAATACCCCATTTTCTTAGTGCAATACTCTCTCTGGCAGTAATTGTTCTCTTGCTTCTGGGACTGGTGGCTGTTTTTGTACCATTGATTGTCAACCAGGCTGAAACAATATCAAAGATCGATGTTGGCATGCTGGCACAAAACTTTCAGGGACCATTACAATGGCTTGATGAAAAGCTCCACGCATTCGGGGCAATACCTGCCGGACAGACCATTCAGGATTTTCTTGTTACAAATGCCAAATCAGTTGTGAATCTTGGTAAAGTCGGTTCAATGATCGGTAATTTCATCAGTGCGGCAGGAAATATTTTCGTCGGCTTATTCTCAATACTCTTTATTGCTTTCTTTTTTCTGAAAGATGAGAATATGTTCGAGAACGGCCTGCTTCTTTTTATTCCAACGAAACATCATATTGCAGCTCGTAAGGTGGTTGCCGAATCCAAGAATCTCCTGATCCGATACTATATTGGTGTACTATTTGAATTGCTTGGTGTGATGTCGCTTATTGCAATAGGGTTATGGATATTTGGCATTAAAAATGCACTGCTTATCGGCTTTTTCGGAGGGGTAATGAATATAATCCCCTATCTTGGACCTATTATCGGTTCGGCAATCGGACTGGTACTGGGCATTACCTCGACTCTCGCTACCGGTTCATACAATGAGCTGTTGCCGGTAATTATAAAACTTGCATCAATATTTGTGGTTGTTAATTTCATAGACAATAACATCCTTGTCCCGGTAATTTACTCGAAAAGCGTTAAATCACACCCCCTCGAAATTTTCCTTGTAATTATTATAGGTGGAGGTCTTGCCGGGTTTATCGGTATGCTGCTGGCTGTTCCCGTATATACACTGCTAAGGGTGATTGCAAAAGAGTTCTTTCAGCAATTCAGGGTGGTTAAGAAACTTACTGAGACTTTCGACCAGGAATGATATAAAGGTGCAAAGGCATATGGGCTAACAGATTGCAGCAGATCCGTAGGAAGTGCTCAAACAAAGCCGATCTGTCTGAAACAAAGCTTACAAGTGCAGAAAGCATTGTTTTCCTGCAGAAAAGTTGGAGGTAGTACCTTTATAAAACAAAAGAATATATTATTTTGCCATCCAAAGAAGGGTAACATATTCATTATTTCCCCGTCTTTTACGAAGAATTTTATTATTATCTGACAATAACCATTTATGGGCGAACGAAGGAGGATTGTAATCATTGGTGCAGGTATCGGAGGTATCGCTACAGCCGTTTACATGGCAAAAAACGGGTATAGTGTAAGTGTTTATGAAAAGAATTCTGCCCCGGGAGGGCGTTGTGGACAACTGATACGTGAAGGACACCGGTTTGATCTTGGAGCAACAATGCTGATGATGCCGGGAATTTACCATGATGTTTTTGATTCGCTCGGAATAAAGCTTGAAGAAGGCAGTGACATTGTCCCGATGGAAAATCTTTACAGGATCTTTTTCGGCGATGGCTCAATCCTGGATTTTACTTCCGATAATGAAAAGATGAAGCTGCAGCTGGAGAAAATCGAGCCAGGAAGTTTTGAAAAAGCAGAAGAATTTGTTTCAAGAGGATACAGGATTTTCAGACTCGGTATTGATAAACTGATTGGAAGAAATTTTTATAATCTATTCCAGATGGTAAATCTGAAAAACATTCCACTTCTTTTTAAAATAAAAGCATTCACTCCGCATTTTAAATATGCCGGTAGATTCTTTAATCACCAGCATCTTCTGATGGCATATACTTTTCAGAACATTTATGTAGGACAAAGCCCGTTTAATGCCCCGGCTCTTTTTTCAATGGTACCTGCTGCCGAACTTACAGAAGGATCATTTTTCCCTGCCAGTAACGGGATGTTTAACATTGTGGAAAGATTGCTGGCGGCAGCAACAAAAGAAGGAGTTCAATTTATTTACGACAATCCGGTCAGGCAGATCATAGTCTCAGGGAATAAAGCAAATGGTATACTACTTGGCGATGGCACTGAAATCAAAGCCGATATAGTGGTATCTAATGCTGACCTGCCTTATGCTTACCGTAAACTGCTGCCCGATAAAAGAAAATCCGCCAGGCTTGATAAGCTTAAATACTCTTGTTCTGCCATATGTTTTCACTGGGGTCTGGATAAGTCCTATCCGCAGCTGGATCACCATAATGTTTTTCTTTCTGATGATTTCCGGAGTGCACTCGACCGGATATTCAAAGATAAAACAGTCAGTGACAACCCGAGCTTTTATGTCCATGCACCTGCCCGGAGTGACCCGGCTGCTGCCCCCGAAAATCATGATACGTTATCAATTGCTGTAGCAGTGGGGCATATTGATAGACACTACAAACAGGAATGGGAGAAGATCAGGGAAATATCAAGGGAAGCAGTGCTAAGACGTCTTAAGCTGCAAGGTATGGTGGACATTGAGGATCACATAAAATTTGAAGTTTGTTATTTACCTGAAAGCTGGGAAAATGCCTGTAATATTTCGAGAGGTTCTGTTTTTGGCAGCCTGGCCCATAATATCCTGCAGATGGGATATTTTCGTCCACATAATCGTCATGGTAAATACAAAAACCTTTATTTTGTAGGCGGAAGCACACACCCGGGCAACGGTATTCCGAATGTATTGATTTCAGCAAAACTGGTATCGGAGAGGATTTTAAAAGAAAACTAAGCATTAAATATTAACTGACTGGTAAGTGTCAACAAATTCATACAGGGAAAAATTCATTAAAATATTCAACTCGATCGATTTCGATAAGATAGTTGATCATCCTAATATTCTGATTGCAGCCAATTTCTGGGACGATGAGAGGTATTGTGCAGCAAGGATCTGCTACAAACTTATGCGGACAATTGATGATTTGATTGATAATCACAAAGCAAACAACAGGATAATTGCTGTTGAAGAAAGAACTGATTTTGAAGCAAATGTCAATGACTGGCTCAGGATGATAATAGTTTCTGAAGAATGCAATCCGGACCAGATTGAGCTGAAAAGGATAATTGAAAGATTCAGGATTCCCCAGTGGCCTCTTGAAGATTTTGCCAGATCAATGATCTATGACATAAACAATGATGGATTTCCAACTCTGAAAACATTTCTTGATTATGCCCAGGGGGCCTCGGTAGCCCCGGCTTCAATTTTCGTTCACCTGAGTGGTCTTACACAGAAGAATGGTCAATTCCTGGAACCTCCCTTCAACGTAAAGGAAGCTGCAACACCCTGTGCTATTTTCAGCTATCTCGTACACATCATACGTGATTTCCAAAAGGACCATTTCAATAACCTGAATTATTTTGCGGACGATCTTATCAGAAAAAACGGACTGAGCAGGCAGGACCTGAGAGATATCTCACGTGGGAGCCCTGTTACAAGTGGATTCCGTAATCTGATAAACGAATATTATATCCTGGCAGATAAATACAGACAGGAAACAACAGATGTTGTAAGTCAGATCCGGCCACTTTTAGAGCCTAGATATCAGCTCAGCCTTGATATCATTTTTAATCTTTATTTGATGGTTTTTGAAAGGATTGATGTTGAAAAAGGAACCTTTACTACATACGAGCTAAACCCAACACCGGAAGAGACAAAAAGAAGGGTATATGACACTATTGTGAAGTTCCACCTTTGAGGTTGATGAGAAAATACTTCAACCTCTTTTAAACTATTGGAAATTAAGTTAGGAACCACCTTATCAAGGATGAATCGATAGCCATTGAAACAAAAAACATTGGGTGATATTTTTCACCATAAAATCGCTTTTTACTCTGACAATTGCTCCACTGATTCAGAGAACTCTATCAAAATTTGTAATAACAAACAGAAGGATAATAATTAAAGATGGGTTTATAGCCAGGAGTACTCTTAAGATGAATTTATCAAAAATCGAAAGTGTCAATGTCGACCAGAAGGTTATAGGGAGGGTACTGAATTACGGATCTAAAACAATAATAGGGACAGGAGGGACAAAAGAGTCTTTTCATAATATTTCAAAACCACTGGAATTCAGGAAAGCATTCCAGGAACTTTGTTAATGATTATTTCCATCCATTTCGCCTTTTCTTAATTACAGCGCTTAATAATTTTAACAATTTTTAACATATCTATCTATATGATTGATATACATAATGTTATTATCTGACATTTCGCTATTTATCGCTATTTTTATTTATATTTGTTCGCATTTTTAATATTTTTTACGAACATTCTATCCTTTTTTCATGTTTCTGTGAAAATAAGTAACCAATTAAAATTAAATAAAATGAAAAAGATGAATCAAATTACAGGCCTGGCAGTGATATTGGGATTATTTACCCTAACTTCCTGCGAAAAGGAAAATGATGAAATGACCTCAGCCGGAGAAATGACAATTGCTCAGTATGCATCAAAAGATGCTAACTTTTCAATACTTGTTCAGGCTCTTTCAAAAGCTAACCTTGTAAGTACTCTTGATGGGGAAGGTAATTTTACAGTTTTTGCCCCAACCAATAATGCTTTCAATCAATTGTTCGCACAACTTGGAGTAAGTGGTATTTCTGATCTGTCTGCGGAGACCCTGACTCCTATATTACTGTATCATGTCCTTGGGGAAGAGAAAAAGTCCACTATGCTTTCAGAAGGTTATTTTAACACACTCAGTCCCGCACAGGGCAGTTATGCCAGTATGAGGATAAGCCTGACCGGAGGTGTAAAGATCAACAAGGAGACTTCAGTAACAGCAGCAGATGTTGATGTTAAAAACGGTGTTATTCATGTTATTGACAAGGTACTTCTCCCTCCCACAGTTG
>Ga0208980_10001508_pt1 | contig 14131 bp, 16 predicted proteins | sample WetSurMetagenome_3_FD_187993 | JGI IMG/M metagenome (GOLD analysis project Ga0208980, IMG submission 187993) | Wetland microbial communities from Twitchell Island in the Sacramento Delta, sample from surface sediment Aug2011 Site A1 Bulk (version 2) | ecosystem: Environmental > Aquatic > Marine...
CTGCGATAAATAATCATCACCTCTTCATGGGTGCCCTGTGCATCTGCAGGATCATCAAAGCCAATATGCAGCCTGTTCTTTACTTTACCGATAAAAACAGGACAGCTTTCATTCGCTCCGCCGCAAACGGTGACCACATAATCCCATTCCTCACCGATATATTTATCCACCAGCTCCGGCATATGATGGCTTATGTCAATGCCAATCTCCTTCATCACTTTAACGGCATTCGGGTTCACATTATCCGCCGGGTGGGTGCCTGCAGAGCTGACTTCCAGCGTCTTATCAATTGATTTTAAAAATCCTTCAGCCATTTGGCTCCGGCAACTGTTCCCCGTGCAGATCACCAAAATCTTCTTTCCCATAAAATATCAATTCGTATTTCGCAAAAATACGAAATGTTTTTAATTACAACGAAAATTAAAATTTTATCCATATAAAATAAAGAAATCTTTTTGTAAAGTGATATCTGAATGGCATAGCTATAACTCAATTGATCTCCATCAAATATGATGACTATTTATTTGACCCTCAATCGATCATTCGCTGCCGCAGGAACAACCATGAAACGCTTTTCCTTTATAAGAATCCGGACTGAGGTTGCTGATCATTTTTATAATCTCACTGGCGACTTCCTCTACCATTTGAAGATGTTCGTCCTTAAGATCTTTATTCCTGACAATCTTTGTATTTAATGCGTTTTCATTTCCTATAATTTTCGAGACATCAACAGAACCGTTGATCTTGCCGCTATATTTTTCAGTGCTTCTTTTAGCGCAAAGCTTATCGCAACCGTCAACCGATATCGTCGGAAACACTTTCGCAAAGTTCCTCTCTTCTTCGCCGCCTGCAAGATATAACGGCAGACAGAGTGTTACGGTACTAATCATTTTGAGTTCCTCAAGAACTACCCTCGTGGCAAGTCTTGAAATGGTTCCACCAAGACATTCCTCGCCACTGCATGATATAATTCCAACTTTCAATTCGCTCATTGCTATTCCTCCTTAATTCAATTCATTGATCTTTTTTGCAATCTTCGCTGCAATTTCATCCATTACAAATTCACCGTCTGCATCGAGCTGCGTCGGCGAGCCAAACTTTTTTCCTTTGTGTTCTTTTACCGTATCCAGGACTTTTACTTCTTCAATCACATTCCCTCCGGCTATTGAAACATTTTTTGAAGCACACATTTTTGGACAACCATCCACGGTAATGCAGTCAAAGCCTTCGATTTTTTCTTTCGCTTCTTTATCGCCGGTTACAATGTAAGCGAGGCACACCGTTTCTGATTTTTCCGGAAGTAGTTCGAAAACCGTTTTCAAAGCAGCTTCTCTTGCCATGAGTCCATATACCTTGCCGATACCGCTGCAGGGTATCACTTTTACTTTTTTATCCATTTAAGTCCTCCACCTTTCTTTTCATTATTTCAAAATATTTTTCAAATCTGATTAAAAGTTCCTTATCGCTTTCAAAGTCAGTCAGTTCAATTTCAGCCATCCAACCCTTTTCATAAGGATTCTCGTTGATCATTTCCGGCTTCTCTACAAGTTCTTCATTAATTGTAACGACCTTGCCGCTTACAGGCGAAATCAATTCAAAGACTGACTTTGACGATTCAATATCACCTGCCTCCCCGAACTGATCAATTTCTTCTCCAATTTCAGGGGGCGTAAAATATAATATGTCTGAAAGGTTCTGCTGTACAAAATCTGTGACACCAATTCTGGCCCTGTTTCCGATCACATATACCCAACAGTCGTTTTCATTAAAATAAACTTCCGGATTTCTAGGTACCCTGAAAATGAACTTGCCATGTTGAAAGGTCTCGTATTCAAAATGAAAGGAGGTATTTGTCTCATCAGAAGTTTGGATGACCTTATCCTCGGTCTTATTAAGGTCGTTCAACATTATTTCAATCAGGGCCTTTTCATTATCCAGAAGCCTGAGATTACTCTTTAATTCAACATTATGATTTTTAGCTTCTTCGGTAACTAATATTTTCCTGGAAACTTTCAGGTTCTTTTCTGCGGCAAGTTTGCTGGCGCATCGGGTCTGGCAGCCATCTATGACTAAAAGAGCATGTTCACCGGCAATTCTATTGTACTTTGTTTCCGAAATCCTGTAAAACACGGGGCAAATCATCTCATTCTTGCCGTTTTCGAAAAGTCTTTTGGCTAATTCTCCCGAAATTACTCCTGCACATTTATCCAGGCCATTGCAGGGAAGGATGGCATAATTTTCAATCATGGCTTTCCATCTCCTTTCTTATCTCCTTGATTTTTTGCGTCGTCGCATTTTTATCGGGAAACGATAGTGCATCCGGACCGCAGGTCTTCGAGCATGCCCTGCAGAAAACGACGCAGTTATGAGGATTCCTGACGATCAATTTAATTGCATCACTCTCCCTGACCTCAAAAACCTGGTGAGGGCAAAATTTCACGCATTCCATGCAATAATCGCATTTAGCATAATCAATGGTCGGCTTCCAATCGATTTTATCGCGTTCAACTCCCATAAAAGTAGTTTCGCTCATTTCGACTCCTCCAATTTTGTAAGCGCTGCATTGACTTTTTCTATTGCCTGATCAGTAGTCATGTCGCGCACATCAATAGGAATTAAATCTTTGCTTATGTCAAGACCGGATTCTTTAAATGCGTCTCTGAAAAGCTTATATTGCATATTGGGAGCACAGCCTCCGATAACTACTTTTCTGTGTGCTTTTAGAAAATCCATTAAAAATCGGTCCCCGTCTTCCTCACAAAGTTGCGGATGGATAAATCCATATTCAACCGGCAATTCGATTCTCACTCTGTTTATAAAGTCCCATATATCCATTCGTGAAAATCCGGGACATTTTCCAGTGCATACGCACATGATAAAACCAGGTTTTTGTTTCTCTTCCATATTTATTAATTATTTACAGGTTCCTGATTTACTTTGGTTTATATCTCTTATGAAAAATCCATTTAAAACCAATCGGGCCTCTTCCCAATTTTGCCTGTTGATACAATATTTAATGAAAGGAGGATTAATTTCTCCCTGTATTAATCCGGCTTTTTTAAGCTCATTTAGGTGTTCTGATAGAGTTGAACGAGCTATAGGCAATTCTTCAGCCATATCACCGGAATAACAACATTTATCAAAATTGTCTGCCAGGTAATTCAGAACGAACACCCTTATAGGATGAGAGAGGGCTTTGGCATATCTGGCAATCTTTTCCTGCTCGGAATTCAAATATTTAGTATTGGAATTCATTTCATTTAGTATTTCGTCTAAATACGAAACAAAAATAATTTTTTCGATATTCTTTATTGCAAAATGTACAGGAAAAAATAACTGTTATCGTTATATATAATGAATCTAAATATAAATTGGAGAAATATTGACGTATTTTTACGTCATTGTGATATTATGACGTATTTTAGCGTCATACAAACGAGAAAATGGCCAAAGTTGAATTATTTGAGAAAAATCTGCAGGATACTGCTTTAATTTTTAAAGCCCTCGGACACCCGGCCAGGCTTGCAATTTTACAATATCTTGCTGAAACGAGGACATGCATTTCAGGCGATATTTCCAATGAGCTACCGTTAAGCCGAACTACCGTTAACCAGCATTTGAAAGAATTAAAAGAACTTGGCGTGATCAAAGGTGAAATCTCGGGAGCTAAAGTGAATTATTGCCTCGATACGGAAAAAATAAACCAGATGAAAGAAGCCATCAATAAGTTCCTTGGCGGCATAGATGTTTCCTTTTACCTGGAATGTTGCTGATCCGAATAATTAACATCTATTAAAACGAATACTAACCAAATACGTCTTACTAAATAAGGAGATTAAAAAATGAAAACACTAACCATTACCTGCCTGTTTGCATTAATACTGGGCTGGAATAATATCCATGCGACCGTATTAAATGACATTGAAACCGCTAATAAAGCGGGAAAAACTGTCTTTCTGGTAGTCACCGATCAGGGTGTGACCGGAACCGACAAGGCTGTAGATATTGCCAAACAAGCCCAGGCCAAATATAAAACATCAACGGTCCTCACCATGAACCGGTCTGATGCGGAGAATGGTGAATTTGTTGCAAAATACAGGCTATCAACTGCCCCATTGCCATTGATCCTGGTTGTTGCCTCCAATGGAATAGTGGCAGCCGGATTTACTCCTGAAAATGCCACGCCTGATGCGTTGGTCAGTGCGGTCCCATCGCCTAAAAAAGCAGAGGTACAGAAATATCTGAGCGAGGGGAAATCCGTATTTATCGTCGTTACCAACAAATCCATGGCTACCAAGGATAATGTCATGAATACCTGTCAGCAGGCTTGCATTGAAATGCAGAACAATGCAAAAATGATTGAAATAAGCCTGGATGACCCAAATGAAAAGAAATTCCTTACCGATTTAAAGGTCAACCTGGCTGCTACAGAACCGATGACTTATGTTATCAATTCAAAAGGACAGATCACCGGAACTTTTACCGATGATGTCAATGCGACAACACTGGTTGCCTCAGCCAAGAAAGTAAGCGCAGGATGCTGCCCTTCCGGTAGCGGTAAAAGTTGTACCCCTACCCAAAAGTAAGAGGCAAGGATGAATCTTTTCCAATTCGTTTTTATTGAACTGTGGCACCGTAAATCACAGTTGATATCCGGGATATTGGCGATTACCCTTGGAATAGGTGTAATAGTAAGCATCCAGAGCATCTCTGTCGTATCAGAAAAAGCAGTAGCCGTTAAACTCGACAACCTGGGTGCCAATATACTCGTACTACCCCTGGGTACAGGAATCGATGACTACTATTCGGCTGATATAGATGCCCCCACTATGCCGGGGGAATATGTAGAGCGGATTTTGACCTCCACTTTGCAAGGGGTAGATAATCTCTCTCCAAAGCTGACCAGGCGGGTTAATATCCAAGGGCAAAGCATCGTCCTTACAGGCATCCTTCCGGCCAGCGAGATTGCCTCCAAGCCGTTATGGCAAAGTGCTGGCCTTTTTGGCGAAGAACTTCAACTGGCCTGTGCCCCAGGCGCAACTGCTAATAAATCTCATGGCTATGAAAATGAACTTTTACAACGAAAAGCCATCGATACACTAGCGGTTTCAGATTGCTTAATCGGTTCCGGGGCTGCCGGTAAACTTCTGTTGAAAGAAGGCAGTGAAGTCATCATCGAGAATCAGAAGTTCAGGGTTTCAAAAGTGCTTCCTGAAACCGGGACTATCGACGATGACCGGGTTTTCGCGCATCTCACCGCCGTTCAGAATTTACTGGGAATTCAGGACCAGGTCAGCGCCATCGAGATCATGGGCTGCTGCAGTGCCATCTCAGATGGCTTGCTCAGCAAGCTACGGAACATCCTGCCCGACACCCGCATCACCACGATCGGGCAGATCGTTTCCACTCAGATTGAAACGAACAAGCTTATGAATAAAGTCTCCATAATATTCCTCATCATCATTTTGTTTGTCGGGGGGATTTCTATCGGGAATTACATCTGGGCGAATGTCAATGAACGAAGGAAAGAAATTGGAGTGTTAAGGATGATTGGTGCACGCAGGAGCCAGATATACTATTTGCTGCTACTTAAGGCGTCAGTGTTAGGAATCCTCGGTGGAATTCTGGGTTATGTCCTCGGGACAATTGCAGCACTCTTACTCGGTCCATACCTGGCCGACCTGCCTGTGAATCCAGTGCCAATATTTTTAATCTGGTCTGTATTAATTTCGACCGGCATCGCCCTGATCGGTTCCTTAATTCCGGCATATCTGGCAGGCAAAATAGATCCTTTCATCAATATGCAGGAGGTATAGCATGATCATTCAAACCGAAAAACTAACCAAGCGTTATTTTCATAAAAACGGCGAGATCTATGCATTGAAAGACATATCTCTTTCGATAGATAAAGGTTCATTTGCCACGATAACCGGGCCTTCAGGCGCCGGTAAAACCACATTGCTGCTAGCCTTAGGAGGATTGATCCGCCCCTCATCCGGGAAGATCCTCTTCGGCAGCACCCCATTGCACGATGCTTCAGATAATAAACTGGCCAGCTTCAGGTTGAACAACATCGGTTTTGTGATGCAGAATTTCGCGTTGATCCCTTATCTGACTGCTGCCGAAAATATTATGACCCCGCTGTCATTGCAGGGGAAGCCAAAGGATATGCAACGGCATGCTGCAATAAGTCTTCTCGAAGAAGTCGGGCTTAGCGACCGGGCAGATCACCTTCCGAGAGAATTGTCATCCGGTCAGCAACAAAGGGTTGCCATCGCACGGGCACTGGTGAACAATCCGTCTGTCCTGCTGGCCGATGAACCGACCGGGAACCTCGACCCTTCCCTTTCGGAGGAAATATTGAATTTGCTGGCCAGGCTGAACCGTGAAAAAGGCATTACGGTGATTCTTGTGACCCACAGCCGCCTCGCCGAAAGTTTCGGGACAAAAAAGATCAGGATAAAAAATGGCAGCATCGAGTCCTGATGGCCTTAACCTCAGTACTCAGAAGTCCTATTCTCCGCGCTTATACACAATCGCCACCACCGTCACGTCATCGCCACCCATATTGATGGAGAGACCGTAGGGTTTATCAGGATGGATGGTGATCTGCGCGGCGCCGGCCTTTCCGGTGAGCTGCTCCCAAACAGTCACGGCCATGTGCACGCCGGTGCCTCCCGTGGGATGGCCCCAGCCGATCAGGCCGCCGGTGGTGTTCATCGGTATCTTGCCGTTACGGGCTGTGTTGCCTTCTGCCACAAACTGTGCGCCTTTTCCTTTCTCGGCAAATCCCAGCGCTTCGGTTGCCAATACGCCGGCAATGGAGAAACAGTCATGCGTCTCAATGGTGCCCAGGTCATGGATGGTGATGCCGGCATCTTCGAGTGCAGCTAAAGCCGCCTTCTTGATGGTCAGCACCTCCGTGGGATCAGGCGGGTCCTCGGTGATGTTGCGTACCTTATGTGCCCAGGCCAGGATCTCAACGGCTTCGTTCTTTGGGATACCGCAGCGCTTCAGTCCTTCTTCGGTGCAGACCACGATGGAGGAAGCGCCGTCGGATACCTTGGAGCAATCAAGGACGTTGAGGTTATCGACAAATCCTGCCCCATTCGGTTTCAGCTTGTTATAAAGGGCTTCCAGGTCTTCGGTCTTATTTTCGTATTCCTGCGCCGTCGGGCAAAGACGGGCATTTTCCATCGCATTGCGGAACCATCGGCCCATGCCTTTGCGGGCATAATCCATGCCGTATTTTTCGTAATAGGCCCCTGCCCTGTCGCTGAACTGCCCCGGGAAGAAATAGGCGTGGCCGTTTTTCCGTTTCTGGAACCAGCCGGCCCCGGCCAGGATGTCAGCACCATAAATGGCTTTCACGGTGTTTTGCACTTCGATACCAACAGTTAATGATACGTCCGCTGTTCCGGCTAATACGTTCTTTATGCTGGTCACCAGCGCCAGGCCGCCGGAGGCACAGGCACCTTCCACGCGGATAGCCGGTTTGAACTGCAGGTCCGGGTCTACCATCGGGAAAAAGCCCCCGAGGTGCGCCTGCTTGTTGAAGCGCGAGGCCATGAAGTTGCCCACCACGCATTCGTCGACTTTTTTCGCCCCGCCGATCTGTTTCAGCGTGCCCTGCGCCGCTTCATTGAAATAATGCTCAAGGCCCGGGCGGGCTTTCTTCGGGTTGAACTCGCTGCGGCCGGTACCCATCGAAACCGTGTTGTACCCCGCTGCCATGAAGATTCTTTTATGTGGTTTGCTCATATATTAAATATTCTATTGTTCAATTGTTCGATTGTTTAACCCTCCCCCTTACTCCCCCTCCCTGATATCAGGGAGGGGGACGGGGGGTGGGTAAATCCGACTAAAAATACCCGTTCACCGGTCCGTATGCATGGAAAAATCCGGTCAGCAGCACGGTGTTCACGTCTGCTTCATTATGTGCTACATGATCGGATACCAGCTTTTTGCCGATGGCATTGCTTTTATTGCCATACTCGACGGCTAACATGGCGCCCTTGGTATTCATCGCCTTCATGTCTGCAAAGATCTTTCCGAAGGTCTGGTCCTTATCTTTCACTTTCACCGCGGCTTTCCAGGCAATTAACGATGCCGGGGGATCGCCCAGGAACTTGTCGCATTTTTCTTTTAAAGCTGAAATGGCAACATAGGTCTGCGTGGCAGGATCATAGATTGCCGTTGACTTCCCTTTTTCATACTTCAGGAACCCGTCTTTCTGGGAGCCATCAGAAAACTGTCCGCCTTTAACGCCCAGGCCGATCATCCTGTCGAGAAGGGCGCTGTGCAGGTCTTCATCCGGCAGAAAGGGATTCATAACGCCCATGATGAAAGAAACCACATCGATGCCAACATAGTCGATGAGCTGAAAGATGCCCATAGGGCGGATCAGGAAGTCCTGCGACACCCGGTTGACGGCATAGACAGCCTCAACGAACGGCATATCTTTCGCAAGCTTTTCGACAGTGTGAATACCGTGGAGTGCATCGCGCATGAAATGGCCGTTGCCGATGAACCCGGCGAAGTCATTGGCCGGCACCACTACTTTGCCCAGGTTTTTCGCGTAGATATTGGCAAACTCGATCATTTCGGTATTTGTCTTGCCAGTAACGATCAGTTCAACAAGCTTTTGCACTGCAGGTGGATTGTAGAAGTGGAATCCCAGAACGCGTCCTCCGAGGTTCGCTTCTTCATCGATGAGGTGGATCGGTACTGAAGAAGTATTGGTGAAGAACCAGGGTTTCTCAGGGTTGTTTTGATCTATCTGAGAAAGCAGCTTGACTTTCAGCGCCCGGTTCTCGCTGACCGCTTCGAAAACCAGGGTCGAATCGTATGCAGATTCCACACGGGTCGTTGGCCGTACGATGTTCATCACATCGAAGATGTATTGGTTGATGATCTCTTCATTCTCGATGAGATCCGCGCGGTCGGCATAGAACTTGCGCAATGCCACCGTTTTCTTCTCCGCTATTTTCTGCACCTGGGTGCGGAGGTACAGCATGAGTCCTGCCAGTCCTTCCTTGCTGACATCCATGGCATTCAGCACGAAGGCCTTTCCTTTGTTTTCAGGTTTCAGGCTGAGGTCGGCCATCTCCACGGCCGTAAGCAGCAATATCCCGCTGCCCATTTTCCCTGCAGCACCCAGTACCGTTACATTTTGTAGTTTTTCGGAATAAACCATATAAATTTTGAGTTTTGAATATTGAATTTTTTACCCTCCCCTTTTATTCCCCCTCCCTGCTAGCAGGGAAGGGAATAGGGGGTGGGTACTTTAGAAATCAGGTTTCCTCTTCTCTATAAACGCCCTCATGCCTTCTTCGCCTTCAGCTTTGAACTGTGTGCCGAAGAATTCCGACTCCAGGTTGCACCCGTCGTCGAAATGCATCTGGCGGCCGGCACGGGCTACATATTTCACCTTTTTCACGGCCATCGGGCCTTTGGATGCTATGATCTTAGCTATCTTCAGTGTTTCTTCCATCAATTGCTCAGGTTCCACGACTTTCTGCACCAAACCGATGCGTAAGGCCTCTGCGGCATCGATCATCTCCCCGCTCATCAGCAGGAAAAGTGCAGCACCAAGGCCGACAAGACGGGGCAGGCGTTGAGTGCCGGCGTATCCGGGGATCATGCCCAGGTTCACCTCCGGCTGGCCGAATTTGGCCTTGTTGCTGGCAATCCGCATATCACAGCCCATGGCCAGTTCCAGTCCGCCGCCCAATGCAAAGCCATTGATAGCAGCTATGACCGGAATTTCCATCTTCTCCAGGCTGCGGAAAGTATGTTGCCCGGTTTTGGAGAAGGCGACACCCTCCGCAGGGGTCATGTCCACCATCTCGGCAATGTCGGCCCCTGCTACAAAAGCCTTTCCTTCGCCGGTGATGATCATCACCCGGATTGCCGGCATGCCGGAAACCTCTTTGATCATCGCGTCCATCTCCCGGAAAAATCTCGTATTCAGTGCATTTAAAGCCTGCGGGCGGCTGATGGTGACTATGGCGATATTCTCATCCACAGTCAGTTTAAGTATCTCGTAATCCATAGGAAGGAAGGTTGAGAAATTAAGGTTGCTCAAATTTAGGAAAATCCCAATTCACAAGCACCAAATATCAAACAAATCTCAAAAAACAACATATAAATCTCAAAAAAACAAATCTCAAAATACAAACAAAGTTCAAATGTCAAAATTCAATAAACAACAATATTCCTTTCTATTTTTATCACTTAATATTGTTTGTCAATTGGTGCTTTTAATTTGAGATTTGTTTGAATTTTGGAGCTTGAGTTTTGGAACTTGTTTGAGGCTTGGGATTTGGAATTTATTCTTTTTAACAATATTTAATAACACATCGCTATTTTTATATATATCTTTGTATCTTGAAAGATGAAAAAGCTTTTACAGTCATCGGCTATTTTATTCCTCGCTCTCATGCTCGTCATGGCAACGGGAGGTTTTTCCATCTACCGTCATTTCTGTTATTGCGCCGGGAAAGATACTGCCTCGTTCTTTTCAAGTACCACCTGTCAGCTGGAGAAAGCGGCGGTTAAATCGCAAAGCTGCTGCCATACTGAGGTGCCGGCCTGCTGCAAGGACAAAGCTCCGGTGAAGCATGAGAATTCCTGCAATAAAGACAACTGCTGCAATTCCTCTTCTACTTTCTTTAAAATCTCTGATAATTATACTGTTTCTATCGGGAAAGTCTCGCTTAAATTCGTGGTTAGTTTCGTTCAATATCTGATTGGAAACACCCTTCTTTCAGAACCGGAGGAATTTGTAGCCCAAATCCCTGAATTTAACGATACTTCTCCACCATTATTCGGTACTGATTTATTGCATCACCTCCACCAGCTCAAAATCGCTCATTTACTGGTTTAATTCAATACATCTCCGTGTTACTCTGTGAATAACTCAGTGTATCTCTGTGGTATTTATTCAACACATTGATCCACAGAATTTAACACAGAGATTCATTGAGAAAATCTCTCTATTTGGATTAAATCAGAAAAAAAATGAATCTCAAAATAATTTCTTTACTGGCCATTCACCTGGCATCCGCTCATTTCGCCTTTCCCCAGGAAATAAAGGGATTTGTCTATGAACTGGATGAAACCCGGAAGAAATTGCCATTGCCCGGTGCCAACGTATACTGGGAAGGGACGAGCGAGGGCACTGCCACCGGCCTGGACGGAGCTTTTACGCTCGCTAAGAAAGATCCGAAGGATCAGACCCTTGTGGTGAGCTTTGTGGGATATGTGAGCGATACGCTTGATGTTGCTTCTTCAGATCACCTTGAAGTGATCCTGTCGCAGAACAAAACGCTGGAGGAAGTCGAAGTAAAAGAAAGGGCGCCTGGAGCGCATCTTTCACGCACTGATGCGATCCCCACCCAGCAGATCACCCTCGGTGAATTGAAAAAAGCCGCCTGTTGCAACCTCTCCGAAAGCTTTGAAACGAATGCCTCAGTGGACGTCAATTACAGCGATGCCATCACCGGCGCCAAACAGATCAAACTGCTGGGCCTTTCCGGAAAATACAGCCAGGTCCAGGCAGAAAACGTCCCGATCTTGCGCGGGTTGGCTGCCTCTTATGGCCTGAGCTACATCCCGGGCTCATGGATGGAGTCCATCCAGGTTTCAAAAGGCACCTCCTCCGTCAAAACCGGCTATGAATCGACCACCGGCCAGATCAACGTGGAGTATAAAAAGCCGACAAACAAGGAGAAATTATTTGTGAACCTTTTCCTCAACCAGGCCGGCCGGGTAGAAGCCAATATCAACAGCTCCATCAGGGTAAATCCCAATTGGACCACCGCTATTTTCGGCCATGTATCCAACCAGGCAACCATGTTCGATCATAACCACGATGGATTCCTGGACGACCCGGTCTTCACCCAGGTGAACCTGTTCAACCGGTGGAACCGCCATACGGACAAGATGGAAGGGCAGTTCGGGGTGAAATACCTGAATGAATCAAGAAAAGGGGGACAGATGGATTATTATTCGGGGAATGAGCCTGCCCTGGACAGTTTGTACGGAACAGAAATGAAGACAAACCGCCTGGAAGCATTTTCCAAGACCGGTTTCTTCCTGAAGCGCCCTTCTTCCAGCATCGGATGGATCAACTCCTATACCTATCACAGCATGCACTCATTCTTTGGCCTGAACACCTACGATGCGACAGAAAACAATTTCTACAGCAACCTGATGTTACAGACCTATGTCAGGAATACGGCGCATACTATCACCACAGGTGTAAGCTATATGCTGGATTCTTACGATGAAAACCTGAACGATTCTGTGTTTAAACGCACCGAGCATGTACCAGGGGCATTTTTCGAGTATTCATGGGTCGTGCCGGATAAGTTCACATTGCTTGCCGCCATGCGGGCCGATTACAACAGCATTTACGGCCTTTTCCTCACGCCAAGGTTACATCTCAAATGGGATATCACCAAAAAGCTTGTCATGAGGGCTTCGGCAGGCAGGGGATCGCGGACAGCCAACGCGGTGGCGGAAAACCTTTCGCTGCTGACCACTTCCAGGCATTTTGTTTTCACCGATAAGCTGAAGATGGAACATGCCTGGAACTATGGCATCAACCTGACCCAGTATGTGGATATCCTGGGCAAGGAACTGTCCATCAGTGCTGAGTTCTACCGTACCGATTTCACCAACCAGGTGATCGTCGACAAGGAGCAGAATATCGATGAGATCCGGGTTTACAACCTGGAAGGAAAATCCTTTGCCAACACCTACCAGGTTGAAGCAAAGTATGAGCTGATCAGGCAGATGGATGTGACCCTTGCTTTCAGGTATAACGATGTGAGGATGACTTTATCAGATATGCTGATGCGGGAAGCGCTGGTGAACAAGTATAAAGGCCTGGTATCGGTGTCATATGCCACGAACCTTCACAAATGGCAGTTTGATGTGACCGCCCAGTTCAATGGGCCGTCACGGTTGCCTTCCACGGCCATGTTGCCGGAAGAATACCAGATGCCGGATTATTCCCCGTTCTATACGATCCTGAATGCCCAGGTGACGAAATTCTACAAGAAATGGGAATTCTACGTAGGCGGGGAAAATCTGACCAATTTCCGGCAACCCCACCCGATCATCGCTGCAGATGATCCGTTCGGCCCTAATTTCGATGCTTCCAACATCTGGGGACCGGTCTCGGGCATCAAAGTTTATGCTGGCGTGAGGTTTCTCTTAAAATATGACCAACTTTAAATTACCTCACCCCCTTGCCCCCTCTCCTTGAGGAGAGGGGGATGGGGGAGAGGTTAAGAGAAAAAAATTGAATATTAAATATCAAATTTGAAATGTTATGAAAAAAATGATTTTTGTTTTGGTTTCGATGATCGTGTTATCATCGGTATTTATTGCAAACCCTGGATATTCCCAGGAAAAGAAGAAGAAGAATTATGAAGAAGTGCAGATCCAGACGTCGGCTGTTTGCGGGATGTGTGAGGAACGGATCGAAGGAAACATGGCCTATGAAAAAGGCGTGAAGAAGGTAGAGTTGAACAACGACACCAAGATTGTGACGATTGGCTACGATCCGAGGAAAACCAACCCGGATAACCTGCGGACCGCTATTTCAAAGATCGGTTACGATGCCGATAATGTTGCGGCTGATCCCGTGGCCTATGAGAAACTGCCGGGGTGTTGCAAGAAAGGCAATCAGGCCCATTGATTTTAGTTTTATGGCACACGGATGACACGGATTGGACGGATGACCACTGAAATAATCCGTGAATATCCGCTGCATCCGCGTTTATCCGTGTGCTATTCATTAATTTTGAGGTAGTACTTAAAGGAATTATAGAGTGGATAACCTCTGGAAAAAAGCGCTGCATCTTTCGATCTTCACCATCGTCTTCAACATCATCGAAGGTTTGGTATCGGTGTATTTTGGCGCAAGCGACGATGCCCTGACGCTGTTCGGATTCGGGATGGACAGCTTCATCGAAACCATTTCAGCTATCGGCGTGCTGGTGATGATCCGCAGGATACGGCAGAATCCCGGGACCGATAAGTCGAAGTTCGAGGTCACCGCGCTAAAGATTACCGGGTGGTTCTTCTATGTTTTATCGCTCATCCTCGCAGCCGGTGC
>Ga0208980_10001509_pt1 | contig 14130 bp, 8 predicted proteins | sample WetSurMetagenome_3_FD_187993 | JGI IMG/M metagenome (GOLD analysis project Ga0208980, IMG submission 187993) | Wetland microbial communities from Twitchell Island in the Sacramento Delta, sample from surface sediment Aug2011 Site A1 Bulk (version 2) | ecosystem: Environmental > Aquatic > Marine...
GACTGGGGAGCCAAGTGGTTTGGCGTGAAGCCAGATCCTACATGGCTGAGACTTGCCAACACTGTAAAGTCAGCACAATCCCTGGTACTCCTGGGACTGAACCCTACCTTTATGGTGAACAACGCCCTGAACAATATCGTGACCATGGCAGTGGATGGAGTGTTAGGAGGCAGAACCAATAAGGCGATCCAGGATATATGGACGCGTGCCCTGGGAGGTGTGGAGCCAGCCAGACTAAGAGCCAAGGCCTTGCCTTTTGACTTAGGGGAAGGTATCAGCACGCCTATCCGCGCAGCCCAGCAGGTGCCTGGAGTATTGACCGACATCCAGGACTTCTTCAGAACCAAGACCAAGAAGATCCAGGTATTTGGAAATCTATCCGGCGAGATCGAAGGCCTATCCAGCCAGCAAGCCTACACCAGTGGGTTCATGCAGGCCATGAGCAGACTATGGAAACGCGGCACAGGGTTCGAGAGAATGCCAATTGCCCTGGAGCAGCAGCTAAACGCCATCGATCCTAACCTGGGAGAACTTATCTATGGTGCCATCCAGGGAGGCATGAACAAGCAGGAGATCGAGAAGGCCTTATGGGGTGGCGTTATTAAGCGTAATGCAGGCAGCGCAGTACCGGAAATTATCAGAAGGACAGGCATGAGCGAGGCCGATGTAAACGAAGCCTTGACCCACGCTGGAATGTTCGAACCGGAGTTCGCTGATCTGTTATCGAATGCACAGGGCAACGACGAGATTATCAACCTGATCAACCAGCGTGAGCTGAAGGTGCAGGATTACCTGGATAAGATTACGGCAGACAACCTGGAAGGTGAAGCGGCCAGGATCGCAGGGACAGTCAAGAGCGAAGGCTTACAGGGTGTACTCAAAATCTACGATGACATGAGCTACGCAGACAGCCGCGAGTGGATGGAGCACACCGCCCACATGACCCACATGATGGAGAACGCCGCCGAGATGGAGCCAGGTGAGCGCAACGCATACATCCGTGGTGAACAGCAGAAGGCGCGCCAGGAATGGAACCGCACCAATGCACGCAGGAAGAACCAATACCTTGCCATCAGCAACGGACTGGGACTGGACAGCGAGACAGGGCGCAGGATCACCGGCTACCTGACAGAGCACGAAGAGAACTGGAAAGGGTTTTATAAAACCAGGGACGAGATGTATGACCGCTACTTCAATACCGAGTACGATACCAAGGAGCAGCGACTGGCAGCCTGGAATGCTTTGCAAGACGACCTGAACCGCAGGTACAAGGACGCAGGCCAGAAGCGCAACGAGATCCAGACCCGCATGGACAAGGAGTTCACTGACCTATTCTCCGCGCAGTATGGGGAAGAAGCAGGCAAGACCGCAACCAAGTGGCGCAAGGGTATCCGCGACATCAATGACCGCATGGAAAAAGAAATGTTCGGGTTCAGAGACAGCATTCGCAAGCTACCCAAGGAAGAGAAGCGGTTAGCGTGGCTGGACTTTAACCAGAAGTCACGATACAAAGATATGGCCGACCTGTACACCGAGAACATGAAGGGAGCCATGGAAGTCTATGAATACCTGACAGGCAAACGCCCCACTGGAGCAGGAGCAGCCACCCCACCCGAGCCACCACCCCAGATCCCCAGCACACCCACCAGAGTAAAGGTTACAGACAGATCCACGCAGCTACGCACCAGGATCAATGACCTACGCCTGGAAGGTGGGCCGGACTGGGTGGATCAGATGACCAACACACTGAAAGCAGCTCAACTGGACGATGGGGAACTCAAACACCTGATGCAGAAGGAGAACCAGGAAGCCTTGACACAGGGTCTACCCATCAGTGCCGTGACCGAGAAGGGCACAGCCGACCCTGCTGCAGCCGTATTCATTGAGCGATACCCAGGCATAGGAAAGCAGCAGACGGGTGAGCATGTACAGAGAAGCATGGCATTCGCGGAGAAGACATCCGAAGCAGATAGGATCAACCAGCAAGTGGCAGAAGTGAAGCAGATCGCCGCGGATAATGGCATGACAGACCGCCAGCACATCCTGAACTTCGTGCACAAGTATGGTGGATCAGAAGGCAACGTTAACTATGTGGAGAACATCACCCCTGAAGTGATGCGCCGCGCCGTGGAAACTAAAGCAGCGGCAGTGGAGAAGGCCAAGACATTACAGCCGGAGCTACCCGAACCAGAACTCACCAACAACCAACGCCACGCCAACCAGATCCGCAACCTGATAAACGAGGGCGACTACAATGGTGCCCTATCCAATGTGCGCAGGGTAACAGACCCAGCCGTAAGAGAGGCTATATTCGAGGCCGTACCAGAACTAAAGAGTGTGGTGGAGAAGGGCGATGTCATCAGGGATGCCATATACGAGAACAGGTTAAGCGATATACCCCCCGAGGTAAGCGAAGAAGTACAACAAATGTTTATCGACATGGGGAATAGGGTAGAGAACTCAGACCCAGGCTACCGCATACAACTGGAGACTGGAGAATGGAAAGGCCAGAGCAGCACCTACCCAGATTGGTATAAAGCAATCTACCAGGGAGCGACCTATGATGGAAAGAAGGGCAGGAATGCTGTACTAGCAGCCCTGGACGACCTTAGCCGCGGAGAGGTGAAGACCAAAGCAGGTGGCGATAGTTACCGCGTGGTAAGCGACCTGTTAGATTTAAGCGCAAAGGAATTAGAGAACGGGTACAACTCAGCCTATAGAAAGGCATTAGGGTATCAGTTTGACTTCGACTACTGGGAACACCAACTTTATAAAGTTATGCAGCGAGCCAAGGAGACAGACTCACCAGATACATTGAGCTATCTTCTATCGGATGAATTGAAACCGATTATGGATATGCTACCTGAAGATGCGCCCGACCTATACATGCAACGCCTGGGCAATCTGCAAGAGTACATCCTGAACAAGCTAGAGCCACCCGTAGACGAGAACCCCATGGCACCCGACGTGCAGCAGATAGAGAGCGGCAAGGTAAGCCAAGCCGGATGGGGAGAAGATGTCAGACAATTCGCACCAGACGCAGACGTGCAGGCTGAAGCCATCACCCCAGAGATCCACATGGCCCAGGTACGCAGAGACTTGCGCGCCGCATTCATTGAGCGTTTCCTGTCAGGACAGGAAGAGGTATTGTCAGGAGCCTGGAGCGCAGAGCAGCAGGCCGATGCAGTGTTAGGGATACTGGACGCACGCGCCAGGGCATGGGCCAAGCGCACCGGACGGACAAGCGCAGAGTGGTACGCCACCAGGATCGAAGGCATAGGAGACACACCCGAGAATGTGGGCAAGCTGCTTCAAGATATGCCCAGGGCACCCAAGGGAGCCGTGGACTTCACCGCCGATGGGAGAGCCGTGATCTATGCTTTGCAATCACCCAACGTTACCACCCTGGTACATGAGATCGGGCACATCTTCAGGCGTGACCTGGAAGATGCAGACCTGGACGCAGCCGCCAAGTGGGGTGGACTGACAGACGCAGCCGAGATGCGCAGGCTGGAACTGGACGCGATGAACAACGTGCTAAAGCCAGGAGACGCAGATTACGAGCGATGGCTACGATCAGAAGAGAAGTTCGCCTATGGGTTTGAGCGATACCTGAAAGATGGGATCGCACCCACGCCGGAACTGGGCAACCTCTTCGAGCAGTTCAAGGATTGGATAAGCCAGATTTACGCACGCCTACGCAGTAGCATGGTGAATGACCTTACCCCAGAGATGCGTGGAGTGTATGACCGGCTACTGGCAGAGAGTGACGCAGGCGACTTCCCCATCCAGACCGAGACAGGCAGGGCCAGAGTGCAGAACCCGAATGCTTATATCAGGGAACTGCTTAACACAACCACAGAAGAACAGGCCGCTAAGATTATGCAGGCAGGGCTAGGAACTACGCCGAAGGAAACAGGCGGTACGCTATTCCAACGCCCCATCGAAGAACAGCCGATCTGGTACAGCGCCTTAGAGAACGGCGTAGCAGGCATCCCGATGGAGCGCATGACCGTGGCGCAGATGCGCGGGATGCTGCAGAAGGCAGGCGTTAAGCCCGATGAGATGAAGTGGACTGGGTTTGACGAATGGCTGAATGGACGCGAGAGCGTGACGAAGGCTGAAGCCCTGGACTACCTGAAGCAGAATGGGGTACAGGTGGAGGAAGTGGTGAAAGGTGAACAAGTTATTACAAAACCAAACCTTGAACAATTAGGCTATGAAGATTACAGGGTGACATATCCTAATGGAACTATTGAGCACTTTACAACCAGGACAGGCGCAGAGATGGCGATGGAAACCGAGGAGTACACTCGAAACACGCCGCCTACCAAGTATTCCCAATACACCCTGCCAGGTGGCGAGAACTACAGGGAGCTGCTAATGACGCTGCCAGTAAAGGCCACGAATGAGCCATATCATATCGTTACAGAAACTAATGGATTAGGAAACGACTTCTTTGCAGTAAGGCGTGACGCAGATAATTATTTTCTGGGTGGTGGAGAGACAGAAGAAGCAGCATTAAGAGCGGCAAACAAAAGAAGCACAGACCTTGCAGCCTCTTATCAATCCCCCCACTGGCAGGAACCCAACGTACTTGCGCATGTGCGCTTCAATGACAGGGTAGACGCGGACGGTAAGAAAGTACTATTCATAGAGGAGATCCAGAGCGATTGGCACCAGGCTGGGAGGGAGAAGGGGTATATTAACCAGGCTGATGTTAAATTAATCGCCAATAATACAAATGGTTACTGGGAAGTAAAAACTGACAATGGTGAATTCATTACAAATGTGTTTGACCAAGCCACTGAAGAAGGCGCAATTACTGAAGCCAGAAGGCGATTAGCAGAAAACCGAAGATCAACTTCACAGGAATATAAGGTTCCCCCCGCCCCCTTTGCCAAGACGTGGCCGGAGCTGAGCATGAAGCGCATGATACAGTGGGCCAGTGAGAACGGGTATGATCGGATTGCCTGGACGACAGGGGAGCAGCAGGCAGAGAGATATAACCTAGCAAACTTTGTGGATACTATCGAATGGGGTGGTGGAGATGGATATGGAACACTAAGAGGATTGAAAGACGGAATGCAGGTACTTGACGAGAAGATTAATGCAAGTGAACTTCCAAATTATGTAGGCAAGGAAGCCGCCCAGAAACTGTTATCTAGTAATAGCAAAACAGTTGAGTACCCAAGTGGCAATAAGTATAAGTACATTGAGGGCAACGACTTGCAAGTGGGTGGTTATGGCATGAAGGCATTTTATGACCGGATGCTACCCGAAGCGATGGATAAGTATATTAAGAAGTGGGGTGGAAAGACGCAGGAAACCTTTATAGGAACTGCACCGCATTCTAACGATTACTACTCTTCAGGCGTACACCCCGAAATCAAGATGCAACCCAGCGGAACATGGGGGATATTCGTAGACAATCATTTGGTATCAGGTGGATATGCCGCCAAAGCAGACGCGATGAAGGCCGCTAACCTGGATCAGGTTCATTCCTTCGACGTGACCCCGCCCATGCGCGAGAGCGTATTGACCCGCGGCCAGCCGCTATTCCAAGCCACCTTCGAGGATGGACGCACCGTACCCATCCCAGACGCAGAGCAGCCAGCCCCCGCCCTCAACATGCTAGGATCGACAGACACGATCCAACCCACCCCGCCCCTTGACCGGATGCAGGAAGAAGGCTGGAACAACTGGAAGCCGATCTTCGACGAGATGAAGGGCTACTTTACCAACAAAGAACGGCAGACCCCAGGCAGTGTACTCAACCAGGTACTGGACGAGGATACCGCAAGGTTACTTAAAAGTTACCTCGGTAACATTTATGGGCAAATGGCAGACACCAAACTGGCAGCCATCAAGAGCGGCGAGATGAAGCGGGATATGGCCCTACTCAACTACAGCCAGCGCACAGGCTTTGACAATGTACTGGGAGCGGTACTACCCTATTCCTTCTGGACAACCCACAGCGCAGTGAACTGGGGACTGAGAGCCATCGACAGACCTGCACTGATGGCAAACTACGCACGCATCAGGAACTTCCAGAACAACGTGGTGAATGTGCCAGGGTTCCCAAGCAGGCTGAAGAACAAGATGAAGATCCCCATGCCATTCCTACCCGACTGGGCAGGGGATGGAATATACATCGACCCCTTCAAGGCCATATTCCCCTTCGAGAACTTAACCCGCCCCTTTGAACAGTGGCAGACGCAACGCACCCAGGAACAGCGCAGAGCAGAGACCATCCTACAAATGTGGGTGGAAGACGAGCAGATGGATGCCACCACAGCACAGCAGGCCATCCAGTCACACCAGGGAGATGCCTGGGACAAGGCCGTAGCACAGGCCAAGCTGGACACGGAAGGTGAAATATCCAACCCGCTTGACTTTGCCTTCCTGATCTCAGGCCCCAGCTTGCCTATTGGTTGGCTGTACAACGTTGCCAAGGGCACACCCGAGAAGATCAACCAGCTACCCATCACCAAGTTCATCCAATCAGCCACCGCCCTGATGGGAGCCAACAAAGGCAGAGGTGTGAACATCGAAGGCCCGATCAGAAAAGCCCTGGGACTACCCGAGCGCGACTGGTTACAAGACTACAGAGTAGAGCGCATGTTAGCGAACATGACCGCCGAAGGTAAGCTTACCAGCAACCAGGCCATCCAGGCTATGATCGACAAGACCGGCCCATACTACGAAGAGGCGCAGGCCAGGGTAGCCAAGGCTGGAGCGGTCAGTACCTTTGGTTCATTCACCGGAGCAGACCTATTCCCTGAAGGTGAAGCCGAACAGAGAGGCCTGAAGAACGAATACGACACAGCCATAGCCGCCTACGAAGCAGGGCAGACGGATGCCCTCACCAAGTTCTGGGACGCACACCCAGAGTACGAAGCACGCCGAGCGATGGGCCAAGACCCCGAGAAGCGGATGCGCCAATTCCTAATCAGCCAGGTGTGGGATGGGTGGAACAACGCCCAAGACTTGACCAAGCGCGACCTGACTGAAGGCCTGGGTAACCTATTCCAGGACAACTTCTTGAACAAAGAGACGCGCAGCTACGACACGATTGACACTGATACCCTTGCTATGTGGGCCAAGGTGATGGGTGGCACAGTGCCGGAAGCAGCCGGAAACGTACCAACCTTACCGATAAACGTCACAGATCCGCAAATAGTGACGCAGTACCAAGACTACCAGGATCAGCGTGACCAATACTTCCCAGGTATCAGCAGGCTAGAGAGCATCTACTATGGCATCCCAGAAGGTGAGGGACGTGACAGGTGGGCAGCGCAGCACCCTGAACTGGACGAGTACAACCAGTGGAAGAACGCCTACTTTGCACAGCACCCCGAGATTATCAACTACGCCATCGGAGAAGACAACAAGGTAGCAGGACAGAAGCCGGAGATCCAGGCCAGGTACTACCAGTTCCAGGCCTACAGGGACAGCCAGTTCCCTGACATCTACGCCAAGCAGGATGAATACTTCAGCCTTCCAGAGAAAAGCGTGGAGCGTGAAGCCTACCTTGCCGAGAACCCCGACTTACCCGCCTACTGGGACTGGAGAAAACAGTACATGGCCCAGTACCCAGAGATGATCCCCTACCTGATGAGCACTGAGAGCCTTGCATCGAAAGTTCTAGGCACAGACTACCAGACTCCGCAACAGATCGCCAATGCCCAGGTGCCGGAGTATAGCCAGGACTATCTTAGCCAGGACTATCTTACCGACCAGGAGCTGGGGGAGTTCAGCCCCGCCCTGATACGCCAGGTGATGGGCCACTTCTATGCCAACCAGACCTTGGGCAGCGGGGCACAGAAAGAACTGCGCAGGATCTACAACCTAAGCGGAAGGCAGATGAGCTTCGATGAGTGGATCGATGTGGTGATCAAGAATACCTTTGGCTTGCAACGGGAAAATATCTTGCAGTAAAAAGAGTACATGTGTTATACTAAAAGCGCAAGCACACGGGCGAACCCAACGGTTCGCCCTTCGCATTTTAACAACCGATAGGAGCAGAAAATGAGTGACCAAACCCCCAAGCCTATCGCGTTCCAGCAGGGCGGGAACCCTGTACCAGCTTCGCCAACACCGGAGCCAGGAGCGCAGGTAGGACAGAACCAATCACTTACACAAGATCAAGTTCGTGCAATTGCCGAAGAAGTGGCCGAGACCAAGTTCCGGCAGACCCAGGGACTGATCGATAAAGCAGACAACCGCATTACGAAGAAGGTGCAGGACGAGCTGAAGACTCTGGAGAAGACGCTTAAGCTTCAGAAGTCACTGGGCATCGAGATCCCACCCAACCAGGTGGCCGCGATGCAGCAGCAGATCATGGCTCAGGCGTACACAGAACCCGACCAGCCCCCCTCACCGACCCAACCTTATGGTACACAGCCGACCCAGCCGATGTATCAAGAGAGCGGGAACGTAAACGATGTCAGCACCCAGGCCTTGCGAATGATGCAGCGCGCAGGGGTGATCATTGAGGATAGCGACCCCGAGGTTAAGGACATTGATATGTCCGATCCAGACCTCTTCTTAGCCAGTGTAGGCCATGCTATCAACGTGAAGAAAACCCGACTTGCCGCAGGTGCACAGCCCGTAACCCCTACGAATGCAGGGAGCGCAGGGCAACCGCAAGGACTTGAAGCACAATATAAAGCCGAGCTTACCAAGATCGCTGGAAACCCCGTAGCCGTGGGCCAACTGAAGATGAAATACCGTAAGCTAGGATTAGATGTATGGTAAACCTACCCTGACCGGATAGGTTTGCAGGAGAGATTGAAATGCCTGATTCACCGCTCTACACCTATTCGGATACCACGCCAGCAAAGCGTGTCATTACCGATATTATTAGTTTGATTGACCCCACTGATGCGCCCCTCGTGGATGCGTTAGGTGGACTTGACGGAGGTTCTTCCAAGTTCCGCTTAGTGAATGGGAAAGGCCCCATGGTGGAATGGCTGGAAGATACCCACCTCACCCTGGCAGATTCCATTGACGGTTCGATCACGTCTACTGCCACCACGATCACGATGCACGATGCCAGCCCCTTCCAGGAAGGCGACATCCTGATCATCGGTTCTGAGTACGTGTGGGTTAGCTCTGTAGCACTGAGCACGCAGATCCTGACCGTGACACGCGCCTTTGATGGCACAACTAATGCCAGTGCAGCCGACGACGCAGCCGTTACCATCCTGGGAATGGCACGCGAAGAAGGCGACGAATCGGATGACGTGATGTTCAGTGACGTGACCGCCGGAACGAACTACACCCAGATTTTCCACAAGGAAATCAAGGTGTCACGTTCCCTGCAGCAACGCGCCCAATACGGGATCGCCGATGAGTTCCAGTACCAGCAATCCAAGGCCGTACCTGACCTGATGCGCCGCTTAGACAAGTGGGCGCACTACTCGAAGGCAGCCACCGCCCATGCAAGTGGTGTGGGTGGAGCCTTTGGCGGGTACCAGGCCTTTGTGACCACGAACAAACTCAGCGGCAGCACGCTTGCCAAGAGCCAGTTCGACAATGCCGTACTCTCCTGCTACAACGCAGGAGGCGCAGGTGGACTGATGGGGTTCGTGCCTCCAGCTCTGTACCAGAAACTGACCGCCTTCTATGACTCCAGCGTATTCTTGCGCGTGGATCGCACTGTAGACACCGTGGGTATGGACATCAAGAAAATCTTGACCCCCTACGGAGAAGTCAGCCTGGTGATGGATCGCTGGTGTGTGTCAAGTGTTATCCCCTTGATCAACCCGAAAGACGCTGGGTTCATTACCTACTACCCGTTCACGTTTGAGCCGCTTGCCAAGACCGGCGACTACGAGCGCGGCCAGGTGGTGGGTGAGTTCACCTTCGTTCTACGGAACCAGAAATCGCACGCCCTTCTAACCAACTGCAGCTAACAGGATACCATTATCCTCCTTCCCTCCTAATGCCTGGGGTGGCCGACCACCGCCCCAGGCAGGAAAGATAAAATGTCACAACTTAGTACAACCCCAGTGGTGAAGTGCAGGCGATGCGGAAAACTCGTTACCATCACTCACCTATCCACAAGAGGCCCAGATCCCGACGGTAAGCTACTCAGGGATCTGCTTCAGTTTGTGGGCAAGAACACGCTTTGCAAAGCGTGTAAGAGATCGCGAGATCACTACATATCCATCAATAGATTAGAAGACTGGGAGCACGGAAGACCATGACAAGAGCCAAGGTTGACGTAGCCGTGGCATGTGCAGGGATGCAATCACCGGACTGGTGGTCGCCCTGGGCAGCCATGCTGCTTGAAGCGCAGAAGACAGGAGAGGTAGACATCGTGCACCTGTGGGCATTACAGAGTGCCCTACCCGACCACAACAAGAACCACTGTATCAGTGACAGCCTGAACCCCACCAAGACGGAGGGACAGGGGATTGCACCGGACACCGAGAAGCGCAGGAACGATAAGACAGATGCCAACCGCGTGGAGATCACCCGCAGATTTTTGGAGTTCGACAGCGATTGGATCTTTTGGGTGGACGATGACACCGTACCGCCTTTGGGAGCATTGACGCACCTGCTATCTTTGGGAAGAGACTTCGTGGCCGGACTGTACTACTACAACAAACCGCCCCACAACCCGATTGCCTACATACGCAGGGAAGGCAGCCCATACTACGACCCAATTTGGAACTTCCCCTACGGCACCCTGATGCCCGTGGACAGCGTGGGAATGGGATGCACCCTGATACACCGCAGTGTGTATGAGCGGATCATGCAGAACTTTACCGTGGTGATGCGACCCAATGGCAGCCTTGCCCCGATCAGGAATGACTTGATCACAGGAGAGCTAACCCAGTTCAAAGAGGGCACGTTAGCAGAAGTGCCCCAACCCAGGATCGAGAACGGCAATATGGTCATCCCTGTATGGACACCGGAGGTGGACGATAACAGGCCGTGGCCCTTCTACGCCATGGAATACGGCAGGACAGAAGACCATCACTTCTGCGAGATGGCAATCCAATCAGGAGCACGCCCATATATTGACAGCACCGTAAACTGCCAGCACTGGAAAATGAAACCCGCCGACAGACTAAACTACAAGAGGGAGTGGATGAGCCGTGAAGGTATTAACCCTGGGATCTGATACCCAAGCAAAAGAAACGTTCCCGCCCGATACAGAGTTCGACAAAGCCATGCACCCAGGCAAGAAGAACTACTACGACGCGGTATTCCTGGGACATATCCTACAGACAAAAGAGCGCAAGGAAGTGAGCCAGCTCCTGAAGGATGTTTACCCTATCCTAAAAGAAGATGGGGAGTTATGGGTGAGCGTGCCCAGCCTGGAGTTCGCCGCCTTGCAGATCCTGAAAGACGATAACCCGAACTTCAGCTACTTCACCGCCCTATGGGGTGGCGACGACAACCCGCACAAGTGTGGGTTCAGGCTGTTAGACTTGCGCCTGCTAATCCTGAACAACGGATACATGGTACGCAGAGCGATCCAGGAAGCCTATCAAGAGAGTATCAATGGGCAACCCATACTCACCATGCAGAACCTGGTGATCGCCGTGAAGCACGCAGGCAACGCGGAGGATGCCATCGGATGAACGTTCAATTGATCATCGAAACAGTAAACCCAACCGATTCTAGTAAGCGCCATCGACTAATATCTAGCAGAATAATCAATGGCACGTTACAAGAAGCAGCAGAGATTGCAAAAGAAAAGATTGATCACTTAATTATTATGGACGGTTTGGAGCCAATAGCAGCCGAGATCAAAACCTCCCCACATATAAATGGTAAAGAGCCAACAGACTGGAAACAGGCTTGGGAGACCCTTACATGAACGTTCTTCTGGTAGGCGTGATCGAGAAGTATATGTGCAACGACCCCAAGGAGTTCTTCCCTAAGGACGTGGAGTACACCACCCTGGACGCAGACCCAGACGTAAAGGCTGATGTGTACCACGACATTCGCTGGAAGATGCCCGAGAGATTAGTAGGACAGTTCGACGCAGTATTCTGCAGCCACGTGCTGGAGCATATCGAGTGGAAGTTTGCACAGGCAGCCGTGGAACACTTAGGATCATGCCTGAAGCCAGGTGGGCAACTACACTTATTCGTTCCAGATATTGAGTGGGCCTGTAAAAAAGTGCTGGAGCACGACGAGAACATGAGCGTGATCGGCACTCTGTATGGTGGACAGTCTACCGCCTGGGACTATCATAAGTGTGGGTACACAGAGCGCAGCCTGCAGCAATTAGTTCGCATGTGTGGACTAGAAGTGGCGAAAGTGCTGAAAGGTAAGTACCGCGGCATCTACCACAACACCAGCGGAGTGACTAAGGACAGCCTGGTGGATCAAGTGTATGTAATAGGGAGAAAACCAAGTGGGCCTTTTGACAATTAGCACCCTTGCCATTCTTGCCATGTACTATGGGTGGCGATACTCAAAGACCAGCGTCGATCCCGACTGGGCTATGTTCAATCTGTACAGCTTTACTGGCAGTTTATATGGCAGGGACTTTGCCGATTGTAAAAGCCCAGGCGTGCACTTATGGTATATGTTCCTGGGGTGGATCGCCGGAGTGAGAAAGTTGGAAAGTCGGAAAGCAATAGAGCGGGTGAAGTTCCTGCACCATACCTTTCTGGGCATCGGATGTATCATCTTTTATTTGGTCAGCAGCCAGCCACTATCAGCCCTAATCTTATTGGTACTGGTTGAAAGTGGCTGGTTACTGGCATTCCACGGAAATGTGAGTGATGTACCAACCGTATTAGTGGCAATTGCACTGGTAACACCCGCCCCCTGGATTGCCTTTTGGATTATGGCAGCCGCCGTATTCTACGAACCCAAACTCTTATTTGCATTTGGAGTGCTAATTGTAATTAAGGGGTGGTGGTTATTTACACTTCTGTTACTATGCTGGGCTGGACTGATCTGGTTATTCTGCAGGAAAGAAGATTGGTTCAAGTGGATCTGGGAAAGTTCCTGGACGATCCCCAAGCGCATGGACGTGGTGAGGCGCAAAGAAAAATTATATGACTGGATGCCATTCTTTACCAGCAAGGGGTTTATGTATATCCTCCCCTGGGTATTCCTGGGGGTGATCTTCAGCGGCCAGCCATGGTGGTATTGGATACCGATGTGCGTGTACCTAATCACGCTGGGTATGGGTTATGCCATACGAGAGAATCACTTAATCCCCCTCGCGGCGTGGTTAGCGGTAGGGTGGCAGGGCACTGCCATCCTACCCGCTTTAGCTTTGATCTGGACGGACTGGATCAGCGCAGGCTTTTACCTGGGAGATATTTGGATGCGACATTACCAGGGCCTGAAGGAGCGCAACGCAGAAGCGCGCAGGGTGGGTGAATGGCTGAAGGGCAAGGCTGGAGCTTTGTGGGTAAACGAACTGCACAGTGCAGTATATATCTACGCCAGGAAGCCGGTGCCTTTTGGGTTATGCGAGCAGATCGAGATCAGAGAAGTGGCGCACGAGCGCAGGAACCGCATGAAGATTTACTTTAAGATGCAGCCGCCCGAGTGGGTGGTGTGTGGATTATCAGCAGCGATTACCTTCAGGGCCAACGGTTACAGATTAGCCCACGAAGATGGATCGATGACCGTATTTGAAAAAGTATAAGGAGTAAAACCATGGGCGCAATGAGCGGACTGAAAACAATTGCAACAGCCGGAACAGAATTAGCACTATCAGCCAGCAACAAGGTGCAGTGTGCAGTGGCAGTGAAAGCTTTAACCACCAATACAGGACTGATGTACATTGGCAACGCCGGAGATGGGACGGTAGCCAGCACAACTGGGTTCCCACTGGCAGCCGGAGACACGATTATCTTTGAATACGTGGATGACCTTGCCAATATCATGGTGGACAGCGCGGTAAACGGAGAAAGCGTGGCATTCCTGGTACTACATGAGTGACGTATGAGCACATACATCGTAAGCAAAAGAAAGAAAAGGAAGGGGATGTACTTCCCAGGCATGGCTATGGCAGCCATGGGAGGATGGCCTACTTTCAAGTTTAACTATTCCCTCGCCACCTTCACCGCGGCTATGGCGAAGCGCAACTCCGCTGGCCCGTTTGCGGCAGGGGTGCTGACGCAGGGGAAATGGAATTCT
>Ga0208980_10001511_pt1 | contig 14127 bp, 13 predicted proteins | sample WetSurMetagenome_3_FD_187993 | JGI IMG/M metagenome (GOLD analysis project Ga0208980, IMG submission 187993) | Wetland microbial communities from Twitchell Island in the Sacramento Delta, sample from surface sediment Aug2011 Site A1 Bulk (version 2) | ecosystem: Environmental > Aquatic > Marine...
TGGGGAGCTGATGGGTGATACCATCGATGGTCACTTGTTGTTCCTGCATTGCTTCCAACAAAGCAGATTGGGTTCGAGGTGTTGCACGGTTGATTTCATCAGCAAGAACAATTTGTGTGATCACCGGTCCAGGTTTAAATTCAAATTCCTGATTTTTTTGATTAAACCAGTTAATCCCGGTTACATCTGACGGAAGTAAATCTGGTGTAAATTGAATTCTTTTAAATGTACATCCCAAAGATGCGGCTAAAGCTCTCGCCATTGTCGTCTTTCCGATCCCGGGGACATCTTCCAATAAAATATGTCCCTCACATAAAACACCGACCAATGCCAGGTTGATAACCTCATCTTTACCAATAATAACTTGTTGCACATTCTCTCGTATTTTTCGACACACGCTCTCAATCATTATCACCTCCTGGAAAAAGTTATTATAAGACATCAGGTGGATATTTAATTTATCGATTATATCTAGTATCAATCTCCTGATTTATTACCCCATATCAAGCGTGAGGTTCAACGAAACGTTACTGGTATAATCCCCCGCATGAATTCCATAATCGCTCTGGATATTGAAACAACTGGTCTGGATCCGCATAAAGACGCAATCATTGAGATAGGTATAGTACAGTTCAATTTAAATAGAATTGAAACTCAGTGGTCTTCTTTGATTAATCCTGGAAGGAAGATTCCTCCTTTTATTACCCAATTAACTGGAATTGACGACCATATGGTTCTCAATAAACCTTCGATCAAAGAAGTTGTTCCTGTGATTCGTAATTTATTTAGTGATACACATATTATTCTTGGACATAATATCGGTTTTGATCTATCTTTCTTACAAAAGCAAGGGTTGTTTCGTTCAAATGATACCTTGGATACTTATGAGATCGCCTCGGTGTTACTCCCATCTGCAGGTCGGTATAATTTAGAAGCGCTACGGCAAAAACTTAATATTCCACATCAAGCAAATCACAGGGCATTGGATGATGCAATGGTTACCAGTGAAGTATTTCGATCGCTATACGAAATTGGCATGGAATTACCCATTCAGCTTTTGGCAGAAATTGTACGACTTGGAGATGGAATTGATTGGTCTGGTTATCCCGCTTTCTACGACATGTTATTGTCCAGATCTAGGGAAACTATATCAGCCCGTCAGGTGAAGCAAGGATACTCAGGTCCTTTATTTGATGGATATAGCGGCAGAGATTACCCAATACTATCCCCAAACCCTCAACAAGTCTCATTAGATCCCGATGAAGTAGCTTCAGCCTTGGAGCTTGGGGGCATCTTCTCGCATCATTTCCCGAATTATGAATATCGCCCTCAGCAGGTAGAAATGCTACGATCTGTAACCCGGGCTCTTTCGGACAATCACCATCTGCTGGTTGAAGCAGGCACTGGCACTGGAAAAAGTATTGCTTATCTGTTGCCTGCTGCGCTCTGGGCAGTAAAAAATGGTCAGCGGGTTTTGATCTCCACAAATACTATTAATTTACAGGATCAACTGATCAATAAGGATATTCCTGATTTACGTGCGGTGATGGGTATCAATCTCTCTGCATCTGTGATGAAGGGTCGTTCAAATTATCTCTGCCCTCGGCGCTTGGAGAATATGCGCCGAAGGGGACCGGAAAATGCTGATGAGATGCGGGTACTGAGTAAAGTATTGGTTTGGTTGCAATCGACCACCAGTGGCGATCGCAATGAACTTACCTTGAATGGTCCCATCGAAAATGACATTTGGATGCATCTCTCTGCAGATGATGAAGGTTGCACTACAGAGAATTGTATTAAACGTGGGGGTATCTGTCCCTTCTATCGTGCACGTCAGGCAGCACTCTCGGCTCATATCCTGGTTGTAAACCATGCACTATTGCTTGCTGATGTCGCCACTGGCAATCGGGTATTGCCTGAATATAATTATGTGATCATTGACGAAGCCCATCATATTGAGGAAGCAACCACGAATGCTCTGAGCTTTCGAGCCAACCAATCATTGATAGATCGCACGCTAAGGGAATTGGGAAGCCCAAATTCAGGGATATTACAAAAGCTACTGATCACATTGGAAGTGAATATTCCACCTTCAGATTTTGCGGCTCTAAATAAATATATACAGCAAATCACCGATCTAGCATTTCAATTCCAAACTACTTCACAGATATTCTTCAAATCTATCGATCAATTCCTCCAGGAACAGCGAGAAGGAGCAGATATCGGTTTATACGCACATCAGGAGCGCATCCTATCTGCAACCCGTTCTCAACCTTCTTGGGAGGATGTTGAAGCTGCCTGGGAAGATTCTGACTTATATTTACGGTCTCTTCTTGATATCCTTGTTAAATTAATCCAGGCTTTAGGCGAAATTAAGGAGAATCTTCCAGAAGAGGAAGATGATTTGTTTACCAATATAAGCAGTTTATATCGAAGGCTTTATGATTTACAAACCAGCCTGGATGGAATGATTTTCAATCCGAGAAAAGATACGATCTATTGGTTTGAGATTAACCCAAGTGGGAAACAAATGTCACTGAATGCTGCTCCTTTGCATATTGGTCCTTTGATGCAAAAATATCTTTGGCATGATAAAGCTACAGTTATTCTGACATCCGCAACCCTGACCACTTCCGGTGAATTTAATTACCTCAAAGGACGTCTGAATGCAGATGAAGCTGATGAGCTGGCGGTAGGCTCACCATTTGACTATGAATCTTCAGTACTTTTATTTATTGCGAATGATATTCCTGAACCATCCGATCGTTCCGGTCATCAGCGGGCTATTGAACAGGGTATCCTTAAACTTTGTATTGCAACAAGAGGAAAAGCCTTAGTTCTTTTCACTTCATATGAACAATTAAAACGTACAGCACAATCAATCGGTGACCAATTATCAGGGAATGGTATAAGTGTGTTTAAACAAGGGGAAGGAGCTTCGGCGCACAAACTGTTGGAGGACTTCCGTTCTACGGATCATGCTGTTTTATTCGGGACGAGAGCATTTTGGGAAGGTGTTGATCTTCCCGGTGAAGCATTATCAGTACTGATAATTGTTAAGCTTCCGTTCGATGTACCTTCAGATCCAATTGTTGCTGCCCGAGCGGAAACTTTTGATGATCCATTTACTGAGTACTCCCTTCCAGAGGCCATACTCCGATTTCGGCAAGGTTTTGGGCGCTTGATCCGTACACAATCTGACCGTGGGATTGTAGCTATTTTTGATCGCCGTATTCTCTCAAAGCAATATGGACGTATGTTCACGAATTCTCTTCCGCCATGCACAACAAGAATAGGGCGTTCAAGCGAGTTGCCACAGCTTGCTGTACAATGGCTAAATTTATAAATCTTGAGTTATGGGGTGAATTAATACCTATTGATCAGCAATTGTTGGCTGACTTACTGGATCAATAGATACCTTTTCGTAAAATACTAATAACGTGCTTCCGTAATGTCGTTGGTCAAATTCTACCAAATTCTGGATTTTTAGTTTTTCACCAATAGGGTCATATTCTATTGGATGTATTTGAACGATCACCCAGGCATCGCTAGATAACCATTTAATATGCTGATCGACACTAATAAGAGCTTGGCTCCACATTTTTTTATACTGCGGAGGAGCTATATAAACATAATCAAATAAATGATTTGGAGGCTGAGCTAAAAAATTGAAAGCATCTGAACGTATTACTTTAGCACCATCTTCAAGCCCTATCATTTTTAGATTACTTCGAATGGTTTCAATTGGTTGCCAGTGTAGATCAACAAAGCAGACATATTTAGCGCCTCTACTTAACGCCTCAATCCCCACACTCCCTGTTCCAGCGAATAAATCCAATACAGAAGCCTCCTGAATGTCAGGACCAATAATATTAAATAATGCCTCTCGAACTTTATCCGTTATCGGGCGGGTAGTTTCACCTGGAACTGACCGAATTCGCTTTCCACGTGCTTTTCCCCCAATAATCCGAAGATCACTCACTTCTCACAGCTCTTGATTGCAGCCATAATATTCGCCCTTGGCGTGTTGATATGAAGAACACACCCGGTTCCAAGAATAAAACGCCTGTTATTAGTTGCCAATATTGCATCGCGTGCCTCAGAGTACACGTGCTCTGGGGTACCTAAATCTAAGGTCGGGTTTCGTTTAAGCCCACCGCATACAACCCCGCGAAACATGCTTTGAGCTTCTGCGAGATTCGGATATGTCTCGCGGTCATGCCAGTTGATCACTTGTATTGGATAATCCGTAAATTGTTCGAACATAATATTTTCGCCGTGTAAATGCAACATATTCAGCCATTTATCTGCAACAATTTTTAGTAAATCAAGATCATAGACGCGACCATATTGTAAATACTCATTTACAGATAGCAATTGATAACTTGCATGTTGAACAGCATAAAATATACCAGAAATTTCAAGCTGGCAGGCAGCTTCAATGAACCTTCGGGTGCTTTCAGCAATAGTTTGTAAGCCCACCTGGACAGCTTCAGGATATTTACGAAGATGAACTAAAAGCATTTGTCCACCTACAAGGTTTTTTGCTTGTGCAAGTGGGCTAAAAATTGTTTGTAGCACTGGTACATCCAGAGCTAACTCATCACATATCAATTTCAAGCACGATAATTGATCTCCCAAAGACCCCTTATAAGGATCCAGTGGTTTTATTTTCAACCAATCATCCGGTGAAGTAATAATTCTCCGTTGATACTCACGCGTACCCTCTGCATTTCCTCGCCATTCATCCTCAGCTCCCCAATCTCTAATACAAAAAGAGGAAGAAGGTGTAACCTTTACAAGATCGAAGTCATATGATCGTTGAAAGTCAATAATAGCTTCTGCAAGTCCCTCAGGGGTTTGATCATCTATTGGAAAGTGGCGCCATAAAGCAATGGGTGTTCTGTCCGGAATGTCACCCGCCAGGCAGCGTTCAATTCGCTTTCGATGTGTCAATCTACGTGTTTCCAAATTTCCTTCTCCAGGTTCCAGTCTCCCTGAGTCATCTCATTAATGTGTCCGAGTGCTAAGCGTTTAAGCATGTCGTATTTTGCTGAATTTGGACCTGGATTCGTCTTAATCAGATCCAATGCCCTTGTAAATGCTTGTACTCCCTCTTCCTTACGATCGAGTGCTTTGAGAACCATACCAAGGGTATAAAACGAATCAATATTGTTCCCGTCCAAAGATACTGCTTTTTGTAAATCTACCACCGCATCGTCATATTTCTTGCGAGCATAAAATGCCATTCCCCTCTTCTGATATTCATCCGCCGTTGAGGGTTCCCCCATCGTTGTTGGATCAACTGGAACAGACTTTACTTTAAATATTTCCTTCTTTTGAAATAGCTTAGCCATAAATCGTATCTCCTGTACTTAGGTATTTTACAAGGTCTGGTCAACGGTTTTTTTAATTTCTTCTTCTTCCAAAGATTGTTCGGTCAGGTATTTTTCAATAAATGAAGACCTGCGCATCCGTAGAGCCATAGGTGCAATAATATGGACGTCTTCGGTTTTTACTTCCAGACGACCATCTAAGGCTGCAAAAGCTCTTGCCCCTTCAAATAAAGTCACTTCTGCTCTTAATGAATCAATTTTAAGTTTGTGGATTAACTCTAAAGTTAAATTTGATACATTTTCTGGGATTTTAACATTAGGGAGGATATCTCTTGCCATCTGAATCTCTGTTTGTGCGATTTGCGTTTCACTATAATATTCTTGGATCACCTTGCGCGGATTCGCCAGGTAGGATTGAACCCGCTGATACACCTCAAATCGTTGGTTAGTATCTTGTAATCCCTTGACCACGATTCTTAATCCAAAACGATCCATTATCTGCGGTCGTAAACGTCCTTCTTCAGGATTCATCGTACCGATAAGAACAAATCGTGACCGAAAGGTCGCTGTCGCTGTACCACGTTTGACGGTATAAGAGCCATAAGCTGCCGCATCCAGGATTGCATCTACCACTTCATCGGTTAGTAGATTCACTTCGTCAACCAATAATAAATTACGGTCTGCATGAGCTAAGATGCCACGGTGTAAACGGAGTCGATTATGTCTGGAAAAATTGTCATCTGCCACTCCAACGACATCTTCTAATCGAGCATTCAATGGTAACTCAACCAATCGAATTTTATCCATTACCGCTAATGGTTCTCCCATGCCATATTTTTTTGCACAATTTGGGCACACTGCGTCAATTCCACCTGTTTCAATATCTTCAGGGAGGCATCCGTAATAACATAAGCTTCGAGGGATCTCTGGAACTAAATCAACTAATCCACGAATTGCAGTAGTTTTTCCAGTTCCGCGAGGCCCGATCAACAATACTCCACCTATCGCTGGATTGATCAGAGCAAGTAAAAGCGCGTACTTCATTTCAATCTGACCAACCAAAGCAAGAAATGGAAAAGGTAATATTTCGACTAAGCCACTATCCTGTTGTGCTTGGGGTTCTTGTATTTCTTTTCCAGAAGAATATTCAACAAGATCCTTCAAAGATCGAATTGTATTTTCAATCTGAGCTGAATCATCAGAACCCTGGTTATGAATAACTTTTTTTTCGTCCATTCAATTAAATTATTAATCCATATCTTCCCGTAATTCACCAAAATCCACCGGTGGAAGAAGATCTGGTCGCTCCAGCAACACATCCATCTCACCAAAAGTAAGCTCTGGCATCATAGGCGGTAAAGGTGATAACGCAGGTGGGCATATCTTTAAAGTAAATGGAGGAATAATATCCAGCTTAGGTTTTGAATAACTATCCTCTTGTTTTCGTAATATTCGTGGTCCTTCAGCAAGCCATCCAATATAATTACCATGAGTCGAATATACTAAGCGTTCACTTGAGACCCATCCAATCCAATCGCCTTCACAGCTAAATATGAAAGGATATGCTAAAAATGCGCCGACGTCCCCAACTGTTGTGAAAATTGGAACAAGGGTAGTTTCAGTCATTACATTTCACTCAACGAAATTATACTCATTACTTAAAAATATGATAACTCTTTGTCTAAATATTTTACTGCACATCATTATAGGTCCAATAACGATTCACAAAAAAGTTCCAAAAGAGGACAATACCTACAGCAATCGCTAATGTCACATTTTCACCCAGCACATCTGGCGGAAGGAATAAGTATTGTTCCGGAATTTTATAAAACAAATTTGTAATTATTGGTTCTAAAAATTTGAGAATAGGTATTCGAATGATCAATCCACTAATGTTCACTAATGTAAATTGGAACAACTGCCTTAGCAGTGGTTTTGAGCGTGAATCCGGATAAGTCCAATATCGATTCCAGAAGAAGTTACTTAAAATAGCACAAATAAAAGAAATAGTGCCTGCCCAAACATATGGAACACCGAATATTCGGTGAAGTATATTCTCTATTCCGAAATCCACCGCTGCGCCGATAATTCCAACAACTAAAAAGCGAAGAAACCGTGTCCTTTCCCGTGAATTGATCAGAATACTCGTCATTTCATCCTAAGTTTTTGAAGAAAATATGGAATGGTTCTTTTAAGGCCTTCATCTAAATTGATTTGAGGCTCCCATCCAAGTATATTTCGCGCTCGAGAAATATCTGGTTGCCTGCGTTGTGGGTCACTTTCCAGGCGTTCACTTGGTTTGAAGGTTATCCCAGCTCGGTTTCCAACAATGGCATTGATACGTTCAGCAAACTCCAGAATAGTCATTTCGACTGGATTACCAATATTTACAGGTAAATGTTCATCGGAGTCTAGTAACCTGATAAGTCCATCCACTAAATCATCCACATAACAAAAACTACGTGTCTGTTGGCCATCTCCATAAATAGTCAACGGTTCACTTCGTAATGCTTGTTGAATAAAATTGGGTACCACTCTACCGTCATCTAGATGCATTCTTGGTCCATAGGTATTGAATATCCGTGCTATCCGTGTATTTATTCCATGAAATCTGTGATAAGCCATGGTTAATGCTTCAGCAAACCGTTTTGCCTCATCATAAACCGACCGTGCACCAATTGGATCAACGTGTCCCCAATAACTCTCGACTTGTGGATGTTCCAACGGATCACCATATATCTCACTGGTGCTGGCTAATAAGAACCTTGCTTGATTAGTTCTTGCCACCCCAAGTGTGTTATGAGTTCCTAATGCTCCCGCTTTCATTGTTTGAATTGGTAGATTCACATATCCATATGGTGATTTTGGATTTGGACTGGCTGGAGAAGCGAAATGTAATACAGCATCCACCTCACCTGGGACAAAGATAAAGCTAGATACATCGTGTCTTATAAATGAAAATCTCGGGTTATCAGATAGATGGGCGAGATTATCTGGGCTACCGGTGATAAAGTTATCCATACCGACAACTTCATGTCCGTTTGCTAAAAGATGCTCACTAAGATGTGAGCCTAAAAAACCTGCTGCACCTGTGATCAATATCCTCATTTCTACCTATCTCCAATCAGCTTTTGTGGTTAATCCATCACCGGTAACTTGTACTGCTGTTCCAGAAATAGAATCGATCAACCATATATTCCCATTATAAATGAATGCAATCGCATATCCCTCATCTACGCTCATGGGTTCAGGAGACCAGAGAACATGTTGAGGATTTAATCCAACCGCACCTTCCTCTGGAAATATGGACCGTTGATTGGAACCATCCCGATCCATTAATGAGAGTCGATACCCACTTGTCTCACTCTGGTCGGGAAATATTGCTTGCAAATATGCAATTGAAAATGCAAACTGATCCAGGTTTATACCTGCCTTGGTGTTTATAAAATTTTCATTTGATTGAACCGGTGAAGGGACAGGATATGCAAACATTCCAACATTGTTGACTAGTTTAACGAATGAGCCTCCTATTAGTGGAATAGCTATTAAGTCAAAGTGGTGTGTTTCAACTGAATTAGAAGATACTGAAAATTCGTGATCAACTGTGTATATAACATTCTGATCGGGAGACCACGCAATGCCGGGCACCCACGCCCAATTTCCACCTGTCTGATAGGGTATGATAGTATGAATGGAAGTCATTGAGCCATCGCTTTCTTCTATGATTCCAATACCATCTGGTCGTGAATATAAAAAGCTCATTTCATCTGGTGCCCAGGTAAAATCCATCCCCCACCACCCATATACTCCCCCGGAGTTTGGTTCAAGGAGAATATTAGGAGATCCAACAGCTCCAATTGAACGAATTCTCAGCTCATTTAAATCATTATTTGCCTGCCACCCTGGAGCAGTCTCACGCCACTCAGCTGATGAGTATGCGATCAGCGTCGAATCAGAATTAAATTCAGCATAATGTACAATATTATTAATATCAAGGTCAATTATTTTTATTGGGTTACTCGTCAACGAAGCCAGCCACAGTGAGTTAACCGAATTATTCACATTCAAATTTCTACTGAACAAAAGCAATTTCCCATCAGAAGATAATGCGAATATTCTTCCATCCAAATCCCCTGTTGACACCACCAAACGTCGGTTAGTGGTTGAGTTTTCGATGATCCATGCATTTCCAGCGGATATGTAAGCAATTTTCCCAGGAAAATCGATCGACTCAATAGACGATCTGCTTCCAATCATGACTACCTCTGGAATAGCTGCATTCAACACAACCGACTTTACGATATTCGTTGAAACCTCAATATCATTTTCATATACTCGGTGATAAGTTATCTCTTCTAATCCATTTACTCCAGGTTGGCTTAATCGAATCTCCCCTTCAGGTAATGCTTCATTTTTAAGCTCTTGATGCTCAAAAGGAATGATTTCCTGCTCAATGAAATATTCTTCCCTGACCCGAATTACCTTAACTTGACCGCCATCTGATAGAACAGTATAAACAGGCGGTTCAACCTTGTCCAATTCGCCCAATGTTATTTGAGCAGTATTTAGTGCCTCCTGAACAGTACTCCCCGAGATTATTTTTATTTGAATATCTTTATTGTCTGCAATAATATTGGTTGTAATAAGTCCTTGAGTTACTTGAGGAGGCGTGCAAGCCCATAATATAACTGACAGCAATATGATAATCGTGGACTGAAAGTATTTAATAATACTCCAATGGTATAATCGCAAAGTTCACCCGTAAATTTATTAATATCTTACTTGTCAACTAAAAGAACATTATAGCATGTCCGACGAACCCCTTGCTGAAACTACATCTGATGTAATCATTGCCCGTATTGAGGCACTTCTATTCGTTGCTGTAGGTCCAACTTCACCATCTCAAATAGCACTATCACTTGATATCCCTTTACGCGTAGTTGAAAATCATATTGCGATCATTGAACAAAGGTTGGCATCGGAATCCCAACCCCATGGCTTGCGCCTTCAACGTCATCACGGCCGTGTTCAACTTACCACCTCACCAGATTTTGCCAATGATATTGAACATTTTCTCGGACTTGAGATTTCTAATAAACTTAGTCGAGCAGCCCTTGAAACTTTGGCAATCATAGCTTATCAACAACCAGTTACTAGACCAGAAATAGATGCTGTGCGAGGTGTTAGTTCTGATGGAGTATTAAAAAATTTGCTTAGTAAGGGTTTGGTACAAGAAATTGGTAGGGCAGAGCGCCCTGGGAGGCCAATACTATTTACTACCACTACCGACTTTTTACAACATTTTGGTTTAAACTCACTTGAAGAACTACCACCATTATCTCTAGACCTTTTTTCACCACCTACTTCTTCCGAGATCCCCGAAAACTAGGGGAAACGCAGGATAAAACAGCTTTTGCTCCAGCTTCAACGAATTTGAGTAAAACCTGTGGTAAATATTCTACATAAGACTCATCTGAAGCATTAAAATACTCGGTTTCCTAACTGTATCTATCCTTTTCTCGTGCAAAGGTTTCTTATATGGAGAGTGGTTTTGTAATCTCCAAAATGCTACCTCGACACTTTTTTCCAAAACAGGAGAACTATTAACACACATGTAAATTGATTATAGTTTGGATATATAGGGTTTTTTACCAATCAATAAGCTTCGTTTTCTGCACGTGCATGACAATAATTTCTATATACGAAAATACATACGATGGTCTCAAATTATCATTGTCTAAGATTGGCGATTAATTTTTTCGTTGGCTTTCAGCTATAATTAAATTCGTTAAATTTCTTTCTAATTTTTGATTGATCCCATATTTAAATAAAAGTGGTTTACTTTTTTTTACGAGCCTGATGGATAGACAACCAATACTTCTTCCTTACCCACGCAAGCTGAATTTTTCTCAAGGCGTAAACAATCTATCCGCTGAGCATTTGATATACCTTGATTGCAAGCATCCCCAATCGATATTGTTCTCTGCAATCCAGATTCAAAATGCACTATTAAATCAGGCGGGATTAAAATATGAAATATACGCAGGTACTATTATCTCGAACGAGTCGGCTGGAATTATTCTTCGCTTAGCACCTCTGCCTGGTGCTAAATCCCAAGAATACAGGTTACAAATTACACCCACCTCGATTTGCATCCAAGCACCAGATCCACACGGATTATTTTATGGATGTTGTACATTTATCCAGCTGATTCAATATCACCTCGCCCAGTCGCGCATTAATTCCGGTTTGCGACCGAGTTTCATCCCTTGCCTGGAGGTCGAAGATTGGCCAGATTTCAAAAATCGTGGCGTCATGATAGATATCTCGCGTGATAAAGTTCCCACGATGGAAACCATGTACAATCTAATTAACCTGTTGTCAACATGGAAGATTAACCAACTTCAACTGTATACTGAGCATACCTTTGCATATAAACTTCATCCAGATGTTTGGGCAAATGCATCTCCGTTTACGGGTGAAGAAATCCTGAGGCTAGATAAATATTGCCGCGAGCGATTTATCGAGTTGGTTCCCAATCAGAACTCGTTTGGTCATATGGAGCGCTGGTTAAAGCATCCGCGTTATTTGTCTTTAGCAGAAGCACCTGATGGATTTGATTTCCCATGGGAACATCATTCCGGCCCATTCAGTTTATGTCCGATCGATCCAGCAAGCATTAAACTGCTAGCAGGTTTATTCGATGAGTTATTGCCTCATTTTTCAAGCCGGCAAGTTAATGTTGGCTGCGATGAGACGTTTGATTTAGGACAAGGCCGTAGTAGGGATGCATGCTTAAAGTACGGAACAAGCAGAGTTTACCTTGATTTTGTACTCAAGATATATAAAGAAGTCAGCAAACGTAGTTATAAAATGCAATTATGGGGGGATATGCTCATGGTACACCCTGACCTTATCTCGAAACTTCCTAAAGATTGCCTCGTGCTGGAATGGGGATATGAAGGCAATCACCCTTTTGAAGAACACAGCAATAAATTAGCTCAATCGGGATTGCCTTTTTATGTATGCCCAGGTACATCTTCATGGAACTCCATTGCAGGTCGGACGGACAACTGCATTCAAAATATATCCAATGCATCAAAATGTGGTATTGAATATGGCGCAGAAGGTTATTTGATTACAGATTGGGGTGACAGTGGACATTGGCAGGTGCTTCCAGTAAGTTACCTCGGTTTTGCCACCGGTGCAGCATATTCATGGTCGTACCAGGCAAACCAAAATTTGGATATTGCGGCAGTATTAGATTACTATGCTTTTCAAGATTTATCATTTAATATTGGGAAGATTGCATACAATTTTGGGAATCTCTATCATGAAATCGGAATTGAGCTAGAAAATTGCTCACTTCTGTTCGAGATCCTGCAGCAACCTATTAAGAAATGGAATAAATATTTACCACCCGAAGATGCATTTTTTGCCATAAATCACACATTAGACATGATCGACCAGATCGGGGAAAACCTGTCCTTATTTAATTCTGCTCGAGTTGACAAAAAGTTAGTTGAACGGGAATTCTTACTGACGCGCGATTTGTTACGACATGCATGCATAAGAGGATTATTTGGCTTTGGCTCAACATCCATTTCTAAAGAATCCCTTGCACAAAATTTAAAAGAGATTATAAAAGAGTACCAAGAAATTTGGCTTTCACGTAATCGATATGGTGGATTAAAGGATAGCCTTGTATATTTTAATCTTCCTTTGAAAGAATACGAATAATTATAAATTTTTAGTCTATATCGAACCGATATTAAATCAAAAATTTATAAATATCATTAAAGGTCAATAAAAAGAAGTGGTTAAAAATATTCGCGTTGCTATTAAACACAGCATTTTCCCGATATCGATCTTAAATGTTGACATGATTTTAGCGATGACAGAAGTAGAACGCCTTTTTGAAGCAGGAAAGTATTACGAACCAGAAATGATTATTTCTGCCTGAACCATGCAGTCAGGTACGTATGTGCTCAAACGATTTCTCACAAGTTCTGACCCTCATCCCGCAGGTAAAGTTGTTATCGGTACAGTGGACGGTGATTTTCATAACATTGGAAAATATTTAGTGAATATAATATTGGAAGGATCTGGCTTTGATGTAATCGACTTGGGTGTTGATGTTAGTCATGCTGCATTTATTTCCGCGCTTACTGAACAGAGTGTTGAATGTCCGCCTTGATTACTACCAATTTGCCAGCAACGCGACCGGTCATTGAATTGGATAAATCTGGAAACATCAACGAGTTATTGCCATCGTTGGTGGTCCACCCCATATAGATGAATTTACTCATCAAACTGGTGGCGATGGTCATACACATGATACCAGCCGAGCAGTAATTTTATCAAAATCATCGTTTGAATAAGAATAGCGATCCAAATGCCTTTATTCATTTTCGCTGATATTTGGTTCAAAGGATAAAATTTCATGGAAGAAAGATTACAAAAAATATTAGCACGTACCGGAAATGGATCACGAAGAACCTGTGAGGAACTAATCATTGCAGGTCGTGTAACTGTGAATGGACAGGTGGCTCATATTGGATCAAAAGCCGATATTCAGTTTGATCAGATTAAGCTAGATGGAAAAATAGTAAAACTTCAGGAAAATAATCAATATATTATCTTATACAAACCAAGAGGAGTTTTATCTACCGTCAGCGCCCCTGATCCCCGTCCAACAGTCCGTGACCTTGTACCTGTGCTTGGTACATTATATCCAGTCGGCAGGTTGGATGTGGATAGCGAAGGTCTGATCCTGCTAACCAACGATGGA
>Ga0208980_10001512_pt1 | contig 14127 bp, 13 predicted proteins | sample WetSurMetagenome_3_FD_187993 | JGI IMG/M metagenome (GOLD analysis project Ga0208980, IMG submission 187993) | Wetland microbial communities from Twitchell Island in the Sacramento Delta, sample from surface sediment Aug2011 Site A1 Bulk (version 2) | ecosystem: Environmental > Aquatic > Marine...
AAAACAGTAATTCCCTTTATTTTGATCATGTCATCTGTCCTTCCCATGACTTTGCTCATCTTAACAAACGTCCTGCCACAAGGACATGGCTCTGTTATCAGGCTTGTCAGATCCCTGGTTCTGAACCGTATCACAGGGAATGCTTCTTTGGTCAGCGTCGTTATAACCAGTTCACCTGTTTTACCCTCAGGCAAAGGCTCGAGGGTTTCCGGATCGACAACCTCGATAAGGAAGTGATCTTCATTAATGTGTAGGCCATTTCGCTCCGGACATTCTCCTGCCACTCCCGGACTCATTACTTCACTCAAACCATAGTTGTCGGTTGCAATAATCTTAAGCTTTTCCTGCAATTCATGACGCATTGCCTCTGACCATGGTTCTGCTCCAAAAAGCCCATATTTTAAAGACATGGAGTTTACATTAATGCCCATCTCGCTGATTGTATCAGCTATTGAAAGGGCATGACCCGGGGTGCACATAAGGGCAGTTGTCTTAAAATCCTGCATTATTTTCACCTGTCGCCTGGTGTTAACGTTTGAGATGGGTATTACCGAAGCTCCAACGCGTTCTGCGCCATAATGCAGACCCAATGCTCCGGTAAAAAGTCCATAATCAAACGCAATCTGAACAATATCATTTTGAGTAACACCACCTGCCACAAGAATTCTTGCCGCAAGGTTCGACCAGTTTTTTATGTCATTGCGTGTATAACCAACAGCCGTCGGCATTCCGGTTGTGCCGGAAGATGCCTGAACCCTGACCACCTCGCGCAGAGGAACCGCAAACATGCCATATGGATAACTCATTCTCAAATCATCTTTTGAGGTAAAAGGAAGTTTACTTACGTCTTCAAGCGATCGAAAGGAGTCCGGGTCAATTCCCAATTCATCGAATTTCTTCCTGTAAAAAGGAACATTCATGTAAACCCTCAATACCGTGGCCTGAAGCCTCTCAAGCTGTAACTGCTTAAGGGCTTCTCTGCTGATACATTCTTTTTCACCTTCCCAGTACATAAAGTCCCTCCATTTTATTTATTGAATCAAATCTTATAGTCAACATCCCTGCCTAAGTAGGCTCTCTGGACATCTCTATTTAAAAGGAGGTCTTCTGCAGGACCCTGGAGGAGGATTCTCCCTGTTTCGAGAACATATCCGGTATTTGCGATCCTCAGGGCGCTCCTCGCGTTCTGTTCAACCAGAAGCACTGTGAGACCATAGGTGTCCCTTAACTCAATGACGTATCTGAATATCTCTTTGATTACTATCGGGGCAAGTCCCATACTCGGTTCATCAAGTAAAAGCAGCTTTGGCCTGGCCATTAAAGCGCGTCCGATAGCGAGCATCTGCTGCTCTCCACCTGAAAGGGTCCCTGCAAGCTGTTTTCTCCGTTTTTTCAAAATAGGGAAGATAGAGTAAATCATCTCCATATCATCCCTTATTTTTGAACGATTTTTCAGGGAATACCAGTGAAAAGAGCCGAGCAGCATATTGTCCTCAACGCTTAACGGTTTAAAAACAAGGCGTCCCTCAGGTACGTGTGAAATCCCCCTTTTAACTATAGTATCCGGGCTTTGTCTGGAGATATCAATCCCATCGAATACCATACTTCCGCTGCTTGACCTGATAAGCCCTGATATAGTGTGCAGGAGAGTTGTTTTGCCTGCTCCGTTGCTCCCGATAAGTGCAACAATCTCCCCTTTGTTTACATGGAGAGAGACCCTCTTAATGGTGTGTATCTTGCCGTAATAGACGTCTATATTCTTAAGTATGAGCATTGTATCCCCTATGAATCTCTTCTTCCTCTCCAAGATACGCAACAATTACTTCAGGGTTTTTCTGTATTTCAAGGGGTGTGCCCTCAGCTATTACCTCACCGAAGTTAAGGACAGTTATCGAGTCACTTATACTCATCACAAGGTCCATATCATGTTCGACAAGGACTACAGTGATTTTCAGCTCATCTCTTATTTTCTTGATGATCTCTCCAAGATTGCGTGTTTCCTTTATATTCAAACCTGCGGCAGGTTCGTCCAGAAGAACAAGTCGCGGCCCTGTAGCCAGGGCCCTTCCGATTTCCAAAGTCCTCTGCTCACCGATTGGAAGATTTGAGGCAGGTTCACCTTTTCTTTGACCAAGGTTTATATACTCCAGAATTTCTTCACTTTTACGCTGTGTTTCCCTCTCTTCTTTCATAACAAAGGGAAGCTTAAATCCTGAAGAAAGAAATCCGGCTTTGGTTTTAGCATATTGACCAACCATGATATTCTCAATAACGGTCATGTTTCCGAATAATTCTACGTGCTGAAAGGTGCGTGAGATACCCTTTCTGGCGATCTTAGTCGGAGACACGTTAACTATCTTTTCGCCTGAAAAAAATACATCGCCTTTATCAGGCTCATGGATACCGCTCACAATATTGAGCAAGGTGGTTTTACCCGCGCCATTTGGCCCTATCAGCGCCTTAATATCTCCTTCTCTGACATCAAAACTGACATGTCTCAGGGCCATAAGTCCCCCGAAACTTTTCCATATCTCTTTAATGTTTAGCAACAGCGAACTCTCTCAATTTCTTTATTTTTTCGATCAGGATCGGGACTAATCCCTTTCTGAAAAACATGAGGGATAACGTCAGGATTAAACCATACACCAGCACATCCAATTCTTCAAATCTTCTCAACAGTTCTGGTAACACCGTAATCACCACAGCCCCGATGACTGCGCCCCACAGGTTCGTGACCCCCCCGACAATTACCATCATAAGGACTAAGATAGAGTAAAATAATGAAAAACTGCTCGGACTGATGAATGTCACATAATGTGCATAAAGACTGCCGGCCAATGACGCATATACCGCGCTAAGGATAAAAACTTTTATTTTGAGTGCAGTGACATTCAGCCCCATCGCATTACATGCCAGATCACTGTCGTGGATAGCTCTCAATGCCCTTCCTGTACCTGAGTTAATCAGATTTATGGAGAAGAGCATTACTAAAGCAACAAGACCCCAGATCAGATAAAAATAGCCTGTCGTTGAATCTATTGTATAGCCTAAAAGGCCGAAATGAGGGATATCTCCGAAACCTGACGGACCACCCGGGCCCCATTCATTCAGGATTACATAGATGATTTCGCCAAAACCGAGGGTGGCTACTGCCAGGTAATGCCCTTTCAATCTCAGGGCAGGGACTGCCAGAATCATTGCTGCGATGGCAGCAACAATCATCGCGCATATCGCACTGATAACTATCGGAAGCCCTGCATGAACGCTTAAAATAGATGATATATAAGCACCGATCCCGTAAAACCCTGCCTGCCCTAAAGAGACCTGGCCCGCGTATCCCATAAGTATGCATAACCCTATGGCTACCAGGGCGTTTATCCCGGAAAATATTCCTACAGTCAGAGTATAGGTGCTGCCTGAGATAACAGGCAAGAGGATAATGAGAAATATAAAAATCAGGAAAGATAATAAATCCTCTTTTTTCATAGGTTAAAATTTTCTCAACTGATGCATTGCTTTACTGACAAATATTCCGGCAGGCTTAAAAAAAAGGATTAACAGGAGAATGATTAAAGCTACTGCATCCTTCAGCCCTGAATGTATGTATCCCGCGGTCATGGATTCGAGGATGCCGATGATAAATCCGCCGAGTACAGCGCCTCTGTTTGTACCGAGACCTCCCATTATTGCCGCACAAAAGCCTTTTACCGCGAGCATAGGACCTTTGTCATATTCCATAAGGGAAATAGGAGTTATCGCCATGCCTCCAATTGCCCCTACCACAGCACTTAAAACAAAAGATAACATGACCATTCTGGATACATTGATCCCAACCAATTTAGCTGCAGTAGGATTAACTGCACAGGCGAGCATTGCCTTCCCGATCATTGTCTTTTTGAAGAAGAAAAACAATAAAATGATACAGAAACCGGTAATGCCTATTACCCATAGTGTCTGTTGCTGAATAATAGCCCCGTAGATACTCAAAGGTTCTCCTTCTGTAAAGGAAGGGTATACATAAGGATCTTTGCCAAAACTAAACATTAAAACCCCGCGCAGCACGATTGAAACTGCTACGGTAATCATAATCATCAATAACAGATCCGGATTTTTTAAAGGCTTTATAGTCAGTCTTTCCATTAAAAGCCCTACAATACCCGCGGAAAGAATAGTGAACGCAACAGATACAAGAAATGGGAGTTTAAGTGATTCGGCAAAAAACCACATCATGAGACCACCTATTACTACAAATTCACCCTGGGCAAGATTTATGATAGACGTGGCATTATATGTGATATTAAAACCTATACCAACCAAGGCATAAACAGCCCCGACGGTAAGACCAGAAAAAAGGAATTGTAAAAAGACTGTAAGCAAATTGTGATATTTCCTGAAGAGAATTGAGGGGATGTTATCCCCTCAATTGTTTAATCCATTTATTTCAAAATTTCCCAATCACCGTTTTTCACTACCACCATCTCAAAGGCACTCTTGTCTAAACCGCAGTGGTCATCCGGTGAAATATTAAAGATACCACCGGTACCTGGCCATTTCTTTATTTTCGTCTCTACATAATCTCTGATCTTCTTTTTATCAGGCCCTACTTTTTTCAATGCTTCAACTATCATCATGATAGAATCATATGCATGTCCGCCAAATGTTCCCGGATCGCTCTTATACAGTGCCTCATAATCCTGTGTATACTTTTTCAACAGAGCTTTCTGACGGTGCTTGTCAGGAAGCTTATCCCATATAACCAACCTTCCAAGCGGTGCAATAACTCCTTCGGCAGCCTTTCCTGCAAGTTCTATGTTTTTCTTGCTTCCCCAGCCGTGGCTTTGATAGAGGGGGATTCCCATTTTAAGCGCATGCCAGTTTTTCGTAACAACTACCTGACCCGGCCCGACTGACCAGTTGATCACTGCCTGGGCGCCTGCTGCCTTAATTTTGGTAAGCTGTGTCGTCATATCCGAATCTTTTGGACCATATTTCTCTTCTGCAACAATAGTCATGCCATATTTAGGCGCTATTTCAAGGAGTGCCTTTTTCCCGGCATCTCCAAAGCCTGTGGATATAGTGATAATTCCTACTTTGCTTATGCCATGTTTTTTCATATACCCATAGATTGCCTCAACTGCGCTGATATCATACTGAGGTGTTTTGAAAATCCAGGTTCGATCTTTGACCGGCTGGGTTATCGGAGCTCCGGCCGCACAGGAAAGAAGAGGTGTGGCGGCAGTATTCAGAATAGGGACCAATGCCATAGATTCACCGGTAGTAGATGGCCCTATAATGGCCAGCACCTTATCATTTTCGAGAAGTTTTTTGGCGGAGAGAACAGCCTGTGTTTCATCACTCTTTGTGTCCTCAATAATAATTTCCAGAGGATGTCCGTTTATACCACCCGCTTTATTAATCTGATCCTTAAGCATGAGTACGGTATTTTTTTCAGGTTCTCCCAAAAAAGAGGCAGGCCCGGTTACGGCCAAAAGAGCCCCTATTTTATAAGGTTCTTTTGCGTAGGCATTCACGAACAAGAGAAAAACAGACAATGCTGCTATCAGTACTACGAGAAATCTTTTCGGCGCTTTTTTCATGATCTCCTCCCTTAATTAAATTATTCTGGAATTATCTATTGCTTCTTCCCAGTTGCTAAACAAATTTTTCAAAATGGATGTTAAACCTTAACTCATTCATAGCGCGGAGAGTTCTTCTCCTCCCAGTATCCTTACCCCCGCTCGCTGCAATATATCAACCGACTTCTCAAACTCATCAAAACGGAAGATAACAATGGCATTTTCTCCGCTCTTTTCGACAAAGGCATACATATATTCTACGTTTATCCCTTCGTCTTTTATTGTATTAAGGATACTTGATAGTCCTCCCGGCCTGTCCGGCACTTCAATTGCAACAACCTTCGTTTTCTCAACAGTAAAACCATTCTCTTTTAAAGCCTGCCATGCCTTTTCCGTTTTATTCACAATAAGTCTTAATATCCCGAAATCAGCTGTATCAGCAAGATAAAGAGCCCTTATATTTATTTCAGCTTCAGATAAAACAGATGTTACCTCGGCAAGTCTACCTGACTTGTTCTCAAGAAATATGGATATCTGCTCAACATTCATATCCCACCCTATCAAGAAACATGGATATAAAGACTATCACATATTGAAAGAAGAAAACAATACATTGTACTGCATTATATGTAAGACAATTCCTTCACAAATGGCTTATTATGTTTATTATAGACATTCGGCTGATTCTTGACTCCTTACTTCGGGGGATTCCGGACCTAAAACATCAGAATATTAATCTCGTGACTATCAGCTACCAGTTAAACTATTCACAATTATATCAGGTTTTAAAGGTACGCTGTTTAGGAAGAACATCTCATATTTTTTGGTTTGGAGGTTGGCAGCCAGTAGGAGGGCTACTGGCCGCCTAAAAAATGAGAAAATGTTTGTGTCTATTTAAAGTATAAAAGAAAAATATGAAGATGTTACGAAGGAACTATGAAGAAAATATGAAGATTTATGGATATAATTTTATATCAATTGTGTAGATTATCTGATGAAATAATCACCATAGGAATAGATATTTAAAACTTTCTTTCAGGATGTACGTCACGGGGTTCAAAATCTCTTTCTTGTATTTTTTTATATAACTACTAATCGAATAAATGTAACCTTGGCAAAGCAAGTAAATACAGTGATATCCATAAGCTTATTAACATAATATTCATTAAAGCCTTGATAATATTGGGCTTACAAAGGTCAAAAAACATTTTTCCCTGCAAAACCAGCATTGTAGCTGTAATATATTGATTTTATTGTATATATTCTCTGACTGAAATTTAGGCAAAGTGATGAGAGCCTTCAAATTTCAATAATTGGCAAAAGGTATAAACCATTTTGCTGACATTTTATTAACAGGCCTTGTTAACTGAAAAAATACAATAAAAACTGTATAAAACCCGACACTCAAGCAAATCAACTGCACTTCTGATTTCTCAGGGCATAAACACTTCTACTGAATCTGATAATGTTCTGTCCCTCCTCTTCAAAAATTTAACTAATAACCATCCTTTTTTAGATTATAATCAATAAGAAACATATTTCTACGGCAGAACCAATAGAGGCATATAGCAAATGCAACTAAATATTGTCAGTTTACTTATCGGACTTATTGCTGGAATCTTTGGTGGACTTGTTGGTCTTGGAGGGGGAGTGGTTATGATTCCCCTAATGGTCGGATTCTTAAAAATGAGTCAACACAAGGCACATGGCACCAGTCTGGTAGCCCTTGTCTTTACAGGGATTAGCGGAGCAATAACATATACCTTAAAAGGTTCTATTGATATAGTAGCCTCTATACTTATAGCAACAACAGCAATATTTACTGCACGGGCAGGAGCACATTATGCTCATGCACTCCCTGAATGGAAGTTAAAGCGTGCTTTCGGAGCCTTTTTGATTTTTGTCTCGGTGCTTCTACTTTTAAAACCTTACTTATCACATATCATTGGCTCAGCTACAGGTTTGGTAAAAATTATTGTATTGTTGATAACAGGAATTTTTACCGGATTTCTTTCGGGTATGATGGGAGTTGGTGGTGGGACAGTAATGGTTCCAGCAATGGTTCTTCTGGCTGGAATTGGCCAACATACTGCACAGGGAATCTCATTGCTCGCAATGATTCCAGCAGGTGGAGTGGGTGCCTTCACACATTGGAGGCTGGGGAATGTAACGACAAATCTTCTTATAGGTCTTATACCCGGGATTTTTTTGGGTACATACGCAGGAGGAACCCTTGCTCATTTACTTCCCGATAATATTTTGCGTGTAATATTTGCTGTTGTACTAATCTGGACAGGATTTCGTTATGTTAAGACTCCGGCACCTAAATAGCACTTTGATCCGCGATTTCAACTCTAAAAATTCAATCTTATTCCCATGGTTCTTCATTATTTGCAGGATATTTTAAATATATGATAGAATTATGAAATTTTTTATATATACATATAATTTAAATTATTTTAGTGATTTCAAATTTATAATTTTTCAAAATCCTGGTTGGAATCAACCGGAAATTAAAGAGGGACAATGGGAATAATAAACGTGCTTTTTTCAGGGGTAGGAGGACAGGGAATTATCCTTGCGAGTAAAATCCTGGCTAAATGTGCCTTTGACTCAGGATACATGGTAAAAGAAAGCGAGCTGCATGGCATGGCCCAGAGAGGGGGGAGCGTAACAAGCCATGTGCGTTTCGGGGAAGAAGTCTACTCTCCTCTAATCCATAAGGGGAAGGCTGATTTTATGGTGGCACTCGAAGAACTCGAAGGCTTGAGATACGCCTTTTATCTCAAACCGGACGGAAAGGTAATCCTCAACCAGAAAAGGGTAGTACCTCCCTCTGTTAATCCGGCTGTTGCCCCATATCCTGAAGACGTAAAACATCAATTAGAGTCCATGGGTTTTCATGTGGACAGCGTAAATGCATTAGAGATTGCAAACAACCTGGGAAACCCCAAGGTGGAGAATATCATTGTCATGGGAATTCTTTCCCGCTACATGCCTTTCCCGCTCTCTGCATGGGAAGAGGTAATTAAAAAATCCGTACCGGCAAAGACCATCGAGATTAATCTTGCTGCATTCGTCAAAGGGAGAGAGATAGCAGAGGGGAAAGCATAACAATGTTCTGGCAAAAGGATATCGAAACAATCGGTCGCAAGGCTCTGGAAGAATTGCAGTTGAAAAGGTTAAAACAGACTGTCCGTCAGGCCTATAAAAATATACCGTTCTACAAAGAGTACTTTTCAAAATTAAATATTAAACCAAACGATATCACCTCCTTAAAAGACATCCGGAATCTTCCTTTCACCACCAGAGAGGATCTGCGCGACAACTACCCTTTTGGTATGCTCGCTGTCTCAAAAGAACATATTGTGCGCCTTCATACGTCAAGCGGGACTACCGGGAAACCTAAGGCGATCTTTTTTTCAAAAAAGGACGTTGACCGGGCTGCTGAACTGATTGCACGCTGTCTTATCATGACAGGGATTAAAAAAGACGATGTGCTCCAGAACATGATGACCTACGGATTATTTACCGGCGCGCTCGTCATGCATTACGGCGCGGAGAAAGTCGGAGTATTGGTAATACCTGCGGGACCTGGAAATACAAAGAGACAGATTGCGCTAATGCAGGATTTCAAAACTACCACCCTCCATCTCACTCCAAGCTATGCACTCTATCTTGCAAGCATTATGGGCAATGAAGGTATAGTTCCAAAAAGAGATTTGTCTCTCCGGAGGGCATATCTGGGGTCTGAACCATATTCTGAAGAAACGAGGGATAAGATTGAAAAGTTCTTTGGCATTGACGTATATAATTCTTACGGCCTGTCTGAAATGAATGGTCCGGGAGTTGCCTTTGAATGTGCTGAGAAGAATGGAATGCATCTCTGGGAAGATAATTTCATCATGGAGATAATCGATCCTGATACAGATGAAAAAGTGCCTGAAGGGGAAAAGGGTGAACTTGTTCTTACCACCCTATGCCGTGAGGCCATGCCCATCCTCCGTTACCGCACCAGGGATATCGTAATGATCATTCCGGGCAAATGCAAATGCGGAAGAACACACCGCAGGATTTCCCGCATCATAGGCAGATCAGACGATATGATTATCATACGGGGGGTAAACATCTTCCCACAGCAGATCGAGCGTGTCTTAATGGGCATCAAAGCCGTGGCACAGAATTATCAGATTGTCCTTGAGGCCTTTGACAAGATTACTGTGAGAGTTGAAATATCAAAAGACCTGTTCGATGGTAAAGTAGAGCATCTTGTAAATCTGCAAAACGAGATATCTGAAAAATTACGGTCTGAAATCCTTGTAAAGCCAAAAGTGGAACTCCTCGAGCCAGGCACACTGCCGGTAACTGAAGGAAAAGCAACGAGGGTCATTGATAAGAGGACCCTGTAACAATAAACGACTAATCTCAGTCATTCAATAAAAGGAGCGCCTTATGGAACAGTTAAAGCAGATTTCCATTTTTTCTGAAAATAAACCCGGCAGGCTTAAAAAAATAACAAAAGTTCTCGCAGAAGAAGGCGTGAATATACTGGCAATAAATATTGCGAGTTCAAATGGGTTCGGTGTATTAAAGTTTATTGTTGATAAATGTGAACTCGCCTATCAAAAGCTGAAACAAAAGGGTTTTACTGTCTCTCTCAATGAAGTGCTCGCAATTGAACTGGTAGACAAGCCCGGAGGATTATGTGAAGTCGCCACGATTTTATCGAAAAAAAGAATCAACATAGAGAACGCTTATGTTTTGATTTTGGAATCCAGAAAAAAGGCCTTCTTAATAGTAGATACGAATGATATCGAAAAGGCAAAGAAAATTTTAAAGCATGAAAATCTGCGTTTTTATACAACGAAGAAGACTTTAAAAAGAAAAATCGTTTAAGGAGAGAAAAATGATCTGGAATAAAGAAGCAGAGTGCATGCGCATTGGGGAAAGAGAGAAACTACAGCTTGAAAGACTGAAAACAAGCCTCGGGCGCGCATATAAAAATGTTCCTTATTACAAAAAACGGTTTGACGAAATGAAAGTCAAACCCGGAAACATAAAGAACCTGAAAGACATCAAAAACCTCCCTTTCACCACAAAGACTGATTTGAGAGAAGGATATCCTTTTGGATTATTTGCAGTTCCCTGCAAAAATATAATAGAGGTGCATACTTCGTCCGGAACTACTGGAAAGCCCACGGTATCCGGATACACAAGAAAAGACATAGAAATCTGGGGCGAGGTGATGGCGCGTGCCCTCACCATGTGCGGAGCGACAAAAGACTCTATTATTCAAAATGGATACGGCTATGGCTTATTTACGGGAGGGCTCGGTGTGCACTACGGAGGTCAAACAATCGGTGCAACGGTAGTCCCCGTGTCTGCGGGGCAGACAAAAAGACACCTCGATATTATGCAGGACTTCGGTTCCACTATCCTCACCTGCACGCCTTCTTATGCGTTGTATTTGACTGAAGCGGTTGAAGAAGCGGGCATAAATATAAAGAAGCTAAAGCTTAAGGCAGGCTGCTTTGGCGCTGAGGTGTGGACAGACAGGATGCGGGATGAAATCGAAAAAAGGTTTCATCTTATCGCGCTCAATATTTACGGACTTACTGAAATAATCGGCCCGGGTGTCGCACAGGAATGTGATCAGAAAAACGGGCTCCACATTTGTGAAGACCATTTCTATCCGGAAGTTGTTTCTCCTGAGACGCTTGAACCCCTTCCTGAAGGAGAAAAGGGGGAGCTGGTTCTTACGACATTAACCCGCGATGGTATGCCCATGATCCGTTTCAGGACAAGGGATATAACTACATTAAGAAGAGAACGCTGCAAATGCGGAAGGACTCTCGTCCGCATGGACCGGATTACCGGACGCACAGATGATATGCTGAAGATAAGGGGTGTTCTTATCTTTCCTTCCCAGATTGAAAAAGCGCTCCTTGAGGTCAAAGGAGTAGAACCGCATTATCAGATTATCGTAACTCGACCGCAGCACCTTGATGAAATAGAGGTTCAGGTCGAGACTTCAAAGAAGTTGTTCTCGGATGAAGTCAGACACCTTGAGGAAGTGAAGAAAAGAATCGAAAAACACATTGAAAATTCAATCGGGTTAAGGGTGAAGGTTACGCTCGTAGAACCGAAAACCCTTCCACGCAGCGAAGGCAAGGCAAAGAGGGTCATAGACAAACGTCAATTATAAAGGAGTGTGCAATGGAAGTAAAACAGATATCCTTATTCTTAGAGAATAAAAAGGGAAGGTTGTGGGAAGCAATGGACGTCCTGGCAAAGGCAAAAATTAACATCCGGGCACTCTCAATCGCTGATACATCAGACTTCGGGATACTGCGTTTAATTGTCCCCGATCCCGATAAAGCAAAAAAAGTCCTCTCAAAAAGCAACTTTGCGGTCAAAGAGAATGATGTGATTGCAGTTGAAGTATCTGACAAACCCGGAGGATTAGCAGGAGTGCTGAAAATTCTGACCGACGCTGATATCAACGTCGAATATATGTATGCCTTTGTTGAGAAAAGCGGGAAAAAGGCAGTTGTAGTGCTACGTACGGACAGCATCAGCAATGGCAAAAAAGCGCTGAAAAAAGCCGGTGTTGCTGTGCTCCCGGCTAACAAAGTATACAGTTTATAATTTCTCTATTTCGACCGGCGCTTTATCAAAAACACACAGGGTCTGCGTGAGATAACAACGTTGACACCTTCAGCGTCCAGTTTTTCTTTAAGGATCGCCTCTGTTTTCTCGACTTCAAAGGGGTCGACCACCTCAATAGAATTAACACCACAGGATTTACAGAGTCCTTCAAGAGAGGTTTTGCCGCCCTCTTCTCCTTTCGCGGTCACACCGGTTAATGGTGTTGGTTGATGGCCCGTCATTGCTGTCGCTGAGTTATCCAGAATAAGCACAAGGATGTTTGCTTTATTATAAACAGCATTGATCAGCGCAGGGATTCCGGAGTGAATAAATGTAGAATCTCCGATTACTGCCGCCACTCTTTTTACCCCCTGTTTTGAAATTCCTGCTGCCTGACTGATACCCGCCCCCATGCAGAGACAGGTGTCCACTATCTGATAGGGCGGATTAGCTCCCAGTGTATAGCAGCCGATATCACCGGCAGTAAATGTTGGTTGAACTGCCTTCAGCGCAGCATAGAGCTTGCTGTGCGGACAACCCGGACACAGAACAGGCGGACGGATCGGTAACGGCTTCGTCAATTTATAACTGCTCTGACCGGTACTCCATCCCGGGGTATAAGGAGCTAAAACATCCGGTCCCAGTTCTCCTGTGCTGCTGATTTCACCTGAGATTTTACCTTTCACCCGCGAAGAATGCCGCCGAGCGATCTCTTCAACAAAGGGTTCACCTTCTTCAAGAACCCAGACTTCTTCCAGTCCTTTCACAAACTCCTCGATCAATGTTTCGGAAAACGGGTAATAAGAAATCTTCAGGATGGCATATTCAGGGCCATACTCTTTTGCATAGACATACCCGAGACCACAGGTTATGATCCCCTTTTTCTGTCCATTTTTAAAAGTCCTGTTTAATCCTGCATCTTCTCCCCATTGCAACAAACTTTCCTGTTTTGCGTTTAAATTTATATGACATTTCAAGACATTGCTTGGAACAGCAATCATATTCGCCGGGTCTTTTTGCAGTGAAAGGGAATTCTGTACACGTATATCACCTATCTCAACTGGTGAATAGGCATGGGAAATCCTTGTCACTGTTCTAAGCATTACAGGAAGTCCTGTCTTCTCTGATAGCTCAAAGGCCATGATTGTCATATCCTTGGCCTCCTGTGAATCACTCGGTTCAAGACATGGTATCTTTGCAAATTTCGCATAAAAGCGGGAATCCTGTTCGTTCTGGGAAGAATAAGCCCCAGGGTCATCAGCAACTGCAAGGACTAACCCTCCTTTAATTCCCAGATACGCAGCAGTCATGAGTGGGTCTGATGCGACATTTACTCCAACATGTTTCATGGAACAAATCGCTCTTTTCCCTGCATAGGAAGCGCCGATTGCAGTTTCTAAAGCCACTTTTTCATTGACCGCCCATTCCGCATCTCCGTCGAAATGATGGGCAATGTATTGCAGAATTTCAGTAGCCGGAGTTCCGGGATAACTTGTTGCCAGAGATATCCCTGCCTCTATCGCACCCCTTCCTATTGCATCATCACCTGATAATATGTCCTTGTTCATTTGATTTTCTTTCACCTGAAAGTACCCCTTTAAAATTTTTATAAACTTAGTTTTTAATTATACCACTAATATAAACAGTTAAGAAATTTTCATTTTAGCCTACCAATTGCCAGAATAATCTGTGTAGAATATTTATGAAATGAAAGGAATTATTGATTTCCACACCCATGCCTTCCCTGATGACTTATCAGAAAGGGTGATAAAAATGCTCGAAGACGAGGGAGGCATTAAAGCCCATCTTAACGGTAAAATTTCCTCCCTGCTCTCTTCCATGGACAACTGCGGGATTGAAAAGAGTGTCATCTGCAATATTGCCACAAAACCATCGCAGTTCG